>Ga0182021_10002801_pt1 | contig 20446 bp, 22 predicted proteins | sample 612E3MmetaG_FD_120493 | JGI IMG/M metagenome (GOLD analysis project Ga0182021, IMG submission 120493) | Permafrost microbial communities from Stordalen Mire, Sweden - 612E3M metaG (Illumina Assembly) | ecosystem: Environmental > Terrestrial > Soil > Wetlands > Permafrost | place: Sweden... | reverse complement strand
TCTTCCCGTGGCACTAGTTGCTCAGAGCAACCAATGACAAAATAAAGCCCCATAACCCAAAAAATCTTTACGGGCATTATTAAAAAATCGGTCCTAATACACGAAGCACTTGCGGCAACGGGCCTCGTAGGTATATGTACCGTCGGCGGGCAGAGCGCGAGACTCGCCCAAATCTTCGATGAACGGTTTACTATCTTTCAAAACCTGAGTATTAACCGCCGTGAATTCGTGGCAGACGTCGCAGACGGAACGGCGATAGATAACTTTTTCCGGACCCAGTTCCAACACCGCTTTAACTACGTCGAACATTTTGCCGCGATGGTCGAGGTCGATACCCGACACTACTACTCGCGTGCCCTTGGAGAGAAGCCACTTGATTGACTCAACATCGGACGGCTGAAACATGTGGATTTCGTCGACGCCCACAACCTGAACATCGTCATCGAGCAGACTCTCGAGGTCGCGCACTTTAGACGTCGGCATAGAGGCGCCAATGCGCGACTTTACCTCATTGTCCCGCACATGACGATCGGATTGATACACCCGGAATGGGGTCGCGGTGTAGGCGAGAGGGGACATCAGGCTGATAAGCTCCAGCGATTTTCCGCTCTTCATGGGGCCGAGGATGACAGTTAAATCCATAATGAGTTAATATTACCCGATAAGGGATAAAAAGTAACTCCTAGCTTTTTACAAAGGCTGATTGCTTATTTGGACAACCAAATGACTGCCGGTAGCCTGAATGTAGACACTACCAGCCGGGTTAGACTTTTTACCAATCACGTACCAGTCAACTCCACCAATCGGTCGACCGGGAGTGGATTGATCGTTTCCAATAATACTGTAGCCGTCTTTTTCCAATAGATCTTTTAGCTGTTGATGGAGAGACGCGGCATCACCGCTAAACGTATAGCCGAATATTATACTCTGCGGGGTGTCGATGCCTCCGTATTGAGTTGTCGGTCCTTCATAGACCAAGCTACTCGGCAAACCGAGAGAATCACGGACCTGCGTGAAGTGCTTGGTGAGATTCTGATTATTGATAGATAAAGAGATGGCAAAACCACCGATAATACCGGCGATAACCAAAGCTACCGTTAATAAACCAATGATGATTTTGATATATTTATTTCTCATAGTCCCATAATAGCATAAACGTATTGCATTAATTAATTAATTTGAGGTAAACTTCAGGTATGTCTAAAATAATGATAGTCGAAGATGATGTTAGTTTGGCCGAAATTTACACCGCTCGCTTCGCCGCCGAGGGCTTTGACGTAGTCACCGCTCACGACGGGGAAGAAGCTTTGTCGATGGCCGTTAAAGAGAAGCCCGATCTGATGATCTTGGACATTATGATGCCCAAGATCTCCGGTTTCGACGTACTGGACATTCTGCGCCAGACGCCGGAAACGGCCCAGACCAAGGTGATCATGATGACCGCTTTGTCCCAAGACACCGACCGCGCTCGCGGCGAGGCTCTCGGGGTAAACGTCTACCTGGTCAAGTCTCAAGTGACGCTGGACGACATGATTCTGGCGGCCAAAACGCAGCTCGGTCTGCAGTAGACAGTCGGCCAGATGAGGGTCAACCGCTTTGTCGCCGCCGCCTCGGGTCTTAGCCGCCGCGCGGCCGATTTAGCTGTGGCCGACGGACGGGTGACCGTGGACGGGGAGGCTGTTGGAGTTGGTTTCGACGTGGCCGACGGCGCGGCGGTGCGGCTGGACGGCGCCCTGTTAAGCCTGCCGGAGCGCCACCGGCTCGTTATGCTCAATAAACCCGTCGGCTACGTCTGCAGCCGCGTCCGGCAGGGCGAGGCGCCCACGGTTTACGAGTTACTGCCGGCCGAGTTTAGCGGCTTGCGACCCGTCGGTCGGCTGGATCGCGACTCGTCGGGGCTGTTACTGTTCAGTGACGACGGCGACTTTATCTTTAAACTGACTCATCCGTCGCAAGATAAAAACAAGGTTTATCGTGTCAAGCTGGCGCGGCCTTTGAGCGCGTCCGACATTGAGTGGCTGGAGAGTGGTGTTGAGCTGGAGGACGGGCCTAGCGTGCTAAAAGTGGAGACGTCCGTCGGCCGCACGGTCACGGTTTCTTTGCGCGAAGGTCGCAACCGCCAACTGCGCCGCACTTTCGGTGAGATAGACAATGGTATTATCGATTTGCAACGCGTATCCATGGGCGAGTTTCAGCTAGCCGACCTACCGGTGGGGCGGTGGCGGGAGCTGGAAGCGCCGACCGCCGCGGAGGCCTCCCGATGAACTGGCTGTTCGCCGCCGTCCTAGCGCTCCAGGTCACCGGCGTCTGGGGCTGGATTAGCCCGCAAAACCGCGTCGACCTCACCAACCTGGCTCTCGGACACTCGGCCATCGGCGCGGCGGCTCCGGCCGCGGCCGTCACTCCGACGCTGTCGGGGCTGGCGCTGCCGGTGACCGTCGGCGGCGCGACCGCGGCGCCGGCCATACCCGACGGCGTCGCCGCCTACGCCCTGGACGTCAGCTCCGGCACGGTGTTGTACGCGGCCGGCGCGACCGTCGAACGACCCATCGCCAGCACCACCAAACTCATGACCGCGCTGGTCATCCTCGGCGTCCACGACCCCAACGAGCGCGTCATCGTTCCGACCCTGCCGGCTTACCCGAGCGACGCGGAGCTGATCGGCCTGGTGCCGGGCGAAAGCTATTCCGTACTTGACCTCGCCCAACTCATGCTCGTCGCCTCCGACAATGACGCCGCCGACTCCCTAGCCATCATCGACAGCGGTAGCGTCTCGGCCTTCACCGCTAAAATGAACGCCAAGGCCGCCGAATGGGGCATAACCGGCGCGCACTTCGCCAGCGCCTCGGGTCTGGTCGACACCGGCAACACCGTCAGCGCCGAGGCTCTGGCTCACATCGCCCTCCTAGCGCTGCGCAATCCGCTCATTCGCGAGACCGTCTTAAAGCAATCCGTCAGCGTCACCAGCGGCGGCGGCCGCCAGATTATTCAAAATACTACCGATACGCTCTTGGCATCGGGACAATTTTATGGTATAAAAACAGGATACACCGGTGCGGCCGGCCAGTGCTTCGTCGGATTGACGAAAATTACCGGCCATGAAGTCATCACCGTGGTACTAGGTTCAGGCGATAGATTCGGCGATACCCAACAGCTGGCCTCCTGGATTAGTCAAAATTACCAATGGTTTTAGGAGAGATACACCCATGAGTCGCCGTTTACCCTTAGTCGCCATAGTCGGCCGACCCAATGTCGGCAAATCCAGTCTGCTTAACCGCCTCAGCGGCGAGCGGCTGGCTATTACCCATGATGAAGCCGGCACCACCCGCGACGCCAACTTCTCGACCATCGAGTGGCAGGGCAAGCGTTTTTTGATGGCCGATACCGCCGGCATCACCAAGCCGGACGGCGAGATCGAAGTCGCCGCCCAAGACCAGATCCGCCACGTGGCCGGCGACGCCGACATGTTCGTGGTGGTCGTGGACGCCGCCCTTGAGCTCACCAATGAAGACCTGACCGCCGCCCGACTGGCTCTTAAGACCAAGAAGCCGGTCATTTTGGCGCTCGGCAAGGCCGACACCATGCGCCGCCGCGACCCCAACGAGTTCCGCCGCCTCGGCATTGAGACCATCGTGCCGGTTTCGGCTATCCAAGGCCAAGGCACCGGTGACCTGCTCGACGCCATTGTCGACGTGCTGGGCGACGCCGCCATCATCGACGAGGACACCGACAAGCCGCTGAGACTAGCGTTGGTCGGCCGCCCGAACGTCGGTAAATCCAGCATCTTAAACGCCCTCGTCGGCAAACAAAAAGTGGTCGTGTCGTCCATCGGCGGCACCACTCGCGACGCTACGGCCGACCGCGTCCGCTACCACGACCGCAGCATTGAGATCACCGACACGGCCGGCATTCGCCGCCGCGGCCGCATTGAACAGGGCGTCGAGAAATACAGCGCCATGCGCACCATGGCCGCCGTGTCGCAAGCCGACGTCTGTATGCTGATCCTGGACGCCGTCGACGGCGTCACCGCCGGCGACCTCAACCTGGCCGGGCAAATCCTCGAAGCCGGCAAAGGCCTCATCTTGGTCATGAACAAATGGGACGCCGTCGAAGAAAAAGACGACAAACTCCAAGCTCACATGTCGGCCGTCATCGCCAAACAATTCCAGTTCTGCTGGTGGGCGCCGCTCATCTTCACCTCGGCCGTCACCGGCCTGCACGTCAACAAGCTACTCGAGCTCGCTACCAAGATCGACGAAAGCCGCGAGACCACCATCACCACCGGCCAGCTCAACCGTTTCCTCGAGAAGCTCAAACTCCAGCAGCCGCCGGCCGGCCTTAAGGGTCGCCGTCCCAAGATCAACTACGTCACTCAGACCGGCGCTCAGCCGCCCGAGTTTACTTTCTTTTGTACCTACCCCGACCTGATTCACTGGGGATATAAACGTTTTATCGAAAATAGCCTCCGTAAAGAATATAACTTCGCTGGTACGCCCATCCGCTTTGTCTTCAAACACAAGCACCCCGAGGCCGAGTACTCCGAGGGTCGCCGCCGCGGCTTCCGCGACGAACACGGCGGTTTCATTAAGCGCAAATTGCAAAGCGACGTCACGCCGACCGGAGCCGAAGAATAAGATGATTCTCATCGTTGGACTCGGCAACCCCGGCGCTCAGTACGCCCGCACCCGTCACAATGCCGGTTTTATGGTTATCGACCGCCTAGCCGAGCTCCTGGGAGCTTCCTGGAAGCCCGAGGGCAAGTTCAAAGGCGAGGTCGCTGTTATAGACACCCCGACCCACCGCGTCATCCTGCTCAAGCCGCATACCTTCATGAACCTCTCCGGCGAGGCCGTCGCGGCTGTCGCACGCTTCTATAAACTCGATCCGCACAACGTCTGGGTAATCCACGATGACATCGACATCCCGTTCGGACGACTGCGGCTACGCCGCGGCGGCTCCGCCTCAGGCCAGAAGGGCGTCAAATCAATTATTCAGCACCTCGGCGACGACTTCCAGCGCGCCCGCTTCGGCGTCTCGCTGAACGACCGCGCCCGCCAGTCGGCCGAAGACTACGTTTTGAGCCCCTTTAACGCCGAGGAGCGCGAAGTCTTGCCGCCCCGCGTCGACCGCGCCGCCCGCATCATCCTCGAAGAGATCGACCAACCCGAGGTCGACGAAACGACGTACGAGCTGGAATGAGAATAATAAAATGACCACCTATTTCGCTACTTTTCCGGCCGGTTGCTATGATATTATCGTTAAACATCTCAAGAGCTTTGACATAAACCAGCTCAAAATTATCGATCATGATAGCAGCTCAATAACCTTTAAATCATCTCTTACGATCGAAAAATTAATTGAGCTAAGATATCTCACCAATGTCTACCTAGTCTTTGACGATTCGCCGAAACCGCGGCTAAGAAGCCTCTTTAACGGTCATTTTTTCCGCCTAATGCGACTTAAGTCCGGGGCGCCTCAGCCGCTAGACACAAGCGAACGCGCCAAGCTAGAAACAAACATAAACCGCGACTTCGGATTGTTGCCAAATACTCACCTTGCTAGAAATGATTTCTACGTTATAGAACGAGATTCATTGCCCGCGTTTCTGTCCTTAAGACTACCTAAAGCAAAATTTAAGAGAGAGAAAACCGCCGCCGGGGAACTTAAGCCTGAATTAGCGCACATACTCTGCCTAGCCGCCGGGCTCAAGGCCAAATACAAGGTAGCTGACCCTTTTGCCGGTCACGGAGCTATTCCACTCGAGGCCATACGCGGTTTTGGTTGCAAACAAGTCCTGGCCGTCGACCAAAATACTATATTGCCCGATCGACGGAATCACCCCGAAATACTCTGGCGCGAAGCCGACTCCCGACATCTGAGTTTTCTGGAGGACAACAGCCTCGACCGCATCGTAACCGACCCGCCCTGGGGAATATATACCGAGATAACAGACACAGCAACATTCTATCGGGGAATTTTAAACGAGTTTCACCGCATTCTAAAATCCGGCGGCGTCGCGGTTATTCTGACGGGCTGGAATGAGTTTAATGAAACGCTCGAACAAATCTCAGGCTTTAAAATAATTGGTCAGTGGGACATATTGGTGTCCGGCAAAAAAGCAACGCTTTTTAAAATGCAGAAGAAGCCTTAAACTATCACCACCCGCATCGACCGCGCCGCCCGCATCATCCTCGAAGAGATCGACCAACCCGAGGTTGATGAAACCACGTTCGAGCTTTAGGAAGTCGCCACTCTCAACCTTAACTTGGCAATATCACTCGAGTGATCACGCGTTACCGATTTTAGTACGGTGACATCATCTTGCAACCTATCAACTTTTTCTTCGACTACAATCAGGCGTCGCTTTATTTCAGGAATGTCGCGGACATACTCAAGTACTAAATCGAACTTTCCATTCATTTCTTCGGCTAACACTTCAATTCTAGTAATCGCGTCTTTCATTTCTCATTCCTCTTATATTTATAATACTACATTTATGACCGTTCTAGCCTTTCGTAAAGGTGACCGAAACGCCGGTTTTACCGAAAGGAGTCGAAATATTTAACCTACCCAAACCCGCCGGTTCGTTCGGAGCCGTTATAACCAATTGGTTGGTGTCCGCCAAAATAACTTTGGCCTTTTTTGATTTGCCGTTTGAACCGGTCACCGACACCTCGATGTCACCGGTCGCGAACCCGTCACCGCGAATCGTCAGCTTGCCGCCGGAAGTTATCAGACTCGCGGGCGACATTGACTTCACCGACGGCGCCGACAGGGGAGCGAATCCGTCAATGATCGCGCCATCCGCCACGTAAGCTTCCACAAAATCCCAGCCGAGCGTGGCGAAACCCCGGTTGCCCCAATCCGTGCCCCAACTATTTTCAATCACTAGGCCGGTGGAATTGTAGCCAATAGCCGTCACCTCATGGCCGCCCTCATCGACAGTTCCTTTAATATTGGCCAATTTCAAAGTCGAATGACCGGCGTCCAGATTAAAAAACGGCTCGAAAACCTCCATGCTCAGAGTCGCCGGATGACCGGAAGCCAAAGCCCGCTCAAAAGCCAGCTTAACCGCCGTTCCGCCGCCGTAGTTGCCGCCGGTTATCCACTGTAAACCGGCCGACTTATGTCCGGCCGCCTCCGCTTTCTCGGTAGAGGTAGGCAAACTTTTCCAATTATAGTTACCCTGAGAATAAACCGCCTGCGAGGGGATCCCTTGCTTTGCCAGCACTCCGTAGGCCGCGCTCGGAACAGCGCCGCCGTCCCTACCGATGACCACTTGCGAATAAACATACATTGGCGCGTAAGGAGACCCTGTTCGACCCTGATTTTTGGCGTACCAGCCCATAAGCGTATAACCGGTGGCCCAAGCGACGCAGGAGCTGACTTGCCCCTGATCTCCCGGCGGTGGCGCGTCCGCTTTCAAGCTCACCGAACTCGGTAACGGCCCCGCCGTAAATGTTCGGATTTGATTTACCGCAACCGGTTCTAGCTTGGCTCCCAAACCGTGAGGCAGAGTTCCAGCTAATGCCGTATTCGGAATTAACAGCGTTAAAATTAGTCCCGCGCCCATTACTGACACTATTCCTCGATATTTCAAACCACACCTAAATAACATGAGTTCTACCCTTCGTTCAATCTATTATTATCTTCAAGCCGTTCCGTTCGTCCTGACGTCAAGGCCGATCAAACTAGCTCGGCTATCAATATACATACAAAAATCGAACATGGCAACAAAAAAGTTCATTATTTTGATATACGAACATAAACCATACAAAGAAACCAGCTTGTGCGAATAAACTATATCGACAATAATAAAAAAAGACCCGAGGACTCGACCGGATAGGTGGCTATCGCGGAGAGCGTCAGATCTTTTTTAAACCCTTCAATGCCGCGCCTTTTGGCGATTTGGCGTATACCACACATAGTAGTGACGGGTAATGGGGATTAAAGGGACTAACCTACCTGCAGGCTGTTTCCAATGGAGGGTGCAATCGGATACCGGTGCAGGCAGATTAGTGGTATGTTTGTTTGGTTCGACCCTTTTAATTAGGGTATGTATGGATATTAACACTCTTTGTGGAAAGTGTCAACACCTTTTATGCCTATTAATGAATATTTCTCACAATCAACAGAGTACCCGGAGCGGATCGGGGGTTTTGAACTTAGTCCGAAAAGCATATTTGTCGTTGGCAAATTGCCCAAAGACGCTCCCATGGTCGCCATCGTCGGTACGCGCAAATGCACCCCTTACGGCGCGGAAGTGGCGCGCCAATTCGCGAGCGAATTGGCGCGCGCCGGCGTGGTCATTGTCAGCGGTCTGGCCTATGGCATAGACAGTATCGCTCAACGCGCGGCCGTCGAGGCGGGCGGACGAACGGTAGCCGTGTTGGCGCACGGCTTGGACCACATCTATCCCAGTACCAACCGCGACTTGGCCGTGCGCATCTTAGCCACCGGCGGGGGACTGGTTTCTACTTATCCTAAGGGGACAAAAGCGCTGAAACATCACTTCATCGAGCGCAACTGGCTAATAGCCGCCTTGAGCGACGGCACGGTCATCGCCGAATCGACCGTTACCGGCGGGTCGCTTCACACCGCCAAATATACGCTAGAGATCGGGGGCGCTCTCATGGCCGTGCCGGGGAGCATTTACGACGAAACGAGCGCGGGGACCAACAACCTCATCCGTAACGGCGCCATACCGGTAACCTCCAGCTCGGACGTGTTGCAAGCCATCGGTGTGCCGGCGGGGCTGATCCCGGCCAGCGTCATTCGCGCCCAAAACCCACATGAGGAAAAGATCATGTCATATCTTGAAAAACACCGCACCAAGGGTGGCAAAACCCAAGATCTCATCGAGGCGACGCGTCTAAACGCCGCCGAGTTCGCCAGCGTCGTCAGCCTCATGGAAATCACCGGCAAGGTTCGCAACCTCGGCGGCGGCCGCTGGGGACACCGCTAATATTAAAAAGAAAAATGACTCGACGGCACGTAAGTGCTATCGAGCCATCGGTTTTGCTTACCGCTCTTCGACGATCTTGCCGACGACCCAGCCGCGCGGATCGACGATAACGACGACGACCGGCGGCAGGTTCGGAAAGAGCGCGCGCAGGGTGCTGATGATCTTGTGCGCGTGGTTCGTCAGATGATCGACCTGGTCGCAGTAGCCGGTGCCGACATCTGAACAAATACCCCCGTGCCTGCCGCAATCAAGATGAAGCACCGGCGTGATCGGTAGCTCGCCGGAAGGAACCTTAGCGATTCCGCAGGCGTCACGGTAGCTCGCGATAACTCCGGCGCGCCGATCATCGTCACGCAGAAATATCAGCCCGCCGCCCGGCGCGCTCTGCATGAACATATCCGAGCGTCCGAACATTTTCCTGACAACCCTACGGACAGCGAAGATGACGAGCAGTAGCGGCCAGCGTCCGTCGATGCACGGAACCGCGAAAGTGGCCTCCTTATGGGCGGGAGTCGGGAAGCGCTCGGCCAAATGGCAACCGATCTGCCGGGAGAACCTAGTCTCGATAAACTGCGGTGACGCGGTACTTACGAGCTTCATTGCCCCAACCCTTCAGGTACGCGCCGAGTCGATCGACGAATTCGAATTAGTGACTTAATGAAAATTACTCTTGTGGTCGCCCTCTGTCAATACACCGGCGATATGGTACAATATAAAAATGAATTTTTGGCAAGAATTAATCGAGAAACAGCACGGGCAACCGTTCTTCGTTCTAGCTCCCATGGACGATGTCACCGACGTCGTTTTCCGTCAGGTAGTTGAGGCTGCCGCCGCGCCGGACGTCCTGTTTACGGAGTTCGTGTCTGTCGACGGCCTGCAGTCGGCCGGCCGCGAGCGTACTCTGGAGCGCCTGCGCTTCGAGCCCGGCCTCGACCGGCCGCTGGTGGCGCAAATCTGGGGCAATGACCCCGAGAAATTCCGCGCCACCGCCGCGGACGTCGCCGCCATCAACGCGGAGCGAGCCGCGGCCGGACTGCCGGGATTTGCCGGCGTCGACATCAACATGGGCTGTCCGGACCGCGGCGTCGTCGCCCGCGGCTGCGGCGGCGGCATGATCGGCAACCTTGAGTCGGCCGCGGCTGTCATCGCCGCCGTCAAAGCCGGCGCGCCCGGGTTGCCCGTGAGCGTCAAAACGCGCATCGGCCTCAATCGCGTCATCACCGAAGACTGGGCGAACTTTCTGCTCGACCAAGATTTGGCGGCGCTGACCGTTCATGGCCGCACCGTCCGCGAGATGAGCAAAGTGCCGGCGCGCTGGGATGAAATCGCCAAGGTAGTCGCCCTGCGTGACGCGCGCCGTCTGGCCGGCCAAACCGGCGGCGACACGGTCATCATCGGCAACGGCGACGCCGCCGACCGCGCCCACGGTCTCGAGCTGGCGGCCGCCACCAAGGCCGACGGCATTATGATTGGCCGCGGCATTTTCCACAATCTTTTCGCTTTCGCCAAAACCGAACAAACTCACACTCCTAACGATATGCTCGACATCCTTTTAACGCACATTAAACTCTACGAAAACAACGGTCGAACCAAACCTTATCAGATACTAAAAAAGTTCTTCAAAATCTACGTTAGCGGCTGGTCGGGCGCCGCCGAGCTACGCAACGAATTGATGGAAACCCGAACACCGGACGAGGCGCGCGAGGTCATTGCCGCTTGGCGCGGCGCCGCCCAAAAGTAACGCCTGCCGCCGCCAAAACTTGCAGTGTTGTTTTATAGCGCTTGTGCTATAATGCCGGAAAACAATAAGCCCCGCCTAAAAGCGGGGCTTATTGAGTGTTGAGGTAGGTTTACCACCAACGGTTGCTGGTCCAGAAGGCGTAGGCGTTAGCCCAGGAGCCATAACGGGAGACAGCGTAGGAGGTGGCCCACTTCAGCTGAGTTACCGGATTGGTCATGTAGTCAGCACCGTAAGCGGCCATCTTGGAGGCAGGCAAAGCCTGACCCAGACCGTAGGCGCCGGAACCACTATAGTTCCACTTGGTCACGCCCCAGCCGGACTCGCTACTAAGGATGTATTCTACGTAACCGTAGTCGCTCTCGGCAATGCCGGCGGCGGCCATCCAGTCAGTGTGCGAACCGGCGGGCGGCGGCGCGACCACGGTGGAATAAACCACGGTGGCGGTAGCAGCGACCTTAGCGGCAGCGGCGTCGGCGGCAGCCTTAGCGGCGGCCGCGGCCTGAGCGGCGTGCAACGGGGCTAAAACTTCAGCCTCGTAGTCCGGCTTACGCACGTTACTGGCAACGACAACAATGTTGTCGGCGCTAGCGGTATTGGTTTGTAGACTCACCTCGTATTTGACAGTAGCGTCAGCCGGAGCCGAAGCTAAAGCGGTACCCGCGCCCACTAGGGGGTTGTTTACCTGAGTCGCCAGCAGCATCAAGGATAATACTGGACGGGAGATGTTACGCATAGGGGCCGTATCAGATACGGCGCTAAGCCTTTCGGTTACTTGGTCAATCCGACGAAATAGTTGTAAAAACAGCTAATTTCGAAGGTTGCATAAGTATACATTATAACTAGAACATTGTCAATACTTACAAGTCAAGCATAGGCATATTGCACATGGTTCTGACGCGACAGCTTGGGGCATGAAAACTCCCCGGGCGGATCCCCGGACGAGGACCCACCCGGAACCCCGCCCGGGGATCCGCCCAGGGAGTCGAGGAGCGCTATATGTAGACAAATACCTCGTTTTACATATATTCTCTTCACATGAGCAAAAATCTTGTCATTGTCGAGAGCCCGGCCAAGGCCCAGACTATTCAAAAATTTCTCGGTCCCGACTTTCGCGTCGAGGCCTCTTTCGGGCATATCAGAGACCTGCCGAAAAGCGGTGTCGGCATCGACATCCAGCACAATTTCGCTCCTACATATGAAATCAGTCCGGATAAAACCAAGCGCGTAAATGAGCTCAAAAAACTCGCCAAGGGCGCGACCGTCTGGCTAGCGTCCGATGAAGACCGCGAAGGAGAGGCTATAGCTTGGCATTTGACTCAGGCTTTGGGTCTCGATCCCAAAACGACCAAGCGCATCGTTTTTCACGAGATTACCGAGACGGCCATCAAGAAGGCCATGGCCAAGCCGCGTACCGTGGATCAGCACCTAGTGGACGCTCAGCAGGCGCGGCGCGTGCTTGACCGGCTGGTCGGCTACGAATTGTCGCCGGTACTATGGAAAAAAATCCAGCCGGGGCTGTCCGCCGGCCGCGTCCAGAGCGTGGCCGTCCGGCTGATCGCCGACCGCGAGCGCGAAATTGAGAAGTTCGAGGCCGGCTCGGCATTCCGCGTCACCGCCCAGCTTGGGGCCGCGGCCGGCAACGCCTTCGGCGCCGAGCTTCCCAAGAAGCTGACGGGCGCCGCCGCCGCGCGCGCTTTCCTGACCGACTGCAACGGCGCCGACTTTACGGTCGCCTCGGTCGAAACCGCGTCGGCCGCGCGCACGCCCGCGCCGCCGTTTACCACCTCCACGCTCCAACAAGAGGCGGCGCGCAAGCTCGGCTTCAGCGTCAAGCAAACCATGGTCGTCGCCCAAAAACTGTACGAGTCGGGTCAGATTACCTATATGAGAACCGACTCCGTTCACTTGAGCGATATGGCGCTGACCGCGGCCGAGGCCGCCATTAAAAGTCACTACGGCGCGATCTATCACCACCGCCGCCAATTCACGACCAAGTCGGCCGGCGCGCAGGAAGCGCACGAGGCTATTCGCCCGGCGCGGTTCGACCAAGCGCACGCCGCTACCTCCGCCGACCGTAACGCCCACCGTTTATACGAACTTATCTGGAAACGCGCCGTCGCCTCGCAGATGGCGCCCGCCAAGCTCGAGCGCACAACCGTCGACATTACCGTTTCCACCCGGCCGGAAACTCTTCAAGCTAAGGGCGAGGTCATCAAGTTCGACGGCTTCCTGAAGCTCTACATCGCTCAAGAAACCGATGACGATACCGAACAGACCGAGGGCATTCTGCCGGTGTTAACCGTCGGCGAAAAACTCGCCCTCGAGTCCATGAAGGCCGTCCAAACCTACGACCGCGCCAAACCCCGCTACACTGAGGCCAGCTTAGTCAAGAAAATGGAAGAAATGGGCATTGGTCGGCCATCCACCTACGCCCCGACCATCTCGACCGTCCAAGACCGCGGCTACATCATCAAAGGCGACCTCACCGGCACCGAACGCCCGGTTAAAAAAATGTTGCTCGCCAAAGGTAAAATCACCGAAGAAGACACCGTCGAGCTCGCCGGCGCCGACAAGAACAAGCTCATACCAACCTCGACCGGCATGGTGGTCAATGATTTCCTCGTTCAGCACTTCCCGAACGTGGTCGACTTTACCTTTACCTCCCGCGTCGAAGACGAATTCGACAAAATCGCCGCCGGCAAAGAAACCTGGAACCGCATGATTTCCGGCTTCTACGGCCCGTTCCACAAAACCGTCGAGGCCACCGACGCGCTTAGCCGCGAGCAGGTTTCGCACGCACGGCACTTGGGCGTCGACCCCAAGTCCGGCAAGCCGGTTCTGGCGCGCATCGGCCGCTTCGGTCCCATGCTGCAGATAGGTGAGGCCAAAGACGCCGAGGGTAACGAGATGGAAGAGAAGCCGCGCTTCGCGCCCATGCCCGCCGGTCGCCGTCTCGACGAAGTCACTTTGGACGAAGCGTTAGAGATGTTCAAACTGCCGCGCGAGGTCGGCGTGACCCCGGCCGGCGAGGTCATCAAGGCCAACCTCGGCCGTTTCGGACCCTACATTCAATGGGGACCCAAGTTGTACGCGTCCATCAAGCCCGATGATCCGTTCACCATTACGCACGACCGCGCCATGGAACTCATTACGGCCAAGATCGCCGCGGACGCCGCCAAACACGTCGCCACCTTCAAAAAAAGCGGCCTGCAGATACTCAACGGCCGTTGGGGCGCCTACATTACCGACGGCAAAAAGAACGCCAAGGTACCTAAAGATCGCGACCCCAAGACCGTCACCGAGGCCGAGGCCAAAGAACTCATCGCCAAGGCGCCGGTGCGCGCCAAGCGCAAACGAGTTAATCTGCCAAAGATTTAACTACCTGGACGCCAACTATTGTGTTATAAATACTACTGACCTACTCAAACGGAAGATTTTCTTGAGAGGGGAAGTACCATGAATCTCAGCGGAGCGCTCGAAACTCTCGGCCGGCTCTGTGACCGATTCGGTGGCCGGCTCGATCGGTACGCCTGGGGACGGCGGTTCAACCATCACCACACCGGTGTCATCCTGATCGGGATCGCCGTGAGCATCGCCTGTCACCTGGCCGGCATCCTGACGGTCGTGCCCGACTGGGTGATTTGGCTACCAATGGTCTGCTTTTTCTTGATCATCGGCGCCAGCTGTTCCATGTGGTATCACTTGCGAAGCTACTGCGACCTCTGTGTCGTCCAAGTCATGACCCGCCGAACCCTCGACTACGAGGCGGCCGCCCGTCGAAAATCCAGACAATTGCGCCTGGCGCACCGGCTAAACTGGCGGTTCACGATCTTCTACTTGGTCGCGATCGCCGCCACCTTGCCCCTAGGCTGGTGGTACTCGGCTGTCGACGCGACTTTGATCGATGACCTGTTGTTACTGCTGTTCGGCTACATCGTCATCGCCACTCGAAACCACCAACGGTTGCAGCCGTGGTGTCCGCAGTGCAAGGAGAAGGGCATCGACAACAAGGTCGAGGCGCCGGTCGTACCCACCCCGCAGCCCGCCTGACCTGATCCGTGCCCGAGTTTCCTTCACGGAAGCCCGGGTCTTTTTTTGCATAACTGCCTCCTCCTACTCCTCCTCCTACTCCTACTCCTACTCCTACTCCTACTCCTACTCCTCCAAAATTATATACAAACGGTTTGTACAAATAACTTGTATAAAATCAGAAAGCACCGTCGAGACATCACCCCACTAAATCTGGATTCTTGTCATTAGGAGAAAAAGCGCATAAGAAAAAAGGCGACGAGCCGACACCGTGGTGTCAGTTCATCGCCAATAGGCGTCAGACGTGTTGGCCGACCAACGACACGGTCGACAGGTCGGCCAGCATGGCGCCGAGATAGATTTGGCGGAACTCCGGCGAGACCATCTCGCTGCCTTTGTTGCCGTAGTCATAAAGCCATTCGGCGCCGTCACCGAAACCGCGACGAGCCACGGCGACCAACTGGCCGTCGTAGACGAGAGCCGCGCAGCCGGACTCGCGGTAGAGCTCCTCGAAGATGTTCACGATCTCTTCGACGCGCGCGTCGAGATCACCTCGGACGATCTCCAGCTGGTACAGATCAGCGTCGAAGGCTCGATCCACGGCCGTGGGCAGCCGGAAACCCAGATTTGCCGCCCGAATGGCCTCCATGAATTCGAACTGAATTTCCTCTTCCCGTCCGTCTCCGGGCACGGGGTACCTCCAAAACTCGGTTCTCGAACTTCGGTCAGGGGTTATTTTACGTGTATAATTATCCTCATGCAAGAGCTGACCAAAAAACTAAGCGATTTGCTCGACGAAATCCGCGACGCCATTACCAAACTGAATCTGGTCCAAGACGAGGCGGCCATCGCCGCGCTGGTCGAGCAGACACAGGCGCCGGACTTTTGGGGCAATCCTCAAGAGGCGGCTTTGGTCACCCAAAAAATCTCCGCCCTGCGCAAGCATGCCGAGTCTTGGCGCCAGCTCGAATCCGACGCCGCCGACACGCTCGAGCTGTCGCGGCTGGCCGAGGCCACCGACGAGGCGTACATTGAGCACATCCGCGCCACTTACGAGAAACTGGCCGCCGACTTCGGCGCGCGCCAGTTCGAGCTCATGATGAGCGGCCCGCACGACCGCGTCGACGCCATTTTGGAAATCCACGCCGGCACCGGCGGCACCGACGCGCAGGACTGGGCGCAAATGCTGGAGCGTATGTACCTGCGCTGGGCGGAAGGGCGCGACTACGCCGCCGAGATACTGTCCGACAGCCCCGGCGAGGAAGCCGGCATTAAGAGCGTAACCATCCAGATATCTGGCCCCTACGCCTATGGCCGCCTGCGAGGCGAAGCCGGCACCCACCGGCTAGTGAGGCTCAGCCCCTTTAACTCCGATAACCTGCGCCAAACTTCGTTCGCTTTGGTCGAGGTATTGCCGGTATTCGACAAAGCCGATGATCTGGAAATCGACCCCAAAGATCTGCGCGTTGACGTTTACCGCAGCTCCGGCAACGGGGGACAGTCCGTCAACACCACCGACTCGGCAGTGCGCATCACGCACCTGCCGACCGGCATTGTCGTCACCTGTCAAAACGAGCGTTCCCAGCTCCAAAACCGCGAAAAAGCCATGGCCGTCCTGCGCTCGCGGCTAGCCGCCATGCTGGAAGAGCAACGCGTCGCCGAGCTGTCCGGTCTACGCGCCAGCGACCGTTCGGCCGCCTGGGGACAGCAAATCCGCAATTATGTTTTGCACCCCTATACCAAAGTCAAGGACGTGCGCACCGGCTATGAAACCGCCGACGCTCAGGCGGTCTTAAATGGTGCTATCGATCCGTTCATCGAAGCTTATCTGAAGCACAATATAGCTAAATAAATTGGTCAATCCCTCCCCGCCTATGCTTTAATTGATAGCGGGAAAGAGGTGATCATCGTGTCCATGACCTTCTTTTACGCGACCATGTCAGCCGGAAAAAGCGGACACGCCATCCAGCACCACTACAATCTAACGTCTCAGGGCTACGCGGTGGTCCTGCTGACCATGAACAGCCGTGAAGGTTCCGGTCTGGTCGCTAGCCGCATGGGCATCCACGCCCAAGGCGTCGAGATCACGCCGGAGACCGACCTGGCGGCGCTGATCACGGCTCTGCCGTGCGACCAGCCGCACACCATCATCTGCGACGAGGTACAGTTCTACGCCCCGGGACAGATCGACTATCTGGCGGAGCTCGCCGACAACGCCGTCGACATTCTGGCTTTCGGCCTCATGACCGACTTCCGCTCCGAGCTGTTCCCGGGGTCGAAGCGGCTCATTGAGTTGGGCGCCAAACTGGAACGCATCCAAACCGAGAGCCGTTGCTGGTGCGGTCATGCCGCTATGTTCAACGCCCGGGTCATCGACGGCGTCGTGGTTTACGAAGGACCGCAGGTTCTCGTCGGCGACATCGGCGGTAAGGTGGGCTATCTCGTCCTCTGTCGACGGCACTACCGTTCGGGTCAGCTCAGACCCGTCCGCCTCTGAACCGCCGCGACCACCACTGAGCCACCGCCCCGACCGGCGCCACCGGTCGGGGCTTTTTCTGTCATATGTCATAAAAGAAAAATCGCCCACCCGAAAGGGAAGGCGAAAGACTTTAGTCTTCGAGGCTGTGACTGAAGGTGATCGCGAGCAGATCAGCCAAGCGATGATTGTTCAGCGCCAAACCGGTCATGTGTCCGATGATGTGTCCGCCGAGTAAACGATGGGCGATCGGTACCCAGTGGAAGTGGATGCCGGCACGATGCAGACGCTCGGCGTCTTCCCGGCTGCAACAGACGTAGTTGGCGGCGCCGGGCAACAGCGAGGACTCTAGGGGCACCAGCTGATCCGGCACAAACGACACCGTAGCGAGTCGTCCCGCCAACTCCGGCAATAGTTCGGCCAGTTCGATCAGGAAATCGCTGTTCGGAGCCATGTCGTCGATCGACGAACCCGGCATGAGGTTGAACTCGAGTAGCGGCTTCAGCAGATGAATCGCCGGAATAACCGAAACCGCCGACCCCACCAAGTCGCCGCCGGGAATCCGAGTCGCCAGATAAGCCATGATCTTACCAGGATGTTTTAGCTCCGCCATCGGCGTGCCCTTGAAAGGGGCGCTAACTGCGACAACTCGGCTCACAAGCGGGTCTCTCGAAGCGATCTTCGCCGCGATCAACCCGCCCTGAGAGTGACCGATCAGCACCACTTTCTGGTTAACGCCGACGACGCCGCTCGTTCGCAGTTTCTCTATCTGGGTCGTCACCAGCGCGGTGGCGGTATCGACCGACAGCAGACCCATTCCCTGGATGGGAATTAGGAAGGCGTCATGGAACAGCCTCGTCAGCACCCAGTAATAGATGGGGGCGAACCACTCTAGCGCCATGGTTCCGCCGATGAGGATAGCAACCGGCGCCTTCGGGTCTTTCTTCTCCGGGGGCGCTCCGTGCCCAAAATATGGGCGTAGCCTGTGCGCCATATCGTCCACCGCCTTCGAATTGTTAACGTGCCTCAGAATTTGCATCCTAAAAGTTACCACACCAACCTGATTATAGCAATAATATGCTAAAGTAAAGTAGTAATGATATTATTTGACCGCGTCACCAAGGTATACCCCAATCAAACCGCAGCGCTGAGCGGCCTGAATCTTCATATCCAACCGAAAGAGTTCGTGACCATTGTCGGATCCTCCGGCGCGGGCAAGTCCACGCTCATCAAACTGCTGACCCGCGAGGAAACCCAAACCTCCGGTAAAATCATTGTCGGCGGCCTCGACTACGACACTATCCGCGCGCGCGACGTGCCGCTGGTGCGCCGCCGCATTGGCGTCGTTTTCCAGGACTTCAAGCTGCTACCGAACCGCCGAGTGGGGGAAAACGTCGCCTTCGCGCTCGAGGTCTCGGGCGTCGGCGGCGCCGAAATCAAACGCGCCGTGCCCAAAATGCTCCAGCTCGTAGGCCTCGAAGGCAAAGAACGAGTTTACCCGCACGAGCTGTCGGGAGGCGAGCGCCAACGCGTCGCCATTGCCCGGGCGCTCATTCGCCAACCCAAAATCCTCATTGCCGATGAGCCTACCGGCAATCTCGACCCCAAAAACGCCTGGGAAATCATTGAACTGCTACTCAAAATCAACCGCTTCGGCACGACCGTCCTGCTGACCACTCACAACGCCTCCATCGTCAACGCCCTCAAGCGCCGCGTCATCACCGTCAACCGGGGCCGTATCATTAAAGACGAAGAGCAAGGTCGCTACACCATCGAAGGCCCGCGCAAGCTCAAGGAGAACAAATAATGTTCGTCCAACTTTGGCGCGTCGCCCGCGCCGGCCTCCACAACTTTCTGCGCAACCTCTGGCTGTCCACCGCCGCGACCGTGGTCATGACCATCACTCTGTCGCTTATTCTCATTTCGTTCGTATCCAGCCTAGCGCTGACTCACACCATCGACAACTATAAAGCCAAGATAGACGTCTCCATCTTCCTCTCCGGAGACCTCGCTCCCGATCAGATAGAAAGCTTCCGAGTCGCCTTACTAAACGACTCCAACGTCAACAGCGTCACCTTCAAATCCAAGGCCGACGCCCTGGCCGACTACCGCCAACAAAACGCCGGCAACACCCAGCTTCTCAACGCCGTCTCCGATACCAATAACCCGTTGCCGCCGTCACTGGAGGTCAAGCCCAAGAACCCGGACAACACCGACTCCATTGTGGCCGTGACCAACGAGCCGCAATTCCACGCCATGCTGGATAGCACCGCCAACCTCCACGCCAACGACCGCAAAAAAGTCGTCGACAGCATTACTTCGTTTTCCAATTTCTTCCAAACCACCGGCATTGTCATTAGTACCATCTTCTTGGTGATTTCAATACTCATCATTTTCAATACCATCCGCATGGCCATCTTTACCCGCCGCGATGAGATCGAGATCATGAAGCTGGTCGGCGCCACCAAATGGTTTATCCGCGGGCCGTTCTTATTCGAAGCCTGCATGTACGGCCTGGTCGGCGCGCTGTTCGCCACCGGCTTCAGCTACGCGCTCATCCTCTGGGGCGGCCCGCACATTTCCAGCTACGTCGATCTGGAAACCGTACTCGCGACCTTCAAACAATATCCCGCTTTTATCTTGCTAGGGGAGATGGGCATCGGCGTCGTCATCGGCATCTTCTCCAGCCTGCTGGCCATGGGCCGGTACCTGCGGCTCTAACCTATCTGGCCACTCCGGTTATATCCATCATCCATTGACAGAGATCTCGGACAAACATACAATCAAAATACACTTGCGAGTCCCGGCTCTTCAAGCGGGTGTCGGTTAAGTCTATAACGCAGGTATTGTTGTCAACGCGGAAGTGGCTTAATGAGAAATTCCGGGATGCCCTCGTGTAATAAGCGAGGGCAAAATATGAAAGAAGCGTGCCAAACATTTAACTCACATGTTGACACAGAACTTAGACCGATATACAATTAAATTGTATCTGCGGGCATTGGCCCCTCATCGGCTATGTTGTAATAACCAAAAGACTAAGCTGGGGGCAGATATATTGAAGGCATTATTCTCGGATAATGCCTTCTTATTTTGTTTTGAAATATCACCTATGAGGAGTTATAGGCAAAAACGTGGAGGTTTTTTAGGCATTTTGTATCTGTTATTGCCTTCTAATTAATGTCATGAGACATTAATTGCATGAAAAAAGAGCTTACAAATACCACTGTGATGTCTG
>Ga0182021_10002800_pt1 | contig 20447 bp, 21 predicted proteins | sample 612E3MmetaG_FD_120493 | JGI IMG/M metagenome (GOLD analysis project Ga0182021, IMG submission 120493) | Permafrost microbial communities from Stordalen Mire, Sweden - 612E3M metaG (Illumina Assembly) | ecosystem: Environmental > Terrestrial > Soil > Wetlands > Permafrost | place: Sweden... | reverse complement strand
AGTATTTAATACTTCAGAAGTTTTTTTAGCCGCTTTGGTTGCAATAACTTTCGCAACTTTAGCGTTATCATTTATTCCTCCTAATACAGAAGACACCAAACTGCCAACCACGCTTGCGCCGTTGCTTATGGTGTTCGTTATAGTCCCAGCTATATCGGATATTGATGGCGGTGTGACGGGAGGCGTCTCGGGAGGAGTTGCTGGCGGGGTCTCTGGAGGTGTAACCGGCGGAGTTTCAGGAGGAGTGACGGGTGGAGGTACTGTTTCTGGCGGGGTAACAGGTGGAGTAACAGGTGGAGTTTCAGGAGGTGTAACCGGAGGGGTCTCTGGTGGAGTTACGGGTGGAGTAATTGGTCCAGGCGGAGCAGGAGGCGCAGGAGGACTGATTGGTCCGGCAGAAGAAGTGAATTCAGTATTGTCAGTCGGATCATAGGAGCCTGAATTGCTTGCATTGCCATCCGTATGACAACCAGGATCTGCGCTATCAATAAGACCATCGCCATCATTATCAATGCCGTCGCTGCACTCCGGACGAGTGTTGCGCGGCCGCCAATCGGTTGCCACGCAATAATTCGGATCTGAGCAATTAAATTTTATCCAGCCGTAATTTTGGCTCCAAGCATAGCCGTTAAATTGGCCGGAACCATTAATTGTTATCTGGCTTGTCGGACTGTTTCCAAATGGGCCGAAATTTATCCAACCAGAATTATCACCCCAGGCGTAACCGGACAATGTTCCATTAAAATTATTCGCGACTTTAAAATTGCCATTTGTGGAACTGCATCCGCTTGTCGTGTTTGCGCAATTAAGAACCGCCCAGCCGAAGGACTTGCCCCATATATAGCCGGTAAGTTCGGTGTCTGTCACAATGACATTTGCGCTTGTGGCAGTCGTAAAATAGCCGAAGTTCACAGGCGAAGTGGCAGAGACAGTGCAACTGGGCGTCTCGCAGACCTGCGCAGTATTGCTTGTAGGACTGATAGTGCCGACTATTATAGAGGCATCAGTTTTAAATGCCAAGCAAAACAGCATTAAGATTAAGAAAAAAATATATTTGAAATATTTTGTGAATGCAAAATTCATAACTTTGTTCATTATAACTTTATTTTCAACTAATTTGAAGCGTTAGTCGTATTTGGCGTTGTTGTAGAAGTTGAAGTATCCGTAGTGGTTGAAGTATTTGCAGTTGGATCGTTTGTAGTTGAAGGGGTCTGGGAAGAATCATTTGCCGTATCTGGCGCCGAAGCAGTTGAGGTATCAGTCGTTGAACTTTCCGGCGGTGCTGGAGCGTCTGGCGCAGAAGGTAGCGCGGTTGCGCTATTTGTGGCGGGAATTTGGTTCAATACTTGCTGTAGTTGATCTTTATTAATGCACAAATCATCAAGGCATAATTTCTTTGTATTAACCTGATCAAAGAATACAGTTCCTATACCATTCTTTACATCTTCCAAGAATTCCTTAATCAGCGACCCCAGTGATGTGGCATTAGTCGTATCAAGCGATGACAGGTCGGCGACTTTAAGATTAAGATTAGTTATTTCGGCTTGCTCAGCTTTGGCAACTTCTACCAGATAGGCAGTCAATTTAGGATAATCAAGAGATAAATATCCGGTGCTATTCTGACCTACTAACTCTGGCATTACAGCTTGAACTTCCTGAGCAATCATACCAATTTCACGCTGAGAACCTAGGTTAGCTACGGCCGGTATTGAAGTATCCCAATTATAATAAACGCCACGCAATTTTGATAATGTTAATAGTACATCAAGATTATCTGATAAAGTTTCAACATTTTTCTTTAATCTTGCGTCTGATGATGTATTTGTAAGCACCCCATTAGCATCTGAATACACTGCTCTATTACCCACACCTGCAAGAGTTGCAGAAGTTATGTTTCCATCTTTATCTACGTTAAATTTTACATTAGAAGAGCCATCTACTATTCTTAGAGGAACACCTAAGGGGCTACGTATAAACAAACCATACCCAGTAGAATTATTACTTATAAATGAAGCATATCCTGTAGAATTATTATCTGTATAGAGACCAACTCCAGTAGAATTATTGGCTAATTGTATACTATCATCATTTGAATTATTAACTAATGAAAAATTAGTGGTTACCGTTATAGTTCCCCAACTTAATCCTCCCGAGCCATCATTAATAAGTATAGTACCTGCTCCACCTTGAGAAGCCGGCATTACATAATTAACTCCAGCTATTTGCCAGTTATTATATGCAGGAGCAATTAGGAATTGGTTTGACATTGAGTTGGTAGCAGTTGAGCCAATTGCTATTGAGTTTGAGAATGTGCCAGTGCTTGTGTTATCACCGATTAAGATGGAAGTGCCGGGAATTGTTACATTATCAACCAAATCACCATTACCTGCTTGATATCCAATAAATATAGAATTAGCTGCGTTAGTAGCACCTTGACCGGCACCAGCACCCATAAAATCTGAGAAGGAAGCATTGATAGCAAGAGCACCAGTACCATTACCAATAAAATTTGAAAAAGTAGCTTCGGTAGAATTTTGACCTGCGTCAACACCAACGAAAGTTGAGAAAGTGGCGTTAGTTGCATTTTCACCGGAACCAAGTCCCAAAAATACAGTATTTAAAGTTGCTGCCGTTCCCATATTTGTAACACTTGTTCCCAGCCAAGTTTCATTACCTAGTGAATTTGTCGAGCCAAGTAATCCTCCTCCTTGTGTTATTTCACCGCTTGCATTAAATATTTTAGTTGCATACAAATAACCATCATAATTCAATCGTGTAGTATGAGATGGAGCTGTTGCTCCTCCATCAAGTTGACCAGCAGCTTTTGTGGTTCCGTTGTAATTTAAGTATCCAATACCAACATTTCCCGCTGTTCTGGCAGATGGCACAGATATGGCTCCAATATTTCCATTGAGTTTTTGAATTGCAGAAAGGATTGAATCTGCAGAAGATATTGTTCCAGATCCTGATGTATAGCCAGTTAAAGTGGAACCTATGGCTCTTGTGTTAGTGAAATACAGTTTGGTGTTTTCTGCAACAGCCAATGTGTCTAATGTTTGCCATGATTTGTCGCCACGCCAATATTGAGAAGTAGTTCCGAGAGTAATTACTGGTTCTCCGCCACCGCCTGCTGCCCAGCTTGTGGTTGTGCCATCAGTAGTTAAGACATCGCCTGGGTGGCCTGTCTGATCAGGCAAGGTCTGAACTATGCAGTTTGTCTCTCCCGGGACACAAGCCGGGTCAAGAGTTGCGCCCGGCGCATACGGCGAACCGATAGCGAATATTCTGGCGTATGATATGAGCAGTAAAACGAAGAAAAAGACCGAGAGGACGCGAGGCCAATGATTTTTAAATAGGTATTTAAAAAATAAAACAATCTTCATGTTATACCTAGATTATAACATGAATACTACAATCCGGTAATTAAAGAAAACAGCGCATATATCAGCGGAGAAACTTCACTCCAAAGAAAAATTATGAAGAAAAGCAAGATAAATATGCCCCATCTTTCCAAGAAATTTTCAATATATTGAAATTTTGGCGGAATAATTGAAAATAGGATTTTTGACCCATCAAGCGGAGGAATCGGTATCAGGTTGAAAATTGCCAGAACTAAATTAAGCAGGACTATAATTGTCGCTATCTTATAAAATGGGTTAAGCAATAACAGGTCAGAAGTGTATGCGGGCAAACCGAAAAACGGGGCAAATCGTATCAGCAGGCCGAACAAAATGGCAATAGTAATGTTGGCGGCGATGCCAGCCACGGCAACTATGATGGTTCCTTTTTTCTTATCGCGCAAATTGTTGGGATTATAAGGCACCGGCTTGGCCCACCCGACCAGAAAACCGGCTTTCATAATTATAAGAAGCAAAGGCAAAATTATTGATCCAAAAAGATCCAGATGCTTGATAGGATTTAATGTCAGGCGGCCGCTTAAACGTGCCGTATTATCGCCCAAAAGATAAGCCGCATAGCCGTGAGCATATTCATGGACGACTACGGACATTATAAGGACTGCTATATAAAATATTCCATCAATAGCTTGCATAGGTGCGCCCTATATGATAGCATAACACTCATCTATGGCAAAAGTATGCGTGATAACTAAAAAGGGCTCAATTGTCGGAGGCGGCTATTCCAATGTTGTCCGCGCCACCAAGTTCAATCCGACCGGCAAAGTCCGCAAATATCCCAACATGCAAAAGAAGCGTGTTTACGTTCCCGAGCTTAAGAAATATTTTCCTCTTACAATCTCAACCCAAGCTATCAAGACCATCAATAAGCATGGCGCTTATGCGGTTCTAAAGAAAGCTGGAATCATAAAGTAAGCATTTTTGCACCATCAGTCTCAAAGATGATAGTGCCTTTTTTGATTGTGGATAGATATGGTATATGAAGCGCGTTTAGTCGGTCTAGAACTTCTTGATTCGGATGGCCGTACCTATTATTTTTGCCTGCAGAAATAATAGCCATATCCGGATGCACCGCTTCAAGCCATAACTCACCTGAAGAATATTTCGAACCATGATGTCCAAGCTTCAAGATATTCGCATGGAGCGTGGATGAATTTTCATTATGCATAATTAAATATTCCGTATATTTTGTCGCATCACCTGTCAGCATGAATGATTCATTGCCATAAACTAGCCGGCCGACTATCGATCCGTCATTAGAATCAAAACTCGTAACGTCACGATCAGGGAATAAAATATCAAGATAAATATTTTTCTCTTGATCAAGAATTATGTGCATTCCGCGTCGGGCAACAATCTCGCCAATATTATTGTTTTTAATCTTATTATCAAGATTCTGATAAATTTTTGTCGTTCCTATTACTCCATTTTCAATTATATTTCCAACTTTATAATGATCTAACACATAAGGAAGTCCTCCAATGTGATCGGAATCATTATGAGTGGCTAATATTAGATCAATAGACCTATCGCCAAATGGCATAACTTCCGCTAGTCGCGAAAGAACTTTCGTGTCAGGCCCGCCGTCTATCAGCATCTGCTTGCCGTTTGGAGCTTCAATATAGATGGAATCGCCTTGCCCGACATCAAGAAATGCAACTTTTAAATAATTATTATGCTGATGAAAATAAATAAAATACCAAATAAAAAAAGCTGATATAAAAAGGATTATAATCAGGATTTGCGGCAGGTATTGGCGAAAGTTTTTCATGCTATACTTAGTATATTAACATTTATTAATTAATTGGAGTAAAACTTTCTTAGAAAAAATGTCTGACCGAGCTTCTAAAAGAATTTGGCGAGGAGATCCGAGGACTTTTTTATAAGAAAGTTTTACGAAAAATAAATTATGGAAACATTCACACCAAAAACATTTTCAATTCCAAAGTTAGCTGGAATTGGAGAGAAAAATATTGAAGAGCATTTGAAATTATATAAAGGATATGTAACAAATGCTAATTTAGTACTAAACAAAATTAAAGAATATAAAGAAAATCGAAATGACAACGCATATATATTAAGTGAACTTCATCGTCGGTTTTCTTTTGAATGGGGAGGAATGAGAAATCATGAAATTTATTTTTCTTCTCTATCAGGTGAAGCAAAACAATTAAAAGATGATTCTCCACTGAAATACGCGATCGCGAAATATAGTGGAAATTTTGAAAATTGGCTGGAAGATTTTAAAACTTTGGCTTTAACTCGCGGAGTCGGCTGGGCTATGCTTTACTATGATAAAGAAACCAACAATCTTTTTAATGCTTGGGTTGATGAACAACATCTGGGACATTTAGTAGGAGCATCTCCCATTCTTTGTCTTGATATGTGGGAGCATGCTTATGTCTATGATTATCCTACAAGCGAGAAGAAAAAATATATAGAAGCATTCTTTGCAAACTTAAACTGGGAAATTATAGAAGAAAATTTTAAGAATTCTTTCTAAATACCCACCAAGCCAGAAATCCATAAATCAAAATTGTGATAATCAAAGGAAATGATTGGATTGTGACGCTTGCAAATGGAAGCGAAGCGAAGAAATTAATTATAGAAAGAATATACAGCAGTAATAAATGAGTAATATAGGCAAACGGCAAAGCGATAATTGGCGAAATAAAAACAATCAATCCTGTAATAAAAATAAACAGCATTGTCAAAGGAATTAAAGGCAAAATTAAAATATTAGCTGGAAGCGACACTATTGAAAGTATGCCAGTCGCGTAAAGAAGTATTGGCAGTACGGCAATTGTCGCGCCAAGCGTTGTCGCCACAAGTTCGCGCAATTTGAAACGCATTGGCAAGAATCTGACCCAATGTATGACTTTCGGCGTTATAAATAAAACTCCGCCAGTTGCCAAAAATGAAAGCTGGAAAGATATGTCAGTGAGTACTCTTGGATCATAAGCAATCATGACAAATCCGGCAATCACAAGTGCTCGCCCTGCGTCATAAGTTCGCCCAGTCATCCGAGCGAAAAGCGCAATGACTGCCATAATGCCCGCGCGAATGGCCGTGGAAGATGATCCGGACATGACGATAAATAAAATGACAACAATTATGCCAAATATTATTGAAATTGTTTGCGAAAGCAACAAGCCAAGAACTTTCATGACTCCTTCAGCGACAATTGTCACATTGTAGCCAGAGAGCACAATAATATTAATCGTGCCGGTAGAAATAAATTCATTCTTCATATCATTATCAAATCCGCCGCGCGCGCCAAGCACTAGCCCGTCAGCTAAATCGCTCTCAGGTGATGTGATAACTTGCCCGATATTTTTCATAAATGAATTGCGAAGATTATAAAGCCATGATTTTAACGCGCTTCCATTATTGTGTGATATTACTTCCACTTCAGCATTCTTAATGACAAAATAAATATCTTGATTTGCCAGATATTTTTCATAATCGAATTCCTTGCCGGCTGTCGTCATAAAATTTTCCGGCGTTTCAAGTATTCCGCTCGCTTTAATTTTATCGCCATATGAAATCTTGATATCAAGCGGAGCAACTATTAAAATATTTGATTCTTGATCAGTCGGATTAAGAGTGAGGCGCTGATTATTTAATCTTATGTCAGGAGTATTTACAATTATGCCTTCTACATCCACTTGTTTTCCTATGGCATTTTTATAATCCGGCGGTTTAGGCAAGAAAAAGAAAAATCGCACAATTGCGATCGCTATCAAAATAATAATTATAAGAATTTCTTTTTTGGACATCTTATTTTAAATTAAATCAAATAAAGCTCCTCTTCACAAGGTCCTCGGATGAGGGAGGACAAGGAGCCAGACCATTGTTCATAGGACTTTATTTGATTTAATTTTTTACAAAATATGTTTTTTCTGGAGAGATGAACAAGAAGTCGCAATCTCATCAGCTCGCTCATTATGAAGTATACCAGAATGGCTTTTAACTTTCTGAAAAGTCAGTTTACCGTCAAATGATCTCACGAGTGCAATTAATTCTTGCCATAAGTCCTTATTAAGAACTGGCTTTTTATTTGCAGTTCTCCAACCATTCTTCTCCCAGTTATGTATCCAAGTTGTTACACCTCCCAAGACATAAGCCGAATCAGCATGAATTATAACTTCTGTATTTTTATGATTTTTATTTATATGCTTCAAGGCCTCAATTACGCCTTTAAGCTCCATTTTATTATTCGTCGTATTTTTTTCGTGTCCGCCAAATTCATCCGTAACTTTGCCGTCAATCGTAATTACTGTTCCCCATCCGCCCGGCCCCGGATTCCCCAATGACGATCCATCAGTATATATTTCAACAACTTTGTTCATAGTTTATATTATATCAAATTTATAAATAGAAAACCCTTAGATAGAGTTTTCTATCTAAGGGTTTATTTTTTAACTAATCTTTCTGAAAAATAACCATGATTGAAAGTAAATTCTTCTTCACTCTCAAATTGATCTAATTCCTCATTGTGAATACGACCAGTTATATACCGCTTCTGTTCTTCTGTCATAGAGTAAACACTAACCTTCTCTATTACACATTGGTTGATAGCATTTGAGTTTTCCTTATTTTTTCTTAATTCCCACTCTACACGAGAAGAGCTATCCCATTCATACTTTTCTGCAATCACTATGTGAGTAATTGTCCCCTCAGCAAACCTACAAAGTAAATCTGATAATTTGCCTTCGTTTTCACCAGAAACAAGTAAGATTTCAGTTAAGCCCATCTCTACACTCCAGAAAAATATTTTGTAATTCTTTTCTCTTCCTAGTGTGCCAACCATATGACCTAAATATTCTTCCTCAAGGTCAATAGGATATTTGGACATAGCTACTTCTCTTGGAAATACAGTTACCATTCCCATTTCTTCGTAACGTGTAGTTGTAAAGAGTTCTTTTTTTGTAAAGAGATGCGATAACGCGATTCTTCCAGCTTTTGCAAACGTATTCATTTTTTAATGTATTAAATTTAAGATTATTTTTTTGCCTTTGCCATTCTGCGAGTTTCTCCTTTCTCGCTATATCTACTAATAGGAAGTAGAACAACCTTTATTCTTCTGTGTTGTATCACACAAATTATCATTTTGTCAAGGTCAAACTTGTGCTTAATTTATATGGGTTTTTATAACCTTATACTCATTTATCACGATCGTATGAATTGAGTATAAATTTTATAAAGAAACAAAAACTATCATATCTTGTATATATATCAAATAAAGAGTTTATGAAGCTTGCGGAAGCCAAGTTTGCGGAAGCCTTGCTTCCGCAGATTATAAAATATCAACAATTCTTAATCTTAGCTCAGTGCGGCCGCCGAAATAACTTTTTTCAAAAGTGGCTATAAAATCTATGATATCTCCCGCATTAATTTTGGTATTAAAACTTTCGCGCGTCTTAAAAAATGTAATAGCTTTAACCGGTTTATTTTTACTATTCAAGAAAGTTAATTCTAAATGATTTTTGTCTTTGCCGAATTCTTTTACATTTATAATTAGCGCCTTTTTCAACAGAAAAGTCGGCTTTGGATTTCCTACTCCAAACGGCGCCAATTTTTCTATGACATTATAATTATCATTATTTACATCATTGATTGTAATTGTTGCATCAATCATACGCTCCTCTTCAATTTTTTCTTCTACAGAATTTTCAGCAAAAACTTTTAATAATCGTTCTTCAAGAAAATGTATTTCTTCATGAGCCACAGCAAACCCGCCAGCGCTGACATGCCCGCCGAATTCAAGTAAACTTTTTTCCGGCAATGATAACATTGTATTTACAAGATTAATATTTCCCCATGAGCGACATGATCCGCGAATAATATCAGAACCTTCTTTGCCCCAGACAAAGGCCGGCTTTTTATATTCTTCAGCAACTTTTGAAGCAATCAGCCCCAAGACCCCCACGCGCCAATTAGGATTGCCTATAACTATTATCGGCTTTTCTTCTCTTTTATTCATAATTCCTTTTACTTCTTTCATAATATGAGCCACGATATATTTACGTTCATCATTTATCTTAAGAAGATGATCCGCTAAAGTTTTCGCTTCTTTTGCATCAGTAGTTGCAAGAACTTCAAAGGCCCGCATAGGCGAATCCATTCGGCTTGCAGCATTTAATCTTGGCGCTAAAGTAAAAGTCACATCTTCTTCGTTCAATTTTGAAACATCCACACCAGCTTTATTAAAGAGTTCCGCAAGCCCGGGCCGGCGCGTTTTCTGCAAAACTTTCAGTCCATAGTAAGCTAGCACTCTGTTCTCATCTATAAGTGGAACTTGATCAGAAAGTGTGGCAATGCCGGCCATATCAAGCAACCACTTTTCCCAGCCATTTTGTATTTTCCAATATTCTCCGTATTTTTTTATCAATGCTTGGACTAGTTTGAACGCAAGCGAAGCGCCGCATAACATCTTATCTGGATAAATACATCCATTTTGCTTCGGATTAATTATGGCAAAAGCTTTAGGAATATTTTCTTGAACCTGCCCACCCTCACGAATGTTCGGGAGCAGGCGGGCCAAATGATGATCAGTAATAATCACATCCATGCCACAGGCCTGTGCTTGTGCGACTTCATCTATGGCTGTAATTCCAAGATCAAAAGTAATCAAAAGTTTTACTTCATCTTTTATGAATTGCTCTATAGCGTCCATGTGCAGTCCATACCCTTCATCATGACGGTCAGGAATGTATACTATAAAATTTTCATAATTAATCTTCTTCAGAAAATCATTCATAATAACTGCTGCAGGTATGCCATCGCAATCATAATCGCTATAAATAACTATTTTTTCTTTGGCTTCAATGCTCTCAAAAATTCTCACAACGGCTTTCTCCATATCTTTCAAAAGATATGGGTCATAAAGATCATTTTCATATGATGGATTTAAAAATCGTTCTTTATTTTCCGGCAAAATTCCGCGATTCTTCAAAAGAAGTTCAAGTAATTCAACATGATTTGGCATATAGACGATTGTACCATATAATAGGTGCATGAATAATAATTGTATTTTCTGCAAAATTGCAAAAGGAGAAATTCCTTGCCATAAAATTTATGAGAATAAGAGCTTCTTAGTTTTTCTTGATATAAAGCCAGTAAACCATGGGCATCTTTTAATAATACCCAAAAAACATTTTGCTTGGATGCAAGAAGCAGACGATAAGACAATTGAAGAGATATTCAAGCTCACAAAGAAAATGATGCTCGCACTTAAAAAGGGGCTGAAATGCGATTATGTCCAAGTAGGAATTGTAGGCAATGAAATCCCCCATTTTCATATACATTTAATACCAAGATATAATGGAGATAATTTTAAAAATTTACCAACAAGAGAATATAAAGAATTAGAAGCTGAAAAAACAATAAATAAAATAATTAAGGCAATTTAAAATTATTTCAACGCCTTAATTCCCGGCAAAGTGCCTTTGGCCAAGAAATCGAGAGTTGCTCCTCCGCCAGTAGAAACAAAACCGAAATTATTCTCAAGTTTCAGTTTTGAAACAAGGGCTACGGTATCACCCCCGCCGATAATGCTGTATGCTTTTGATTTTGAAACCATTTTAAGCACTTGTTCAGTTGCTCCGCCAAAACCTGATTCATATTTACCAAGCGGTCCATTCCAAAGAATAAATTTTGATTTTTCAATCAGTCCTTTGAGCATTTCTACGGTTCTTGGGCCTACATCAACGATATTTTCATCCTTATCAACCTTGTTTGGTTCAACAAAACGACGCTTGGATCCTTTAATAACTTCAGCATCTATCGGCAGCAGCAAATTCTTGCGCTTCAATAGAGATGCAATTTGGAAATTGGCATTATCTACAAGAGAAACGCCAACTTCATAACCTTTGGCTTTAAAGAAATCATTCGCCAGCGCTCCGGATACAAAAACAAAATCTGCATCGCGAAGAAATTTCTTGATTAATGGAATTTTCGTCTCAAATTTGGCTCCGCCTAATATGAATAGAAACGGATGTTCAGGATCAAAAGCGCGGGATAAATTTTTGATTTCTTCCATAAACTGCAATCCTGCGAAACCCGGCAAATATTTCGTAATGCCGACGATTGAAGCATGCACTCGATGAGACACAGAAAAGGCCTCATTGACATAAATCTCGCCGTATCGCGAGAGGGCGCGGGCAAATGACGGGGAATTATTCTTTTCAACGGGTTCGCGGCGCAAATTTTCCAATAGGATGATATCGCCTTTTTTCAAATCGCTTATAATTTTTTCGGTTTCATCCGAGAATATAGCCGTTTTTATAAAATTAACTTTTGGTATGTATTTTTTAAGCCTTAAGGCCACTGGCGCCAAGCTTTCTTTGCCGTCTTCGCCCAAATGAGAAAGCAAAATAATGATGGCGCCTTTTTTATGCAGATAATCAATAGTTGGAAGAGATTTTCTTATTCGAAAATCATCGATGATTTTTCCATCCCCGCCTGCTCCCGAACCTTCGTGAGGGCGGGCAGGTTTCATCGGCACATTAAAATCGACGCGCACGAGTATTCGCTTGCCGGAAATATTGCCGATTTCTTTTATTGATTTCATATTATTTGGCGGCATTTATTATTAAGGCGAATTTTTTCGGAGATAAACTGTCTCGGCCGACAAGCAATCCGTCCGCTCCGCCGTTTAACATAAACTCTTTTGCGTTATCTTCATGAACTGAACCGCCGTAAAGTATCATTACCGAATGAGCGGTTTTTGAATCATAAAGATCAGAAATTATTTTTCTGATAAGGATTCGCGCTTCTGTAAATTCTTCGGGTGTTGCTTCGCGATTTGCATTTTCGCCGATAGCCCATATCGGTTCATAGGCAACAACAATATTACTTATCTGGGCCTTAGGAATCGATTTCAAGCATTCATGAAGTTCTTGCTTGATGAAGGAAAGATAATCGCCGCCTGCATCGCGGATACTTTCTCCTATGCAGAGTATCGGTGAAATTTTTGATTTAAGCGCATTTATTATTTTCTTATTTATTGTTTGATCTGTCTCGCCCAGAGCTCGTCTTTCTGAATGTCCCACGATCACATACTTCACGCCAAGTCCGGCAAGCATCTTCGGAGAAACCTCGCCAGTATACGCGCCCTCTGCTTCTTCAGAAGCATTTTGCGCGCCAAGCATAAGATTTTTTATTTTTATTTTTATTTTCTTTCCAATTGACAAGAATGGGAATGGCGGACAAACTATAATATCAATATTTCTGGAACTTTTTGCGATTTTAACGATGCCATTAAAAACAATTTCCGCCTCTTTTTGTGATTGCGGATTCATTTTCCAATTAGCAACTATCAGCTTTTTCATGTTGCTATTATACCACAAAATACCTTAATTCTTAAGGTTTTCCTTTTTAACCTTATTAATAAACCTCTTTTTGGTAGCATTCTTCACAATAAATTGGTCTGGGTTCTTTTTGGGTAAAAAAGGTTTCAAATGTATTCTGACACTGACCTTTATGCTCATGGTTTTCTTGTGAACAGTCGCATTTTCTATTAATTAAATCATATCCGCCACGCATATTTTCACGTTCTAAATGCCTGCAAAAGAAACATTCTGTCGGTATAGGTATCCGCAGCGATATTTGTATAATCACTTCCTGGACTACGTACATATATGAGGGCAACTTTTGGAACAGATTTCCATAACTTTTCAAATTGTTTAAAGAATGGTTGATCAGGATTATAATCTAAGTCAAAATCTTCTCCTCCCCAATCATCAGAAAACCAGCAATCATAGCACCACACAGTAAATGGTTTGTTTGGTGAATACATTGATACTACATCTGTACCGCATTTATCACATTTACGTTTATAAAATACTCTTTCATTGCGAAAACTTAAACGCAAAATTGCTCTGCAATTAGGACATAGTTTAGGTATATTTACTTCCATCTTCTCATAAAAAGAAAAATCATCTGGCTCAATTATAAAGCCGTTTTTGCAATTCTGACAGATTTTCTTTTGTGCTTCCATAACTACATTTTATCACAAATCTTAATAAAACTAATGTTCAAAATACACCTTACAATATAATGATTTAAACATCATTAGTATACACTTTACACGGCCGTTGAAATTGTATAATATTATGTATATGAGTCTAGTTAAATCAATATTAAAAACTGTTAGTAATTATCCTGGTGGATATAAAACGATCTATTCACTTTTATATGAAAATGGTTTCAATAGTAAAGAAAGTGAGACAAGTATAAAAGGAACACTTTCAAGATTAAAGAAAAAGGGATTATTATCTAATAAGAATAAAACTTGGCGAATTACCCCACTTGGGAAAGAAATTCTATTACAAAAGAATTCGGCCATTATTTCTTTTGCTCCTGAAAGGCCAAAAATAAAACAAGTCAAAACAACTATGGTTATTTTTGATATTCCTGAGAAAAAAAGAAAATATCGCGATTGGTTTCGTCATGAACTTATTGAATTTGGATTTGATTTTGTACAACAAAGCGTTTGGTTTGGGCCAACACTTCCAAAAGAATTTATAATCTATCTCCAAAAAGAAAAACTTTTACAATATATAAAATTCTTCAAAGCAACAGAAGATGATTTAATATAAATTAGTATACATTTTATACGGCCGTTGATTTTGTATACTAAAATTTTAAACAAAGATCATTAATAAAAATTACTGACGAGACATATATTTATAATTCACAAGTAATGTAATTATAAAAAGTGAAGTAGTCAACGCCATTATGGGTATGGTTATATAGCTAAATTCATAGACATAACGAGTAGCGCAAGATATTTGATGGGTTAAACCGTTCGCGCAAGCCAGAGATGATGATCCGCCATTTTCTACATAGACATGATAAAGGGAAACCAACGAACCGAAAATTGCCAGAGCTATGCTGTAATCAACCATAGTTTTATCGCGCTTGTATAATTCCATCCCGAAAAGAATTGCCTGCGGATAGAGGAAAATGCGCTGGATCCAGCAAAGCTCGCATGGCGGAAAGCCAATGACATTGGAATAAAAAAGACTTATAAAAACAGAACTTAAAGCAACAATAAAACCAAAATAAAATCCATATCTCTTGAAAAATATAAGTGTAATATTATTGCGCGATCGGAAAAATATTAAATTAACAGCAATAACTATAATTATAATCTGTAGGATAATTATACCGACAGAAAGTAATTGATTTAATGTTTCAAGATATGATGGCATATTTCATTGAGGGAGAGTGTAACCGATTTGCTGCGCCAAAAATGACAGAGGTATTTCTCCTGTTGCTTCGGCTTCAGATGGGAATTTCCAAACATTGCCGGCCTTTATAGGATCTGTCGGACTCTTGATGGAGAATTGATATTCAGGGAATATCCACGTCTTGTAGTATTGCGATGAGACATTGGTACAAAGCTCCGATTCTCCTTTTACGCCAGGTTTAACTTGGCAAACAATAGGAGCAGAACTGGAATTTATAGTAATGCCATTCTTGAATTTCCATGTCGGATATCCCTCAATTTTCTTATCAATGCAGATCTGCGTGGGAGTATTGTCCGGATTCGAGCATTCTATATATGGAAGATATTTTTCCGACGAGCCGAATTCGGCTTTTTGAGCTTGGCAATGCGGGCACCAGAATGCGCCGTAGAATTCGGCTCCGTTTGATTTCAAGCTTTTGGCAAAGTCATCAAGCTTGCCGGGCTTGGACGGGCCATTCATTAACACTCCTAGGCCTATAACAACAATGACGATAACAGCTATTGATAATATAAATATTGTCTTTTTTGATTTCATAAGTTCATTATATCAGAATCCCAAATGAACTAAAAGCCATCTAAACGGAGCTAATATAGCGCTTGCAACGGAATGCGCAACGTTATGTGACAAACCATGATTCGATGATGCATCAGCCGCGCTGGCAGAAAGATTTATATTTTCTGAAACTGGTTTTATTGATTTATTTTTAAAAATAGCAATTTTAGGAGGCTGTTTAATTTTTATGTTTCCTGCAATTTTTGCCGATATTGGCGGAATAATAATTTCTTTTTGGACAGTGATAATATTTTCTTCAATTGGAGCTGAAGCAGTAGGATCAGGCACAGGAGGAATATATTTTGAAAATGATTGGACACTATCGCTAAAGCTTTTATGAAGGATGGCTGGTATAGCATAAGCCGTCGACCAAATTCGATTTGAAGCATCGGAAGTTAAATCTTCCATACCGCCGTCATTTTGCTGATTATTGGCAAGATAAGCATCAGCTTTGCTTGTGGCATTTGAAAGGGATGGATCTAAAGATAAAGCTTGAAGAGCCCAGCTTGTAGAAAAATTATTGCCAAAACCGCCATCATTTTGATTTTGATTCTGGATTAAATAATTTTCGGCTTTTGCAATTGCGTTTGCAATTCCAGAAACATTAGAGTAAATGTGCAACGCTTGTATTCCTGCCGAAGTCATATCTGCGCTTCCGCTCCATGAGCCGTTGTTTTCTTGCTTGCTTAAAATATAATTGATATCTTTTAAAATAATTTCATCATTTTGCATATATCCGGCTTTTGATAAGACAATCAATCCAAAAATATCGTCATTTACCAGCGTTGGATCGCCTATTTGCGTCCCATCAAATGAATCGGTAATTTTTTTAATATAATTTACGCTTGTTCCATCATATGGATTTATGCCAAGGGCCATGAGAGCCAGAGCATGGCGTTCGTTGTCTGTCACGACAGATGAATTAAAAATATTGTTCTGTAAAAAGTTTTTTAAAGATGAAAAAAAAGAAGTATTGCCAGAAGAAGCGCCGACAGAAATAGCCACCCAGTCGGTATAAAGCATATCTCCGAACGAACTATCAGATTTTTGATTTGAAGCCAAAAAAGAATTAGCTTTGCCAACGGAAAATATCGGAGCAATTTCTAACGGCAGGCCTCCTTGATTGACAGTTGAACTGTCAGGATCTATAAAATTCAACAAAATAGAATCATTGGATTGTAATTCATATTCATTCAAGCCGGTTGTTCCATCAATTCCATTTACTGACCAATTCCAATAGTGGTACACATCATTATTGCCGGCATCTTTGCTTGTATAACCAGCAATATTATTAATAGAAGTTACAAAAGCTCCCGGTGGCCATGTCCAATCCCATACGCTTGGAACTCCTGATTGCAGAATTGCGCAATATGCTGTAATTTGCATAGCTCCATGATGATCGCTATCGCAAGGCGCAACAGAGATATTTTGGTTATAAATCGCTCCGTTTGGTCCTTCAATATCAAGATGAACCATTGTGTCCGCCTGCGCTTTCCCAAAAATGCAAAAGATTGCTAAACTTATGACTGTTGTTAAAATAATTTTATTTTTCATAGGCTTTAAAATGCTCCTTGTTCCCAAGAAATAACGTCCCCCGACTTGAGAACGTATTTTGAAATGCCAATCGGCGCTTCTTTATTATTAACATAATAAATCCAATAATTGCCGGGGGTTCCCTTTGATCCGTTTATATCATCAATAAAATTTCCAAGACCTGAATATTCTTTTGTATGAAATGTAAAATTGCTTCCTTTGGTGTTTTCTAGAGTATTCATAGCATCATATACTGTATTACCATTTTTTATTTGGATAGTGTATGTTTTATTTTGCGCAATGAGCGTAACTGTATCGCTTGTCGAAACATTTTGATTTATTCCCCTACTCCAGGTGTAGGGGATATCCCCTACACCTGGAGTAGGGGAAAATTTCACGAAAGCAAAAACACTGATTGATATGCAAATAATAAGGATAAGAAATATATATATGTATGATTTATTTTTCTTCATGACATTCTCTAAAAATTAATAATTAAAAACTCCCGCCGAGCGGGAGTTTTTAATACAAAATATGTACATTCCTGCTCGGGACGAACGCTTCTGCATAAAGATCGGACTTGTCCCCATATGGGGCTTTACCGTTGCGGCACAGTGGAGGAATGCACCCCGCCTAAGGCGCGGGTAAACCTCACTTCCAAATACAAAAGTTTTAAATTTTAAATGAATTAAACTCTAACTGTTTCCGGAACAGCAACAGAAACACTTTCACTTCTCTCTATCCATTTTGCAATCACCGGTGAGAGAACTATAGCAAATGATACATTGCCAAGCAAGTGGATAGCGGTAAATGGTATCTGACCAAGGAGCGCCATAATAAATGCTTGGCCGAAGAATATCGGTCCAAGCGTAAGGCCAGTCAAAGCATCAAAAGAAATTGTGCCTATTATGGCGTAAATAGCATAGTTTTTCCAATTTGATGAGCGATTTTTCAAATAAGTTCTGGCGCCAAGACCGACAAGTCCGTAAGCAACGGCGGAAATCCATGTCCAGACACCAAGGCCGGCTGTAAACGAGTCATAAACCGCTATCGACATAAAGCCAAATACAAACGCAGACAATCCGCCATACATTTTTGCTAATGGCATTTGCATGGACATAATCGGCTCCAAGTTCGGAGCGCGAAACGGCAATAATCTGACAATCAGCGCCGCGACGAATAAGACGATATATTTAAAATAATTTTTTTTCATGCAATTTTAATTTAAACTATCTCGCAGACCCCGGCCACGCAGGCAAGCTCGCGCTTTTGTTCGGTTTCATCAACTTTTTCGTAAGTAATGATTTTAGAATAATCAATCTCTGGGAATTTTTCCATCAGAGTTTCATATTGCTCTTTAGTGATTTCCTCATAAGGAGCCAGCCGATATACATGATTTGATCTAGGCAAGAATGAAAGGCCGCCGATGATATCCCAGTTCTCATATATCCAGTTCGCAACTGTCAGCCACTCGTCTTCGCCGACTGAAATCGTAACCGAAGGATTATGCTCCGTGTAATTTTCTTTGACTATCTTCCAATGCTTAAGCTGGTCGATAGACGACAAATCATTTTTGAAAATCGAGCCGTCCGGCGATTTCATCGGAAATTCCATCACGTAAGTATTGGCATCTTCCATTGTTTGGCCGACTTCCGGATGATAAGGCACGCCTTGATCTCTCAGCATCTTGAATAATGAATCAGTTGCGGAAATGCGGATGCGCTGGATGTAATATGGCGCATGGCGCGGATGCATGCCCGAGCCGGTATCGAATGTCTTGGAGACGGTGCCTGACGGCTTGACGCAAGTAATTGCCATCGATGGATTGATGCCGAAACGCTTGGCGTAAATTTTGTTGACTTTTATTGCCTCATCTTTCAAGGACTTAAGAACTTCGGCATTGCGGACAGCTGGGCAATCCCACTGGCCGGTCAGAGACACGCCTAAAAGACGCTCAGCTTCGCAATGTTCCTTCCACTCTTTGGAAAGATATGAGAAATTAGTGAGTGATGACTGATAGGTTCCAAGAATTGTCGCAATGCGGACCTTATTCAAAAGCGACTCTTTTGTATCATTTCCGCGGCAGATAACCTCAGAAAGGTTGCAAAATTGCTTTGATTGCAAGATTATTTCCCCGCATGGATTTGTGCCTATGGAGCCGACAATGCGCTCGCCGGACGCGTCAAAATAGCCTTCTGATCTAAGATAATCAACTCGGCGCTGGGGCAAGGTTTTAGCAAGAGAACCGCGATTAAATATACCTCTTTCGCCGCTTCCTGACTTCATAAGGGACATCCATTCGTCTAAGAATTGCGTGGCATTGGGCTTCTCAAGATAAACGGCTGAATTATTGGCAAGAGATCTGTGGGGATCAGTCAGATAAAATTGGCCTTTCTTCGCATCGCGAACATCATTATCATCAAGATCAGAAAGTGAAATCATCGCGCTTCGGCGCACGCCGCCGGATACAACGCAATCTCCCACCATGCAAATGATGTCATGAACATCCAAATTAGAAAGACGGCGTCCCTGCTTTGAAAAGAATTTGCTTCGAGTAAATAATAATAATCTGCGAAGCGGATCAGGACCTGAACTTTTGCCACCCATGGTCATGAGGCGCGCGCCAGCCGGGCGAAGTTTTGAAAAATCAAAATCAATATCTTTGCCGTCCGCCCAAGTTCTCATGCCGAGAGCAAAAGCATCAGACCAGCCCTCTTTGCTGTCAGCGATAACATGCGTCGGCAATTTTTCTCCATTTTGGATTTTGATCTGGGGAAGCTTCTGCACATTCTGACTTTCAACAGACCAGCCGGCACCGGTGCCGCACATTGATATGTACATGATCTCGGCAATATCTTGGAAACTAGCCGGCGCGATGAATGAGCAATTGTAAGCGCAGACATTGGTGGCATTTGCGGCTTTGCCGGCGAACTGGAGCAGGCGCATGGACGGCATTGCTTTATTATCGAGAATATAATTTTTTATTTCTTCATATTCGGACGATTTTAATTTATTGCCGAGATTTTCTTTCATGAAAGCCACATAACGATCAACTGTTTCTATCCATGTTTCGCGGCGCCCTTCTTCCGGAATCCATTTTGAGTAGCTTCGGAAATAAACAAACTCGCCAAGCGGGGTTTTGAAATACTTTTTACTTTTCTCAGTCAAGTCCTTTACATGCTTTGGCACGGTAATGCCATGAGCGCGCAATCTTGATCTTTCCTCGCGATAAAGAATATAATTCTTTGACGTTTTTACGTAGTCGGAAAGCATCAATTCCTGCTCAACAGTGTCCTGAATGCCTTCAACAGTCGGTATGAAGTTCTTGTGCTTCTTCTTAATGCGAACCAATTCCATTAAAACTCGATTGGAAACCAGTTCCGCATCGCGAGGAGACCCTTCGCCTGAGGCAAGCATGGCTTTATTAATAGCATTCTTGATTTTTTCAATGTTAAAAGGGACAATTGTGCCATCCCTTTTTTGAACGCTCTTGATAAAATCATTCTTAACGGCTGTTTTTACAACTTTTGCGGCTTCAGGCGCTTTTTCGCCGGTTTTTGCGCTGATTATTTTTCTTGCCGCTTTTTTTGCAACTGGCATTTTCTTTTTTGAAGGCATGTTTGTAAAATTTTAGCTGATAATGCGATCTCCCAATGTTTGGAAGTTCATTATACTCCTTCTTTAAATT
>Ga0182021_10002799_pt1 | contig 20448 bp, 17 predicted proteins | sample 612E3MmetaG_FD_120493 | JGI IMG/M metagenome (GOLD analysis project Ga0182021, IMG submission 120493) | Permafrost microbial communities from Stordalen Mire, Sweden - 612E3M metaG (Illumina Assembly) | ecosystem: Environmental > Terrestrial > Soil > Wetlands > Permafrost | place: Sweden... | reverse complement strand
TTCAATCCAATTCGAATATACACCATCAAATGATATATTTAGAGACCAAGTAGGTCATGCAGGAGTGGACTGTGATCTCCTGGTCGGAGGGGTTACAACAGAGGGTGCTAAGATAATTATTGTTATTGAGACCAAATTTGTTGAACCTGAGTTCAGTATTTGTGGATTTAGAGCGCCAGGACGTAGTGCTAAGGACCAGCCTGTATGTCCAAATGATGTAATGATCGACGAGGACGACAGCGTCTGTCTCTACACTAAACTCAAAAAGTACCGTTATTGGGGATGTACATGGGAGGTAGGTAGCCTTAATACCTCAGCACTTCCTGTTGCTGGATGCCCATTTGGAGGCCCACTATGGCAGCTCTGGGTCAATCATACTCTCGCTAAGGTGGAAGCCTCAAGACGAGAGGCATCCTCTGCCATATTTGCTGTTTGCTCTCCTGAGAACAACAAGACACTGGCCGCAATCAACAAGATTAAAGATTTTAAGGAACTACTTATCGACCCTGATAGTGTTGTGCATATTGGAGTTGATCATTTAATATCTGTAATTGGAGATGAAGTAAAAGCGCCGCTCGATAAGTGGCATAAACAGCTAGCACTACGCTACTCTAGTATTTAAATTTAAGCCTAATAACGTTTAACATGTATAAACAGGGGGAGATAAATCACTTGGTTACTGCAGTTACCAGAGTTACCTAGTTATTGGAGTACTGGAGTTATACTATTATTAAAACTGGTTCTAATCCTCTCCACAAAGTTAAGATTTTTATAATTATTTAATACTAAATTTTATAACTATATTATCGCTAAACATATTAGGTTGATATAGTAATGTCAATTCAGGATCATCCTTTGGTTCTTCAAATGTAACTGTACCTTCAACTGTACCATTGGGGGTTAATTCGCCGCTTTGTAAAGCTGTATCTTTGTCAAAAATCGTAATCCCTATTTGTGTAATTTGTCCCTGGCTGTTTTGCATTTTAAAATAAAATGGATTATATGAAACATTACTATTGCTATTATTATTAATTTTTATAGTCACTGTTACATACTCATATCCTGCTTTTGGTTTATCAAGATCGCCACCATTTGATTTCTGAAATTTTGTAACTGTAACAACAGTTCCATTTAAATCAGCACTTTCACCTACATTAAATATGTTTTGTGCCGTTGTAGCGCTAGCTACGGTTTCACCTGAAGTTGTGGCTGCCACTGCTGTTGTTCCGCTAGAAGTGCCGGAAGTATTATTTGTTACTTTTGTTGCTGTGTTTGAAGTACTACCACAAGTAGCTGCAAAACTAAAGATTAGGATTAACATTAAAATAGGAATAATAAAAACTAATAATTTATATTTTTTCATTTCTCCTCCTTTATCATAATAAATACTATAAAATTTTATTATAAATAATAATGAAATTTAAAAACTAAATAGCTAAATTTATTTTTATTAGTTTATCATACTGAGGTTAATATTTATATTATTTATTATATTGAATAATTATTTGGAATCATTAGTTATCTTTAATTTGGTTGTGAGATCATGTTTTGAAGTAGGCAGGATTAAACTAATTGATAAAAAAGCTAAAAGATAAAACAAATCATTTTAAGCAGCACCAGCCATTTAATAAACATTAGGGATTTTAAAATTATAAAACAGTAGCCAAAAATTGTCCCTTTTAAATGATCCAAACTTAAGTCCTTGACAAAACCGTGACATAAAACGGGTATTTTAGTATAAAACCGGTGCCGGGGCACACAAATCCCCTATGCGGATGTATGCAGATATTAACTGCTTTTGGTGGAGGCGGCGGGAATTGAACCCGCGTCCGAAAATATTGCCACAAGAACTTCTACAAGTTTAGTCTGTATTCGTTTTTCGCTTAATCCAACCAGACAGACAAGGTTGAAATAAGCTATTCTGTAAAGTTTTCCCTCGCAGTGGTCCCAGAAAAACCTCCGCAAAGTATCCTGTTAATCGTCGCCCGTTATAAAGCACAGGAACCCTTATAAAAGACGTAGCAGCTTAGTTTTTTAGGCTGCTAAGGCTAACGTTGGTTCATTAGCTTTTATGTTTATACCAGTTTTTTACAAGTTCTGGAACTTGACTTGCCATCCAAGCACAACCTACTCCCGTCGAAACCTATCGCCCCCCAAAATAGTGGTAAGTTTCAAAGGCTATTATATTATACATGAAATTAAAAAAAATCAAATATGCCGGGGGATATTTTTTTTGGCAGTATAACTGATAAGGCGGTAGATATTTTTTAAGAAAGGTTATCTGTAAATTGGAACATTATCTGCCGATGTCAAAAACTTCAGATTTTTTATCGGGGGTTAAGATACAGGCAGACTTCTTATCTTATCTGCTCTTATCTTTATAGCTGCTGGCTTTCAATGCCCGCTTTACCTCAAGGTTGGAATCCTTTTTTGCCAGGTCATCTCTTTTATCACTTTTCAGTTTGCCTTTAGCTATGGCAATCTCGACTTTGACAAGCCCTCCCGATATATAAATCGAAACAGGCACTATTGTAAGGCTTTTATCAGTCATTTTGCCATTTATCCTGGTTATCTCCCTTTTATGCATAAGCAATTTTCTAGACCTTACAGGATCTATATCTGCAAGCCGGCTCTTGCTGTAGGGAGAAATATGCATGTTGTGCACAAACATCTCACCATTTTTTATCTTTGCATAGCTGTCTTTTAAATTGACCCTGTGTTCACGGATAGACTTTACCTCACACCCTATAAGCGCTATGCCGGCTTCAAATCTGTCAAGAATAAAATAGTCATAAAAAGCTTTCTTATTCTGGGCGACCTGTATTTTTCCTTCTTTTGTATTTTTAGCCATTTTGCGATTCCCGCCTGCTGCAGCAAATATTAGAAATTTTAGGAAATTAATATTTAAACTTTATAGGGCCATCTCTATTTTTTTATTGCCCCTGCCATTTTTTTTATTTCCTCCAGCGCTTTGTTAAGCTGCAGGTCCACTGTATCTTCAGGCTTTAAAACCACTGTGATATCCGGTTGAATGCCGGTTCCGTCTATCGTGACTCCTGATGGAAGATAATATTTTGCTGTTGTAAATTTTAAACCCGAACCGTCAGAAAGCATTTCAAGTATCTGCACTGTCCCTTTTCCATAGCTTTTCTCCCCTATAAGTGTGGCCCGGCCCAAATCCTTTAAAGCTCCGGCTGTAAGTTCCGACGCGCTTGCAGAATATCCGTTAATAAGGACTACCATTGGTATATTTGTATAACCACCCTTCTTTGCTTTAAATTCTTCAAAGCTGTCCTTGTAATTGTTCCTGCCTTTAACGGTCACCACTGTGCCGCTGTCTAGAAACAGGTCACATAATCCAACAGCATCATCAAGTATTCCACCCAGATTATTTCTTAAATCAAGTATTATCCCTGTAGTTTTGCTGTCAACCATTGTCTTTAATTTTTCTTCGAGCTTCTGTGCGCCCTGGTCCTGAAAATCAGTATATTGTATATAGACTATATTTTCCTCTAAAATGCTTGCATAAAAATTGGGGACATAAAACTTTCTTCTTTCCACATCAAAAACAATGTTCTTATTCTCTGACGTCCTGAAAACGGTAATCTTAACTGTTGTCCCCTCCTGGCCTTTTATCAGCGCAACAACTTTCTCAAGGGCCACCCCTTCAACATTTGTACCGTTGACCCCTGTTATTATATCGCCTGCTTTCAGTCCTTTTTCAAATGCAGATGTATTCTCTATGGTGTTTACAATGATTATCTGCTTTTTGTCATTAACTGTCACCACTATGCCTATGCCGCTTGTGGTCCCGCTGTATGAGTCCATTATCTTTGAATACTCATCTTTCGGAAAATACTGTGAATGCTTGTCGTCAAGGCTTGAAAGCATTCCCTCAATTGCGGCAGTGACAAGTTCCTGCCGGGTTTTTACCGTTATTGCATTTGCCGCAATAAAACCTATGGTGTCACTTATGGATTTGGTTTCAGCTTCAAGGCTGGCAGAGCTATCAGTCTGCACCTGCGCTTGACCGTCATTTTGGGTTGTCCCCTTAACATCACTGGTAAATCTGGAAAAGAAATCCCCGACACCGGTAACGTTAAATCCCAGGACAAAACCGCCCGCAAAAAGAACTGCTGCCATAAAGACAGAGGCAAATATTATTATAACCTTTTTAGTCATTACTTATTCTTCCTACTTTTAAAAATATTAATCTCATTAAAAATCTATAAATATCTGCTCCGGCAGATGACCGGCTACTGAAGAAATCCAAGAGGATTCTGGGCAACGCCATTTATCCTTACCTCGAAATGAAGGTGTGGCCCTGTTGCTAATCCGGTTGCGCCGACAAGCCCTATGACCTCGCCTCTTCCAACCGTTTGCCCTACAGAAACAAGTATCCTTGACAGGTGGGCATACCAGGTGGCAAACCCGCCGCCATGATACACCATGATGGAATTGCCATAACCGCTATCATACCCTGCCTGGATGATTTCACCGCCGTCTGCAGCTTTTACAAGAGTTCCATTTGGTGCAGGGATGTCTATGCCTGAATGCATCCTCATATAGCCAAGAATAGGATGGAACCTCATTCCAAAACCAGATATCACACGGCCGGTCACCGGCCACATGAGCTTATCGCCTGGAGCATTTCCATATTTGTAACTTTCCAGGATTCTTGCAATTTCTGATTCTTTTATCTCAAACTCTTTGTCAATAGCAATCAGCGCATTTTTATCGGCTCTTGTTTTGCTAAGCAGGTTAGATTTTTCTTCATAAATGCCTTCCACTTCCCGCTGCTTTGTCTCCGCCTCGGCAAGAAGCTTTGCTATCTCATTGTTTTTATCTTTTTGTTTTTCGCGAAGATCAAGGATACCTTTTTTAATATTTAAGTTTGCTGTTTTTTTATCTTTGATTTCCTTTAAAATTACCGCATCCTGGGAAGCCAGCAGATTCATAAGTTTCAGTCTTGAAATAAATTCGATAAAATTCTGCGCTTTTAAGAGTATCTCAAGGATATTGGTTGCCCTGTTCTTATATATGGATGCAACCCGTGTATTTAGAATGGCCCCCTTTGCATTTAATTCGTCATCTATCTTTATTAATTCCTGCTCTTTTAGCACCAGTTCAATCGTTCCCTTGTCTACTTCACTTTTTGTTTGTGCCATTTTATCGTTTAAGCCATCAAGCTCGGACAAAGATGCGAGCAGGGTCGTCTCTACTGATTTTACTTCTGTGAGGACAGACTGTTCCTGCTTCTTTGTATCCTGGATTTTTTTCTGTGTTTCCTCCCTGTCCTTTTTGATTTGTTCAAGCTCTTCCTCAAGTGTCTGACCATAAAGGCTGGCGGCTCGCGGAATAAAATAATTCGGACTGACAAGAATTGCAGGGATAATCAGAAGCACCATAAGCGAAATCAATATTTTCCTTACAGGAAAACCAATAATTTTTTTTATTAAAATGGATAACTTAAAGAAATTCATTTTTTAAAAGCGGTTCCCTTATCAAAGCGAGTAATTTTAAATACGGACATAGCGCTTCAGCGCAAAAGCGCTGCTTAAGACTCCCAAAAGACTGCCGATAATTACCATGCCTACATATATATAGAGCATTATATTGCTGCTGCCGAGAATCGCCAAATCCTTGATATGCATGGTATCTGCCAGCGCCGTTTCACCCTTTATAAGCAAATAATTTGTTATAAAGTACAATAGAACCGCAGATATCGCGCTTCCAACAAAGCCTTCAAAGAACCCCTCAAAGATAAAGGGTATCCTGACAAACCAGTTTGTCGCCCCGACAAGCTTCATTACTTCTATTTCTTTTCTTCTTGAATGAATAGACAGCCTTATTGTATTAAAAATCAAAACTACTGCCGCCAGCAGAAGTATTATTATTATCAAAAACGCTATGGAACCTGCAATTGCAGTAATAGAAAAGATCTTCTGTACATAGTTCTGGCCATATATCACTTCATCAACACCTTCAATGTATGAACCGTCTTTGGCGACAAAACGCAAAGCTATCTGGTCAACTTTTTCAGGGCTTTTGAGCCTGATCTCAAATGATGCAGGCAAGGGATTTCCCTGTATTTCCTTTAATATTTCACTTCCCGCATTTTCCGTTTTAAACTTTTCAAGAGCCGCATCTTTTGAGACATATATCACTTCAGCTACTTCATTCCATCCCTTGATCTCATTTTCCAGGTAGGTTTTTAGCTCAACGGTAATGTTATCCTTTAAATAGACCGCAACCTCCACTTGGCTTTTAACAGATGCAAGCACGCCCTGGACATCATAGATTATGATTAGGAAAAACCCGACAATAAAAAGCGTTATTGCAACAGTCGTTATAGCCGTAAAGAACATTAAAAAATTTCTTCTTAAGCTTGTAAATGTTTCTCCAAAGAAATATCTGGGCCTGAAAATCAAATCCCGTATACTCCTCTCTTTTGGTCCCTTATTACTTCCCCTTCTTCCAATTCGATTACCCTCCGCCTCATTGAATTTACTATGCTCCTGTCGTGCGTGGCCATTGCGACTGTTGTCCCTATAAGGTTGATCCGCGACAGCAGCTTCATGATTCCATCAGAATTTACCGGGTCAAGATTACCGGTGGGCTCATCTGCAAGCAAAATCGGGGGCCTGTTGACAAATGCCCTTGCTATCGATACCCTTTGCTGTTCACCGGCTGAAAGCTGATGCGGGTATGAGACCAACTTGTGCTCCAGCCCCACCAGTTTTAGGACTTGGGGTACCTGGACTTTTATCATATAAGAAGGTTTGCCTATTACCTCAAGCGCAAAGGCAATATTTTCAAAAACTGTTTTGTTTGGAAGCAGCTTAAAATCCTGGAAAACTGAGCCGATATTTCGCCTCAACTGCGGCACCCTGGAAAACTTCAAATTGCTTATATTCCGTCCCGCAACAAATATTGAACCGCTGGTTGCAGCAATCTCCCTTATAAGAAGTTTTATAATTGTAGACTTGCCTGAACCGCTGGGTCCTACCAGAAAAACAAACTCGCCCTTTTTAATGGTGAGATTGACATTTTTGAGGGCAACTGTCTTGTCCTCATAAACCTTTGCTACGTTTTTGAATTCAATCATGTTCATTTGTTTTAAGAGTTTACCCTTTGACTAAATTTTTTTCAAGGTAGCCTTTAATAAATATATCTATTTCCCCATTTAAGACTGCCTGCACATCCCCGACTTCCTGGAGGGTCCGGTGGTCTTTTATGAGCTGGTAGGGCTGAAGCACATAACTTCTTATCTGGCTTCCCCAGGCAATATCTTTTTTCTCCCCCCTGACTTTTGAAAGTTCCTCTTCCTTCTTTTTCAATTCAATCTCATACAGTCTTGACTTTAAAATATGCATGGCTGTCTGCCTGTTTAGAAGCTGGGACCTTTCGTCCTGGCAGGTAACAACTGTATTTGTCGGCAGGTGCGTTATCCTTACTGCAGAATCCGTGACATTGACGTGCTGCCCTCCTGCGCCGCTGGACCTGAATGTGTCAATTTTTAAATCATCTTTCTCTATCTCGATATCAATGTCCTCTTCGAAAAGCGGAAAAACTTCCACCGAAGCAAAAGAAGTGTGCCTCCTTTTGGCAGAATCAAACGGTGATATCCTTACAAGCCTATGAACCCCTTTTTCACCTTTAAGCAAACCATATGCATTTTTTCCTCTTACAGTCAAAGTGACACTTTTAACCCCCGCTTCTTCCCCGGGCAGATAATCAATTATCCTGTATTTAAACTTCCTGTTCTCCATCCACTTTTTATACATCCTGAGCAGCATCTCTGCCCAGTCATGGGATTCTGTCCCGCCTGCTCCAGGATGAAGCGCCATAACTGCCGGATAAGAATCATACTTTTCTGAGAGAATGATATCTTCTTCAAAATCATCAAGTTCCTCCTGGATAGCCAGGAGGTTTCCGGAAAGCTCATTTTCCAGGGATTTGTCTTCTTCTGACTCCAATAGCTCCAGCGCCAACTCCGCATCTTTAATGCGGCTGCCAAGATTGTCCGCCTTTTTAATTACTTCTTTAAGATCGCCGATACTTTTTGATATTGCTGATGCTTTTACTGTATCATTCCAAAAACCATCCTGCGCAGATTCCTGCTCAAGAGCAGAAATTTCATTTGCTTTGTTACCCAGGTCAAAGACAACCTCTCAGGTATGAGTATTTTTCATTGGCTTTTACAATCCTGTCTTTATATTCATCGAGCATATTATTTTTACCTCATATTTAAATTGTTCTTATCATTATATAACCCTGCAGTGGTTAACAGAGTATTTTAAAGATCACCCAAGAACATAAACAATAGACTTTAGAGAGCTTTAAAAATCGTTGTATGTCTCCATAGAGCTTCACAAATAATCATAGAGTCATTGTACCGGCCAACATGCAGGTCCTCTGCAGTAACAGCTTTTCCATCAAAAGTGAGTTATAAGTGAATTTTTACTTCTTTTGCCTATGTTTTATTTTCCACAGCATTTTTTATATTTTTTTCCGCTTCCGCACGGGCATAAATCATTCCTGCCGATTTTTTCAGCCACTCTAACAGGCTCCGGTCTTGAAGCCTTTGAAGAATCCCCCGAAGAATTAGTCACAGCATCTGAAGGACCAGAGGTTTTAATGTTCTTTACCGACATGTCCTTTGCTTCCTCTTCTTCGCCGTCGGGACCCCTGACAACTACCTTTGCATTAAAAACCAGTTTGACGGTATCCACTTTTATTTCTTCAATCAGGCTCAAAAAAAGATTGTAGGCTTCACGCTTATACTCAACCAGAGGGTCCAGCTGACCGTAGGCCCTTAAACCAATGCCTTCTTTTAAGTAATCCATTTCAAGTAGATGTTCCCTCCACCTGTTGTCCATGACATTAAGAATGACAAGCTTTTCAAGTTGCAGAAGTATCTCAGGAGAAAGTTCTTTCTCCCTTTCATCAAATGTTTTTAATGCTTCATCTGTTACAATCTCTTTTAAATCAGCGATTTTTAGGCGTAAGTTAGAAATTTTTTCCTGCACATCGTCTGCTTCAAGCAGATTCCTTGCAAAAACTGTCTCCAGGAACTTGCCCAATTCCTCAAGATCCCAATTCTCCGCAAATTCTGCAGGGTTTATATAAAGGTTAATAATGCTGCTGACAGCTCCTTTTATTGTCTCGATTACACTTTCAGTTAAACCGCTTTCTTCAAGGGCAAGTGAACGCCTTTTATAAATAACTTCCCTCTGTTTGTTCATTACATCGTCGTATTCAAGGACATGTTTCCTGATTTCAAAATTCCTTGATTCGACCTGCCTTTGGGCGTTTTCAATTGATTTGTTTATTATTGGATGCTGTATGGGTATATCTTCAGGAAAGTTAAACCTTTCCATAACCCAGCTTATCCTGTCAGAACCGAAAAGCCTTAAGAGATCATCTTCAAGGCTCAAAAAAAACTCGCTTGAACCTATATCTCCCTGCCGGCCGGTTCGGCCTCGAAGCTGATTATCAATTCTCCTGGACTCATGCCTTTCAGTTCCAAGGACATGAAGCCCCCCCACTTCAACAACGCCTGCTCCAAGGACAATATCCGTACCTCTTCCTGCCATGTTAGTTGCAATCGTTACGGCCTTATATTGCCCTGCCAGCGCAATTATCTCTGCTTCCTTTTCATGGTATTTTGCATTCAATACATGATGGGGTATACCCCTTCTCTTAAGCATGCCGGAAAGCCTCTCTGATTTTTCTATTGAGATCGTGCCAACCAGTATCGGCTGCCCTATTTCATACCTTGAAGCAATATCCTCAACGACAGCATCAAATTTTGCATCTTCAGTCTTGTAAATACGGTCGGGCAAATCCTTCCTTATCATAGGCATATTTGTAGGGACGACCACAGTTTCAAGCTTATAGATGTGCCTGAATTCTTCAGCTTCAGTAAGCGCCGTACCGGTCATGCCTGCAAGTTTGCTGTAAAGCCTGAAATAGTTCTGGATGGTAATTGTTGCAAGAGTCTGGTTTTCTTCCCTTATCTTCACACGTTCCTTGGCTTCAATAGCCTGATGGAGCCCCTCACTGTATCTTCTGCCCTCCATCAGCCTTCCGGTGAATTCATCAACAATCAACACTTCGCCATCCTTTATCATATAATCAACATCCCGTTTGAAGAGATTCTGGGCCTTCAGTGACTGGTTGAGGCTGTGGATATACAGATAGTTTTTCGGGTCATAGAGATTTTCAATTCCCAATATCTTTTCAACTTTCGTTACACCTTCTTCTGTAACTGCCGCAGTCTTAGCTTTTTCGTCGACTTCATAATCCACTTCCCGTGTAAGTTTTGGAACAATTGACGCAAATTTCTTATAAAGCTCAGTTGTCTCATAGGCGACGCCTGAGATTATGAGAGGGGTTCTTGCTTCATCAACCAGGATACTGTCGACTTCATCGACTATAGCAAAATAGTGGCCATTCTGGACCTTGTCCTGCTGCCTTGTAACCATATTGTCCCTTAAATAGTCGAAACCGAATTCATTATTGGTTCCGTAAACAACATCACAATTATATGCAACGATTTTTTCAGGAGTGCTCATGCCGTGCTGGAGCAACCCTACTTTTACTCCCAATAGATTATATATTGGACCCATCCATTGGCTATCCCTTTTGGCAAGGTAGTCGTTGACTGTTACAATATGTGTTGGTTCTCCTGTAATGGAGAAAAGGTAAACCGGAAGAGTCGCGACAAGCGTTTTCCCTTCCCCGGTTTTCATTTCTGCTATCTTTCCTTCGTGAAGCACGATGCCTCCCAGGATCTGGATATCAAAATGCCGCATATTTATAGTTCTTTTGGCAGCTTCTCTGCATACTGCGAAAGCTTCAGGAAGCAGATTGTCAAGGTCCTGGTCCTCTTCATATCTTTTTTTAAACTCAAAAGTCTTTGCAGAAAGCTCTGAATTTGACAGTTTTGAAACAGAGCTTTCGAAATTATTTACTACTTTAACAATTTCCTCATATTTTTTCAGCTGCCTGCCGGCACCAAATTTTAAAGCATTCCCAAGTAAATTAACTATTTAAACCACCCCGCAATTATAAAATAATACATTTTTAAAAAGAATTAATTCAGTAATGTGCCCTATGCCAGGGCTCTAAATATAAATATAATAATATCCTGTCTGTTTTTTGCTCCTATTTATTTTTTAAAAATCATTCATTGTAAACAGGTTCTATCAAACCATAGTTTTTGTCTATGCGCCTGTAAACAATTGCCGTTTCCCCTGTCTCGGAACTTATAAAAACAAAGAAATCATGCCCTAAAAGCTCCATCTGTATAATAGCATCTTCAGGCGTAGTTTTTTTGATAGCAAATGTCTTAACCTTTACAATCTGGCTTTTTAACTCCTCTTCAATATCCTCAAGGCTTGTTACTCTCTGGTTTTTTAAATCTTCTTCAATATACTCAAAGTTTGTTGCCTTATTGTTGGCATTATTTCTCCTGCCTCTCTGTATAGTCTTACCGCGATATTTCTTTATTTGTAGTTCAAGCTTGTCTGCAACTTTATCGATTGCTTCATGCATTTCAGCGCCGGCTTCTTTGGCTCTTAATATTTCGCCAGGTGTTACGACAGTTATTTCAGCAATTTTATTTTTAGCTATTTTTGGATTTTTCTCCTGCGACAGCTCAACTTTCACTTCTACTGCCTTGGGGCAGTATTTTTCAACCCTTGCCCTAATCTTCTTTTCAGCCATTTGCTTTAAATCGTCTGTAAGATCGATATTTCTTCCTTTTACAATAAATTCCATTTTACCTCCTTTTTAAAGCTTTAATATTTTTATAAAAATTTTGCTGCTCAAAATAAAACCCCGGCATTTTAAGTCCTAATACTTTTTCACATTTTACCTTTGCCTTAAAATATGTTTATCATATCAGCCTGACATCAAACGCTTGGGGACCCCTCTCGCCGGAAAATATTTCCAGCTGTACTTTCTGCCCTTTCTGCAATGTCTTAAATCCTTCGGTCTGTATCTCAGTATAATAAACAAAAATATCCCTGCCATCGCTGCAAGTGACAAATCCAAACCCTTTTTCAGAACTGAACCATTTGACGATTCCTGATACTATTCCTCCTCTGCTTTCAGAGGCTATTCCGCCGCTGTTTCCTGAGGCTATTTCGCCGCTTCCATTTATAATATTGTCACCTATCTTAATTTTGTCAACGTTTTTTTCTGTCATATCCTCACATACCCCTGGCAATTGTAAGTAGATATACACGGTCGGCTCCCGCATTTTTAAGGGCGATACTGACTTCGTTTAGTGTTGAGCCTGTGGTCCAGACATCGTCGATTACAAGAAAATTTTTCCCCTGTGACTTCATACGGTTTATAACCTTGAAAGCGCCTGCCGGGTTTAACTGTCTGTCGGACCTGTCAAGCAGCTGCTGCCTTGAGGTCTTTTTAATTTTTTTAATATTTCCCGAATATGGGGTATTTAATAATACAGACAGCCTTGCCGCAATAATCTGCATATGGTTTAATCCTTGCTCCTGCATTTCTCCAAAGTTGTTAAATTCCCGCTGCCGTATAAAATCCGGTACGGTTTCAATAAAATCTATTTTTTCTTCACTGTAATAGTTTTTATAAGCTGTTTTTAAAAATCCTGCAAGGATATCTTTTAAAAAATAATATTTCCTATATTTATATTTTTTTATTAATTCCGCAGCCGTGCCTTCATAAAATGCAAAACTGCGGGACTTGTAAAAATAGAAATTTTCATTTTTACATAAGCTGCAAATTCTACCTGATGCTGTTTTTTTGTCAATGCCCTGACTGCCAAAGCTACTGTCTGGGCCGCCAACTGAGCGACCATCCGGGCCGCCATTTGAGTTTAATCCGGGAAATGGCTGTCCGCACTTAAGACAGATATTTTCCCCGGTGATCCTGATAAATGATTTACAGTCCTCGCAAAGATATGAGGGGTTTACTTTTCCGCAGACAGTACAAAATGGCGGTAAGACGCAGTCTTTTAAAAGTTTAAAAATATTTAGAAAATCTGCCAAATTATTTATATTATTATTTCGTTTGACATAATCTTTACGCTTGGATGGATAATAATGCCGTCACCGATTATGCTTTTGGACCCTATGACAGCTTTTTCAAGCACGGAGGCCTTGTCTTTTATTTTGGTGTTGGAACCAATTATAGCGCCAATAAGTGAAGCGTCTTTTCCGATGTACCCGCTGCCCCACTTTATTCCCCTGTAAAGTACAGCTCTTTCATCCACTATAGTATTGTTCCCAAGTATAATTGGCCCAAAAAGCTTTGCCCCCTTCTTTATTGTACAGCTGTCACCAATACATACAGGCGGTATAATAACTACTTCTTCCTGTATCCTGCAGTTTTTTCCAACCCATACTCCATCCCTGATCTGGTTTCCCGGTATAGTTACTTTGACTTTCCCTTCCAATGCATCAAAGTTGCCCTTCTGGTATTCATCAAGGCCGCCCACATCGTTCCAGTAATGATTGTGCTTAAATCCGTAATACGGGATATTCTGCTCCAGCAGGGCAGGAAACACATTTTTCCCGAAATCATAAAAAGAATTTTCGGGGATATGTTGAAAAATTTCAGGTTCAAATACATATATTCCACTATTTGCGAGATTTGACTTTTCTTCCCCGGCAAGCGGTTTTTCCTGAAACCCCGTGATTTTATTGTTTTCGTCTAACAGCACTACTCCATATTGTGACGGATCGTCCATTTCAGTAAGGACAAGCGTTGCTATCCCTCCTTTTTGTTTATGGAAATCCATTACTTCTGAAAGATTCATATCTGTCAGGGCGTCCCCGCTGACTACGAGAAAGGTATTATTATCAAAAAACATTTCCACCTTTTTAACGCCGCCCGCAGTACCTAAAAGAATATCTTCAAAAGAATAGGAAAGATTGATACCGAATCTTGAGCCGTCGCCAAAATGGTCCTTGATTGCTTCTGGAAACCAGTGCAGGTTACTCACCGCGTCCTTAAAGTTATGCTTTACCAAAAGTTCAACAATATGTTCCATTACCGGCCTGTTTACTATAGGCGCCATTGGTTTTGAAATCAGGTCGGTAAGCGGCCTTAGCCTGGTCCCGAGGCCCGCTGCAAGGATCATAGCCTTGTTTTTTTTCATTCATTTACTCCAAAATATTAATTAATATTTTTTTATTGTTTCGCCGGAATAATCCTGATTAAGTTTCTATAATAATCCTAAGATTTTTACAGCACTGCCCTTATGTTTTTTCGTGGCAGGCATACCGCTTCCAGGGTATATTCCCATAGTTTTCCCGGCGCTGCCATATTGCTTTCCCGGCATTGTCATTTATATTTTCCATATTGCTTTTCTATCATATTTTTAATGTTTTCCTTAAAAGGAGGATATATGACGCCCCTCTCTGTAATTATTGCAGATATATTTTCATTTGGAGTAACATCAAAAGATGGATTTTCAACAGGCATATAGTCAGGGATAATCTTTTTCCCCAAAATTTCCCTTACTTCACTGTCATCTCTCTGCTCAATGGGGATTTTTGAGCCATCAAGTGTATTTATATCAATTGTTGAAACCGGGGCGGCAATATAGAATGGGATATTAAAATACTTTGCAAGAATCGAAACAGAAAGCGTCCCAATCTTGTTTGCTGTATCACCGTTGGCTGCTACCCTGTCTGCGCCTATAACAACAATATCCACCATACCCTTTGACATGAAGTAGCCGGACATATTATCGGATATAACAAAAAACGGTATTCCCTCCCGGTAAAGCTCCCATGCCGTAAGCCTTGCTCCCTGAAGGTATGGCCGTGTCTCATCCACTATGACATTTTCAACTTTCCCATCAGAATACAGGCTCCTTATTACACCAAGCGCTGTTCCATAACCGGCAGTTGCCAGCGCGCCTGCATTGCAGTGTGTCAATATTTTTAATTTATCAACCTTAGCCGAAAATATAAGGGCCCCATTTTTACCAAGCCTTAAGTTTATTTCCTGGTCTTCCCTTTCAATATTTTTAGCTTCCGCTGCAAGCTTGTCTTTTATTGCATCAATTAAACCGGTATCTGAAGGATAGGGATTTCTCCAGCTTATGGCCTTTTCTACAATACCTTTCATCCTGTTAATTGCCCAAAAAAGATTAACGGCAGTGGGCCTCGTGTTTCCAAGCATTTTCAACTTTGCATTTAAAAACGTTATAAACTCTTCCTCATCATTGCCTGTATACTGCCTTGCTGCAAGAACGGCTCCATACGCCGCAGTTACGCCGATGGCCGGCGCGCCCCTTACAACCATATCTTTTATTGCAAGGCCGACATCTTCTGCCGTTTTGCAATCAACATATATTTCTTCAAATGGAAGTTTTCTCTGGTCTATAAGCTTCAGGCTTATATTGTCCCATATAAGGGTTTTTACATTGCTTTTATCCACTATTTGCGTATTTCCATTCTTTGTTCTTTATTATTTTTATTATCTTTTAAGCCTCTATGTATTCTATCTTTTGACCTTTTGTATACCTGGCCTTCTACTTTTTTTGCACTTATACTTTTTTACGCCGCCCCATTCCTGCATTCACCACAGGTTTGAGGTTATGTACCCTGGTTTACATCATAAACCGGTTTTATGGGCATGTTCCTAGCTCCCAGGCATTAAGATGTTTTATGTTCCGAGCTCCCAGGCATTAAGATATTCTTCCTGCTGCTTTGTCAGCTTATCGATTTTAATGCCCATGCTTTCAAGCTTTAAGACCGCTATTCTTTTGTCAATATCTTCTGGTACTGCATATACTTTCTTTTGCAGCTTTGCACTGTTTTCATAAATATATTTTGCAGAAAGAGCCTGGTTTGCAAAGCTTAAGTCCATTACACTTGCAGGATGGCCCTCTGCGGCGCTGAGGTTTACAAGCCTGCCCTCAGCAAGCACATTGATCCTTCTGCCATCCTTCATATAATACTGTTCCACAAAAGGCCTTATATTGTCTACCCGACTGCAGTTTTTCTTTAAGTAGTCAAGGTCTATCTCAGCATCAAAATGTCCGGAGTTTGCAACAATTGCATTATCTTTGCAGTTTGCAAGTATGCTTTCCCCGATAACATTGATATTCCCGGTGACAGAAAGGAATACATCTCCAATTTTTGCCGCTTCGGTATTTTGCATCACTTCATAACCATCCATTTTTGCCTCGATTGCCTTAAAGGGATCGATTTCAAGAACTATTACTGCTGCTCCCATACCCCTTGCCCTCATTGCCACGCCTCTTCCGCACCAGCCGTAGCCGACAACGACAAATTTTTTACCTGCCAGCAGAATGTTTGTAGCCCTTAAGATGCCGTCAATAGAGCTCTGCCCGGTCCCATACCTGTTGTCAAAAAAATGCTTGGTCTTGGCTTCATTGACAGCGATTATCGGATACTCAAGAACACCCTTGTTCTCCATTGATTTCAGCCTTATTACGCCTGTGGTTGTCTCTTCCGTTCCGCCAATCACATTTGGTATCAGTTCCCTTCGCTTTGTATGGAGAAGTGATACTAAATCGGCTCCATCATCCATTGAAACCTGGGGTTTTTTATCAAGCACGCTGTTAAGATGCTTGTAATATGTATCATTATCCTCACCCTTAATTGCAAAAACCGGTATATCATAGTCTTTCACAAGCGATGCCGCCACTTCATCCTGTGTGCTTAAGGGATTTGAAGCGCAAATACTGGCCAATGCACCTGCTGCTTTTAAAGCTATCAAAAGGTTTGCAGTCTCGGAAGTTACATGCAGGCATGCTCCAAGAACTACTCCGGCAAGCGGTTTGGTTTTACTGAAATCTTCCTTTATTCCTTCCAGTACCGGCATATCATTTCTCGCCCACTCAATTTTTTTTCTGCCGGCTTCTGCAAGGTTTATATCTTTTATATCAAAATCCATTTTTTCTCCTCTTTTTAAAAATTATTTATCCAATTTTGCCAATTCTGTTTTCAGCACTGAAATCCTGTCAACCGGTGTAGGGTCAGTATTATACAGAAAAGCAAGATATACGCTTGAAATATCACCAAGATACATCGTAGAAAGGGCCCTGGCAAGTTTAGAGCGCCCTTCCACCGGTATTTCAATTATTTTCCCTAAGTTTTTTCTGATCAGTTCTGAAGTTGTGTTAATCCTTACTTTAATTCTTTCTGAAGCTGATGAATCTTTAAATACTATTAATGCAAATTTTTTTGTAATTTCACTTAAGTTTTCCCATCCTACAGTCTCATTATGATTAAGCTCAGGAAATTCAGATGAAAATGAAGGGCATTTTGAGTTTTCATTTATTTCACATTTCCACCTATATGCTATGGCTGAAAGAAATCCGCTTACACCATAAATAACTGCCATGCTGCCTTCAAGGGCAAGTGCGAGCTGTTTTGCCGGGTTATCGGCTTGCCCGGATTCCCTCTTATAAAGTAGAGCCTTTTGTTTTAGAAGTTCCAGGGATTCGTCAATATCTGATTTGCTGATACTTATGGCCCCTATTTCATTTAATGACAACAAAGTCGAAAATAAAAGATATCCGGATGCACCCCTTGGCTGGAAGCCCCCCGGCACTTTAACAAGGCATTTGTTTTTTTCAGAAGCAATTTCCATCAACTTCCCGCCCGAGGAAATGCACATGATTTCACAATTTCTTTTAAAAGCTTCCCCAATTGCACTCAGTGTCTCTTCGGTATTGCCCGAATAACTTATTGCGACAACGAGCCAGCCTTCCCTGATAAAAGCAGGCAGTTCATAATCTTTTATGACTTCCACGGGAATTTCGCATGAATCAATAACCAGGTTTTTAATAATGTCCCCTGAAACACCTGAGCCGCCCATTCCAAGAATTGCAATCCCTTTAAAACTTTTATTTTTCAGGTTTTTATAATCACCGGATTTTACAATTCCCTGTGCGGTTATCAGCTGGTCAACAAAGCGTTCTTCAATGCCAAGCATATCCTGCCTGTCAAGCTCTTTAATTTTTTTCAAATCATCTAGTATCTTCATAAAACTCCTTATGCCCTTATAATATTTACGCTTTCATATCTTAAATTTTAATTATCAGTTCCTGATGAATAATTCATTATTTTAAAAAATATTAAAATTCTTCAGCAGGAATTCTTTTAGAATTATAAATTTTAATTTAAACGATTTCCATAATTTTCTTTCCATAATTATGCAGGATATCAAGTTTTTCAGTTGTATCACTTTCAGCATAAATCCTGATGACTGCTTCCGTACCGGAGGGCCTTATCATTATCCAGCTTCCGTCTTTTAAAACATATTTGAACCCGTCAATTGTGACCGGTTTAGAATTCATTTCTGCCTTTAAAATATCCGGGATATTTTTTGATAAATAATCCCGTAAACGCTCCTTTTTTGTGTTGTCTATCTCATAATCTGCCCTTCTGTAAACAAAATACCCGAACTCATTGTAAATATCTTTCAGGACCTCGTTTACCGACTTATTCTCCCTGCACAAGACTTCGATAAGCTTTAGCCCCATAAAAATACCGTCCCTTTCAGGAATATAACCATTCACCCAAAGCCCCCCGCTTTCTTCGCCGCCCATAATAACGCCGCCCGCAAGGATTTCTTCGCTGATGTATTTAAAACCTATCGGCCTGGTTAAAAGTTCCAAACCATATTTTGCGCAAATCCTGTCTATTATTGAAGAAGTCGAAACAGTTTTTATGACTTTCCCCGAAAGCTTGTTGTATTTTACAAGATATTTTAAAAGTATTGCAAAAATATGATGGGAGCTTACGAAATTCCCGTTTTCTCCTATGGCCCCTATCCTGTCCCCGTCTCCATCCAGGCAAATTGCAAGCATGCATTTTTTCTCTTTCAGGGTTTTAACAGCTGAATTTAAGTTATTGCCAATAGGCTCCGGATTTATTGTGCCAAAAGATGCGTTTTTGTAGCCATGGATCTCGATAATCTCAGAACTGGAAAGTCCGCTATAGATTTCCCTGCACAAACCCTGGCTCGCCCCGTACATGGCATCGATTACTATAGGAAAATTAAAGTTTTTCTTTATGATATCCGTATCAGCAAGGCTTAAGACATAATTTTTATAATTTTGCAAAAAATCGCATTCCGTGTAACTGTTTTGAGAGTCCCGGGGTATATTATTGTTTGATAGGAACTTTGCCGCTTCCTTATTATTTAAAATCGCGTTTACTTTGTCTTCTATGGGTTTTATGATATCCATGGTGGCAGAGCCGCCATAGGACCCTTTTATTTTATAGCCATTATAGTAATAAGGATTATGGCTGGCTGTTATCATAATCCCCAGATCTGCATTATTATCGACTACTGCTTTTGAAAGCGCCGGAGTGGTAACAAAATTATCGGAAAGACAGGTCCTGATGCTATTTTGAAAAAATATTGCCGCTGCAGTCTTTGCAAACCTGTCTGACAGAAATCTTGTATCGTAACCGATTACAACTTTTGGCGTCTTTTCCTGAGGGCAATCTCCATGATTCTGCCTTCGCTCCTTATCCGGGTGGCAAGTTGAGGGGTCATTTGGGACATCCTTCGCTTCACTGTTGCCGGGGCTTTCCGGTTGAGAAATATTGTACTTCTCCCATAAATAATCACTGATGCCCGATGAGATTATTTTGATTTTTTCTTCAGTATAATCAAAACCAACAATCCCTCTCCATCCGTCAGTACCAAACTTGATTTCCTGTTTCATAAATTTTTTACTTCCTTAATGAACTATTTACTGATTATTGCCTGTTACGTTTGCGTGCCGCCTGCTGCATCGGTTTTGCGCATGTTTCAACAGCAAACGTCTGCTTAGATATTGTTTGCCTTTTTCAACTGGTTATAATCATATTCCACCATTATTTTTACCAACTGATCAAAATTGACCTTTGGCTTCCACCCCAGTACTTTTTGGGCCTTTGATGAATCCCCGACAAGCAGGTCCACCTCAGCGGGCCTTATGAATTTCTGGTCTATTTTGACATATTTTTCCCAATCCATGCCAAGACACTCAAAAGATGCCTGCACCCATTCCTTTACGCTGTGGGACTCACCGGTGGCAATCACAAAGTCATCGGGTTTGTCCTGCTGAAGCATAAGCCACATTGCTTCCACATAGTCTTTTGAAAAGCCCCAGTCTCTTTTTGAATCCATGTTTCCAAGATACAAATAATCCAAAAGTCCAAGTTTTATTTTTGCAACTGCATTTGTAACTTTCTTAGTGACAAACTCAAGCCCCCTTCTCGGAGATTCGTGATTAAATAAAATCCCGCTTGCGGCAAAGATATCATAACTCTCCCTGTAGTTAACAGTTATATAGTGCCCATAGACTTTTGCGACACCGTAAGGGCTTCTTGGATGAAAAGGGGTATTTTCAGTCTGAGGTATCTCCTTTACTTTGCCGAACATCTCTGAGCTGGAGGCCTGATAAAACCTGATGTC
>Ga0182021_10002797_pt1 | contig 20459 bp, 24 predicted proteins | sample 612E3MmetaG_FD_120493 | JGI IMG/M metagenome (GOLD analysis project Ga0182021, IMG submission 120493) | Permafrost microbial communities from Stordalen Mire, Sweden - 612E3M metaG (Illumina Assembly) | ecosystem: Environmental > Terrestrial > Soil > Wetlands > Permafrost | place: Sweden... | reverse complement strand
ATTACACTCAGAACCCCATAATGTTGTAGCCGCAATCCACGTAGATCACCTCGCCGGTAATACCTGAACTTGCGTCCGAGGCGAGAAATACACCGGTGCTTCCGACTTCGCTGACTTCCACGTTCCGCTGGAGGGGAGCGCGCTCGGCGTGCGCCCTTAGCATGTCTCCCAAGCCGGAGATCCCGCGCGCGGCCAGCGTTTTGATGGGACCGGCGGAAATGGCGTTGACCCGGATTTTCTTCCTGCCCAGATCATGGGCGAGGTAGCGGACCGTGCATTCGAGCGCCGCCTTGGCTACGCCCATCACGTTGTAGTGAGGCACGACTTTTTCGGCGCCGTAGTAGGTCATGGTGATGACGCTGCCGCCGTCTTCCATCAGGGGGGCGGCGCCGCGGCAGACGGCGATCAGGGAATACACGCTGACATCGTGCGCGATCCGGAAGCCTTCGCGTGTGGTCTGGACGAAATCGGCCTTCAGTTCGTCCGGCGGAGCGAACGCGACGCTGTGAACGATGGTGTGCAGTTTTCCGTAACGCTGTTTGAGCTGTTCAAACAGGCGGGCAATCTCTTCGTCTCTGGAAACGTCGCACATGAAAGCTTCCGCGCCCGGCAGCGACAGGATGAGGTCCTTGGCCTCCTGCTCCAAGCGCTCGTTCTGATAGGTGATGGCCAGGTTGGCACCCGCGGCATGCAGTCCCTGGGCAATCGCCCAGGCGATCGAGCGCTTGTTGGCGACTCCGAAGACGACCGCCGTCCGACCCTTCAGGTCCTCGAACATGAACGAAGCTCCTAGCTGAGAACGTAAAGGATAACAGCATGGTAATGGTCGTGTGGAACCGAATCGACGGGGCGGGAAGACTCCGAGCTACGTATCTGGGTTCGTATCAGGGCATCGCTTCAGCGATGCCGCTGGCCTTGTATCCAAAGGGATCGCCTTTAGGCGTTGCGGCAGCGAATACAACGCAGCCCCTAAAGGGGACATCGAGAGTCGCAACTTGTGGTATCGCTGAAGCGATACCCTTGATACAAGCGAGACGTTTGCCTCGTTAGTCCGCAACCGAGACCACCGCCGGCACGGTCTTCATCGGCCAGCATGCGCTCGCGAAGGCGAACGCGTAGACGATGGCGATCACGCCAAAACCGGCGGCCAGGCTGATGCGCGAGGCAACCAGGCCGACCGTGATTCCCAGGACAACCTGCAACAGGGTTCCGAAGAAATAAAATGTGTTCTGGACGCGTCCCATGAAATGCGGCGGCACCTGCTGCATCAGGCTGGTGTTCATGGCCACGCCGCTCACGCCCCGCGCCGATCCCATGATTCCGTAACTCAGGACGGCCAGCGCCAGCCATGGCGCAAACGGTGGGAGCGCCATGCACACCGTCAGCAATCCCATGGAAACCGCGATCGAGCCGCGCGCCCCCAGGCGGGCGATCACGGCCGGAGCGTAGAGCGCGCTCAGGAAAGCGCCCACGCCCCAGCCTCCGTTGAGCCATCCGTAGCCGGTCGCGCCGGCGTGAAAAACATGGTCGCTGAGTGGCGGCGTTACCACCACACCCGTCATCATGGCGCCCAGGAACAGGGCCCAGCTCGTGCCCAGAAAAATTACGCTCCGATGGTCGCGGAGAAAGACCAGGCCTTCGAGCATCTCGCGCAGGAAGCGTTCGACGGCCGTTTCGGCGGCCTGAAGATCGTGCTTTAACTCCGCAGCCAGTGGCACAACGCGGCCCTGGCGGACGGCGAAATAGCACAGGAACGACACGACATAGGTGCTCACGTCAATCAGCAGCACGCCGCCCAGGCCAATGTGCTCGTAGACGAAGCCCACGATCGCGCCCGCGATCATCCATCCGCCCTGTACTCCGGCCAGAAGGAGCGTATTAGAAGCCACGAATTCGCCTTCTGGCGTGAGTTCCTGGATGAGTGCCGTGATGGTAGGCCAGAACATCCAGAAGCCGGCGGCCACCAGCGTGTTCATCAGATAGAGCTGCCACACCTGGACGTGACCGCGGAATGCGAGTACCGCGACAATGAGAATGATGATGGCGCGTGCCGCGTCGAGCATCATGACCAGCCGCCGCCGGTCTTCGCGGTCAATGATGACGCCGGTGAAAGGCAGCATCAACATGGCGGGCAGCGTTTGCAGGACGGCAAACGTGCCCAGCGCCATCGTGGAATGCGTTCTCTGCAGAATCGTCCAGGCGACGGCGGCGGAGTTCATGCCGCTGCCGAGCATGGAGACCACGTTCGCCGCGAATACGAAACGCAGCGAGCGTTTCTGCAGAATGGTGCGCATGAATTAAATCTAGCATGGGGAGCTTCAAGCCTCGGGCAGGGAACTGCGAGCTCTTAGCGATTGGCTCTTAGCTTTTAGCGGATGCGCCCAGTAAGGCGAGCGTGCGCATTGCGGGCGGGGAGTTTTTCGACGATTGTCGTATTGCGTGGAGAGAAGGGGCCCGTTTTGATTTCTTTGCCGAATCTGAAGTGGGCAGTCCGACCAACGCCGGCAGCACGGCGCTGCCATCGACCGCAGATCCATCCCTTCGCCTTCGCGTGCGCTCAGGCCTCGTTCAGGATGACAGTCTTTGGAGAGGCTGAAGGGAGGGGCGAGGTCCTGACACCTGACACCCGGGACCTGACACCTGCTCTCTCAGTTCTCGCTCTCCACCGGCGCGGCTTTCGGTGTGGTCAGCGCTTTCCCCGGCTTGGCCGCTTTTCCCGGAGCCGCTGGAACTGCTGGCGGCGCGGGAGGCGCCACGGCTACGGTTCCTTTCCGGATCGCGATCGCTCCGTTTTCGTTATTGATTACCAACCGCTGGCCGTTGGTGCCGATCGAACCACTGGCGCTGGATTGTTTATCGTTATTCTCGACCTTCAGCTGGTCAAACTCACTTTCGATTTCACCGTCGCGCGCTCGTGCCTCCACGTTGACCGCGGTGTTCGGAGGAATCGTAACTTGCACGTCGCCTTTCCGGTTGTCGATCTGGATATTGCCCGGCTTGTGCAGGCTCACCTCGACCGTGCCGTTGTTATCTTCGAGCCGCAGGTCGCCGGAGAGGCCGTCCAGGCTGACATCCTTGGAACGCGTGATCAAGCGCATCGGCCCGGTGAGGGAATCGGCGCGCAGGTCTCCGGAGTCCAGATCCAGCCTTCCATCCAGCCGGGCGAACTCCATTTCGGTGCGCGAGGAGCGGAAGCTCACCGTCTTGGTGACATGCACCAGGCGAACGCTTTCCTGAAACTCGCCGTTCAGGTGCACGGCCCCGTCCACGTCCTCGATGGCCACTTCGTTGGCTTTGCCCTGGATGGTCACATCGCCTTTGATATGGGTGAGCCGGGAGGAACTGCGATCCAGGTTCAGTGTTACGTTCCCCGTTTGCTCCGAGATGTTGACCTCGCCGTGCTGGTGATTGATTTCGGCACTCGCACCCATGCCGGTGATGCTCACATCGCCCCGCTTGGAGGTGATCACGAGTTGCGTGTTCCGGGGGACATACACATCCAGGTCGGCGCTCACGCCTTTGTCGCCCGCGCCCTGCGTGTTCGCGTTCAGGGTGACGGTCTTGTCGCTCACCGTGATCTGGGGCTTGGTCTGGTTATTGTAGTTGTCGGCGTCGGACTCTTTGTCCGCATGAACCTTCTTGCGGACTGAGACTTTCAGCATCTTGTCGTCGCCGACATTCACCGTGATGCCGCCGCGCTCATTGTTGATGTGCAGGATGCCGCCGGCGGGAAATTCGCGGCTCAGGTCGTCACTGTAGTTGAACGCGGAGCCACTGAAGAGAGCGTTGATATCGTCGTCATCGTTGATCTGAAAGTTGTCGCGGATATTGCCCCAATCCACGCGGGTGGCCTGGGTCGCAATGAGTCCGGTGACGACGAGGAAGAACACGAGAAAGGCGCCGCCGGCGCCAATTCCGCGCCCGGGCAGGCCCGCACGCTTCGCTTGCTCGTGCTCGACCAGTTTGATAATTCCCCAGAGAATCAGCAGAGCCGGCCAGTAGCGGGCGAAATACATCCCGAGAGAGTGCCAGTTCAGAAAGCCCATCGTGCCACCCAGGAAGAGAACTCCGAGGAGGATCAGGACGATGGGGCCAGCGATCGAGCGCGGCGGACGCGGAGCCCGCGGCAGGGGCGGAGCCGGAGGGATCACGGGGCTAGCCATTGTGCACCTCACTGGGAGGAGCCGGCGGAACGGCCGTTCCTCCGGTTGAACTAGGACCTGCGCCGGGACCGGGCAGTTCGTGGTGTCCGGCAGAACTGGCGCCGCCCTGGAACAGCTTCACGCCACCAATGACCAGCAGAATGGCGCCGATGTAGCCGAAGGGGCCGACGTGACGAAAGCCATCAATCATTGCGACGACGCCTACGGTGATCAAGATCGCCGGAGCCATCAGTCCTTCCCCTCGACAACGCTCGCACGTGCAAACCGAGCTGGCTCCGAGTAGTCCCCACCGGTTCGCGAAGATCCAGCCACCCAGGAAAATGAGCAGCAGCGGCCAGAAGTGATGGAAGCTCACTTCAAACAGACCGGCGGTGCGCAGCAGGAAAAACACGCCCAGCAGAATCAGGACGACTGCGCCGGTGGGAATCTTGCTGGCATCAATTTTGTCGGCGCCGCGGCCAGTGGAAAAGGTCTGGCCGAGGCCGAAGGGATCCGGGGCGGGTTGGCCCATCTGAAGAGCACGGGCGGAGCGCACGCTGTCAATGATCTGGTAGACGTAAAAAAACGCGATTCCCAAGCCGCAGATCACGCCCAGCATTTCGCTGCCACTGCTGTCGCTGGCACTGGCGCCCGCTACCAGCAGGCCGAAGATCACCAGGTGCGCCAGTCCCTTGGCGTATTGCCCCGTATACACGGCGCCGACGCCAAAAGGAAAGAAGCCCGCGAGAATTCCGGCCAACGCTGGGTTGGGTCCAGACCCGGGGGATGTGCCGGGAGCGGCAACGTAGAGAGGCGCTGGCGAGGGAACAGTTCCCGGAACAAAGGCCGCGGCGCCGGGGGGCACCGTGCCCTCCATCTTCGCGCCCAGGCAGTCTTCGCAGTAGATCACGCCCCGCACGGGACGTGTACAGTTGGCGCACAGTGCCTTTCCGCATGTGCGGCAATAGGCCACTGCTGACGCTTCAGCATGATTGGCGCAGTTCATACGTACCTCCTGTTCGTGGTCACCGTCACTACAGGTGGCTCATCCGGGAGGCCGGCCAGAATTGGCTGGTTCTCTTCCCGAGAGTAGTTTTGTTCCTGTCTCTGGTCTGGTTGTCCACTGGTGTTATTTTTCCGGTCTTGCGTTGGTTTCTGAGGCCCGGGCTCGGCAGGCGTGGTGGCCCGTTTGAACTCGCGCACCCGCGATTCGATTTCGTACACGAAACGGATGTTCTCGTAGAACTTCACCACCCGTCCCTGGGTGGTGTAGTAGGTGTGTTTCAAAGCGGTCGGCCGCAGATCAATCCTGGCCACATCCGCCGGCTTCACGCCCGCCGCGCTCAAAGCCAGCGAGAACGAGAAGAAAATCATCCCGAACGACATGACGAAACGGGGTTGGCGCACAAACGTCGCCGCGGGTGCGAAGTACGAGTCCAACCACTCCTTTACCCGTTCGCCAAACGGAGTCTTGCCGGTTTCGGGCCGGGCCGTCTGCAGCCGGGCGCTGTTGATTCCCGACGTCACCGCCAGAATGTTGTGCACCAGGTTGAGGGGAGGCTCGATTTCCCCGATGGAGCGCAGCCACTTCTGGCCAGCCTGGGCATCGGCGAACAGCGGCCCGCACAGCGGACAGACTTTCGCGTGCGCCCCGAAGCGCTCTTTGCCGGCGCCGGTCAGTTGCCCGTCCAGCACCTCGCTGAGCAGGGTTTCGAACTCGGTGCATTCGATCCCGTGTTTGATTTCGCCTGGCATCACATCACCTGCCTATAGGTACGTTGTAGTAGGCGTGCAAGTTCCGCACGTCCCCGGTTAATTCTGGACTTCACGGTCCCTTCCGGAACCTTCAAAGCGGTAGCAATTTCCCTGTAATCCATATCTTGTAAGTCCCGTAGAATCACTGCCTCGCGCAGTTCCGGGGAGAGCTTCTGGAGCGCCCGGTGCACGGTTTCCCGCGTTTCCCGGCTTTGCACCTGGACATCGGGCGGGCGGGAAAGGTCCGCGATTTGTTCGCCCAGGGGCTGCGCATCTTCATGTTCAGAGGGGGGCGTATCCAGCGAGTCCGTGAGCCGGTCCTGCTTGGTCTTGCGGAAATGGTCCACCAGCAGATTGCGCGTGATGGTGGTGACCCAGGTCATGAACGCGCCCTTGCCCATGTCATACGTGCTCAAGGTGCGGTACATCTTGATGAAGACCTCCTGGGTCAGATCCTGGGCGTCGTCGGAGGTCCCGGCAAAGCGGTAGCAGATGTTGTAGATGCGCCGGTGGTAGCGCTGTACGATCTCCTCCCAAGCCGCGGAGTCGCCGCTCACGCAGCGACGAACCAGCAATCCGACGACTTGGGCTTCTTCCAACCCGCACTCTCCGGAACTCCCGCTTGACTGCGCCGGGCCGCTTGAATATTCGGCCTCCGGCTTAACAGCACAGACTAGGTACGTCTATGTAGGACAGGAAGTTCCCTTGAATCATGGAGCTAGCGATTGTAACAGGAGCGTCAGGAATTCAGCGGCGATGCAATCAGGCGTCGGTTCTCTTCCGCGAGACGAACCGCGATTTCGTCAGCTGGCCAAGAAGGGATTCGCCACCACGACTCCGAAATATTTCTGCCCAGCATTCAAATCCTCGGACCAAATGCGTCCGCAGCCGGCGCGCTCGGCAGCGGCGACAATCATGCCATCGTAGAAGTGGATTCCGTAGGACACATGGGCCTCGACAGCCCGACGAACGAGGTCACCATCGGGAGTGATCGTCCGAATCGGTGCCAGCGCGTCCAATCCTCTCATCACCGCGTCCGCGCTCGCTCTGGGAGAGATTTTGTGCAGCAATGCGGCCGCAAACTCAGCCAGCACTTGAGTTGAAATCACGGTCCGGCCGGCAATCCCACTTTTCAGAAGCTCGCGCGAGACTTGTTGTTTCTCGGGATTGCCGTTGTCGAAGGCGTATACGAGCACATTCGTGTCGAGGAAATCAGGACCGCTCATACAAGTCTTCCCGTTTCCATGTTCGTTCCCCCACGCTGATCTGGAGCTCGTTAAAGCTCTGTTCAAGCGCTGCCAGTTCTCTGCGCTTTCGGCCCGACTTGGCATGTTCTGCGGCGAGTTCCTGCAGGTATTCGCGAATCAATCCGGTGAGCGTTGTATCGCGCTCGACGGCGATCTTGCGAATCTCCTTGACCAGCTTTTCGTCGATCGAAAGGGTGACATTCATTGACCCATAATAAGGTAAAACCTTAATATGTGTCAATCGGAAAGGCCGGTCTGGGCAAGACCAGGTGGCCGACTTCTAGGCAAAGCGCACTTTCACATCCGGCCCCTTATCCAGGTGAATGCTCTCAATAAATCGGACTTTGCCGGTCTTCAACGTCAGAATAACGGACGAGGTTCGCTCGCCTTCGCCGAAGAAGCGGACACCCTTCAGTAGCGCGCCCTCGGTCACACCGGTGGCCGCGAATATCAGCTGTTTCCCGGGGGCTAGGTCTTCTGCCTCGTAGATCCTCTTCTTGTCCTTGATCCCCATCTTGGAGATGCGCTGTTCCAGTTCCGGCTTGTCGATGACCAACCGTCCCTGCATGTAGCCATTCAGGCAGCGGATGGCGGCGGCGGTAATCACACCTTCCGGTGCTCCGCCCGATCCCATGACCGCGTGCACGCCGGTGCCGATAACGGCGGCCGCAATACCTGCCGAAAGGTCGCCATCGCCGATCAGCTTAATGCGCGCTCCGGCCTTCCGGATATCGGCGATCAGCTTTTCGTGACGCGGGCGGTCGAGCACCATCACCACCAGGTCGTCCACGCCGCGATGCAGGCGGCGAGCAATGTTCTTCAGGTTGTCGGCAACGGGAGCGTCCAGTTCTACCGCATTCTTGCACGACGGCCCCACGACGATCTTTTCCATATAGCAGTCGGGGGCATGCAAGAGGCCGCCCTTTTCCGACGCGGCCAGAACCGTGATCGATCCCGGTGCGCCGGTAGCGCAGAGGTTGGTGCCTTCCAGCGGATCGACTGCAATATCAATGCTGGGAACCTCCCGCCCGTCGTTGAAAGCGCCACCCACCTGCTCCCCGATATACAGCATGGGAGCGTCGTCGCGTTCGCCCTCGCCAATCACGATGGTGCCGCGCATCGGGATGGTGTCCATGGTCTTGCGCATGGACTCAGTGGCAACCTTGTCGCTCAGCGGACGGTCTCCCTGGCCCATGGTGCGCGCCGAGGCGATGGCCGCCTTTTCGACGACCCGCAGGAATTCCATGGCCAGATCGCTTTCAATGTTCTCTCCGAAACTCTTGGCATGCGGCTCGGAGCGAGGTTGGGTTGGCATGAATGACTCCTGACAAAAAATGCGACTTCGAAATATATCCCCTTAGACTCACAAGTGGAAGTGGGTCGACGGCGACGTGGAGAAGCGCCGGGTTCCCCCGTGGTCCTCTGTGCTCCCCGTGGTAACGGGCTTTCTTGCCACAGAGCACAACAGGGATCACAGGGGCAAGGGGCGTCTTTTCCATATCCCGTTCTGCTACTCTTTTGCCCATGAACCCGGAGCGAAAAGAGCCGACCTACATCTATACCGACAAGCAGGTGGCCGAGAAAAGTGAACTCGCCCGCCGCTTTCTCGAGACGCGCACGCGGCTGAACGAGAGCGTCGACAAAGCCGACAACTTCCTCGTCAAGCGCTTCTACAACATCGACCACAACGCGTATCTTGAAGGCGCGGTTCCGGCAAAATACAAAGAGTTGATGGGCTTGGTGGCTTCCGCGTGCCTGCGTTGTGACGACTGCATCCACTACCACGTCATCCAGTCGTACCGGCTGGGCGTGACGCGCGCCGAGCAGGAAGAGGCGATCAACGTGGCCCTGGTGGTGGGCGGAAGTATCGTGATCCCGCACCTGCGACGGGCCTATGAACTGCTGGGAGAGCTGTACCGGTGAGTGTGGGGCGGACACTCTTGTCCGCCGAAGTTGGGTAGCCTTCAGGCCTCTCCCGCTAGTCAGATAAAAACTTCCGGCGAAACATGGAACCGCCGGCTGATCCGGCGAATGTGCTCCGTGGTGAACTGGCGCTTTCCGTTCAAAACCTCGGAGACGATGCTGGGAGTGCCGAAAACATCAATCAGGTCTTGCTGCTTCAGGTTGTTCGCCTGCATGAGTTCTTGCAGGACATCTACCGGGCTGCTCGCCTTGAGCGCGTAGTGCTTTTCTTCAAAATCCTCGATGAGCAGGGTAAGAAGCTCGGCCATACGCCGCTCGGCAGCGCTCATGCGGCCGCCTTTGCGGTCCAGTTCTTCGAGTCGGCGGATGCAGCGCTCATTCTCTGCCTCGCTGCGAACGACCGCGGGCAGAGTGCTGGAAAGTAGAGCGGCATATTCAGATCGGACTGCGGTCGCACTCATTGCTTCCAACCTCCCCGGTCATCATGGCGCCGTAAAGTGCTTTGATACAACAACTTAAGAAATTCATCACATGTATGTACATTTAATGTACACTATGTCCGGTGAGGGATGACTGCGAGTTCGACTGGGACGAGCAGAACGAAGGCCATCTCGCGAATCATGGTATCAGTCGTGCCGACGCGGAAGACGTGTTGTCCGGAAATCACATCCTCTTGGAATACCAAATGGAAGGGAACGAGCAACGCTGGGTTGCCGTCGGTGCGACTCGTAGCGGTCGGATCTTGGATATCGTGTTTGCAGTCCGATGCGATGCGATGCGTCCAATAACGGGCTGGGCGGCGGACAAAGAGACGACGGATCTATACCTCGAACAGTGGGGACTGGAATAAATATGGCAAAAGCAAAAATGAAACAGGCGGTCATTCCGAAGTTTTCCAGCGAAGCCGAAGAAGCGGCGTGGTGGGACACTCATCGTTCCGAAATCGAGGCGGAAATCCGCCAGCGGATGAAGCAGAAGAAGCCACTGACGCTGGGCAACCTGCTGCAAGGGGCAAAGCCCTCCCAACCTGTCACGTTGCGCATTCCTAAGGAGGACTTGGAAACAGCGCGCCGATTGGCGGCTCAAAAGGGATTGGGCTATCAGACTTATATCAAGATGCTACTGAGGGAGGCGCTGGCCAAGAACGCAGGTGAGTAGACATCATTTCGGCAGGTTCATGGCTACTCGTTAGTTCGCGTTGTAGCCAAATGGTATTCGGGACATCAGGATTTCCTTCCAGTGATTTTCTCTCGCACAGATCAGATCGATCTGAGCCTGAGGGTCGGTGATTTCAAGCACAGAATATTGGAAATTGCCCCTGTAATGCTCCCCCTGCCGCTCGAGGAGGTCCTTTAATTCAGCGGTGCCGCCATGTCCTGTCTCGGCATAAGCCCGCCATCGTTGCCAGAGGCCGCCTTCGCCGGAAGCGCTGCCAACATAGATCTTTCCCGTTAGGATATCCGTGATGAGGTTGACGCCCCCGACGCTGGAGAGCGCCGATCTCCAAGAGGGTTCTTCCTTCGAAACAAGTAGAACGAGTTTGCTGTGCAAAATACGAATGTTGTTGTAACCAGGAAATCTCTCGATAGAAAGGGCGGAGTCCAAAATCTCAGCAACTTCGAGTTCAGCACCATATTTGTTACCCCATACGTAGGACGCTCGGTACTCGCGCTTATATTTGACGACCACCCTGCCAATCAATTCTTCATGACCTGGAAGCAACTGGGTTTCATATTTGAAGGCCGTGGTTTGGCCGGGTTGAACGCCGTTGACTCGGTAGACTCCGGCGAAAAGCCAACGGTCGCCACCGCGGTGAATAAGTGACAGGACCACCTTGCATTCGAAGTTTTTCTTTGTCTGGTCCTCTTGCCACTCCTTGAAAGTGCCCGCTAGATAAGCGTCGAATGGCGACGACTCCACCTCAGTAGTTGCAAGGTGGATCTTGTAGTTCTCATCCTCAAGCGTGACGCCCTGAAGTTTGAGCAGGTCAACCAAACGAATCATAGGTATCCCCCCCGATCTTCGATGTAGCGATATTACCCAATTTCAGACGATAGACAGTAGGAGTGTCCCCGGTGAGCGGGCAGGAGTGCCCGCTCCACACGATCAGAACGCGTCAATCCCCGTCACGCTGGCCCCAATGATCAGCGTGTGGATGTCATGCGTGCCCTCATAGGTTTTCACGCTTTCGAGGTTCATCAGGTGCCGCATGATCGGGTAGTCGTCGGCAACTCCGTTCGCGCCCAGGATGTCGCGCGCCATGCGGGCACACTCGAGCGCCATCCAGACGTTGTTCCGCTTGGCCATTGAGATGTGCTGGTGCTCGACCTTGCCGGCATCTTTCAGGCGTCCTACTTGCAGGACGAGCAGTTGCGCCTTGGTGATCTCGTTGATCATCCAGGTGAGTTTTTCCTGCACAAGCTGATGCGAGGCGATGGGCTGATCGCGGAACTGTTTGCGAAGGAGGGAATACTGGAGCGCGCAGTCGTAGCAGGCCATGGCCGCGCCCACCGCGCCCCACGCGATCCCGTAGCGCGCCTGGTTCAGACACATCAGCGGAGACTTGATCCCACCGGTTTTTGGCAGAAGATTCGCCTCAGGGATGCGCACATCCTGCAACGAAAGCCCGGACGTGACCGAAGCGCGCAGCGACCACTTGCCGTGAATATCGTCGGCCTTGAATCCGGGACGGTCGGTCTCGACGAGGAAACCGCGAATCTTGTCGTCTTCATCTTCCACCTTGGCCCAGATCACGGCCACGTCGGCTATCGAGCCGGAAGTAATCCACATTTTTTCGCCGTTCAGGACGTATTCTTTGCCAACTTTGCGGGCGCGCGTCCGCATGCCTCCGGGATTGGAACCGAAATCCGGTTCGGTGAGTCCGAAGCAACCCAACTTTTCGCCTTTCTGCATGGCGGGCAGCCAGGTGTTTTTCTGCTCGTCCGAGCCGAAAGCGTAGATCGGATACATCACCAGCGCCGATTGCACGCTGACAAACGACCGCACGCCCGAGTCGCCGCGCTCCAGTTCCTGCGTGACCAAGCCATATTCGACGTTCGACATGCCGGCGCAGCCGTAACCCGTAAGCGAGGCGCCGAAGAAGCCGAGATCGGCCATGGGCTTGACCAGTTCGCGCGGGAAGCGGCCGGCGCGATTGCACTCTTCGATGATCGGGACGAGGTTGTCTTCAATGAACTTGCGCGCCGTGTCGCGCACCAGGCGCTCGTCGTCATTCAGCAACGTGTCGAAAGCGATGAAGTCCACACCGCGAAATTTGATGGCTGGCATAAGGTCTCACCCCAGAATGCTGCACGCAGGCAGTGGCAAACTATTCAAAGTAGCAGAGGGGCGGGGAGACGGGCAATTGGAGAGCCCCTAGCGTCCGATCTTTGGAATCCACCTGGGCACGCTGGCGCGATACCGTTCGTATTCCTCGCCGAACTGTTTACGCAGCGTGGGCTCCTCATAGAAGAGAACGAATAAGTGCACGGCCAGCGCGAAGAACGCCAGATAGCGTGCCAGCACCGGCGAGCGGAACAACCAGGCTTGTCCAGCAACGATGAGCCCGATTCCGATGTACATCGGGTTGCGGACATAGTGATGCAATCCCCGCACGACGAGAGTCTTGGTGGGCGCAACCGGGGCAGGGGTCCCACCGCCGATCCAGGCAAAGCCCCAAAAAGCGGTGTAGAGGTAGATCGCTACTCCGACGGCGATGAGCGCAATCGCCATGCATGCCTGGATGCCGCGGGAAGCGACCGCCGAGCCGTCCCTCAGCCACCAGGGGACGATCCCCGCCACTGTTCCCGGCACGAACGCGGTGAAGAGCACGGTTTTTGCGATGGCGGAGATGGAATGTGGCATTGCGAGCAATTGTTCGCTGGCCGCCGAGCTTCGTCAAATGCGAATGCTCACCGAAGGCCGCCCGTAACCTCGGGTACAATCGCGGCAGTGAGAACAATACTCCGGCATCGGCCGGCTGCCTCTCGTAGAGCCGATCATGAATGACATCAGCCGCCTGTTCCAGGCCTTCCTTGCTCCGGCCATCGTAATTTCCGCAACCGCGCTGCTGGTACTCTCCATCAACGTTCGCCTGATGGGAATTGTCAGCCGCCTGCGGCAGTTTGTGCATGCCCGGTACAACGCCGCCAAGAGTGAGCAGGTGCAGATCGCCGAGGCCTACACGGCGCAGATCGAATCAATCGAAAAGCGCGCGGAAATCATCCGCCGTTGCTTCCTGCTCGCGCTCGTTTCATTGGCCGGAACCATCGTCTCGTGCCTGTTGCTGGGAATGGGCCTGTACTACATCCAGGCCGCCTATGCAGCGGTGGCTGTGTTTGTGGCGGCCATGGTTTGCCTTCTGGGAGCTACGGTGTATTACATCCGCGAAGTGACCGTCGCCCTCAGTTCGGTGCAGGAAGAAGCGCGCGATGAGCGCTTCATGGACCTCGGAGCTTCGCCCGAGATCGGTGGACGCGACCCGATGTGAGGCTCGCGCGTCAGCGCTACGCTCACCTCACGCCGCTCCAGTTTCCAGAAAGACCTTGAGTTCGCTGTGCTAGCATCTCCGGCATGCGAACCTTTTTTGGCGTCCTCTTGCTGCTCGCGATCCCGTTTTCTTTGTCCCCCGCGCAAACATCCAGCCCATCGAGCGTCTATCCGATGCAGGAAGGCTTCGTGGACAGTCACGGGGCCCTGATCTACTACATGTCAGTCGGACGCGGCGCGCCCCTCGTGATCGTGCACGGAGGGCCCGGAGCATCGCACGACTACTTCCTGCCGTATCTGTTGCCGCTGATGCGCACCAGTCGCCTTGTTTTCATTGACGAGCGCGGCTCCGGTAAGTCCTCCAAGTTCGAGGACGCCAGCCAGTACACCGTCGCGAACATGGTGGAGGATATCGAGACCGTCAGGCAGTCGCTTGGACTGGGTAAGATCGGCCTGCTCGGACATTCCTTTGGCGGCGCACTGGTTCAGGCGTATGCGTTCAAGTATCAGAAGTACCTTTCCCACCTGATTCTGGGCAGTACCTTTCCCAGCACGAAAGAACTCAACGACGCGCTGGCGAAAATTAAGTCGGAGATCAACCCGAAGGACCTGGCACGATTGAACGCGCTCGAAGCCGCCGGGTTGTTTGACAAAGGCGAAACGTGGGAGCACGGACGTTACACGGACGAATACGCAAAACTGGCGTGGGGCGTTGGATATTTTCCCTATGTGTATCAGAACCATCCGGACCCAAGCTACGACCCGGTGAGTTCCAACACCGGCACCGCGTGGGATGTCTATCGCGAGATGTGGGGATCCCATGGGGAGTATGTCGTGGACGGCAACCTTGTCGAGGTGGAGTATCTCGACAAACTGTCGCAGATCAAGGTTCCCACGTTGATCATTGTGGGCGATCACGATGAGAGTGATCCAAAGATGTCGAAAGAGATGCACGAAAAGATCGCAGGATCGCAGCTCGTAATCCTGCCCAGGAGCGGGCACATGACATTCGTGGATCAGCCGGAACAGTTCCTGAAAGCGGTCCGCACCTTCGTGGCACACTGATTAAGTTTCGCGACCGCTTTGTAAGTAGGAGACCGTGAACGGCGCTTCTGGCACGGTATCTAAGCGGAGGCAAGTGCCTTGTGCCGGGACGGCTTACCCGGGCGAGTTATATTCGATGTAATTAGTACGACTATTTGATACACTGGCGCGCGGGCCGGGGCACGAGTTTCGGCAGGCTCCCCCTCTATTCGTTCTGGCCGCAAGAAGTTAGTTTCATGAATTCGCGCGTTCGCTGGGAATGATCTGGCCGGTCGATGTGGAAAATCCTGGCGGCCCGCATGGGGTGAGCCATGGAATTGCACCCTGGGCAAGTCAAGCGCCACGTTGCAGGGCACGGAGCGGCCGGGTTGGACCCGATGCTGCGAGCCCTCCAGGAAAACGAAGACTGGTACCGCGATCTGGTCGAGCATAGCCATGACCTGCTGTGCATCCACGATCTCCAAGGCCGATTGCTTTCGGTCAATCCCTCTCCCGCCCGCGTTCTCGGTTACTCCGTAGAAGAGTTGCTACAGATTCCCATGCGGGAGATCATCGCTCCCGAGTTCCGTCCCTATTTCGATGCCTATCTGGCCCAGGTTGCTCGCCAGGGAGAGGCCAGCGGCCTGATGGCCGTGATGACGCGCACCGGCGAAAGGCGGGTCTGGGAGTTTCACAACACGCTGCGGACCGAAGGTGTGGCCACGCCCATCGTGCGCGGCCTGGCCCACGATGTTACGGAAAAGAGGCAGGCGGAGAGAGAATTGCGCCAGCGCGAGGATGACCTGAACCGTGCGCAGAATGTGGGCCACATCGGAAGCTGGAACTACAACGTCCAGAAATATTCGGTGAGATGTTCTGACGAGACCTACCGAATTCTCGGATTGCAGGTTGGATCATCCCTAACTACGGAATCCGCCATGGGGATGATTCATCCTGCGGATCATGCGCGAGCGAAGAGCGGCTGGGAGGCCGCGCTTCGGACAGGGCATTTTGACCTTGAGCACCGCGTTCTGGTGCGGGGAAGCACCCGATGGGTGCAGACGAAAGCTGACCTCGAGTCCGATGGGGGAGGTCGGCCCCTGGCGGCCGTCGGTACCATTCAGGATATTACCGATCGCAAGCGGGCGGAGGAATCGCTGCGCACCAGCGAGGCGCGGCTCCGGATCGCGCTGGCGGGATCTCCGATCAAGCTCTTCAACCAGGATCGCAATCTGCGCTACACATGGGTCTACAACCCGCAGGAGGGTTGGACCGAGCAGGATTACCTGGGCAAGACAGACGAAGAGGTCTTCGACTCGGACACGGCGGCGCGAATGACTGCGCTGAAGCGGCCGGTGCTCGAGACCGGCCAGGGCAGGCGCGAGCAGTTTACTGTGACCGCGCGTGGAAAAACCCACCATTGCGATGTGACGGTCGAGCCATTGCTGGATGCGGCGGGCGCGGTGGAGGGTATCAATTGCTCCTGTGTAGATGTCACCCAACTGCACGAGATCACCGAGCAATTGCGGCGGGCCCAGGAGAAACTGACGGAAGAAAAGCTTTACCTCGAACAGGAGATCCACTCGGAACTGGGGTTCGGGGAGATCATTGGCCAGAGTAAGGCGCTCAGGGCCGTTATGGAGCAGGTGGGGCACGTCGCCTCCAGCGATGCCACCGTGCTGCTGCTCGGGGAAACCGGCACGGGCAAGGAATTAATCGCGCGCGCCATCCACCAGAAGAGTACCCGAAAGGGCAGCAGCTTCATCAAGGTCAATTGCGCCGCTATTCCGTCAGGCCTGTTGGAGAGTGAACTGTTCGGGCACGAAAGAGGATCGTTCACAGGGGCGGTCAGCAAGTAGATTGGCCGCCTCGAATTGGCCGACAAGGGCACGCTTTTTCTTGACGAGATCGGCGAAATTCCGCTGAACTTGCAGCCGAAGCTGCTGCGGGTTCTTCAGGACCAGGAGTTCGAAAGACTAGGCGGCACGCAGACATTGAAGGTCGACTTCCGCCTGATCGCCGCCACCAACCGCGACCTGTCGCAGAGCATGAAGGAGAAGCAGTTTCGCAGCGACCTCTACTATCGGCTCAATGTTTTTCCCGTCCGGGTGCCGTTGTTGCGGGAACGACGCGAGGACATCCCCTCCCTCGTGGAGCACTTTGTCCAGAGGATTGCCGGCCGGATGAATCGGTCGATCACCAGCGTCCCGAAAAAGACGATGGAGACGCTGGTCCAATGGGACTGGCCGGGGAATGTTCGCGAACTGGAGAACTTCATCGAGCGCTCGGTAATTTTGACGCGCGGTTCTGTCCTGGCTGCGCCGATCAACGAGCAGATGGTTGTCCGTGAAGAGGACTCCGGAGATTCCCTGAAAGCCAGGGAACGCGAACATATACTTCGCGCGCTCGAGCTGAGCCGCGGGCAGCTCAGCGGGCCCCGCGGCGCCGCCGCCCGCCTGGGCTTGCCCCGCTCGACGCTCCAGTGGAAACTCAAACAACTGGGCATTAACCATCAGCAGTATCGGGATTGAGATTCGGCGCCGGATCGCGCCGGATCGCCGCCATCGTGTAAACTTCAGGTGGCGAGTACAACGCACCGCTTTCCAGCGCGTATCATCCTGCCGGACATGGGAAGCTGCCGGCATTCTGTGCTACTCCCCAATTACCAGGTAGAACCCCGGCCCTGCGCCGGCGGTACATTCCTGTCAGGAGACTGTCATGAAAATCGCAAAAACGGCCGACCGCAAGAAGGTCATGGATACCACGAAGTCCACCGACTGCCCCAAATGTGGCAAGCCGACCCGCATCGTGAAGCGCGTCAAAGACCGCGAACGCAACGTGCCGGGTGGGATTTACATCTCGTGTTCGGCTTGTGAATTTTTCGAGAAGCTGTAGGAGCAGCGGCTAGTTTCTGGTTGCTGGTCTCTGGTTTTCAAGATGCGCCCGGCGCTTAGCTGCGCCCTTCGTTGTCCTGTTCGAGCGACTGCCGGGTCTTGACAGTGCGCGCTCCCAGGGCCTCAACGCCTCGCCACCGGAACTGAGCGGAGGGACTCGATGCTGGGGAAAGAGTGTGCCGGTATCAGTCGAATAGCAGGCGGATGGGTCTTGTTTGCGACGGCCTCCACCGCCATTTCCAGTGCTGAGCCGGCGACCGCGGGAATCACGACGGTGGCGGTGAGCGAGCCTCCGTTGACCCAGGCCTGGCCGGTTCGGGCCAGGCCATCCACCCCGAGAAAGGGCAAGCTGGCCCAGTGCGCCGCTTCCGGCGTTGCCGTGATCTCCTCAAACGCTTTTCTCGCGCCCAGCGCGATGAAGTCGTTCTGCGCGGCTACGGCATGGATCTGCTGTTGGTGCGATGTCGTCAGCCGCAGCCACGACGAAACCGCGTGATGGCCGCCTTCCTCAGTCCAGTTCGCGCTTTTCAGCATTTTCAGCGTCATGTTGGACGGCCTCGCGTCCTGCAGACCGATCATGCGCTGCTGCGCGGCCATACTGGCGGAGGGGCCTTGAATGCAAAGCACTGTTCCTCCCTGCGGGAGGATGGCTGCGAGTTGATGTGCTTGAATGCGACCGACCTCGACATGGTCGGAACTGACCGCGAACGCCGGCGCCAGAGAGCTTCCCCGAACGTCGACCACCGAGTTTGCGTCGCGATTGAGAACGACCCACGCGATCCCAGCGTTGACCGCGGCCCTCGCCACCTGCGGGAACGCGGTGCCACCCGCCGGTTCCACCAGGATTCCACTGAGTTCCGACTTGTGCTTGTGGATGGCGTCCAGCAGTTGCGAGCTCTGCGTGACCGAGTCGTTGTCGGCGTAGAGAATTTCCAGGTCCACGCTGAGGCGGTCCGCCACAACTTGCGCAGCTTTCGCTTGTTCGCGCTGGTAGTCGTTCTCGCGAGTGATCAGGGATAGAACAAACTTGATGTTGCTCATGGCAGAAACCAAAATCGTCCGGCATGGCTGACGTTGAGACTGGAAAATCGTCCGCAAGACAGAAACTGGCGGCGATACAACAAGCTTGACTCGAATCAGGGTACATCCACCAGTTCAAACTAGAGAAGGTGGTACGTTGGTAATGCGGGTCACTGTCAGCGAAGTGCTGACAAAGTCTTGCGACGACACGGTCTTAACCAGTGATCTGGCTAAGAATGGCTCGCGCCTCGGCGGCGGGATCGGCGGCCTCCGTGATGGGCCGCCCGACGACGATGTAGGTGGCGCCGGATGCCACGGCCTCTCCCGGGGTCACGACTCGGGCCTGATCGGCATGTCCGCTGCCGGCGGGGCGCACGCCGGGAGTCACGATGGTGAAATCGCGCCCCAGTTCCTGTCGCAGCGCGGAAGCCTCATGCGCCGATGCCACCACGCCCTTACATCCACTGGACAAGGCAAGCGCCGCCAGACGCAGCACCTGGTCAACCACATTTCTCCGCACGCCCAGCTTGTTTAGATCGCTGTCGTCCAGGCTGGTCAGCACCGTTACCGCCAGTACCAGCGGCGGCGCGGCCTGGCTGGCAGCGGCCTCGGCGGCGGCGCGCAGCATCTTTCCGCCACCCGAGGCGTGTACCGTCAGCATGCTGACCCCGAGCTGGGCGGCCTCTCGGACGGCCGAACTGACCGTGTTCGGAATGTCGTGATACTTCAGATCAAGGAAGACCCGCCGTCCCGAAGCCACCAGTTCGCGGACAATCGAGGGACCCTCGGCGGTGTAGAGCTGCATCCCCACCTTATAGGTGAGGGCAGAGTCGCCGACGGCCGCCACGATCTTCCGGGCGGCCGCCGCCGAGGATACGTCAAGGGCTACGATCAGGCGCTGTCGCGGATCCTGCATCGAAGCCGAGTTTAACGGGTTTACTGCAGGTTGGCTACGGGCCGCAGTTCGGCCATGGTCATAGGCCGGATCAGGTCCAGGCGGACCTGTTGAAGACCGCGCTCGCTGAATCCCAGCGCGCGGGCGGCGTTGTAGGAAAGATCGATGATCCGGCCATCCACCACCGGGCCTCGATCGTTGATTCGGACCACCACGGTCCGGCCATTCCGCAGGTTGGTGACCTTGACGAACGTCCCCAACGGAATCGTGAGGTGGGCAGCAGTGAAGTCCTGCATGTCGAAGGGCTCCCCGCTCGCCGTCTCTTTGCCTTGAAAGTACTGGCCGTACCAGGAGGCTGTTCCCACCTGATAGGGGTTGGACTTGCGTTGCTTGCTGTTGCCAGGCTGACCGCTAGTCTTAATGACCTGCGGTTTTGCTACCTTAGCGGCTTCCGAGCTGTGTGGCCCGGATGCGGCTCCGGCCCCCAGACTGGCGACCGATAACAGCACCGCCAGACCTTCGGCTAAACGTCGTCGCATTCAGTTACCTCGCATCTCTAAAGTCGTTCTCTAATTCGCATGCTCCTTCGAAAAACGATTCTCAAATGCTATCGGCGGATGGGGGGTGTGTCAACCACAAAAACTACGGCCACAATTAACTAAGTAGTAATTAATCAATGACTTAGCCCACTGAAAATTATGGATTTGTGGTCTATGTCGTTGAAACGCAATACGCGTGATCATTAACTAAATAGTACCGCTGCCGCGGAAGGGCATGGCCAGATTCGCGTAACTGATTGTGGAATGTTCGACTTACGTAACAATGCAAACAAAGTTATTTGAATCAGTAGTTTACGTGATTTAATGATTACTTAATAGTAAATAGAAGTGCAACTTAGATTTACGAAAAAGTACTTCCACCACTTCCTGCGACCGTTTTCTCAGCTTCCGTCCAAAGTGAGTTTCCCGTCGAGAGGCTTTGGGGGTAGAGTGACGGCATGGCTCTGACGCCACCTGTTGTGCTGACCATCGCCGGGTTTGACCCTTCCTCAGGGGCCGGTGTCACTGCCGAT
>Ga0182021_10002796_pt1 | contig 20461 bp, 8 predicted proteins | sample 612E3MmetaG_FD_120493 | JGI IMG/M metagenome (GOLD analysis project Ga0182021, IMG submission 120493) | Permafrost microbial communities from Stordalen Mire, Sweden - 612E3M metaG (Illumina Assembly) | ecosystem: Environmental > Terrestrial > Soil > Wetlands > Permafrost | place: Sweden... | reverse complement strand
TGCCGCGGTGGTGCCCGCGCTATGCCAAATGGCTGCCTTCCGCCTCCGGCATCGGCCTGGCGTGGACGTTCCACTGGTATTACGGCTTCCTCTTTTTCCTGGGTGCACTCGTCGGGTGGATGATGGAACGCAAGCAGCCGGCCCGGGCCGAACTCTACAACTACCCCGTGGCGTCGGGCATCATCGCCGGTGGTTCGCTGATGGGCGTGGCGCTGATCTTCTGGGAAAACGGCCCGATCGTTTGGCGGCAGCTTTTCGGCGGCGGCTGACCGGCGGGACCAACGGACGGGCCCCATGAGTTCTTCACGCGTCCTGGTTTCCCTCTTGGTCGCCGGTTGCGCGTGCGGCCGGTCGGCCGGTGCGGCGGACCCACCCTCGCTGGCGCCCGCCGTGCAGCGCGCCGTCGAGCAATTTCGGGATTTTTACCTGGGATCCGACGACACCTTCGCGATGCGGGACAACAACGAGCCCGCACCGGATCCGTCCAGCGCGCGGCGTTTCGCGCAGTCCCTGCGTGCCGACGGCACCTGGGCCGACCTCGACTATGCCTCCCCGGCCCATTCCGGCTGGCCGCCCGCGACCCATTGGACGCGGATGGCGGCGATGGCCGCCGCGGCGGGCGCACGCGCCACCCTGCCGGCGGACCGCGCGCAATTTCTGGCGGCGACTCATCGGGCGTTCGCGTTTTGGATCGGGCGCGATTTCCAGTGCGCGAACTGGTGGTACAACGAAATCGGTGTGCCGAAAACGGTCGGCACCGTCGCGCTTTTGCTGGGCGCGGAACTGGCGCCCGACGAACAGCGCTACGTCACCGGCACCTCGCTATCGCGTTTCCCCATCGCCCGCACCGGCCAGAACAGGGTCTGGCTGGCCGGCAACACGCTGATGCTCGGGTTGCTCACGGGCGACGTCGCGGTGATCCGCGCGGCCTCAGCGGCGATCTGGAGTGAGGTGGCCGTGACGACCGCCGAGGGGATTCAGCCGGATTTCAGTTTTCACCAACACGGCGCGCAGCAACAATTCGGCAACTACGGAATGGCCCTGGCCGTGGAAACGGCGCGCTGGGGCAGAATTCTGCGCGGCACGCCGTGGGCGCTGCCCGACGGCCCGCTCGCCGTTTTTCGTCACTACCTGCTCGACGGCCAGAACTGGGTTTCGTGGCGCGGCGCCATGGACATCAGCGCCTGCGGCCGGCAGTTCATGCCGCATTCGCCGCGCGCCAAAACCGCCAACCTCATGCGGGTGATGGAGCAGGCGGCGAGTTTCGATGCCGCGCACGAGGAGGCCTACCGCGCGTTCATCGCGCGCAACCGTCCGGACGCCGCGAACGATCTCACCGGCAACAAATACTTCTGGCGCTCGGATTATACGGTGCACCGGCGGCCCGGTTTGGCGGCGACGCTCAAGCTCTCGTCCAAGCGCGTGATCGGCGCCGAGCTCGTGAACAACGAGAACCTGTCCGGCTATCACACGGCGGACGGCGCGCTCTACCTCTATCGCGACGGGGACGAGTATGAGGACATCTTTCCCGTGTGGGACTGGCGCAAACTGCCCGGCGTCACCTGCGCCCAGACCGAACCGCCCGCCTTCAAGACTTCCTTCGTCGATCGCGATTTTGTCGGCGGAGTGTCGGACGGCTCTGATGGTTGCTGCGCCCTTGATTACGAGCGCGACGGCGTGCGGGCGAAGAAGGCGTGGTTCTTTGCGGGTGACATGGTCGTCTGCCTCGGCGCCGACATTTCGGGCCGGGCGTCGGAGACGATCGCCACGACCCTCAACCAGACCCTGCGGCGCGGCGCGGTGCGGGCGGTTTCCGCCGGCGCAGCCCAAACGATCGCGCCCGGACGCCACACGCTCACCGGCATCGATTCGGTGGAGCACGACGGCTGGCGCTACACGTTGCTGGAAAAGGGCGTGCTGCACCTCGAGACGGGCCCCGTTACCGGCAACTGGCGCCGGGTGTTCAACAACCCCGAAACGCCGGCGCCGGACGTCACGAAAGAGGTCTTCCTGCTCTGGCTCGACCATGGCCGCGACCCCCAGGGCGCCAGCTACGGTTACGCCGTGACACCAGCTTCATCCGAGGTCCGCCTTCGCGTGCTGGAGAATTCGGCGACCAGGCAGGCAGTGTTGTGGCCCAACGCGAAAATCGGAATCGTGTTCTGGGCGGCGGGCGAGATCACTTTGCCAGATGGCCGCCGGATCGCGAGTGACGAGCCGTGTCTGCTCTTGGTCGAGGCAAAAACGATTCTCGTGGTCGATCCAACACAGAAGCTCACCCTGCTTCATCTCAAGGTCGATGGCAACGAGCGCGAGGTGCCGTTGCCAACTGGCGCCCTCGCCGGAACCGCTGGCGTCTCAGCCCCAAATGGATGAAGCGGACGATCGGGAATGGTCCTAGCCCGCAAATTTCAAAGTCTCAGCCGTTGCTATGATCGTTTACCCTCCATCGATCGCCGTGGCGGCGAGAATCGTAGGATTTGCGGGCTAAAGACCAAACCGCCCTGGGAAGATTGATGGGAGAGAACGGCCGAGGAGAACGAGCCGTATTGCCGTCGGATTCCTGATCTTGACGACCGACTCGACGATTCAAGTTCGGGGCGGTTTGGCAGTTAGCCCGGATGTCCTAGCGCCGGGGCCGGCAAAGGGGAACCTGGAACAGACTGTGGCGGTGTGGCGGAGCAAGGAAACATCCGGGCTAGGCTGCCGCGGTGCCCGGTGGCGAAATCGGATTGGCCCCATTGCTGAGCCGCGGATCGTCTTTCTGCAGTTGGGCCCAGGCCTTTTGCGCACCAGTCAGGTCGCCCGACTGGAGGTCACAGGCCAAGGTCTGGAAATCGGTCCGAATGGCTTGGAGGTCCAGCGGCGTGAAACCACTCCCGGTCGCCGAGGAGGGCGAAACGGAGCTTCCATGATGGTGGTGATGATGGTGGTGACAATGCGCCCCACCCAAGGTCTGCCCCAACGAAGCGAGCGCGGTCTGCGCCCCGGTGACATCACCGGATTTTAGCGAGGTCGACAGCGCACTCAGCGCACTCGATTGCACGGAGTCGGCATCGCTCTTGAGTAGGTTCTGCAAGGGCGGAGCGTCTTTGAGCAACGACGCGAAGTCGGCTTGCGCGTTGGCGATATTGCCGGATTGGAGGTCGCTTTGCAGGGACTGAAAATCGCTGCGCATTTGCTGGAACCGCGCAGTGGCCTGATTGGTGACAGAATGGGTCGCGTCAATGGACATTGGCGTAGCGGGGATCGGAGTTGGTGTTCGAAGTTCTCATGCACGCATTTGCCATGCCACCCCCGGATTGGCATCACCAAGTGCTTCGAAGACTGTCGGATGGGACGAAGGATCACAGCCCGACCGCGGGTCTCGTCGCGACCGTTTCGGCACACGCCGGGCTCAAGGAAGAATTTGCCTACCCGACCGGGGTGTTTCAGGCGCACATATCGTGTTCCGGCCGATGTTATGCCAGCATACCTTGAGCGATAGGCATTTGTTGACGCAAAGTGCGCGGACGCCAACGAGCACGAGGAGCGCGCCGCAGAACCATGCGCCAATCGCACCGCCGCCACCGCCTCCTCCCCCTCCGCTCGGCGGCGGCGAGGTTGCAGCATTGACGGTGAGGGTGGCCCGGTCGCTGGTCACCTGGCCGGCGACATTGGAAATCACGACGGTATAGGACCCCGCGTTGCCCGACTGCGCGCTCGCCAGACCGTACGCACTGCCCGTCGCACCACTGATCGCCGAGCCGTTGACGTACCACTGATACGCTATCGCCGGACGTCCAGAGGCCGTGACAGAGAACTGGACGCTGTTGCCCGCAGTCACCGCCTGGCTTTGCGGCTGGGTCTGGATGCCGGGGACGACAGGCAGCACGCTCAAACGAATGGTCTGGTTGTTGGTGTCGGCTACGTAGACTGTGCCCGCGGTGTCGACCGCGATGCCAGCGGAGCGGTAGAAGCGGGCGACTTGGCCAACGCCGTCAGCGCTGCCGCTGGTGCCGGCCAAGCCCGCCGGGGTGGTCACCGCCCCCACCGCGACGGCAATCCTCCGGATCGTCTGATTGCCCGTGTCGGCAACGTACACGTTGCCCGAACCATCGACCGCGACGTCCGAGGGAGAATTGAACCGGGCGCCGCCACCCGTACCGTCGGCGCTGCCGCTGGCGCCGGCGAGGCCGGCCAGAGTGCTGACCACGCCCGCCGGGGTGATCGCGCGGACGGTGTGGTTGTCCAAATCAGCCACGTAGAGGTTGCCCGCGCCGTCCACCGCCACACCCGAGGGCCCATTGAAGCGCGCTTGTGCGCCGATGCCGTCGGCACTGCCAGAGGAGCCGGCCGAACCAGCCACCGTCGTCACCACGCCTGTCGCGGTCGCAATTCGCCGGATGAGGTCGTTGTTGGTGTCCGCGACGTAGAGGTTGCCGCCGCTGTCCATGGCCAATCCCTGGGGCCCCCAAAAGCGGGCCGCACTGCCGGTTCCATCGGTACTCCCGTGACTCCCGCTCAGCCCGGCCAAGGTGGTGACCACGCCAGTCGGGCCCACCTTGCGGATGGCATGATTCAGCGTATCGGCGACGTAGACGTTGCCCGCGCCGTCGACCGCAACGCCGGAGGGGGAATTGAACTTCGCGGCGCTGCCGGTGCCATCGGCACTGCCGGACCTCCCGGCCAACCCGGCCAGGGTCGTCACCGCGCCGGTCGATGCCGCGATCTTGCGGATCGTGTGATTGTCGGTGTCTGCGACATAAAGGTTGCCGGCCAATTCGACCGCGACACCGGTCGGATTGGCGAATCGGGCGGCGGAACCTGAGCCGTCGGTGACGCCGCTGGATCCCGCCGCCCCGGCCAACGTGACGACGGCGAACGGAGCGTCGACGACCAGCGCTGCCGGCGACGTCGTGGCCGTGCCGTTCGCACTGGTGAGCACGCAGCTAAACGAATCGCCGTCCATGGCCGCGACCACTGAATGCACGGTCAGCGAGGCCGTGCCCGAGCCGCTGTAGGTGGCATTGTCGCTGAGAGTCGCCCAAGTCGCGCTGCCCGAGGTCCGCCGCTGCCACTGGTACGTCAGCGGCGTGGAACCGGTCGCCACCGCGGCAAACGTCGCGGCGCCACCCAAAGCGACAGTTTGGTCAACCACGGCCTGCGTCCGGATGGTGTGGTCGGCCTGAATCAACTCGATACCCGTGCCCGCCGGCCCGAGATTCCTCGAATACTGTCTGGCGCTGGCATTGTTCCAATGTTCATGCGTACCCAAGCTGGTGATGGGCACACCCGTGTTGTCGGGGTCATAGGCCACCCCGCTTGGCCAGTTTGCTGCGTCCGCGGCTTGATGCAGGTAGTCGTCCACTCCTGTCATTTGCACGTACGTGCCGGCCGCGGGCACGCGATCGGCCGTGAATTCCGATCGGAGGAAGTCGTAGCCGACCGACTCGATCGCCACCGGGTCGAGGGACGCAAAAACCGACGCCATGTAGGTGTTGGCGAACGGCGCCATCTGCCACTTGATCGGCACGTCGAGTTCGTAGTCCGTGGCCCAGAGGGCATCCAGGAGGTAAAAGAGGTTCTTCTTTCCCAGCAGGGAGTGGCCCATGATGTCGACTTGAACCCGATACAAACCATACCCTCCGCGTGAGACATTCGGCATTTCGGTGGGCGCGACCAATCCGTTGTGCAAGTGGGAAGCGTCGCCCCGGGTTTGTGAACCGAAATGGTTCTTGGCGAACATTGTCACCCCGGCGCGCTTGTGCCCCTTGAGCATCGGGATGTTGATCATGTACTCGGCGTCCCGAAAAATCGTATAGAGATTGTCTTGGTAGACGGGATTGTCTCCGGGGTAATTGTCGGACCAGACGTTGGTCCGCAGGATTGCCCCCCGGTCCGAATAATGAATGACCGCAGTCGTGCTGGGAACGACGGGCTCCCGGCCCAGGTTGCTGTAGCCGCTGTTGTCGAGATAATGGACATTGGGGAATTCCCCATGCCAGACATCATACAGATGCTTGTAGATGTGCTTCAGGGGATCGCCGACGTAGATGTCCCCCTGGTCGACCCCGACGACCCCGACCAACTGCCGGAGCACCGTCAGGACCGTCCCGACCGATGTCTCCGAAACAAACGCGTAGGGAGTCAGATCGCTCGGATTGAAATTCCCGGCGTAGGCGCTGGTGGCGTTGATCTTGATGAAGACTTTTTCACCCCTGGTGTAGCCGACCGTTCCCTTCCCGCGGGTCGCGTTGTGGTACCGGAAGATGGCGTCCCAAGCGGCGCGGTCGCTGGTCTGTCCGGTCAGGTTGCGCAAGGCGGCCGAGACCATGTCATCGATCACGGCTTGGTTGTTGTTTTCGCGCAAAAACCACCCATGACCGGCAGCATCGACGACACAATTCTGATTGACCGCATTGGCATCGTGGACCCAGACCACCCGGCCCGGGAGGATCCCCTTGGCCTCGCCCATCGGTTGGGTCGGAGCGACCAACGCTGTGGCGAACGTCGGCTCGGTTTGATCAGCCGCAGAAAAGGCGCTCGCGGCTCCGAGAACAGCGCCGACTACGACCGACAATATCCACCCGCCACGCCGAGGTCCCAATGATTGGAAGAATGCTGAGGCCATTCGCGGAAAGAAGCCATGTCACCGTTGTTGCTCGCCGTTCTCCGGCACGCCGGGCTCGTCCAGCAACTGGATCGCCGTGGCCGGTCCGAAGTTGGCTGGTTCCTCCCACGAACGCAACGCCCAGACGACCTTCTTGGCGGGCGTGACCTCGAGGATCTGCACCGACGCGGGCCAGTCTTTCGGATCCTTCAGGGCGTTGGCGCACCAACTCGCGATAACGGTGTTGCCGTTGGCCAGCCGGTTGGCCTCCTGGATCACAAAAGAGCGGATTCCGGCCGCGGCGGAGTCGGGTTTCCCGAACTCCCACACCGTCTCGCCCTTCGGGTTCAATTCGCGGACAAAACCATAGTTGCTGCTGACGAGCGTGTTGCCATTGCGGAGCCGGACGGCGGCCCAGGGTGAAAGCACCGCCACCGCCCAGATTTCCTTCCCGTTGCCGTCATATTCGGCGACTTTGTTCCAGTCCATGTGGGCGACGAGGAAGGTTCCCGCCTTCGTCATGCGCACGCGCCGGAATTGGCCGTGGGGATTCGCTGGGTTGCCGGTGGGCAGTTTGAGTTCTTTCTCGGTCAGGCCCGTGGCGAGGTTGATGATCATCAGCTTCGCCGGGTCGCCGTTTTGTACGAGCATGACCCGCTCGAGGCCCAGCGGCTGAGCGATATGAATCTCGGTGCCCCCGGGCGCGTCATAGTTCCAGATGAGCTTCTTCTCCGGGGTGACGATGCCGGCGCCGGTTTTTCGGGAAAACAGGATGTTGCCGTTCGACAGCAGCGTGGCATCGCCCCATTCCTGCAGCGTGCCGTCGGCAGTCTTGATGGGGATGGAATAGGTCCAGACGACCTTCCCATCGCGGACGATGAACATCGTCTGGTCGGGCTTGCGGTAGTCCCACTCGCCGACGTAGAGGAACGGATGCTGCGCCAGACCCTGGCCCGGGAGAACCGCAGGGGCGGTCAGGACGGGCACAGCTGAAGCGGGCGCGGGACGTACGTCGGCCGCGGCGATAGTGGACCGAGCGCCGATGAGCGCAGAGGCGAGTAGAACGAGCGGGGGAAGATAACGAATCGAAGGCATTACAGGAGGGATTTCCTTATCATCTCGCAGTGAATCAATTCTGGAAAGACAAGAATGCGCATTCGATCTTCAAAATGGCTCACGGCCACGACGCTTCTCTTTGGGCGCCCAACTCACGGACGGTCACGACCATGATTGAGGGGGATCGGCCAGGAAGCTGCGCGGCCGAGAAACTGAGTTTTCGCCCCGCCCTAATCGTTGCCCGATGGGCCCTGGTCTCCTCGCCGGTTTCGTCGAGCGTGCCGCTTGCTTCTGGAAAAGAACACGCCGGGTCCCAAAACCGCCACCTTTCTTCTGCCTTGGTTTGGCCCCAGCGGCCAGTCATAATCTCCACCGCGTCCGGGCTGTCCCCTTTCCCCTGAGAAGTCATGCACCCCCATCTCGTTCCCTCGCACTCCCTTTCCGCCGCCACTCGATTCGCCGTGCGCGGCGCCTTGGTATCGGCAGCGGTTTTCGCCTGGTCGGCCATCGCGCAACCGGTTGCGCCGGTCCAGCTCAATTGGCTCGACAGCCAGCCACCCGCGACCCCGCAGGGCGTGAGTTGGGGTGTGCCCTGGCCCAAGGGCAAGGTGCAGAAAAGTGATTCGCTTGTGCTCAAAACCGCCGACGGCAAGGCCATCCCGGTCCAGACCTGGCCGATGGCCTTTTGGCCAGATGGATCGATCATGTGGAGCGGACAGTCCATCTCGGCCGCCCCGGACCTGGCCGGCCCGCTGCAACTCGTCGTCGGCGCGGCGACCGATCCAGCCGTGAAGATCGTCTGCACGGAAGACAACCAAGCTATCGCGATCGACACCGGTGCAATCCGCGTACGACTGCCGAGGCAGGGGCCAAGCCTCGTCGAGTCCATCTCGATCGGTGATCGTAAGATCGCGCAGGACGGCAAGCTGGTCTGCCGGCTGGAAGACCGTTCGGCTTTCGAGACCACCCGAACCATCCGCGAGGAGGAATTCATCAGCCGGATCAAGACCGTCACTCTCGAACAGTCGGGTCCGATCCGGGCGGTCGTGAAGATCGAGGGCGATCATAAATCGACCTCCTCCGATCGCGCCTGGCTGCCTTTTGTCGTCCGGCTCTATTTCAACGCCGGCCTGGACTCGATCCGGATCGTCCATTCGTTCGTTTTCGATAGCGATGGCCAGAAGGACTTCATCAAGGGCCTGGCGATCTCATTCGCCGTGCCCCTGCGCGAAGAAGTCATCAACCGCCACGTCCGTTTCGGCGGCGACGAAGGCATGTGGGCCGAGCCGGTCAAGCCATTGGTCGGCCGCCGCGAGATGCCTTACGGCAAAGAGCGCTCTGTCTTCCCCAGCCAGGTGGCCGGCCGGCGGGTGCCCAATCCGGATCAATATGGCCCGCGAGAGCAGCAATACATCCGCGACATCGCCGACTGGGACGATTACAAGCTCACGCAAGGCAACGCCCACGGTTTCGTGATCGAAAAGCGCACGCAGGCGAAGAGCTCGTGGCTGCATGTCACCGAAGGGAAGCGCGCGCTGGGCCTGGCATTTCTTGGCGACGTCAGCGGCGGCATTGCCATTGAGGTGAAGAAGTTCTGGCAGAAGAACCCATCGGCGTTGGAAGTACACGGCGCGACCTCGCCCCTGGGCGAACTGCGCGTTTGGTTCTGGTCACCCGGGGGCCCGGCGATGGACATGCGCCATTACGACATCAAAGGGCATGGTTTGGACATGGCCTACGAGGACTGGAAGGAAGGCTGGGATTCGCCGCTGGGCGTGGCCAACACGACCGAACTCACGCTCTGGGCCTGCTCCGGCGTCCCCGCCAATGCGGACCTCGTGAAGATGGCCAAGGCCGGCGCCGGGCCGTCTTTGCTGGTCTGCACGCCGCAGTACTATCACGACCAGCGGGCCTTCGGCTTTTGGAGCCTGCCGGACCGGTCCAATGCCATCCGTCAATCGCTCGAGGATCAGCTCGAGACCGCAGTCGACTTCTACCGCGACGAGGTCGAGCAGCAATCGTGGTACGGCTTCTGGGATTACGGCGACACGGGGCGGATGTACGATGAGGTTCGTCATGAATGGCGCTACGACATCGGCGGCCAGGCTTGGAACAACACCGAGCTGCTGCCCGATTACTGGCTTTGGTACCACTTCCTGCGCTCCGGCCGGGCGGACTTGTTCCGGCTGGCCGAGGCCATGACCCGGCACACGAGCGAAGTGGACGTGCATCACCTCGGGCGATTTGCGCCCCTCGGCTCGCGCCACAACGTCAATCACTGGGGCGACGGCGCCAAGCAGCCGCGCATCAGCCAAGCGGGCCTCAAACGGTTCTATTATTTCCTGAGCACCGACGAACGCATGGGCGATCTCATGCGGGAGCAACTCACCGCGGACAAAACCTATGCCGAGGTGAAACGCACCGATCCGATTCATCCCGACAACCGGGGCGAATTCGCCACCGCCAGTTTCGGCACGGATTGGGCGGGCTATTGCTGCAATTGGCTGACCGAGTATGAGCGTACGCTGGACCCGCGATGGCTGAACAAGATCAAGGCGGGCATGGATACGCAGCTCGCGCTGGCCAGCACGCCCGGCCAACTGCTGGGCGCCGGCGCCTATGATCCCACGACCGGCAAGTTCATGGGCCGGGCAGAGAGGTTCTTCGACGCTGGGGCCGTACCTGGCGCTGCCGTGCCGCCAGCCCGCACCGGAGCCCCAGGTCCCGTCCCGGCGCCAGGTCGCGGTCGCGGCGGCGCACGGGGCGGCGCCGAGGTTGGCGGGGCCACCGGCTTCGATCTGCTGTTTGGAACCGTCGAAATCATGGCGGAGATGGAACTGATCGTCGACCATCCCAAATACTGGGAAGCCTGGCACTATTATGCCGCGCATACGGACGGGAATCCCATGGCCTACGCCGCCTACGTGACAAAAAACGCCGAACTCGGCCAGCAGGCGGCGCAGACTCTGATCGCCGCCGCGCGCCACCGTGAGATCCGCCCGGGCGAATTTGGGGTTAATTTCGACGTGAAGCCGCATCTCGTTTCCGGCCCGGATGTACCCAGCCCTGTATGGGAACTCAAAGGCCGACCCGAGGGGGGACCCGATGGCCGCCGGTTGGGCACCCTCATTGAATCCTTGGATTGGGCCGGTGAGTATCTGCCCAAGGAGCTACCGCCGCCTGCGTCACCCGACAAACCCTGAGGCCAACCCGGCCCCCCCGCAGACGCTGCCGGCGCCCTAATCCATGGACGTCCGGCCCAGGACTGGTCAAGAAGACCGATCGTGCCCGGTCGCGGACCCAGAGTTCGGGGCCAAGCGTCAAAACCAACAACCTACGCTCGCCATGGCACGAAATCCCCTTTACCCATAATGGTACCTTGGTCCGGGCCGCCGGCTGACCCCATGAGCTCCGCGCCTACCCCAAAACCCATCGCCGCTACCGCGACCGCCTTCGCGGCAAGCACGACGCCGTTCGAACCGATGGAGGTGGTCGGCTCCATTCTCTCCCCGAACGCCTCCCCTGGCCGCTCGATCGAAGTGATGCGCACCTTGATCCAGCGCCACCTCGTCTCGACGCTCGCGCGCCATACCGGTTCGGCCACGTCGCGCGACTGGTGGGTGGCGACCGCGCTCGCCGTGCGCGACGTGCTCCATGGGCGGATGATCGCCACCCAGGCGGTGCACAACGCCCACAACGTCCGCCGCGTCTACTATTTCTCGCTCGAATATCACATGGGGCGGCTGTTTGAAGCCAACCTGCTGGCCACCGGCCTGTTGGAGGCGGCGAAGGCGGCGCTCGCCACCCTCGGGCAGGACTTCGTCGCCATCCGCGAGGCCGAGACCGACATGGGCCTCGGCAACGGCGGCCTGGGCCGCCTCGCCGCGTGCTTTCTCGATTCGCTCGCGACCCTCGACTATCCCGCGGTCGGGTATGGGATCTACTACGAGTTCGGCCTTTTCAAGCAACAGTTCGTCCGCGGCCATCAGATCGAGCATCCGGACAATTGGATGATCTTCGGCGATCCGTGGGAGATTGTTCGGCCCGAATACACCCAGCAGGTCAACCTCTACGGCCGGGTGGACAACGTGTTCGACGATCGCGGCAACTGCCGCCCGCGATGGGTCGACACCAAGACCATCCTCGGCCTGCCCCACGATATTCCGATCGCCGGCTACGGCACCACGACCGCCAACCTCTTCCGCCTCTGGACCTCCAAGGCGACCGAGGACTTCGACCTCGCGGCCTTCAACAGCGGCGGCTACGTCGAGGCCGTGCGGGAAAAGGCGGTGGGCGAAACCGTCTCGAAGGTGCTTTACCCGAATGACACGACGGAAAACGGCAAGGAACTGCGGTTGGTGCAGCAATACTTCTTCGTCGCTTGCTCGCTGCGCGACATCCTGCGCCGGCATTTCCGCACGCCGGGAAATTCGTGGGACAACTTTGCCGACAAGGTCGCCGTGCAGCTCAACGACACCCATCCGGCAATCGCGATCGTCGAACTCATGCGTATCCTCGTCGACGAGCATGACGTCGCGTGGGACACGGCCTGGGCCATCGTCACCCGGACGTTTGGGTACACCAACCACACGTTGCTCCCCGAGGGGCTCGAACGCTGGGGCGTGCCGCTCTTCGGCCGCGTGCTGCCGCGCCACCTTCAGCTCATTTGCGACATCAACGCCCGACTCATGCAAGCAGTCGAGGTGCAGTGGCCGGGCAACCACGAGAAGAAACGCGTGTGCTCCCTGTTTGAGGAAGACGAGCCCAAGATGGTTCGGGTCGCCCACCTTGCGGTCGTCGGCTCGCACACCGTCAACGGCGTCTCCGCCCTCCACACCGCGTTGCTGAAGAAACGCCTTTTCCCCGGGTTTGACGCGCTCTTCCCCGGCCGGTTCCAGAACAAGACCAACGGCATCACGCCGCGCCGCTGGTTGCTGCAGTGCAATCCGCGCCTCGCCGCACTCATCACGCAGAAGCTCGGGCCGGGCTGGGTGCGCGAACTCGGCGAACTTCGCGGACTCGAACGCTTCGCTGATGACGCCGCGTTCCAGCGCGAATTCATGGCGATCAAGCGCGCCAACAAGGTAGACCTCGCGGCCGTGATCCAGACCGAGTGCGGCCTCACCGTTTCGCCCGATGCGCTGTTCGACGTGCAGATCAAGCGCCTGCATGAATACAAGCGCCAGCATCTGAACCTGCTGCACATCCTCGCGCTTTACCGCCGGCTGCTGCAACAGCCGGCCCTGGATCTCGTGCCGCGCGTTTTCGTTTTCGCCGCCAAGGCTGCGCCCGGCTACGAAGTCGCGAAAAACATCATCCGCGCCATCAATCTCATCGGCGCCCGCATCAACTCCGACCCGCGGCTCGGAGGCCGAATCAAGGTGGCGTTCCTGCCGAACTACCGCGTGTCGCTCGCGGAGAAGATTATTCCCGCGGCGGACCTCTCGGAACAGATCTCCACCGCGGGCAAGGAAGCCTCCGGCACCGGCAGCATGAAGCTGGCGCTCAACGGCGCGCTCACCATCGGCACGTTGGACGGCGCCAATGTCGAAATCAGGGAGGAGGTCGGCGAGGAGAACATTTTCATTTTCGGGCTGACCGTCGAGGAGATCGAGGCGTTGCACGCCCAAGGCTACAACCCGTGGGATCTTTATCACCGCGACGAGGAGCTGCGCGCCGTTATCGACTGGCTCGGCAGCGATTTCTTCGCGCCGGGCGAGTCCGGCGCCTTTGCCCGGACGCACCGCAGCCTGATGCACGACGGCGATCCCTATATGGTCCTCGCGGATTTCCGCGCTTATTGCGACTGCCAGGCGCGGGTGGACGCCGCCTACCGCGATCCGGCCCGGTGGGCGCGGATGGCCATTCTGCACACCGCGCGCATGGGCAAGTTTTCCAGCGATCGTGCGATTCGGGAATACGCCGATGACATCTGGAAGCTCCAGCCCCTGCCGGTGGCATGAGCCGGACCGACCGGGGCACGGCCGATTGGCGCCGCCGGCGGCTTCCTCCGATGAAGCGGGCGCTCCCCGGGGTTGAGCATCACGGGGCTAGATCCGGCTGCAGGCGCAGCGCCTCTTCATGCTGGGCGATCGCGTCTTTCATCCGTCCCGGCATCTGCGACCAGGCGACGCTCAGATTGTAGTGCGCCTGGGCATAGTCCGGCTGCAGACGCACCGCCTCCTCAAACTGCGCCGCTGCGTCATTCAGCCGTCCCGGCATCTTCGCCCAGGCGACGCCCAGGTTATTGTGCGCCCCGGCATAATCCGGCTGCAGGCGTAGCGCCTCTTCATATTGGGCGATCGCGTCCTGCAGCCGCCCCGGCATTTTCGCCAAAGCGAGGCCCAGATTGTTGTGCGCCTCGGCAAAATCCGGCTGCAGGCGCAGCGCCTCTTCATACTGCGCCGCTGCGTCATTCAACCGTCCCGGCATCTTCGCCCAGGCCACGCCCAGGTTGTTGTGCGCTTCGGCAAAATCCGGGCGCAAGCGCAGCGCCTCTTCATATTGGGCATTCGCGTCATTCAGCCGTCCCGGCATCTTCGACCAGGCGAGGCCCAGATTGTTGTGCGCCTCGGCCGAATCTGGTCGCAGGCGCAGCGCCTCTTCATATTGGGCGATCGCGTCCTGCAGCCGCCCTGGGATCTGCGACAAGGCGTTGCCCAGGTTGTCATGCGCATCAGCATAATCCGGCTGCAGGCGCAGCGCCTCTTCCATCTGGGCGATCGCGTCCTGCAACCGTCCCGGCATCTGGGTCCAGGCAAGGCCCAGGTTGTTATGCGCTCCGGCATAATCCGGCCGCAGGCGCAGCGCCTCTTGATACTGGGCGATCGCGTCATTCAGCCGTCCCGGCATCTGCGACCAGGTGAGGCCGAGGCTATTGTGTGCCCGTTCATTGTTCGGCCGTTTGACCACCGTGTCGCTCCAGAGGGTCAGTTCACTCCGGTAGTCCGCATTGCGCCGCGCCGTGAGCAGGCCCAGCCCGAGCGCCAACGCTACCAGCACCACCCAGCTTCGCCGCCGGATCGCCGCGTGAATCCCCAGCGCAGCCAGCGTCATCACCGCGGCCAGTGAAAGGTACATCCGGTGTTCGACGATCATCTGCACCGCACCGGGCATGACGCTCGTGGGCGCAAGGATGACGAAGAACCAAGCACCCGCAAAACCCCAGGCCGGCCAGCGCCAGAGCGCGACGAGGGTCGCCGCCGCCAGCAGAACGACAACAAACGCGTAAGGCGCCACCTCGCCGTAGTGAGGCACCCAAAACGTGCCGTATTCAAACACGAGCGGGTGAGGCCACACCGACAGCCAGAGATAGCGGGCGACCGCTTCGAACTGCGTCAGCCAATACGCCCACGGCGTTATGCCAACGTCGAAGCCAGAGTCGCCACTGCGATTCCAGCCGGTGCTCGCCACCAGACCGATCAACGGCAGCCAGGTTGCCACCAGTGCCGCGTGCAGTCCCCAGCGCCGGCGCCAGGCTTCCCGAAACGAGCCCGCCAGGAAAGTCCTATCATACAGCAACACGATCAGCGGCGCCGACACCATCACCTCCTTGGTGCCCATGCCAAGCAGGCAGGTCACGACGGCGCAGACGAACCAAACCCCTGAGACGCGGCCCGCACGCGGGCCGCTTGCATCTGCGCGCTCCGCGCAGATGCCGCGGATGAAACAATAGAGCGTCAGCAAGTAGAACAGCCCCATCAGCGACTCCGCGCGCTGAACGATGTAGGTCACCGCTTCGGTCTGCAGGGGGTGCAGGGTCCAGAAAAGCGCGGCGAAGACGGCGAGAAGCGTGGCGTTCGCCAGGTAGGGCGCGTTATCCTTGACGCGCCGATCCGATGGATCGGAAACCGAGAGCGGCGGGTTAGGGATAACCCGCCCTACCAATTCTAGGGTTCGCCGGACGATTCCGAACAGGGTCACCCCGGCCAAGACATGGATTAGCAGGTTGAGGGCATGATAACTCCAGACCGCCGTCCCACTGATGGCATAGTTGACCGCCAAGGAAAGGCTCAGGATGGGCCGGCCACTCGCGCTCGTGCCGGGTGGAGCCCAAAACGCGGTACTCCAATGCCGGATCGTCAGGTTGTCGGCGATGGCCGTTTTGTCATCGAAAAGCAGCGGCACCGAAAAAGTCCGGCCATAGACTGCAATCGCCCCAACGGCGAGGACGGCTCCCCCCACCCACCGCAACCAATCCGGGCGCCCAACGGGGATGAGTTGCCGGGTCGAGGTTCCTGTGGTGGGGCTTTGCGCTGGCATGCCAAGGGGAATGCGTCGCCTGCTTAGGTGAACGGCCTGCTCGGGGCAAGCCCGCGGTTTGAATGTGCCGTTCGCCGAGGCTGGGCAGCCTCGTCATCGGCCCAGACCTTTTTCAACGGCCCCCGGTTTGCTGGAGCACCGCCGCCAGCGCTTGCTGGGCCGCGGGATCGTTCGGCGACAGGCGCAGTTCCTCCCGGAACGCCGCGGCGGCCCCGGGCAGATCGCCCAAATAGAACAGGCTGGTCCCGAGATTGTGCCAGGCCGGTGCATAGTCCGGCCGCAGGCGCAGCGCCTCTTTGTACTCGGCGACGGCATCTTTCCGCCGTCCCGGCATCCGGGACCAGGCGAGTCCCAGGTTGGTGTGCGCCTCGGCGAAATCCGGCTTCAGACGCAGCGCCGCTTGATACTCGGCCACCGCGTCATCCAGCCGTCCCGGCATCCGGGACCAGGCGACGCCCAGATTGTGATGGGCCTCGGCAAAATCCGGCTTCAGACGCAGCACCTCTTGGTATTGGGCGACCGCGTCATCCAGCCGCCCCGGCGTCTGTGACCAGACGTCGCCCAGGTTGTAATGGGCCTCGGCATAATCCGGCTTCAGGCGCAGCGCCTCTTCATACTGGGCAATCGCGTCCTTCAGCCGTCCGGACAGTTGCGACCAAGCCAGGCCCAGATTGTTGTGCGCCTCGGCATAGTCCGGTTTCAAGCGCAGCGCCCCTTCAAACCGGGCGATCGCGTCCTGCAGCCGCCCGGGCATTTGCGCCCAGATGGCGCCCAGATTGTTGTGCGCCTCGGCATAGTCCGGCTGCAGGCGCAGTGCCTCTTCATACTGAGCGATCGCATCATTCATCCGTCCCGGCATCTGTGACCACGCCAGACCCAAGTTGTAATGGGCCTCCGCAAAATCAGGCTGCAGGCGCAGCGCCTCTTGATACTGGGCGACTGCATCATCCAGCCGCCCCGGCACCTGTGACCAGGCGAGGCCCAGGTTGTTATGCGCCTCGGCATAATCCGGCTGCAGGCGCACCGCCTCTTCCAGCCGGGCCATCGCGTCCTTCAGCCGCCCGGGCAGATGGGCCCAGGCGACACCGAGGTTATTGTGCGCCTCGGCCAGATCTGGCTTCAGGCGCAGCGCTTCTTGATACTGGGCGATCGCGTCATTGAGCCGTCCCGGCAGATGTGACCAGGCCAGGCCTAAGTTGTTGTGCGCCTCGGCGTAATCCGGCTGCAGCCGCAGCGCCGCTTCATACTGGGCGATCGCGTCATTCAACCGCCCCGGCATCCTCGACAAGATGGCGCCGAGGTTGGTGTGCGCCCGCTCATTGTTCGGTTGCTTGGCCACCGTGTCCTTCCAGATGGTCAGTTCGCTGCGGTAATCCTCGTTGCGCCGCGCCGTGAGCAGGCCCAACCCCAGCGCCAACAACGCGAACACGGCCCCGCTTTTCCGCCCGACCGCCGCGTGAATCCCCAGCACGACGAGCGTCATCACCGCTGCCAGGGGCAGGTACATGCGGTGCTCGGCCACGGTCTGGGTCACCAGCGGCACCACGCTGGAACTCGGCGCGAGGATCGCGAAAAACCAGGCGCCAACGAAACCGAGGGCGGGCCCGCGCCATAGACTGAGCAGGGTGCCGGCGACCAGCAGAATCAGCAGCAGGGCCTGCGGCCACACCGCCAGCGCATTTCTGATCAGGGCGGTACCGTAATCGACAACCAGAGGATGCGGCCAGACCGACAACTTGAGGTAGAGCACAATGGCCCGGCATTGGGTCAGGGAGTATTCCCAGGGAGAAACACCGAGACCGAAGCCGACGGTGCCGCCACGTTTCTGCGAACCCAGCATGACCGCCGCCAACAGAACCCACGTGCAGGCCAGCCCGAGGTATAGGGCCCGGCGCCGTTGCCAGGCGGCTCGAAACGAACCGGCCACGAACGTCCGATCGTAGAGCAGCACCATCAATGGCGCGGACACCATCACTTCCTTGGTCGCCATGCCGAGGAGGCAGGTGGCGACCGTGAGGGCGAACCAACGGGTTTGAGCGCGATGATCCGCTTCGGCCCCGCGAATGAACCAATAGAGCGTGAGCAGGTAGAAAAAGCCCATGAGCGACTCGGTGCGCTGGATGGTAAAGGTCACCGATTCGGTCTGCAGCGGATGCAGGGTCCAAAGCAGTGCGGCCGAAAAAGCGACGAGAGAGGCCGCCGGGCTCGCCCGCGCGGCCAGCGTGCGCCGGACAATTCCGAACAGAGTCAACCCGGCCAGAATATGGATCGCCAAGTTCAAGGCGTGATAACTCCACACCGCCGTCCCGCTGATCGCATAATTGATCGCCAGCGACAGGTTCAGGATGGGCCGGCCGGCCGCACCCGAGTTATTCGAGGGCCAAAGCGCGGTGCTCCAGTGCCGGATGGACGGGTCATCGGCGATGCAGGCGTCGTCAAAGAGCAGCGGAACCGAAAAGGTCCGCCAATAGACCGCGATCGCCCCAGCCACGAGGATGGCTCCGCCCATCCACCGCAGCCAATCCGCGCGCCAACCCAGGAGGACCATCCGGGTCGAGGTTTCGGCGGGAAAACTGGGCGTTGGCATGGCAAACGGAATGCGCCGGCTGCTTAGGTGAACCTCCTTCCCGGGGCAAGCCCGGGGTTTGGCTGCGTACTTCGCCGAGGTTAACCGACCCGTCGCGCGGTGATCACGTGCCCAGGCCTTTTTTCAATGGCCTTCGGCTTGCCGAAGCACCGTGGCCAGCGCTTGCTGGGCCGCCGCATCGCTCGGCGACAGGCGCAGTTCCTCCCGGAAGGCTGCAGCCGCTGCCGGCAGATTTCCCTGATGAAAATAGCCCACCCCGAGATTGTGCCATCCCGGGGCAAAATCCGGCTGCAGGCGCAGCGCCGCTTGATGCTCGGCGATCGCATCATTCAGCCGGCCGGGCATCTGGGCCAAGGCGAGGCCCAGATTGTTGTGCGCCTCGGCCGAATCCGGCTGCAGGCGCAGCGCCGCTTCATACTCGGCGACCGCGTCATTCAGCCGCCCGGGCATCTGTGACAAGGCGACTCCGAGGTTGATGTGCGCTTGAACATAATCGGGCTGCAGGCCCACCGCCGCCTTATACTCGGCGACCGCGTCCGTCAGCCGTCCTGGTATCTGGGACAAGGCGCCGGCCAGATTGCTGTGCGCCCGGGCAAAACCCGGCTGCAGGCGCAGTGCCGCTTCATACTCAGCGATCGCGTCATGCAACCGCCCCGGCACCTTCGACCACGCGTTGCCCAGGTTGTTGTGCGCCTCAGCAAAACCCGGCTGCAGGCGCAGCGCCGCTTGATACTCGGCGATCGCGTCGCCCAACCTTCCCGGCAGCTCCGACCAGGCGCTGCCCAGGTTGTTATGCGCCTTGGCCGAATCCGGCCGGAGGCGTAACGCTGCTTCATACTCGGCGATCGTGTCATTCAGCCGTCCCGGCACCTGTGACCAAGCGAGGCCCAGATTGTTGTGCGCCTCGGCCGAATCCGGTTGCAGGCGCAGCACTGCCTCATATTCGGCGACCGCATCATTCAGGCGCCCGGGCACCTGTGACCAGGCCAGGCCCAGATTGTTGTGCGCCTCGGCAAAATCCGGCTGCAGGCGCAGCGCTGCCTGATACTGGGCGATCGCATCATCCAGCCGTCCCGGCACCTGTGACCAAGCGAGGCCCAAGTTGTAATGTGCTGTCTCGTTACGCGGTCGCTTGGCTACCGTGTCGCTCCAGATCGTCAGTTCACTCCGGTAGTCTTCGTTGCGCCGCGCCGTGGCCAAGCCGAGTCCGAGCGCCAATGCAGCGACCACCATCCAGCTTCGCCGCCTGACCACCGCGTGAACCCCCAGCGCAGCCAGCGTCATCATCGCGGCCAGCGGCAGGTACATCCGGTGCTCAACGATCATCTGGACCCGACCGGGCATGACGCTGGTGGGCGCCAGGATGACGAAGAACCAGGCGCCCAGAAAACCCACCGCCGGCCGCCACCAAAGCGCGAATAGTACCGCCACCGCCAGAACCACGACCACCAGCACATAAGGGGCCACCTCGGTCGGGCGGTTCCCCCAGAAGGTGCCGTATTCAAACACCAGCGGATGGGGCCACACCGACAGCCAGACATAGCGGGCGACCGCCTCGAACTGGGTCAACCAGTACGTCCACGGCGAGATCCCAACGTTGAATCCGGACGCGCCGTTGCGATCCCAACCCGCGCTCGCCACCAGACCGGCGAGCGGCAGCCAAGTGGTCACCAGCGCCAGATGTAGTCCCCAGCGCCGGCGCCAGGCTTCCCGAAACGAGCCCCCCACATAGGTCCGGTCGTAGAGGAGCACGATCAGCGGCGCGGTCACCATCACTTCCTTGGTGCCCATACCAAGGAGGCAGGTCACGACGGAGCAGACGAACCAAACCCCTGAGAAGTGGCCCGCACGCGGGCCGCTTGCATCGGCGCGCTCCGCGCAGATGCCGCGGATGAAACAATAGATCGTCAGCAGGTAAAACAACCCCATCAGCGACTCGGCGCGCTGGATGATATACGTCACCG
>Ga0182021_10002795_pt1 | contig 20468 bp, 17 predicted proteins | sample 612E3MmetaG_FD_120493 | JGI IMG/M metagenome (GOLD analysis project Ga0182021, IMG submission 120493) | Permafrost microbial communities from Stordalen Mire, Sweden - 612E3M metaG (Illumina Assembly) | ecosystem: Environmental > Terrestrial > Soil > Wetlands > Permafrost | place: Sweden... | reverse complement strand
GGCGAGCGAGCCGACAGCCGCCGTTTTGCCAAAGCCACCACCGATCTGAAACAGGCAATCAACATGATGCTCTGGGACGAGGTTGCGGGCACTTATTATGCGGGATACTTCACCGATGCGGACGTTGCGGAGTCCAAGCGGAAGTTTTCTCTCCCTCGCGAAAACAATCTTGCTTCACCAACTCTTCATGCCAGCGTTTTTGCCTTGGATCGGGGAGTGGTTCCACTTGAGCGGCGGGAGCGCGTCTTGCAGGCCATGTTAAAACAGGAGGCCGCTGGGAACATACGCGTGATGACTTATTATTATCTGGCCAAACAACTCTACGGAATGGATGAGCCGGTTTATGACCAACAGGTGCTCGAACTCTTCCGTAAAAAATGGGCAGCGATGGTGGCTTCACCATGGCAGTGTTCGTGGGAGGATTTTGACGGAGGTTCCAAGGCGCATATCTACGGAATGTATCCAGGATTTTTTCTGAATGCCTATGTACTGGGAGTGCGTCGCGTTGCGCCGGTGGTCGCGAAGGAACTCCGCATCGAGCCGCATCTGGCCGATTTGGCCTCTGTCAAGGGAACCGTCGTGACGGAATACGGGCCGGTGCCGGCCGCTTGGACGAAGGTCGGGGTGGAACTAAGATTCACCCTTACTATTCCGCCAGGAATAAAAACCACGCTGGCTCTTCCGTATCGTGCTGGTCACGAGAGCATCCGGCTGGATGGCAGGGATGTAATAGGAACCTGCCGAGGAAACCGTTTGGAAATCCCGCTCCGCGCCGGTGATCATCAAGGACATTATTAGGGATCGTCTAGCAGTTCACCTGGACTTCAATGTGCTCCACTAGCCGGATACCGCGTTTCAGTGCTATTCGCGGGGGGATTTCGTTGCGGCTGCGCAAACGGCGGCGCGATATACGAACGATGCCGACGCAGCGATACGTGCGGCAGCGATCGAGGCATTCAAGATCAATGGGGCCGCGGAGGCATCGTGGTCCGCCATTGCCTAAAATTTTTAACTCGGTAAATCGATGGATCATGCAAGCCCCTGCCCGGATTTCCAGACCCCCGCCCCTCAAAAAAGTAACCCTGTTTTGTAACCCTATACCTGCCGCGCGGGATTTCGGAGGAGTGCCAAGGATTGCTCAGGAGGAGAGTCACCGAATCTTATGCCTCAACCATCGCTTGTGCTGTCAATGGTTTTGATGAGCTCGGAGGACTCGGGAGGAGCCTGAACTACTTTGGATTAGATCCTCTAAAAACTGCCAGTTCGATTTAAAAGGCCGCTGCTCTACCGACTGAGCTACCAACCCACTGGGCTGCAAGCTGACTGCGTTGCGTCTGAGATGCTCGTGAGTGATTCCGCGCCTGTCACACTGTGCCCGCTGAAGTGAATTCCAGCCGTCTGGAACGAGCTCTCGGGACGACACCTGAACCCGTCCGGTCAATGTCGGTGAGAACCTCTACCGGGTCCAGCTCCCGAGCGACAAACCACAGAAACCAACGGGCGCTTATTATGCCCTGATCAAGAGTGCGGGCAAGCAGTTTCGCCGTGCGATGAGGTTGGCCGGCCGCAAATGAAGGCTGGAAATCGCGTTCGATTTGTGATTCTCTGGCGCGGGGTTTTGGGGAATCCGTTCGGTGGGTTGTCACAACATGAACGAGGCCGACACTTGTCGCAGGTTGATCACGCCTAAAATCCAGGCGGCGGGGTGGGATAATGACCCGCATTCAATCGCTGAGCAGCCCACTTTCACTGACGGTCGCATTGTCGTCCAGGGGAACCGGGCCACGCGCCGTCCCGGCAAACGCGCTGATTACGTGCTCCGTTACACCCGGGATTTCCCGCTCGCGGTTGTGGAGGCCAAGTCCGACCAGGAACATGCCGCCACCGGGTTGCAGCAGGCGAAGGATTACGCCGGGATCCTTGGACTGAAATTCGCCTATGCCACCAACGGCCCGGAAATCATTGAATTCGATTTCATTACGGGCCTGGAGCGTCAGGTTCAGGCATTCCCTTCCCCATCCGAGCTCTGGTCTCGGCTCAGGGCTGACCAGAAGCTTCCGAACGAGTCTGCCGTCCAGCGCCTGTTGACTCCGGCTAATCTTACGACTGGCAAGGAGCCCAGATACTACCAACAAATCGCCATCAGCGCCGCCGTCCAATCCATCCTTCAAGGTAAACGCCGGGTGCTGCTTACGATGGCGACCGGCACCGGCAAAACGGTGGTGGCGTTCCAGATTTGCTGGAAGCTGTGGTCCTCGAAATGGAACGCCAAGGGTGACCCAACGCGGAAACCACGCATCCTGTATCTGGCCGATCGCAATTTCCTCGTGGATGATCCCAAGGACAAAATCTTCGCTCCGTTCGGTGATGCCCGGCACAAGATCGAAGGCGGCGTGGCTGTGTTCAGCCGCGAACTTTACTTCGCTACCTACCAGTCCATCGCCAAGGACGAACGCCGACCCGGGCTCTACCGGGAATTCGCGCCGGACTTCTTCGACTTGATCATCGTAGACGAGTGCCATCGCGGCAGCGCGAAGGAGGATTCCAACTGGCGCGAAATCCTCGAATACTTTCAGCCCGCATATCAACTCGGCATGACCGCGACACCTCTGCGGCAGGAAAACAAGGACACCTACCTTTACTTCGGCAATCCGATATACACTTACAGCCTCAAGCAGGGCATTGACGACGGCTTTCTCGCGCCCTATCGCGTCCACAGAATCGTCACGCAATGGGACGCCGCCGGCTGGCGTCCGAGCAAAGACGACCTCGACCGGTACGGCCGCGAAATCCCCGACGAAGTTTACACCACGGCCGATTTCGAGCGGCGTGTCGCCTTGCGCGCCCGCACCCAGGCCGTTGCCCGGCACCTCACCGATTTCCTGAAAAAGACGGATCGCTTTGGGAAGACGATCGTCTTTTGCGTGGACCAGGAGCACGCGTCCGAGATGCGTACCGCGCTCAACAACCTGAATGCCGACCTTGTCCAGCAATTCCCGGATTACGTCTGCCGCGTGACCGCCGACGAAGGCGACATCGGGCGCGGCCACATGCAGCGGTTTCAGGATGTGGAGACGCGCACACCCGTCATCCTCACCACCTCGCAACTGCTCACCACCGGCCTGGACGCGCCCACGTGCCGCAACGTCGTGCTCGTGCGCCTCGTCAACTCGATGGTTGAATTCAAGCAGATCATCGGGCGCGGCACGCGCGTCCGCGACGATTACGGCAAGCTCTGGTTCAACATCCTGGATTATACCGGCACGGCCACGCGCAACTTTGCGGACCCGGCGTTCGACGGCGATCCCGCCTTCGCAACGCAGGAGGAAATTGACGAACACGGCAAGACAACAAACATCGAGGTCGAGACAACAGAAGAAAACGAAGGTGACGAAGGCAAACCGGCTGAGAGCCTCCTCGGCTCCTCGATCGAGGAGAGGGCCGGTGCGAGGAGAAAATACTACTTTGACGGCGGACAGGTGGAAGTGGCGGCACAGCTCGTTTACGAATTGGATGCCGACGGCAAGCAGTTGCGCGTCGTCAAGTTGACGGATTACACCGGCGAACGGGTGCGCTCAATCTGCCCGACGGCGGTGGAATTGCGTGCGCGCTGGAGCAACGCGGAGACGCGGATGGAGATGTTGGAAATGCTGGCTCAACGTGGAATTGATTTCCCAACGCTCGCACTTCAGGCCGGAAAACCGGACGCCGACCCGTTCGATCTGTTGTGCCATCTGGCCTTCAACGCGCCCGTGCTCACCCGTCGCCAGCGCGCCGATCGCCTGAAGAAGCAGCAAGCTGCCTTCTTTGGTTACTTCGCCCCGGAAGTCCGCGAAATCCTGAACGATCTGCTGGAGAAATACGCCGCCGACGGCGAACTCCAATTCACGCTTCCGGACGTGTTGAAAGTCCCGCCGATTTCACAACACGGCAACGTGAATGAGATCATAGGGAAATTCGGCGGCGCGGACTAGCTTCGCAATGCTGTGAACCAATTGCAAACGCTGCTGTATGCGGCGTGAGGAAATGCTGAAGGCTGAATTCTAAATGCTGAAAGAAGATGGCGATGCTACCGACAAGCTTGAAAACACCTTTAGCCTTTAGCATTCAGCATTCGGCCTTTAGCCTTGCCCGCATGCTATGATGACTTTTCGCAATCGCCGGCTCCGCGACCACACGCTGCCGATGAGCACGGCGTGGCTGCTGAATGACATCGCCGAGGCCAAAGGCAAACAGGAGTTGTTCACGCGCCAGTCGCCACAGATGCTCAAGGCGCTGCGCGAAGCCGCCATGATCCAAAGCTCGGAGTCTTCCAACCGCATCGAGGGCGTCACGGTTGCGCCTGACCGTCTCCGTCCGCTGGTCCTGGGCAATACGAAGCCGCGTGATCGTTCCGAACAGGAGGTGCAAGGCTACCGCATGGCGCTGAACGAAATTCATACCCGGCACGAAAAACTGCCCATCACCCCGGCAACCCTCAAACGTCTTCATGCACTGTGCCAGTCGGCGAGCGGCGATGCCGGACAGTTCAAGCGCGTTGACAACGAGGTCATTGAACTTGTTCCGGGCGCTGCGCCGGTCATCCGTTTCAAATGCGTTTCCGCAAAGCAAACATCCGCCGCCGTGGACGAGCTCTGCCTCCTCTACGGCCACGCGCTGGATCAGGACAACATCCCGCCGCTCATTGCCACCGCCGGATTGGTGTTGGATTTCCTTTGCATCCACCCGTTCCGCGACGGCAACGGCCGTGTCTCCCGGTTGCTCACGCTGCTGGCGCTATACCGGCATGGGTACGAAGTGGGTCGCTACATCAGCCTGGAACGTCTCACCGAGGAATCGAAGGAAGATTATTACGAGTGCCTGAACCGCAGTTCGCAGCAATGGCACGAGGGCCGCCACGAGATCACGCCGTGGATGAACTTCTTCCTGGCCATCGTGAGGCGTGGATATGTCGAGTTTGAAAAGCGTGCGGGTCACGTTAAAGCACCCCGAGGCGCAAAGGCGGAACTCGTTCTCGCCGCGATTCGGCACGAACCGGGCGAATTCCGCCTTAGCGACATTGAACGGGCCTGCCCTGGCGTCGGTCGCGATTGGATTCGTTCCCTGTTGAGCGACTTGAAGGCGTCTGGCAAGGTTTCCTGTCAGGGCAAAGGGCCGGGAGCGCGTTGGCGCTCCGTGGGGAATAAGGGTAGTAACCCTTGAATGAGGGTAGCAAAGAGGGTATTAACCGATATCAGATGGCTAAAGGCTGAAGGCTAAATGCTAAAGTTCATGAAAAGATTTCTCACACCATCCAAGTGCCGGCCTTCGGCCCTGCTTCAGCATTTAGCATTCAGCCTTTAGCATTTCATGCAGACGACGTCACAATCTCTCGGATCACTTCTCAAGTCCGCCAGGGACATCATGAGGAAAGACAAAGGTTTGAACGGCGATCTGGACCGCCTGCCGATGCTCACGTGGATCATGTTCCTGAAATTTCTCGATGACCTGGAGCTCCAGCGCGAGGGTGAGGCCAAGCTTGCCACGAAAAAGTTTAAGCCGGCCATCGAACCGCCCTATCGCTGGCGCGATTGGGCTGCTAAATCGGATGGCATCACCGGCGATGAATTGCTCGCGTTCATCAATAATGAGGAAACCACCCTGCCGAATGGCAAGAAGGGCGCCGGTTTGTTTCGCTATCTGCGGACGCTCACCAGTTCCAACGGTGACAATCGGCGGGACGTGGTCGCCACTGTGTTTCGCGGCGTGCAGAATCGCATGGTCAGCGGTTACCTGTTGCGCGATGTCATCAACAAACTCAACGGCATCCATTTCACCGCCAGCGATGAGTTGCACACACTGGGGGCGCTGTATGAATCCATGCTGCGCGAGATGCGGGATGCGGCGGGCGATTCAGGCGAGTTTTACACCCCGCGCGCGGTCGTGCGCCTCATGGTCACCGTCACGGATCCGCGTCTGGGCGAAACGGTGCTCGACCCCGCTAGCGGCACCGGCGGCTTCCTGGTCGAGGCGTACAATCATTTGTCGAAGCAGGTCAAAACGGTGGCCGACCGCCACATCTTGCAGGAGAAGAGCCTGTTCGGCTGCGAACCCAAGACGCTGCCGTATCTGCTATGCCAGATGAATCTGCTGTTGCACGGGCTGGATTCCCCGCAAATCGACCCCGGGAATTCGTTGCGGTTCAAGCTCACGGACATCGGCGAACGCGATCGCGTGGATGTGATCCTCACCAACCCGCCTTTCGGCGGCGAGGAGGAGAAGGGTATCCAGGGCAATTTTCCGGAAGATAAGCAGACCTCCGAAACGGCGCTGTTGTTCCTGCAATTGATCATGCGGAAGTTGCGCCGGCAGACCGGCAAAGCGCGGACCGCGGTGGTCGTTCCCAACGGCACGTTGTTTGGCGATGGCGTGTGCGCGCGGATCAAGGAGGAATTGCTGAAGGAATTCAACCTGCACACGATCGTCCGGCTGCCAAACGGCGTGTTCGCGCCGTACACCAGCATCCCAACGAACATCCTGTTTTTCGACCGGTCCGGTCCGACGCGCGAGGTCTGGTATTACGAGCAACCGCTGCCGGAGGGCCGGAAGAATTATACCAAGACCGCGCCGATCCAGTTCGAGGAATTCGCGCCACTCGTTTCCTGGTGGGACCAACCTGGTCCTGGCACCAAGCGCAAAGAAAATGAGCAGGCTTGGAAAGTGCCCGTCACCGAGCTGCTGGCTAACGGCTGCAATCTCGACCGCAAGAACCCGCGCGCGAAGGAGGACATCACGCATCTGCCGCCCGCGCAACTCGCCGCCGATATTCTGAAGAAAGAGCAGCGTATCGCGGAGCTTATGGGCAACATTCAGAAGTTGCTGGCACAAGAGAACTCATGAGCGCCGCCCAAGACCTTGAAACACGATCGCAGGAGCTCCTGGAAAGATGAGAGTTTTCCCCGGAGTGCGCCCGTCCCCGGGCGCAGCAACGTTCATGCACCCAAACGGGTTGGACTTTTCGTGCGCCCCACCTCCGCTCCGTCTTGCTGTGCCCGGGGACGGGCACACTCCGTCATTGGGCTGGCAGACACAAGCGTCCATACGCATCTCGGAAGCGCGCGCTGCCGGAAGGCCATTTCTCGGGCGAAACCGCCAATCTTGCCTTCGTGGGGTTGTTTTCAATGTAGCGTCGCGTGCGCGCTTCATGTTCGCCGTCCCGCATGTAGGTGTCCCAGTAGCCGTCCTGCCAGAACTTGCCTTTGCGTCCGAGCATCCTGTTGGCTTCCTTCGCGGTAAAACCCTTCCATGCGTCCACCAGATGAGACATTGGCACATCCCACACGAGAAAAAGCAGATGCACATGATTCGGCATCACCGCCCAGGCGCGAAGGTCGTATTGCACCTCGTGACGAAACAACAGCGAATCCTCAACCATCGTCGCAATGTCAGGCCGCCGGAGAGGACACTCGCCGCGGCCACGGTCCAAATAGGCTTCAAGTTCCATGCGCCGTTGCTGGTCGTCCTCGATATTCAAAAGCGCCTCCCATTCGGATCGCAATGTCACCGGAAATGCATCCGCCAGATGGAAGGTCACGAACTGGACCAACCCCGGCTCATCCCGATGCGGCAGATACCCTTTCTCATGCCAGCCGAGAAACCCACGTTTAATGTCAGCCTTGGCAAGCGGAGACGGCCACGCGCGCTTGCCTGCTACCAATTCGCGCACGCCCGGATTGTTGGGCGGGCTGGGCAGTCGCTTGGGTTCCATGCTGGAAGAGGGAACCGCAGCGCGAGGCAGGTTTCAAGCCTTGAATGCGACCGTCCTCGGTCGCAGAGGTGTCCGAAGAGGGAAGGGTTCGCGGGGACTTTGATGCGCTTTGAAAGTCTCGCGTTGCTGCGCCCGGGGACGGGCGCACTCCGAAAAAACGAAGGAACAAACTCACTCATGCCAACCGGAAAAGCCCAGTCCAATTTCAAGCCTCGCAGAGTGGCACGCGTATGAGCAAACCGTGGCCAACCGTGCGGCTGGGCGATGTGCTGATGGTCAACAGCGACTACATCGAAGCACCCGAACCGCGTGAGTATCGGAAGCTTTCGGTGAAGCTGTACGGCAAGGGCGTGGTGCTCGACACGCCAGCGGATGGAACGATGCTCAAGATGAAGCGGCACCAGCTTGCGAAATCCGGGCAAGTCATCCTGTCCGAGATTTGGGGCAAGAAGGGCGCGATTGGTTTTGTTCCGCCAGAGGGGGACGGGGCACTGTGCACCAGCCATTTTTTCCTGTTCGACATTTGCGAAGACAAGATCGACCGACGTTGGCTTAAGGCCGTCTTTGACGCTAACTATCTTCAGAATCAGTTGGATGCTGAGGCAAAAGGCACAACTGGTTATGCTGCTGTCAGACCGAAGATCCTTCTTGCTTGCGAAATTCCGCTGCCGCCGTTGGCGGAGCAGCGGCAGGTGGTGGCGCGGATTGAGGAACTGGCCGCCCAAATCCACGAGGCCCGCACCCTCCGCCACCAAGCCGCCGAAGAAGCGGAAGCGCTTTCACGCTCGGGTGCTGAGGCAGCCTTTCAAAAGGCTCGAACCAAGCTCGGCACAAGAATGCTCGGCGATGTTTGCAACACGATCACTGACGGTGACCACAACACACCGCAGTTCAGTGATGAGGGCGCGCGTTTTATCTTTGTCGGAAATGTTTCGAGCGGTCGATTGCATTTTGAGAACACGAAACGCGTCAGCTTGGACTATTTCAGAAGCTTAAGGCCGCAACGGTTGCCAGAGCGCGACGATATTCTTTACAGCGCAGTAGGTGCAACGCTTGGTATTCCCGCCGTTGTGGATTCAGACGAGCAGTTTTGCTTTCAGCGCCATGTCGCCATTTTGAAACCGGATCGCAAAAAGGTGGACAGCCGTTTTGTTTGGCACATGCTCGGTTCAAGAACGGTCACTGAAAAGGCATGGGCTTCAACCACTGGTTCCGCTCAACCGACAATCCCGCTTCGTGCAATTCGTGAATTACCAATTCCCTTCCCGCCGCTCCCCGAGCAGCGCCGGATCGTGGCCCAGCTGGACGCGTTACAGGCGGAGGTGGACGCGCTGAAACGTCTGCAAGCCGAAACCGCCGCGGAGTTGGATGCCTTGCTTCCTGCTATCCTGGACAAAGCGTTCAAAGGGGAATTGTGAATTATGGGAACAGGACGAAACAATAAACTTGTCGGGCAGACCGGCGAATATCTTGTCGCGGCTGAATTATCTCGCCGTGGATACATCGCCACCACTTTCACCGGCAACGTGCCTGACTATGACATCATCGCCTCAAACGAGAATGGCAAGCATGTTTCTGTTCAGGTCAAGGCCAGCAGAAGTTCGTCCTGGCAGTTTGGAGACATTTCCCGGTATTGCCGGATGTCTTTCAAAGACAGACACCAAATCGTCGGACGCCCCAAACGATGTCCGGTTCGACGTCTCGTCGTGGTCTTTGTCGTGATTGGCGCGAAGCATGAAGACAGTTTTTACATTCTGACATGGACTGCACTGCGGAACTTGCTGATCAAGCATCATAGGGCGTTCCTTGCCGCGCACGGTGGCAAACGGCCAAAGAAGTGGGATTCCTTGCATTGCGCCCTTTTGGGGAACGTCCTGACACCACATTTAGACAAGTGGGACGTTGTTAGAAGGTGTCTCAAGTAAAGAGGTTATGAGAAACCAAACCGCTGCCAAGCTGGACCCGTTGCAGGTGGAGGTGGACGCGCTGAAGTGCCTGCAAGCCGAGACCGCCGCCGAGGTGGATGCCCTGCTGCCCGCCACCCTTCCGCCTTCGCGGGGCTTCGACGGGACAGGCGACCGCGCCTTCATCCGCCTTCATCCGATTTCGGCGGGACAGGAAGGAGAATTGTGAAAAACGTCTTGTTCCTTCTGGTTTTGTCGCTGGCTGGCAGCTTCATGTCACTGTTCGTCTGTCGGGCGGCCGATGACCGGGTCAGCCAGTATCCATCACAATTGTTGAAGTTCAGCGCGACAAAGGAACAGCAGGTACGCATGTTGGCGACGAATTTAAACATCTCATTGCCGCCGGAAATCCGCGACTTTTTTGACGCTGCCAGGAACGGTGATTGTGCGATGGTAACCAATACCATCGAGAGGCTTGGTCCGAAATATGTGGCTTCGTATCATAATTCCGGAGAAAAGCTCCCGGAGTGGATTCCTTTCTGGCAACCCATGACCGAGGTGGAGTCGGCGTATGAGGCGTTTGCGGCCGGCGGCACAAAATATCCGCTGGCCTTTGGCGAGGGCATTATCCAGTCCATCCCCGCCGGGAGCATTTATTTTGGCGGCTCGGATGCGGGGCGCATGGTGGTGACGGCGTTGTGTGAATCGCAGGCGCAGGGCAAGCCATTTTACACACTTACACAAAATGCCCTGTCGGATGGCCGGTATGAGGATTATCTACGGGCGATGTATGGGAAGCAGATTTATCTGCCGACGACCAATGACGTGCAGCGGGCGCTGGAGGAATACAAAGCCGATGCGGGGCTTCGTTATAAGCAGGGGCAACTCAAGCCGGGGGAGGATGTGCGGGTGGTGAACGGTCAGGTGCAAGTGAATGGGCCGGTGTCGGTGATGGGCATCCATGCGTTGTTGGTGAAGGTCATCTTGGAACACAATCCGAAGCCGCGCTTCTTTCTGGAGGAAAGCTATCCCATGGACACGATTTATCCGTATCTCTCGCCGCATGGATTAATCTTCGAACTGCACCATACAGCGCTTATGGGTTTTACGGCGCAAGTGCTTGATTCGGACAACGCGTTTTGGACCAAGGAGTGCCAAACCATGCTGGGTAATTGGCTAAAGCCAGATAGTTCACTGTCCAATGTATGCGCGTTCGCGGAGACGGTGTATGGGAAAAAGGACTGGTCGCATTTCACCGGGGACGAGACATTCGTAACCAACGAATTTGCGACGCAGGCGTTCTCAAAGCTGCGCGTTTCCATCGCGGGCCTATATGCATGGCGGCTGATGAACCAGTCAAAGGGGGATGACCCGGCGCGGTTGCGGGCGGAGGCCGACTACGCGTTCCGACAGGCTTTCACGTTTTGCCCCACCAGTCCGGATGTGGTGATTCGTTATGCGAACTTCTTGGTGTCTGAAAGCCGGATTGGCGACGCCATCATGCTGGCACGCACGGCACTGAAATTGGTCCCAGACAGCAATTATTTTAACAATCTGCTCTCGCAATTGCTGAACACACGCGCACAGAGTGAGGGCGCAACACATTGACTCCAACGATGAAGGAAAACCGGAAGACCATTGCTGTGCAGGATTTGAAGCGCCTGCAAGCCGAGACCGCTGCCGAACTGGACGCCTTATTGCCCGCGGTTCTGGATCGGGCGTTCCGAGGTGAATTATGATGTGCGCGCTTCGTTACATTCATCCTTCAGCATTTAGCCTTCGGCCTTGCCCCCAATCGCTCCCCGCCATCCTTCCGCCTTCGCCAAGCTTCCGTCTTCACCACGTTTCGCCGCGGCAAGTCGCCGCGACAGGCGATCGCGCCTTTAAAGCAGAATTATGAATCCGTCGGCTGATCAATCCGCGCCGCCGGTCATTAGGGACTTGCCACCTAAACCAGCCGAAAAGCCCTCATCATTTCGGCAACTTGTGGCCGTTCTTTTGAGTTTATGTCTCGGTCTCTTTCTGGCCGGTGGAGTTGTTTCCCTGTTGGATGACTCTTTGGTTCTTCTTTTTGGCCTGTATTTGCTTACGGTTCCAAGTGCGATTCTGAGCTTCATAAGTTTTCTTGTGATGATCCTGGTGTATGGCCTGATGGGCCTTACTCCCATCATTCCCAAGCGCGTATTTCTGCCGGTAATGCTTTTCATGGTTTTGGCCTTGCTTGCCGTGCTCCCAACGATGATTTATGGCTACAAATGGTTGCTGCACCTCGACTGGATGCTTTCGTTAATCCAGGTCGCCCTTGTCCTGGGCATCTGTTACTGGCTCCGGGGTGGGTGGCGGTTCCGCTGGTCCATCCTCGAGGTCAAACATCTTGGAAGCCAGCCGTTCAGTTGGCTGAATCTGTCGGTGTTCTTGCTGCTGAACGTCTTCGTGCTGTTGCCGGTAGCGGTTGCTTGTGCAGCCCTTTGCGCCAGCCTGGCACTCGGCCATTTCACCGACGGTTTTCTGGCATTGCGTCCCGGCGGGCTGATTCTGCAGGCCAGAAAGTATGTGCGGGAGGACGGCAAAACGATCGTGCTGTTTCCCATGTCGCACATAGCCGAGGCCGATTTTTACAAGGCTGTTTCGCAATCGGCTTCGAGCAATTCAATCGTCCTGCTTGAGGGGGTTAGCGACACCATGAATCTGCTGACGAACCACCTCAGCTACAGGCGGGCCGCAAAAACGCTGGGGCTGGCAGAGCAACACGATGACCTAAACATTCGCCAAGGGGAATTGGTGCCCGCCGACGTGGATGTCCAAGAGTTTTCCTCATCCACGATCGCCATTCTTAACCTGGTCGCGCTGGTGCATTCGAGGGGCCTCAATTCCAGCACTCTGCCTCTGTTGATGCAGTATTCACTGCCACCGGATGTTGAGAAGCAGTTGTTTGTGGATTTGCTGCTGAAGCGTAACGAGCATCTGTTGAAAGAACTTCACGCACGGTTGCCAGAATCGGACAACTTCGTTATTCCGTGGGGGGCGGCGCATATGCCGGGGATTGCAAAAGACATTCAAAAGACCGGCTTTCACCTGATCGAAACCCGCGATTATGTCTCCATCCGATTCGGACGGAAGGGAAACAAGAGCAGCAGTCCTGGCAAGGTTCAGGATTCGGGAAGTCCCAAATGACCGCGCCTTGGAAGAAGAATCGTGATATGGCGAAGAGGAGAGAGTTTCCTCTGGCACAGGTGTATGGGTTGCTGGAACCCGGCCCGGTCGTGCTGGTCACAACGGCCCGCGCGGGACGAACGAACATCATGCCCATGTCGTGGCACACAATGATCTCAGCCGGTCAGGGGCTGATCGGTACCGTCGTGCTCATCCTGGTCGTCATGCTCCCGGTCACCGGAAGCGTGAAGATCTCCAAAGCAGTCGAAGACTCGCCAGCGGCGATGCCATAGACCGTGCGCAACCGTGAAGATTGACCTCACAAGCTGGTTGAAAAAGGGAATTGCACCTCGCCGCACACGTTCTGCTCCCTCTACGTTTACCCGCATAGTTGGATGGGTGTTTCTATTCCTGACTGTCTCGATTCTGTGTTCATTTGCCTTCTGGCGCATTCAGCTTTACTGCGAGATTAGCAGGGCATTTGCTCGAATTCGGAGTCACGGGTTCCCCACTTCTGGCACAGAGCTGAATATCTGGCGCAGCCTGGTTCCAGATGAGGAGAACGGGGCATTGCTCATGACTAACGCCTTGTCCGGTCTTCATACTTTCGCCAATAGTCGCGCCAATACGATCGACCGGGCTGTAATTCTCGCTAGGACAAATATTTGGTCCTCTGCAACACGCGCGCTAGTCGAAGATTACATTCGAACCAACGGCCAAGCCGTCGCAAGAGCCCAGGAAGCTCTCCTTCTTCCGAGGTTCCGTTACCCGGTGGACTTCTCGTTTGGACCCGAAACTCAACTCAACCACCTCACTGGCTTGAAGGACATGGCACTCATTGCAGCCCTGCAAAGCGTGCTCGACGCCGAAGAAAGTCGGGCTGACGAATGGACAGAAGGTGTGGGGCTTCAATTGAAGCTCGCCGGAACACTCGACGATGAACCAACCGTTATTTCTCATCTGGTTCGAGGATCGATCATCCGCATGGCTGTCAAATCCGCGGAACGAAATGTGAACCGAGCCACGCCTGGTGAGGAAGCGTGCAGGAACCTTCAGTTCGCGTTCACCCGCGCAGGCGCAACCAACCTCCTCCCACTCGCTTTCATCGGAGAGCGCGCGCTCATGATTCCCGTGTTTCGACTCAGTCGGAATGAGAGTCAAAGCTTTGGCCAGGAGGACGAATCCGAGAACCATCTGCGAAAACCTCAGCGCTATTCCGGTAAGCCGCCGTTCTTTCTCTGGCTCAGCGGCCTTTTTGAGCGCGATCTAAATTTCTTTTTGCAATCTATGGAGAAAAGCGTGGAGATCTCCGGGCTGCCGGCGCCGGAAAATCTCTGCCTGACAAACTATTTGAGAGAGGAGAGCGACACCGCCCAAAAGAGGCTTTACATTCTATCAGGGCTCTTCCTTCCGTCACTTTCCAGCGTCGTTGTGCGCGAGGCATCCACGCAAGCTCGTATCGAGTTGGCCACCACAGCTATGGCCGTGGAACGATTCCGACTGGCTCGCGGTCGACTACCATCAACTTTGAGCGAACTGACACCAAAGTTTCTCGACGCGGTTCCGCCGGATCCTTTTGACGGAGCTCCTTTGCGATACCGACTGCTCGATTCTGGATACGTGATTTACAGTATTGATGCTGACGGGCACGATGACGGCGGACGAGAAGCCCCGGAACATCGAAAATCCAACGATAGCACGTCTTACGACATCACATTTATTGTCAGTCGTTGACTGGAAGCCTATGCATCACCAGAAAGGCTCTCAGAGGAAAGTGGACATGAACGAGTCGCGCACAACCGGGCTGGACATTCGGCGGATCGTGTTTGCGCTGGACGCGATCAAGAAGGAGGTAGACGTGGCGAGGGGTCGCTTACGGCTCACCCACCCGACCCTTGACCGGCGAGTCTCAGGTTGGTTCAAGGACCGATTAATCATGCCCCCCGAACGGTGTGCCCGATTGCCAAAAGGCGACAATCTGTTGCCAGAATTCTGTCGGCTGGTTCATCACAACGCCATGGTCGCCTTCGGGAATGTCCCAAAGCTTCTTCGGGCCGGCATACCGAGAGTAAAGGCGGTGGCCGAATACCTCAGGGATCACTGTATCGTGGACCGCAACTACCATGGCCACCGGACCGTGGTAAGTGCGCAGGTAATCTTCGGCGGGAAAACGATCCCGGAGCAGCAAATGCACCGGGACGAATGGCATGTGAGCCTGGGCGACATCGGCCAGGCGATTGTATGGCGCAAGCAGTGCCACCCCGGCGGTCTTGTCGGGATATCGCCCGGCGAGATAGGCAGCCACACCCGTGCCGAGCGATTCACCAATGAGATAAACTCGACCTTTTGGAAGCAATAATTGGAATGCCTCCTCTGCGGACGCATCCAGCGTAAGTTCAGTTGGCTTACCGGGTCGATCCGCATAACCGGGGTATTCCGCCATGAAAACATCCAGCGCGGCGACTTGTTGGATGACATCTGCGTAGTGGGCGCATTGGAATGCGCAGCCGGCATTGCCATGCGTGTGCCCCTGCGCAGGCTGATTCGGGGAGAGACGCTTCCAGCCGATCGGCTTTCCGGCGGGGCTCGCCCATCGTTCGAGCCCTCCCGCTTTGGCGTATTCATTCACCTGCTGTGAAGTGAAAACCGGGGGAAGATAGATGAACCGGCGCTGGTAAGAGGCGCAGCCCGCACAAACCAACAGGTAAAGAGCAGCGCAAACCAAAAGCGTGCGCAATAACTGCCGTTGAAGAGCGGATTTAGGGCGTTGGACCAGTTGGCGCATCTCGGGGAAAGATTACCCGATTGAACCCGGCCCGTGAATTGAAAATCTTTTGGCAAACATCGAAGGAATCGAATTGTCCTTTCAGTCGATTTCTCTGAGGATGTCGGCGAGTAAATTGCTGCCCTTGGTGGCAGATGTCGCGCAATGATTCCAGGGAAATTCATTTGGAAACCGCTGGTCCAGAAACTCGTCACAGGACGCTCCGCCCGCTTTTGCCTGTCACAGCACCAGCCCGCATGGCCAATTGCCGACCCCGGTCTCGGCCTTTACCTGCATGTGCCCTTCTGTAAAAAGCTGTGCCCCTACTGCCCTTACAATCGCGTGCAATATCAGGATGCGCTGTTCGATGCGTACGAATGCGCTATCAAAGAGGAAATCGATCTCTACGAGCCACACCTGCGCGGCTCCCAGTTCAGTTCTCTGTATATCGGCGGAGGTACTCCCACGGTCAACTGGCAGGGGCTGATGCGAATACTGACGCATCTGCAGAACCGGTTGTCCCTGAACTGCGACATTTGCATCGAACTGCATCCGGCCAACATGGACTTGGACTGTCTGCACGCACTCAAAGATTCCGGCGTGAATCTGCTGTCAATCGGGGTTGAGACAACCTCGGATGCGCTTTTGCGCAGGATCGGAAGAAACCACGATGGGCAGACCGCTATTGAGGCGGTCCAGAGAGCGGTGCAGCTCGGGTTCAAGTCGGTCAACGTGGATTTGATGTTTGCTTTGCCTGGCCAGACGCTGGAGGACTGGAAATCCGACGTCACCCAAATGCTTGATCTTGGCGTGGACCAGCTCAGCACCTATCCGCTGTTCACGTTTCCGTACACGGAACTCGGGCAGGGAGAGAACACGCGGAAGGTCAAACGACCGAGCCATCGCCGGGTTCGTGCCATGCTCGAATTCACAGACGCGTGTTGCGAAAGCTGGGGGCTGCATCGCTGCGCGGTGTGGAGTTGGTTGAAACCTTCGAAATCCAAATTCAGCTCAATCACACGGCATCGGTATGTTGGCTTTGGTCCCAGCGCCGCATCCATGACTGGGACCGACTTCTACGTGAACACTTTTGACGTGGAAGCCTATGCAAAGGCGTTGCCGTCGCGAAGACCGGTCGCCGTATCAATGCCTATGCATCGACAGCTTGAGATGGCGTACTGGCTATATTGGCGCATATACGAGTTAAAAATTTTAGCAGACCCATTTCGGAAATTGTTTGGGGAGGATGCTTCGTTGGACCTGCAATTCGGGCGGCTGATGGCGCCCCTGGTTTCCGGTGGACTGATGGCAAGGACCGCCGCGGGATATGAAGTGACGAAGTCCGGCGCTTACTGGATTCATCGCCTGCAAAATGAGTACAGCTTGAATTACATCGATCACCTTTGGGGTGCGTGCAGAAAGCAGCCCTGGCCTCAGTTGGTCAAACTATGAAGCGCTACGCGAGCTATTTTCGATACGCGCTGGAAACCTTTGTCCTGCGACGCACGCGGCCCTATTTGTTCATCCTGGTGATTGGCGACAAATGCAACTTGAACTGCTTTTACTGCGACAGCCAGAATTCCGGGATGTACGATTTGGACTATGAAAGCGCAGCGAATCTCCTCAAGAGTGCGTATGCTCGCGGCAATCGTGCGCTGGTGCTGACGGGCGGCGAGCCGATGCTCTGGCAGGGCCAGGGCGCAACGCTGGCGGATATCGTGAGGCTGGCGTCGGAAATCGGCTTCTTTGACATCGCCGTATTCACGAACGGCACGTTCCCGCTGGTCATGGAGGGATGCCGCTATATCGTGACGGTGGACGGAACGCGAGAGATTCATGAATCCATTCGACCGGGCACGTATGATCTGATTCTGCAACATGCCTGGAAGGCGAAAAGCCCTGTGATGGCGTCCATCACCCTGACAAAGGCCAATGCGCCGCACCTGGAAGAAATCGTAAAGAGCATCGCTAGAGCAGGGTGTTTCCAAGCGATCACATTCAATTTGCTGACGCATCGGCCTGATGTGGTGGCCCAGCTCGGTGTTTGCGGCAACGATCGTCAGGAATTGATCGACCGCATCTGGCGACTCAAGGGAGACGGTTATCCGATCATACTTTCGCGAGCTGCATTCAGGGCACTTAAGGACAACTCGTGGAAACGCCCGATCCATCAGATCGAATTGGGAACACGGCAGCAAGTATTCACCTGCTGCCGGGATGTGGTGCATCCGGAGGTATGTGAAAACTGTGGTTACAGCAGTTGCGTCGAGATTTCCCAGATTCTCCGGGGAAAACTTTCTGCGCTTTGGGAATTCTCCCGAATCCTGAAATAGTTTTATGAAAGGGTCGGTGTTATAATCTTCGCATTGATCGCTGTTTGGATTCTAATCGCTTCAGTGTGCCCTTCAACCGTTCCAACCTCCGGTCCGGGCGATCCTCCACCTCGCCGATCCCCTGGTTGACCCGCGTAAAGTGCCCCATCGCCAGCCGCTTGCTCAACCATCGCAACGACCCCGTCGTTCGCTGGCGCAGCCACCAAGCCCTTCACGCGTAGGTTTCTGCGGCTGTGTTGCCTATTCAATATGAGGGCCGGCGGTGCCGCTTTTCAGTGCTATTCGCGGGGCGATTTCGTTGCGGCTGCGCAAACGGCGGCGCGATATACGAACGATGCGGACGCAGCGATACGTGCGGCAGCGATCGAGGCATTCAATCATCTTCGGTCCTTGGCTGAAACGAATATGCCGCAGATGAACATGAATGACGGTCGCCTTTTGGAGCCGGCGCCTACACCTCTGGGTCGGCGGTGACCTGATTCAGCCGGCGTTTGTCGCGGTTATCTGAAAGATTTGTTTTAGCGTTTGCCAGCGGCTAAGATCACGGAAATCAAACGGTTCACACCAAAGGCGTGGGCCAAGGCAAAAGGATCTGATCGCTGGGACGGCTTTAATATGTTTGATGTTAATTATAATCCGCAGTCATCACCGCAGCCTGGTTGTTAACGTTCGACCTTGAGCCTGATCCGATCATGATCCCCATCACACAAAGATGTCTATTCTTGAACGGAACGGTTGCAGCGCTTGGCTTCATGCTGGCGGTCATGTTCTCTGGCGGTGTCATCCAGACCCATGCCGCATCGCCCCCCAGTGCATCCGAGAAAGTTCCCGGTATAGCAAACCCGCAGCCACGGGTTGCACCACCGCTGACCGATGTTCTCCGGATCGTGCAGGATCCGGTCGGCCGGCAGCTTCAGTTGGCCTTGATCTGGGCAGACGCCACGGCAAACCGGGACAAACCCGGAGTAGCGATTGGATTCCGTAAAAGTTTTAACCTGGAGCGGATTCCCGCCAGCGCCTGCCTGCAACTCTTCGCCGACGCCCGCTATATCCTGTGGGTGAACGGAACGTATGTGGAGCGTGGGCCGGCACGATTCCAGCCCAATGGTCCCGAATACGACTCGGTTGAGATCAGTCCTTGGCTACATGCTGGAAAGAACATCGTTGCCCTGCTTTGTGTCGGAAACCTCTCCGGGGGCAAGGTGATGAGGCATCAGCCGGGTTTGACCGCAGCACTTCAAATTGGGAAGCGGAAACTCTGGTCCACGGACGAATCATGGAAGTGGACTGACGCCACCCGGTTCCGCGCCGTGGGTGCGAGCTGGCCGAACCTGGGTGAATCACTGGTGGACGCTACAGTGGAAGACGGCGACTGGACGCAGCCCGGTTACGACGACGCCCGATGGAAAACCGCTTCCAGGATTTCCGGAGCCTCATGGGGGCCGCTCACTTCGCGGCGGATTCCCCGCTTGAGGGAAACCGTCGTGCCGGTTCATTTTGCCAACGGGGTGGCCCTGCCGGTGACGCTCCAAGCCGGTGGGAAGCTGGAGTTCACGTCGGACCGGATTGTGCAAGCGTATCCGTTGATCACTTTGGAAGCGGAAGCGGGAACGGAGATCAAGATTGAACCCTATGATGTCACCTATGAGGCCAAAGCCGGATCCCAGAGTTACTTCAGCATCGACACGCGCGGGATTGCCAAAGGCGCGGTCGTGGTCAGCAAGGGGCAGGCGACAATTACGGGATTCGAACTTGTGGAACGTCTCTATCCGTTTGATTGCCCGGCTTCCTTCACCAGTTCTGATCCGTTTCTGGACCAGCTTTGGGCAATATGCACCCGCTCCTGCCAGGTGCTCAGTGAGGACTCCTATGTGGACTGTGCCGACCGCGAACGCGTGGAATGGATGGATGACACGCCGCCGGGATACGACATCACGCGCACGGCGCTGGCTGTTTCAGGCAGTGACGGCCATACCAACTATGGAGATTCGAGACTGTTGGGTGAACTGATCCGTCGCACGGCGCTCACGCTCCAGCCTGGCGGTTGGGTGAAGGCCCATACCTGTTCGGACCGCTACGACATCCACGCCAAAATGGAAGACCGAGCCTGCGACTGGGTCGAGGGAGTGCGCCTTTACGAAGAAGCCATCGGCGCCAAAGACGCGGTGCGGGAAATCTGGCCGGCAGTGGTCGCCCAGATGGATTACTTTCTGGATCGTCGCACCGAGCGGGGCTTGGTGCGTGCCCGCGATTGGGTGGTTTGGGGCAATCCGGTTGGCTATTTTACCGGTGAGGGGACCACGCCAAATGTCTTTGTCTGCCGTGCGCTAGAGGATGCGGCCAAGCTCGCGGCGCGAATCGGCGAGCGAGCCGACAGCCTCCGTTTTGCCAAAGCGGCCACCGAACTGAAACAGGCAATCAACACGGTGCTTTGGGACGAGGCTGCGGGCACCTATTTTTCGGGATACTTCACCGATGCGGACATTACGGAGTCCAAGCGGGAGCTTTCTCTCCCCCGCGAGAACAACCTCGTTTCACCAACACTCCATGCCAGCGTCTTTTCCTTG
>Ga0182021_10002794_pt1 | contig 20468 bp, 16 predicted proteins | sample 612E3MmetaG_FD_120493 | JGI IMG/M metagenome (GOLD analysis project Ga0182021, IMG submission 120493) | Permafrost microbial communities from Stordalen Mire, Sweden - 612E3M metaG (Illumina Assembly) | ecosystem: Environmental > Terrestrial > Soil > Wetlands > Permafrost | place: Sweden... | reverse complement strand
TATTACCAAAATATGGTGGCACAGGCATGTATGGAATCCTAGTACATCAGGCGGTATTAGACGCTGGAGAAACAGAAACTGGAATAAGTATTCATCTTGCAGATAAAGATTATGACAGAGGACTAATTATCGCACAAACTCGTGTGCCAGTTATGCCAAACGATACTGCTGAAACACTTTCAAGTCGGGTTTTGGAACGGGAACATAGCTTTTTCGTAGAGACCATCGGTAAAATTATTGATGGGGAAATTAAGTTATGAAAGATAGACCACATAGATAAATAATGCGAACATGGGGATCATTGTCCAGTCATGCAGACTTCAAATTGTTTTATCTACCGTACCACCCGATTCCTTTTAACATGCCCTTCACATAACCTGCTTGCCCGACGTGTTGAAAATTGTAAATGGTGCCAATTAAACGTGCCTCAACGGTACTCGTCGTTCCGAGGGTGGGGCTAACTACATCTCTCTGAAGGTCTTGTGGTGATAACTTTATCGTGATATATTGCCTTGTCCTTTCAAACACGGCTTGGTAATAATCAATATAACTCTTAACATTTGGTGCACTAAATGCAGTCGCTTCCTCAGGAGTATGACCGACACCACTTTCTTTGGGGTCTGGTTTTCGATTAAGTTTAGCATGCCATTTCTCTCGAATCCAGAGTTGCTCTTCCTTGAAAAGGTCGGCATTCATCCTATCTTGACTACGTATTGTGTGCCAGCACAGCCACCCGATGCTATTTGGTTGAAGTCCAGGTCGATAGTTCAGTTCCTCAGCCGTTAGTCCCTTCAGTACTAACTCCATTTCTTGGAAGAGTCGAACATATATATCCAGGATAAATTGCTCATAATTCATATTTTCCCTCCATAATTAGACTCCTCTACTCAACACTTTACATGAACATCGGGATGTTTGCCCTTTTATACCTGATACAGCCGAAACAGGTGGCGATAATGAATTATTATTTTAAACAAAAAGGAGATTATATGGAAAATGAAAAGTTAACAATAACAATCCCAGGATTCGCCAAAGTCTTCTCAATATCAAGAGGACTAGCATATGACTTAGCTCGGCGAAACGCACTACCAGTCCCAGTCATAAAACTCGGTAAACGCATGGTATTAAGCCGCAAAGCCGTTGAGGGGTTACTATCAGGAGAGACAAACCTCAAATAGCAACGATAATTAATTTCACACATTCGGCAATAGGAAATCATTCTTATATGATGGAAATAACTATTAAAATATATATAGTAGGATACGGTATCTAAAATTAGGGGTATAACTTGAGAGGGTATATACGCAAAGCGTCTAATGGCTCCTGGCAGATAGAAGTCTACACAGGGCAATGGAAAGACGGTAAACGGGAACGGTATTTTGAAACGGTGCATGGCAAAAAATCAGATGCACAGAATAGATGTAACCAATTATTGGTCGAAATGAAGAAAGGAAATTTTGCGCTAGCTGGGCACATGACCGTAGCAGAACAACTAAACCATTGGCTTGAGGGTTACGTTAAGACCAATTGCTCTCCAAGAACTTTAGAAGGCTATCAAAGCATTATTGACCATCATTTTATTAAAGAGTTAGGGGGTATCCAGCTAAACCACCTTCGTCCTCAAGCTATCCAGACTTATTATGTAAAGGCCTGCAAGAAGTTATCAACGGTGTATGTCCACCATCATCGAGTACTATCGGAAGTATTAAAATATGTTGTCAGACAAGGATATCTGGGGCATAATCCTGCAGAGATGGTTGACCCTCCGTCACCGCATAAGAATCCGATGCGCACCTTGACAGCTGCGGAGGTCGAAGTTCTTTTAAACAGCGTTAAAGAGAGCAGTTACTATCCCGTAACATATGCGGCTCTAAGTACAGGACTTAGGCAAGCTGAAATACTCGGCTTACGATGGCGGGATATCGACCTTGATTTGAATTCAATATCGGTAAGGCAAGCATTGTACATTAGAAAAGGTGAGGTTCAATTCAAAGAGGCAAAAACAGCGCATAGCCGACGACGAGTTTTAATGACCCCCAATATAGCAATGTTCTTAAAGACATACCGAGCCCGTCGTGAGCAGTATTATATTGAATTAGGAAAACCAGTTACACTCGATACCCTAGTTATTACAACAATTGAAGGGAAGCCAATCAATGCGCATATATTATCACGGGCATTCGGGAGATTAGCGCAAAACGCTGGCTTGGGGCATGTCCGTTTCCATGATTTGAGGCATACATTTGCTACCCTTATGTTTTTACATGGGGCGAAACCGAAGGTAATTAGTGAAGCGTTGGGACATGCCAGTGTCGGATTTACAATGGATGTATATTCTCATATAATTGAGGGTATGCAAAAAGATGCCATGGCTCTACTAGATGAAGTACTGCCAGCAGGAATAGATAGCACCCAAAATAAAATTAACGCTAAATTGACGCTAAATGCGGATGAAATAACAAAAACCAACTAATTTTTGGCCTCATGGAGGGGTGACCGAGTGGTTGAAGGTAACGGTCTTGAAAACCGTCGTCGCGCAAGCGACCGCAGGTTCGAATCCTGTCCCCTCCGCCAAAAACGACTAAAGGATACAATAATCAATAATATAGTATCAAGCTCCCCCCTTATCCCCCGCCTGATAGTAAACGTGCAGAAACTCAAAACACATAACTCGAAACTCGAAACTGTGAGGTATTACATGAATAACCAGATTCTTGAGCAAATCAGAACTGAATTACGCGCTAATGCCGATGAAAAAACAATAAGCAATTACCAGCGATTTTTTAAAGAAACCGTGAAGTTTTACGGTGTCAGTTTGGACACAGTTGATAAAATCGCCAATAACTACTGGAAAGAAATTAGAACACTGGACAAACAGGAAATATTCGACCTTTGTGAAGGTTTATTCCGTTCGGATTACAGTGAAGAGGCGGTCATCGCGTCTGTTTGGACGCCAAAATTGACCGACAAATTTGAACCGGCCGACCTGGCGATTTTCAAAAGATGGATTGATAGTTATATTAACGACTGGGCAAAGTGCGACGGCTTCTGTAACCACTCCGTCGGTAATTTTGCGCAAAAATATCCGGAGAGCATCGATGAAATTATCAACTGGACAGCTTCTCCCAACCGCTGGATGAAAAGAGCGGCAGCTGTGTCATTAATTATTCCTGCAAGAAAAGGGCAGTTTTTAAAGGAAATTTTTACCATCAGCGACCGTTTATTAAAAGACAAAGATGATATGGTACAAAAGGGTTACGGCTGGATGCTGAAGGAAGCAAGTAAATTACATCAAGACGATGTCTATCAGTACGTTTTAGAACATCGGAAAGACATGCCGCGGACAGCGTTGCGTTATGCCATTGAAAAGATGCCGCCGGAAATGAAAGTTGAGGCGATGAAGAGGGTGGTGTAGGGGTGCCAAACCACCCTGGGATTGCTTCGGGTACTGATGTAACCTCGCAATGGCAATAACTACTTGTCGATGGTGACTTCGTTTAATTTGACTTCGCCCATGGCGTTGGGCGTGTAGCCGTGGACGTTAGGTTTGACTAAAGTGTAGTTTTTCCCAAACCACAAAGGCAAAACCGCCGCATCAGTCATCACTAGTTGTTCAACCTGCTGGTACAATGCCAAGCTCGTGGTATTGTCCTGTTCTGTACCGGCTTTAACTAGCAGGTCATCAACCGCAGGATTGTTATAGTCGCCGAAGTTATTTTCGGTATTACTGGCAAATAGAAGGTCTAGAAAATCCTGGGGATGGGGATAATCAGCACTCCAACCGCTATCGAACATATTATCCAGTTCATCTTTAGTATGATAGAGGAATCTTTCGGGGTCAATCTGCCGTATTGTTACTTCCACGCCGAGGTTCTGACGCCACTCGTTAACCAGCGCTTCCAGATACGAACTGACTGCACCGCCATAACCGGCGGTAGTTAAAACGATAGGAGGCAGGTTGGCAATACTACCATATTTAGATTCTTTAATTAATTCCAGAGCTTGTTGCGGATTAAATGCTGTTCCCTGCAGCTGGGAATTATAACCAGGCATTCCTGGAGGCAGGATACCATCGGCTTTGTCCACCATACTATTAAACACCAAGGAGACCAGCTTGTCTTTATCCACTGCCATGGAGAAAGCCTGGCGAACCTTGGGGTCATCAAAAGGCGGTTTGGTGCAGCTAAACCCCACATAACTGAAATTCAACTCAGGAGTCACTGTCAATTGAGAGAGATAAGGCCCGGCCGGGTCGGTTACCTCATCAATATATGGCTGGGAAACATCGGTTGCATCGATATCGCCGGTTTCATACAACCGCTCCGGCACCCCGGCCCAAAGCTTGTATTCAACCGAAGCGACTTTGGCAACATCACCATAATAAAGTGTGTTCCGCGCCAGAATAAAAGATGTGTTTGGTACCCAGGTTTGAAACTTGAATGGTCCGGTACCGTTCGGTAGTTTCCACCAATCGGTACCCTTATTGACATTATTTTTATCCACGACAAAAGCCGTAGGATAGGTGAGTTTATATAAGAAATAACTCCTCGGGGCGTCGATCGTAATCTGGAGCGTATAGTTATCAATTACCTTAACCCCGCTAAGGGAGGTTGCCTTGCCGGCTAGCATGTCTGTGACTCCGACAATATCATTAAGGTAAGCTCCAGAAGTCTGCGAGCCCGTGGCCGGATTGCAGGCCCTTTCCCAGGAATATTTAAAATCGTTGGCTGTAACGTCACGCCCGTCCTGAAATTTAACGCCCGATTTCAAGGTAAAAGTATAGACAGTGCCGTCCGCGCTTTTAGTCCAACTTTTAGCGATATCAGGTACCGGCTGCAGGTTGTTGTCAAGTGTTATCAGCCCGCTGAAGATTTGCAGGATAAAGTCATGCGAGGTTGCATCTCCGGCAAGCGCCGGGTCAAGCGTGAGCGGGTCAATGCCGTAAAGATGCAAAACAGCAGTGCTCTCAGGAGTTGAATTTGATGCCGTTGGCGCTATTTTTGATGTGGTTTTAATTAGTTGACAGCCGCTGAGGACTAGAGAGACTGTTAAAAATGGCAGTAGTAAATACGACAATCTTTTCTTGATTTTGCTCATAATTAACAATATAGCATAAACATGAAAAATGTGTGTAAATTTGTCCGATATTACGAATTTAGTGGTATAATAAAAGCCCATCAATACCAGTGAGAGGGACACAAAAAACGTGAGTCGACAGTTAAAAATCAGGGAACTACTGGAGGCGCGTGAGGAAAATCTCTCGCCGCATGCGCAGAAGAGCCGCTTATCCCGCGGCAGACAGAGAGAGGAAGAACCTGATTCTGTACGCACAGCTTTCCAGCGTGACCGCGACCGTATTCTGCACTCCAAGTCATTCCGCCGTTTGAAACATAAGACGCAGGTCTTTATTGCGCCCACCGGCGACCATTACCGTACCCGGTTGACGCACACACTGGAAGTTTCGCAAATTGCGCGTACCATCGCCCGCGCGCTGAATCTGAATGAAGACCTCACTGAGGCAATCAGTCTGGGACACGACCTGGGGCATACTCCTTTCGGGCATGAAGGTGAGAATGTATTAAACGAATTATCCCCCGGTGGATTCAAACACAACGAGCAGTCGCTACGCGTCGTTGATTTGCTGGAAAAGGACGGTCGGGGCCTGAATCTTACCTGGGAAGTGCGAGACGGTATTCTTAATCATTCTAAGTCACGGGCGCAGGTGCTGGGCAGCGAATGGGGAGCGGTCAGCACCCTGGAGGGTGAAATTGTCAAACTGGCCGATCTTGTGGCTTATGTAAACCATGATTCTGATGATGCCATCAGGGCAGGTATTATCAAAGAAAGTGACTTGCCGGAATCCACGGTTAAAATTCTTGGTAATTCTCCGTCTACCAGGATTAACACGATGGTCTGTGATATCATTGAACACTCATGGCGGGTGAGCGGGGTAGTCACTGGTACGAAAAAGACCGACCTTAGCATTAAAATGAGCCCGAAATTACTAAAAGCTACGGATATTTTGCAGGATTTTCTTTTTAAGCGGGTGTACAACGTACAATCGGCCCTGGCGGAGACAGAAAAAGCCCGGGAGGTTATTCGTTTTCTCTATTATTATTTCATCAATAAATCGGAGAAATTACCGCCGGAATATCTTCAGCATAGTGGTGCAAACTGGCGCGGCGTGTTAGACTACGTCGCCGGTATGACCGACCAATATGCCTTGAAAACCGCGGAAGAATTGTCTTTACTTACCTCTAAAATCAAGCCATAATATAGTCAGTTATACTTTTCCTTTGCAAATCGTTGTGTTAAGATATTTGTCTCTATGAGCACTGTCGACGAAGTTAAACAGAAACTAGATATTGTGGAAGTTATCGGGCAATATGTCAAATTGACTAAGGCCGGACGTAACTTCAAGGCAGTTTGTCCGTTTCATAACGAAAAAACCCCATCTTTCTATGTTTTTCCGGAAAGACAGTCATGGCACTGTTTCGGTGCCTGCAGCACCGGCGGCGATGTTTTTACTTTTGTGATGAAGAAAGAAGGCCTGGATTTCGGGGAGACACTGCGTCTTTTGGCAGATAAAGTCGGGGTAAGTTTACCAAGCAAAATAGAACAGGGTCCCCAAAAAGATGAGAAGGATAAATTATTCCAGGTAAATGAGGCGGCGGTACAGTATTATCATAATCTGCTGGTCAATTCACCGATCGGAGAAAAAGCTAAAAATTACCTACTCGGTCGCGGTTTGACTATAAAAACAATCAATGATTTCGAGCTCGGTATCAGTCCGAACGCTTGGGAAATGTTGATGACGTATCTAAACGAAAAGGGTTTCATCGAGAACGAAATGATGGACGCCGGCTTGATATTGAAAAACGAAGAAGGGCAAACCCACGACCGCTTCCGCAATCGACTGATGTTCCCGATTCGTGATAATAGAGGCCGTACAATCGGTTTCTCCGGCCGGGTCCTGGATGATTCGCTGCCCAAGTATATGAACTCGTCGCAGACTGCTATTTTCGATAAAAGCGGTACGATTTACGGCATCGATATGGCCGGGCCCGCCGTCCGCACCAAAGATATGGTCGTCATTGTCGAAGGCTATATGGATGTAATTATGGCGCATCAATATGGGTTTAATAATGTCGTAGCGTCAATGGGCACCGCGATTACGGAAAAACATATAAATATTCTTAAAAAACTGACGAAAAATATCGCTCTGGCACTGGACCCGGATACGGCCGGAGAGGAAGCGATGTTGCGCGCTGTGGAATATGAAAACAGTCTGAATACCGAGGTGAAGGTAATTATTCTGCCGCCGCACGAAGACCCTGACGAAGTGATTAAAAAAGACCCCAATATTTGGGAGCATGCTGTCGAGAAAGCCGTGCCGGTAATTGATTATACAATAGATACGGCTGTTTCCCGGCAGGATATGAGCACTGCCGGCGCCAAATCACAGGTGGCGAACAATCTACTACCTATTATTGCCAAAGTGGGGGATGATATCCGGCGCGACCATTACCTGACAAAGCTATCTAAACTAGCGGGTATCAGTTATAATAAATTAGAGGGCGTTCTGAAAACATACCTGAAACCGAAGCCGCAAAAGCGGGGCGTTGAACCGTCAGTTCCTTCACTTCTGACAACTACATCCATACCTCGTGAGGAGTATTGCCTCGCGATATTACTGCATCATCCGGAATTGAAAAAACAAGATGAAGGTTTACTGCCGGATTATTTCCAGAATATTGTTAACCGCGAGATTTACTGCGCATGTTTGGAAACAGATGACACAATCGCATTAAAAGAACGATTAGAACCCGTCGTCAGGGAGAAATTGGACGAATTATTGGCTCTTCCACAGTCTACGAATCGTCCTGGCAGGTATCACGATAGCGTACTTCGTTTAAAGAGAGAATATTTACAGAATCAACAGTTGATTAGAGAGGAAATATTTAGTCTTATCAGTCAATCGGAAGGGAAAGGTGCTGATATCGAAAGGCTAAAGCAAGAAGGCCTAGAGCTTAATAATCAACTGCATCTTGTATCCATCGAACTTGGGCACGATAAAAGGAGAGCAAATGGAAGAAGGAATAACTAGTTCCCCTGATTTTGACCCCGAACCAAAAGAAGAGGAAGTTATAGAAGAACCGACCGAAGAAGTTATTTTAGAAGAACCTACCGCTGAAGACCTGGAGTTAGAAGCTCAAGCCGAGGTACTCGAAGACCAGGACCAGGAAGTCGGAGATGACCCGGTACGGTTGTATCTCCACGAGATTGGTCGGGTACCACTGCTCACTGCTCGAGATGAGAAAACGCTGGCTAGAAGAATTGAAGAAGGTAAGCGTATTGCGGAAATCAGACGTGAGTTAGAAAAGCAGGGTAAAAATGCTTCTGCTACGGAGATTCTCCTGACCATGCTCAGGCAGGTAGGTCATGCCACGGATGTTATCATCAATGTTCAGGAATATCTCGAGCTGCCGCCCAAAGCAAAATTCCGCGACATTGTCTCTAGTGAGAGGTTGCGTGCAGGCATCGATGGTGTTATCGACCAGGAATTGGTGGCCAGTATCATCAAGAAGACGGATATGGAAGCCCCGCAAATCGAACAGCAATTGATGAGTCTTTCGGTAAACAGCGCTTTGCTGCCCCCCAAGTTGTTGGATGTCATCGGGAAAAAGGCTTCCGCAGCAGATATTACCAAACTAGCAGATAATCCTGACTTTATCGAGCGCTTAAATAGTTTTGAAGTTGAGCTCCGCGAATATTTGGACAAAGTCGAGCAGGAAGCCAATAGCGCCAAAGACCATCTTACTGAGGCTAATCTTAGATTGGTAGTCAGTGTTGCCAAGAAACATATCGGACACGGTATGTCTTTGCTCGATTTAATTCAGGAAGGTAATATCGGGTTAATCCGGGCGGTAGAGAAATTTGACCCGCATAAGGGTTTTAAATTCAGCACTTATGCCACGTGGTGGATTAGGCAAGCTATCACCCGCGCGATCGCCGACCAAGCGCGTACCATTCGTGTGCCGGTGCACATGATTGAAACGATTAATAAACTGTTAAGACTGAGCCGCCGGCTATCGCAGGAGTACGGCCGTGACCCCACATCCAAAGAAATCGGGGATAAAATGGGAATGTCGCCGGATAAAGTGCGGGAAATCATCAAAGTAGCGCAGTTGCCGATTTCATTGGAACTACCAATGGGAGAGGAAGAGGATAGCCATCTCGGTGATTTTATTGAAGACCGCAATGCTCTGCCGCCAGTGGACGCAGCTTCCAAACAATTGTTGAAAGAGCAAATCGATGAGGTGCTCTCCAGCCTGACCCATCGTGAGCAGAGGGTGCTGGTTTTACGTTTCGGACTCGAAGATGGACGCAGCCGCACGCTGGAAGAAGTGGGGCAGGAATTTAATGTCACCCGTGAGCGCATCCGCCAGATTGAAGCAAAAGCACTGCGAAAGCTGCGACATCCCAGCCGCAGCCGCAAATTAAAAGATTATTTGGAATAAACTTGACCTCATAGGGTTTTTATAAAATGTTAGCAATTATTGATTACGGCGCCGGGAATATCGGCAGTGTGCAGAGAGCTTGCGCGGAGACAGGTATACAGTCTGTCATTACCCCTAATCCCGCAGATTTGAAAAAAGCCGAGCGGATAATTTTCCCAGGAGTCGGCGCGGCACCAGCGGCGATGGAGAATCTGACACGTACCGGACTGGCTACGGTTATTAAACAGGCCTTTACAGAGGGGATTCCGATTTTGGGAATCTGCCTGGGGGCTCAAGTTGTACTGGACAGTTCTGAAGAGGGTGACACTCCGTGCCTGGGGATAATCCCTGGAAAAACAGTACGATTGAAATTACAGGACAAAGTACTTAAAATCCCGCACATCGGCTGGAATAACGTAAAAGTAACCCAACTGCACCCATTGCTGGAAAGCATCGAAAGAGAGGATGAATTCTATTTTATACATTCCTATTATCCGCAGCCAGCGAAAAAGGAAAATATTTTTGCGGTAGCTGATTACGGCGGCGATTTCTGCTGCGCGGTTGGTATAAAAAATTATTTCGCCGTACAATTTCACCCAGAAAAAAGCGGGCGTTTGGGATTGCAGCTGTTACAGCGTTTTGCCAAATGGGACGGTAAAATTCCTGCCAAGTCAGAGAATAGAGGCAAATAAGTTATGTTGAGTAAGCGGCTGATAGTTTGTTTGGATGTACGCGAAGGCAAACTGGCCAAGAGTATCAAATTTGTAGACACGAAGGACATCGGCGACCCGGTGACGAAAGCCCGACAGTATTATGAAGACGGGGCTGATGAGTTGGTATTTTATGATATCAATGCCTCGCGGGCCAATCGGGATATTACACTCAAATTTGTGGAAGCAGTAGCTTCACAAATCTTCATTCCCTTCTCGGTTGGCGGCGGTATCCGCTCTATTGAAGATGCTACCAAGTTAAGATTAGCTGGCGCGGAAAAGGTGAACGTTAATTCCGCTGCGGTGAAACGTAAAGAACTTATCTCCGAAATTTCCGGCGCAATTGGCGCGCAGAGCACTGTACTCTCGATGGATGTGAAAAAGTCTATAAAGACCCGGAGCATTCCTTCCGGTTATGAAATTGTGATTAACGACGGCACTGTTACAACAGGCCTGGATGCCGTTGAGTGGGCGAAAACCGGTGAGAAACTAGGCGCCGGGGAATTGGTAGTTAATTCTATCGATGCGGACGGCACGAAAGACGGTTACGAATTGACCCTCACACGCATGATTGCTGACTCGGTGGGTATTCCTGTAATTGCTTCTGGGGGCGCGGGTAAACCGGAGGATCTTTACGAAGCTTTTACCATCGGTCATGCAGATGCGGCATTGGTGGCTTCGATTGTACATTACGGGGAATATACCTGCCGTCAGTTGAAAGACTATCTGCATAGTCGTGGGATTAAAGTAAGAACGAAGTTTTAATAGCATCGGGAATTGGAATATCACCAGTTGCAATTGTAGATATTCGAAATAAGTCACCAAAATAAATTAAATGGCAGGCGGTAACTGTTTGCCGTTTCTTTTTGGTGTTTAAGCCCAAAAAAGTATTTGAGCGGCAAATTATTATACCAAAATCGCCACTAAACACATTCATTCGTCGAAATTTAACATAAATGTAACCCTTAACAGTATTGACAAATAAAGCGGATTCTGTAATTATAATAATGTACGGCATACGGCAACTGCTTGCCGTATAACATTGTCGATGGGATAGCAAGTTAAGAGATGAATACAATGAATAAAGATGAGTTCAGAAAAACAGTGGGCGATATTAAAATCATCGATAAGTTCGCAGAGAGAGAACAGTATAGTCACGACATTGGGGACCTACCGGCGATCATGACGAAAACACTTTTTAAAACATTACCTGATTTCGTCGTACAGCCAAAAAATGTAGATGAGATAAAAAGAGTTCTGATTTTTGCCAACGACCATAAAATACCCGTGGTGCCCCGGGGCGCTGCGTCATGGGGATTCGGCGGTGTTATCCCGACCAGAGGCGGAATCGTCATCGATTTGTCCCCTTTCCGCAATATCCTGGAAATTAACACCGTAAAAAAGACCGTGGCCGTAGAAGCGGGCGCGCGCTGGAGCGATATTGACATCCTGGCGAAAAAGAAGGGCTTGTGTCTGATGACATATCCGTCCAGTAAGTTTTCCACGGTGGGCGGATGGATTTCGACCGGTGGAATAGGAATTAACAGCTTCAGGTACGGCCACTTATCAAAACAGATTGTATCCATGACGGTGGTTACGGGTTCCGGTGAGGTCAAGAAGTTATCACCAAACGACCAGGATTTCAAATACTACATTTCGACCGAAGGGGAATTCGGGATTGTGGTTGAGGCAACGCTCAAACTGCGTAATGTTCCTGAAGGGTCATTTCCGCATCTATTGTATTTCCCGGGTGACAGAGAGGCATTTGCGTTTATCGAATTATTCGTAAAAGAAGCGGGTGAAACGAAGATTAATCCTGATACTATCCGTTATCTGGATGAAAACCAGTTGGCCGATATTAACCAGATCATGCGGTCGGGCATATTCAGAAAGAGTGCTGCAGTGCTGGTGGAATTTAGCGATTCTGAAAATGAAGAACTTTTCTTGCGTTTCATGACCCAACACGGCGATATTCAAGAAGCACCCAGCTATGTAGCCAACTACCTGTGGAATGAACGATTGTTCGGCATGAAAACCAAGCGCCTGGGGCCGTCCATCCTAGCGAGTGAGGTCATCATTCCGATTAGTTCGGCTGCTAGGTTCATCAAAACGGCGAAGAAGATCGGTGCTAATTTTGGGGTGGAAATTAGTATTGATTGCTATGTCATGGATTCTAACAAGGCGCTGATCATGGCCACATTCCTGACTGATTCCAGAAGGAAAAAATATTTTATCAATATCCCGCTGGTGGCGATAATTACCAGGGCCTCTGTCGCACAGGGGGCAGAACCTTACGGACTTGGCCTCTGGAATGCCGCCTTTATACACGACCTGTATAATAAGACCAAATATAACGAATTACGGGCTTATAAGGTGAAAACGGACCCCAATAATATTCTGAATACGGGCAAATTCTTTGGCACCGGGTCAAAAGGTGTTACATCTCTCGTGTTCCGTCCCGGTTTCTTCAAACCTGCTATGCAGCTGTTGGGAGCAACGAGTCCTGTAGTCGGGAGAGCTTTAACGGCAATCCTGGGAAAGGATAAGAAGATAGATAGTTTGGATTACGAGCTTAGTATGCACGCATGCGCGAAGTGTGGAAATTGCATGGCGGAATGTCCGGCCTATTTGGTCACGAAGAATGAAGCTGTGACGGCCAAAGGAAAAATTGCCCTTGCCAAGAAACTGTTGGCTGGGCAGAAAGTGACTCAGGAAGAGGCAGCTACAGCCTTTATGTGCATGCACTGCAAAGGATGCGAGGAAATATGCCAGACTAACCTCGAGCTGATGAACCTCTGGGATGCCCTGGAAAAAAGACTCAAAGAACAATTCGAGTGGCCGGAAACTCAGATCGAGGAATTTCTTAAAAAGGTTGATGCTACTGAAGAGTACTGGGACATGGTTGAGCGGAATAACTAGACCGCCTGAGATATAATAAAATTCAAAAAGACGGAAAAAGATTATGCCCAAGAAATATCACATTCACCCTAAGGCCACGCCGTTGGATTTGGACTATATTTTCAAATTCAAGATAGTGCGAGGCGAAGATTGCATTAATTGCGGCAAATGTTCCAAAGTATGTATTTACGAGGCGCACAAACGGAGTAAGGATGACCCGCGTAAGATGGCAGACCCGAACACTGTGGTCTGCAGAAATTGTTTCCGGTGCATTCAGGAATGCCCCAGGGGAGCGCTCGAAAAATCACTGGATACGGGTTTTTTAAATACAGGCGGCGGATACTGGAAAGCTGATATGCTTATCAGCCTCTGGAAGCAGGCTGAGGACGGGAATGTCCCTGTTTCCGGCGCAGGCTACCGGGGGCCGTTTACCGGACCTGGGTTTGATAGCATGTGGACCGATATGTCTGAAATCGTACGTCCTACCAGGGATGGGATTCACGGGCGTGAATATATCAACACCTCTGTTGAACTTGGCCGCAGACTCAATCACTTGGTATTTGGTGCAGAAGGACAGTTGATATCAAAGATGCCTGATACGGTCGATGTTTCTCTCCCTATTCTCTTCGATGTCCCGACGGATAAATTGAGTTCGCATATCAAGTTTGCCATGGTCAAAGCCGCGGCCGAACTCAATACCTTCGTAATAATGCCAGTTACCGATATTACGGCTGAATTTGAGAAGTATTGCGATAACATCATCCCCCGTCTTGCGGTCACAGAAATCGACGGGCATAAGGACATAATGAAAAAAGCGCGCATTGTGTCTATCGATTATGATAATGTGTTATTAAACAATCTTGTGGGCCTTCGGGAAAAAATAAAAAAAGTCAGTCATGCTCTCACCATTATTCGCATTCCGGCGGTGAAGGAAGTGGAATACACAGCTACTAAACTGGCACACGATGGTGCGGAAATTATCCATATTACTGCCGATTACCGGGGTCGGGAGCTTGATAGCGCCAAGGGGTCAGGTAGCAGACATCTTAAGGACATTATCAGATCTGTCCACCAGAGGCTGGTGGAAGACCACATCCGTGATGAACTTACGATTATCGCCTCCGGGGGGATAGCCATGGCGGAGAATGTCACCAAAGCCATGCTATGTGGGGCTGACCTTACGGCCATTGACTTGCCTTTGATGATAGGTCTGGGCGCCAGAATTTTTGAAGATCGGGAGAAATATCTGGTCTTCCCGGAAGGGCTCGCTAAAATTCCGACCCCGATAGTCACCCAGCGCATGATTAATCTTATGGGCGCCTGGCATTCGCAGATATTGGAAATGATGGGAGCTATGGGAATTCGTGAGGCCCGTCGCCTAAGGGGAGAATCTGGCCGGGCGATATTCTTTGAAGAAATAGATAAAGACACTTTCGGTAAACTATTTTAAAAAAAGCTGAGAGCATATGAAACCATCAACCGTAAATATCAAAATAGCGCCTTCAAGGTTTAAGCACCAAGTACCGAAATATAAGATTACCCGGTCCGATGATTGCATTAATTGCGGGACCTGTGCCAAGACATGTCCGTATGGTGTACATGAGAGGGTCGAGGGACACAATAAGGTAAAACGGCCCATCGACTACAAGTGCATCGGCTTCGAGTGCCAGAGTAAGGATTTTTACTGCGTCGCCAAGTGCCCCCGCAAAGCATTAAGCCTATCGCTAAACCCAATGTATGCGACTCTGGGAGACTACCGCTGGACCCCAGACATTATCACCGCAACCTGGATAATGGCGGAAACCGGGTATCCGCCACAGCGTACCGATCTCGAATATAACATTGGTAATTCCGGGGGCGGCTTCGATAAATTACGATTCAAATTCCCGGCAAACCCCAAAAAGGTGGATAAACCGGAAATATCCACGGAGGTTCCGCTGAACCGTAGAAACGACGGGCGTGAGAAGATAGTAATTTCAACTCCTGTCTATGGGGGCGGCATGTCCTTCGGATCGGTCAGCCTACCAACGATGGTTTCCAAAGCTCATAATGCGACTATTTGGAATACATTTACCTGCACGGGCGAGGGCGGTTACCCGGATAACCTCATACCGTACAGCGATCATGTAATTACCCAGGTCGCAACCGGTCTGTTCGGGGTGCGCGAAGAGACCATCCAGCGTGTTAAGATCGTCGAGTTCAAATATGCCCAGGGTGCCAAGCCGGGTCTCGGCGGACACCTTCTTGGAGAAAAAAATACGGAAAGCGTCGCTAAAATGCGTGAGGCTGTTAAGGGTACTTCACTATTTTCACCATTTCCGTTCCACTCAGTGTATTCCATTGAAGACCACAAAAAACACATTGACTGGATTAAGGAAGTAAATCCGCACGCTTTGATATCCGTCAAGGTTTCAACGCCAAACGATGTGGACATGGTCGCCGTGGGTTCGTATTATGCCGGCGCGCATATTATCCATATCGACGGTGGCTACGGCGGCACGGGGGCAGCGCCAGATATCGCCAAGAAAAACATTGCTATGCCTATCGAATATGCCATCACCAAAGTCCATAAATTCTTAAAAGATGAGGGCGTGCGTGATGCTATTACCCTTATTGCTTCGGGCGGTATCCGGACCGCTCATGACCTGGCCAAAGCTATTTGCCTGGGCGCTGACGGTGCAGTTATCGGTACTGCAGAGTTGGTCTCGTTGGAGTGCGTCCGCTGCGGCAACTGTGAATCAGGGCGGGGCTGCGCGAGAGGTATTGCTTCCACAGACTCCGAGTTGGCGGACCTGTTTAACGAGGAGTGGGCAACACAGCGATTGACCAATATGTACAATGCCTGGAATGTCCAATTGGTTGAGATCCTCCAAAAGTTTGGCATGCATAGTGTCAGGGAACTCGTCGGACGGACAGACTTGTTGAAGCATATAGATTATAGTCATGAAACGGAGTTAGACCATAATGGATAATGCCGAAAAAATATTGTCTTCCCGCGCTGAACTGTGCAGTCAGGTACCTGATCTCGCCGCCAATACCGAAGAGGAGGGTGGCTGCGGCGTTACCGGATTTATTTGTTCAATTCCGGTGACTGGTAAAAACATCTTCGAGCCTTCGCTACAGATGCATAACCGGGGTAACGGTAAGGGTGGCGGCATCGGCGCCGTCGGATTTATCCCTGAAGCCATGGGTGTTTCCCGCAAGGTCCTGGATGAGGACTACATGTTTCACATCGCACTGCTGGATGCCAGTGTGGCGTCTGAAATTGAAAACACCTACATCAAGCCGTATTTTAAGATTGACAAATTCGAAAAACTCGCTACCCTCGATGACTATCGCAGTATCGGTCTGGAGGTCAAGCCCCCGGATATTATGCGTTATTTTGTCCGGGTCAAGAACGATGTCCTGGATAAATTCATTACGGATGAGCATTTGACCTCCCTGGACCGGCGTGATGCCGAGGATGAGTTTGTCTATCAGAACAGCTTTAAAATTAACAAGCAGTATTATGCTTCACTCGGCGAAAAAAAGGCTTTTGTCATGTCCCACGGCCGTAACATGATGATTTTGAAAATCGTTGGATATGCAGAGAATGTAGTTCGTTACTATAAATTAGATGATTTTAAAGCTTACGCTTGGCTGGCCCATCAGCGCTATCCGACCCGTGGGCGGGTCTGGCATCCAGGCGGCTGTCATCCTTTCAGTGCGCTCAATGAGGCTCTGGTGCATAACGGCGACTTTGCCAATTACCAATCCGTTCTGGAATATCTAAAACAGCGCAACTATTACCCCCTGTTCCTAACCGATACGGAAGAAGCGGCTCTCCTGCTTGACCTGTGGAGCAGGGTGTACAAATATCCGCTGGAATACCTGATTGAAGCCCTGGCGCCAACTTCCGAGATGGATTTTGATATGCTTCCTGCTGAAAAACAGGTGTTGTACAAAGCCATTCAGACACATCACGTTTTTTCATCGCCTGACGGGCCATGGTTCTTTATTATCGCCCGCAATGACGTACAGAACGATCAGTTCCAATTGATCGGCATCACGGACACCGCCATGCTCAGGCCGCAGGTGTTCGCCCTGCAAGAGGGCGAGGTACAGGTCGGTCTGATCTGTTCGGAAAAACAGGCCATCGATGCAACGCTTGTATCCCTGCAGCGCGAAGATGCCCGCTTCAGGCCAATTGCTGATAAATATTGGAACGCCCGCGGCGGCAGTTACACCGATGGGGGAGCTTTTATCTTCAGCCTGAAAGATGCCAAAGACGGCTCGGGCAAGAAACATCTTATCTGTACCGATAAATTCGGGAAGGCCATCGAAACGCCCAGGGATAAGGTCGTATGTGATGTCTCGAAGAAGGCGAAGGTAAAAGCAGCCGAAGGTAAGTCCATTGAAGAAAAACTCAATGGTTTATTTGATGAAACAGACAGTTCCGCTGCTTATAAAATTTTCTCTTATGTCCGGGACGCGATAGTCGGATTCGATGCCGAGCAGTTCAGATTCGCGATTGAAACGGTCAAATCATACGGCTTGAAAAATGAAACCTGCAAACAAACGGCGATTACTGCGCTGACCCGGTTGAATGACCTGCGCTTTAACACTGGAAAAATAAAGCGTAGCTCAGTGCAGCATATTCTGAAAATCAACATCGATGAAATATTGGCGGCGACGTCGATGATTACAGAAAAAACAATTTCACAATTCGTTCAAATTGATTTTACCACCCGTGATGCATTACAGAAACCACACCAGAGCAATAAAATACTCGTCATTGACGCGGGAAATTTTGAGGCGGAAGGCGATAATTGCGATGCGGTCTTGATGGTAAAAGCATACAAACTCGGCTGGCGGCAGTTCATTGTGTATAAATACCGCGGCCAGCGCTTTACGGGTTGCGGTTTTGGCCCGGCGACGAAGGATGCAAGGATTGATGTCTACGGCTCGTCGGGTGACTATCTAGCATCCGGTGTCGACGGTATGGAGATATATGTCCACGGTAATGCTCAGGACCAGCTCTGCCAGATCATGAAAGACGGTAAACTGGTAGTTTACGGCGATGTTGGACAGACGTTCATGTACGGCGCTAAAGGAGGCGCGGCATTTATCATGGGTAATGCTGCAGGACGGCCCCTCATCAATGCTGTCGGCAAACCGCGAGTGGTTATCAATGGAACAGCTCTTGACTACCTGGCCGAATCCTTCATGGCCGGCGATGCACTAAACGGCGGCGGGTTTGTCGTGCTGAATGGCATTAGTTTTAATGACAATGACGGGTCGATCCGAGAGTTAGAATCGCCTTATCCTGGATCCAACATTTTTTCCCTGGCTTCCGGCGGTGCGATTTACGTGCGCGACCCGCATCGGAAACTGGTTGAAGAGCAACTCAATGGCGGGCAGTTCGCCAGAATGATAGATGCGGATTGGAAATTGATTGAGCCCTATCTTGAGGAGAATGAAAAATTGTTCGATATCACGATTGATCGACTCTTAACGGTTGACGGTGATAAGAAGGCGCCAAAAGACGTGTATCGAAAGATCAGACCGAAAAAAGCCGCGACGGCTAAAGACGACGATGGATTAGACGAGTCGGGGGACTGAACGGCACGACAACCGGCATACTTTAAACAGTTTTGGGTGGGATTTGCTGCGAGCAATCGCAATAACCCACCCTTTTTTATTATCAAACTCAATAAAAATAATCAAGAGTTGTTTGTTTAGATTTTACATTAAAGTCTCATTAAATTTGTACGAAAGACTCATTTATTTACTTACCCAAATGCTAATATCAAGAATAGAACTTAATTAATGTCAACCCAGGAGGCTAAAGTGAACCGCTCCAAGTTATTCATTTACTACCCCGAGTGTTGCCTTTACAAACTACACCGAGAGCACCAGTTTGCACAGCGTTTCTTACCCTCAAAATGGGACCTTGCGAATTCAATGGTTACTCTGCAAAATCAAATCACCTCGACAATAAATAAGATTAACGCCGGCACACCGCTAATTATAGGGAGTGTAATATTCGTCGCCGGTCTTAAAGCCGATACTGGATATTACCCCAACATCAATATCAGTGTGGATCCCCTCCCAGCAGACCTGACAAGCAATGACCAGGCAGCTCAGGCTGACGTCAACGGACTTAAAGCATTGCATACGGACTATCAGGAAATCGCGCGCACCAAGATAATTGTCAATAGTAAAACTGTCTGGCTTCTGGAATTCAAGGCTACTTTTGCGAACACCCCACTGATGCATGATTACCTGCTTGTTTATCTCTTAAATGGAAATATCTGGACATTAACCTGTACGGTAACAGATGCCGATTTCAGCCAATTTAAAAATGATTTCACTGTCATTACCAACAGTCTCAAGATTAACAAGTCGTTGTTTCGCGCAGTAACCCCACTCTTGTACGGGACTTGTCATAATCAAACAATCCTGCTACGATTACAGCGAGGTGACATTACCATGCCAAAACAACTCAGTCACGTTAATTCCAGTGGCGAAGCCAGGATGGTGGATATCAGCCAGAAAGGCATAACCGTGCGTGAAGCAGTCGCTAAAGGCTCCGTGATTATGAAACCATCAACGCTGGAACAGGTTAAAAATGCTGGTATGAAAAAGGGTGATGTGTTGGCGGTTGCCCGGGTGGCCAGCATTATGGCTGCGAAAAGAGTCCCGGACTTCATTCCGCTCTGTCATGCCATCTCTATTGATAGCATTACGATTGATTTCGATCTTACTGCAACTAATTGCATCGGCATTACAGGCACTGCTAAAAGCACCGCTAAGACCGGGGTGGAGATGGAAGCTCTAACGGCGGTTACCGTGGCTGCCTTGACGATTTATGATATGTGCAAAGCTGTCGAAAAGGACATGACTATTACCGATATCTATCTGGAAACCAAGACCGGCGGTAAGAGCGGCACTTATAAACGGAAGACTAAATAGATAATGGAGATTGTCAGGGCAGAAGAAGAGCATGTTGATGATATTGGCAAACTTTGGTGGGAATTCATTTAATACCTAGTCAAGGTCAGGGTGTTCTTTGATAGCGGAATTTATTTCCATGCGAATTACGAGATCATCCAGATGTCCGAACAATCTTCCAAGACGCTGTTTGGAAATAGTTCTTATTTGATGAGCCATAACAATCGAGTTCAAGGGTTGCCCTGCTTTTCTTTCCGGTAACAGAACTTCTGAGGGATATAAACGTCGTTGAGTCGTGGTTAAGTGAGGTGGTCCCCAAAAACTGGACAGGTTGTTAAGATAGAGTTCTGCTCCTAAAATAAAGAGAATATGGAGGAGCAGGAAATTGAAACAGAACCGCAGAAAGCATAGTCCGGATTTTAAAGCC
>Ga0182021_10002793_pt1 | contig 20470 bp, 21 predicted proteins | sample 612E3MmetaG_FD_120493 | JGI IMG/M metagenome (GOLD analysis project Ga0182021, IMG submission 120493) | Permafrost microbial communities from Stordalen Mire, Sweden - 612E3M metaG (Illumina Assembly) | ecosystem: Environmental > Terrestrial > Soil > Wetlands > Permafrost | place: Sweden... | reverse complement strand
TATCTTCCAGAGGAACGCCCGCGTCGAAGGCAGCTGCGAAACCGTCGCCGGTTGCGGCAAAAGACATCGAAGTGGTCTTGAAGATTCTGCCACATCCGCCAGTGGCAAGCAGAACCGCTTTTGAATGGAAAATGATTGATTCGCCGGTTGCCAGAATGTATCCTGCTACGCCGCAGCACTTGCCCTCGGACATCAATAGCGAAGTCACAAATACTTCGTCATAGATTTTGACGCCGCGAACTACGCAATTGTCGTAGAGTGCGTCCATTATCACTCGTCCTGTGCGGTCTGAAGCGTAGCAGGAGCGTTTCACTGGGGCTTCTCCAAAGTTGCGAGTGTGACCACCGAAGCGACGCTGTTCTATCTTGCCTGCGGAGTTGCGGCTAAAGGGAACCCCTAGATGTTCCAGTTCGATGACTCGTTCGGGGGCTTCTTTCGCGAGGATTTCTGCCATGTCCTGGTCAACAAGGTAGTCGCCGCCTTTGACGGTGTCAAACATATGCCATTTCCAGTTGTCTTCCTCCTCGTTGCCCAAAGCCGCCGCCATGCCACCCTGCGCTGAGCCGCTGTGGGATCGGGATGCATAGACCTTGCTCACTACCGCCACGTCGCAAGTTTCAGAAGCCTGCAGAGCAGCGGTGAGCCCCGCGATGCCTGCACCGACAATCACAACATCAACCTGATGAATCATACTAACTGCTCCTTGTCTCCGCAAAAAGAATTCCACGATTGACTTCTTTGAGGGCGTCGCAACAGGTCATGACCATTGCCATTCGCAGACCCTTCTTCACGTAGTTGAGGTACATGGCGACGGCTTCGGGTCCTCCTGCCAAACTCATCCATGCCAAAGGTCTCCCAATCAACGCCACGTCAGCGCCCAAAGCCAAAAGCTTCAAAACATCATAGCCCGTGCGAACTGCACCGTCTGCCATAATCGTGATTTTACCTTTGAATTCCGCCGCGATTTCAGGCAACACTTCGGCAACACCTTGTCCGCAGTCCATAACCCTTCCGCCGTGGTTACTGACATCCAACGCTTTGGCTCCGGAATCCACCACTCTCCCCGCGTCCTCGAGGTTCATGATGCCTTTGAACATGATTGGTTTGTCAGTGGCATCTACGAGTTCTTTGAGTTCTCGTTCACTTTTCCGATACAACGGCTTTCCCCTCAGCGCCCAGTTTGTAGATCCATAACCGTCCAAGTCGACGCCTATCGCTAGCGTGTTTGCTTCCTTGCACCGCTTGAAAAGCCCGAGCAGCCGTTCCTGGGACTGCGGCTTAAAAACTGGAATGCCCCATCCGCCGTTTCTGCCTACAATATCGATTCCTGGATGGTCAGGGGCGTCCACGGTGTTCCCGCTTAAGCCAATGGTACCCGCAAGTTTGGCGCCTTCAATTATGCCACGCTGGAATTCCTCTTCGCTCAAAGCGTTGTTCATGCTTAAGCGTGTCCCCGACATGCTGGTCGCCATCACGGGCAGAGCGATTTTGTTTCCCAGAAAATTGGTCTCGAACTCTGGTTCACGGTGCTCTCTAATTACCTGCATTTTCAGCTTAACGCGGCACAATGCCTCAAAATTTGCATTCCAAGTTCTGCCTTGCCCAGCGCCTCCAAACCCTATGGGTTTGCCGTATTTTTGACCTTGGCAAAGTCGGTCAGGGTTTCCGTCACACACCTTGTTAACGGCACATACGTGGGCAAGTTGTCTGCGAGCAATTTCTCTAAAGTAAGATATGTCTTTAGTAGGCTTCTCACCTAAGGAAGGATAATTTCTTTCATATTTCGCCCTTTTCTCGGTGAATTCTTCGTCTTTGATTTCTTTCAAGTTGCCTTTCCAGTGACCGCAGACTGGGCATCGCCACTGGGGTGGGATTTGTTCAAGCCTGATTTCTGCTTGCAATCCGGCTTTAATATCGCCTTTTTCTTCATCAAACACGTAGATGCCGCAAAACGAGCATTCAAACTTCAAACAGGACTCACCTATAAAACGATTCAAAACATGAATGTTCTCACTTAGTCTTTGAGGTTTGTTGCCAAAAAGACTTTTGCCACGGATTTTTTCGCCAGGAGTTGCCTTAATGCTTCCTTCTGGAAAGGCTTATAACTTGTTGGAAACGATTTTGATATGTCTTCTGAAGGGCCCTTAATGACTGTCGAAAAAACCCACGCTTTATCCAGCGAAAACACGTTGCAGTCGTATTTTGAAAAGGCAAAAACCCTGTTGGATTTCCAGCTACAAACTCTTCAGCCAATCGTCGCCAAACTCAAGCTGCACCGACAGATAGAATATGTCTTGCAAACTCAAGGAAAACGGCTGCGTTCTACGCTTGTTCTGTTTGCTGGAGAATGCGTAGGCGGAAAGATGGAAGACCTGGCAACGTTGGCTCTGGCAGTTGAGTTGATGCATTCGGCGACGTTGGTTCACGATGATATCTTGGATGGGGACGTGTTCCGGAGAAACTCGTTATCTGTTCAAGCGAAATGGGGTGTTAAAGAAGCCCTTTTGGTTGGTGATTCTTTGGCTTCTCTTGCCATTTCTCTTTGCCGGGGCTATCGAGGCGAAATCCTCGATGTGATGGCGAACACCTGCTTGCAACTTTCCGACGGCGAATACATGGATATACAGCTTACGAGACTTGGCGGTTCAGAGAAAGCTTACTTGGAGAAGGTTAAGAAGAAGTCTGCCTGCCTATTTAAAGCCGCCGCGGAATGCGCAGCTTTAGCTTCGAATGGTTCTCCGCGGGAAATCTCAGCTTTGGCGGACTTTGGTGAAAACTTTGGCATAGCTTTCCAAATAAGAGACGACATTTCGGATGTGACGGCAGCGCGAGATGAAATGCCCCCCGACCTTAACGAGCTTCGCGCGACACTTCCCCTTATCCAACTTTACAAAAACGCGAGTGTAGAAACAGGTTTGTTTCTGAAGAAACTGGAGTCCGCGAAGAAAAAAGCAATTTTCGATAAACGCATTCTAAGTGAGTTGCGCGGTAATCTTGAAAGCAGCGGTTCTATGTGTTACTGCGCTGCTAAAATAGACCAATATTTTGACCGGGCAATAGCGTCGTTGGCTCCCCTTGGCGAAAGCGACTACAAGAACTGTCTTGTTGAAATGGCAACGTCTTTGAGACGCAGCCAGCCTACTTCGTAAAGTACCCAAAAGACTTATCTTTAAAGCCAACAAAGTATCAACGGAAGTTTTGAATGGACTTTTCAGCGTGAAGATTCTATGAGTAACGCAAATATGAAAAAATTTACTTCTGCCGAATTACAGCAGTTTGACGGACAAAATGGGCGTCCGCTTTACATTGTTTTCAGGGGCAAAATCTACGATTTGACCAACAGCAAGCTTTGGCCCGAAGGCAAGCATATGGGGTTGCATACCCGAACCGAAAACTTGGTCGAGTCCATTAAGGTGGCTCCTCACGGCGAAGATAATGTTTTCAGGTTTCCGCTTGTTGGCGAGTTGGTGGAGGTTCCTTTTGAGGCGCCAGCTCCGCCACCTGTTGAGAAACCGGTGGTAGTGCAGCCTCAGCAGCCAGTTCAGACCCAACCTGCAGGGCTGAGTAGGCGCAACTTCCTCAAGCTAGCAGCGGCGGCCGGAGGAGCGGTTACTATTGCGGCTGTTGTTTCTTCAATTAAGGCTGCAACCTTCGTGCCTACATCGGCTAATGCAGTTGCTTGGCCCATTGTCACAGTGACAAACATCAACCAACTCACCAACTTGACTCCCGTTATCTTCAACTATCCCTTAACTAACACACCCAACATTCTGGTCAAGTTAGGCGTGGCCGCGACAAACGGCGTCGGACCAAATAATGACATCGTGGCGTTCAGTAGTATCTGCCAGCACTTGGGTTGCCAATACAGTTTTATCCCAACAGGCGGTTCGCCCGTCTGTAATGCAGCATACAAGGCACCTTTGCCAATGGGTTACTGCTGCTGTCACGGCTCACAATACGACTTTGTCCACGGCGCCAAAGTCTTAGGCGGTCCAGCGCCAAGACCAGTCCCCATGGTCCAACTTCAATTCGTCGCAACAACCGGAAACATCAATGCTATAGGCATGATGCCCCCAACGATTTTTGGGCACGGTCCACCAGGAACCACAGACCCAACGTTGGTCATGCAGTACGATTTGCAGGGTGGACCCATAGTAACACAATCCACGGTGTCAGTGTGAGGCTTGATAGATGAGCAACAAAACCGCTTACGACAGACTCGTCGACTGGTTTGACGTGAAACTCGGTTTTTCGAAGACGCCTCTTAAGCCGATTCCTGATTTTACTTTGAACCCGATTTACTGGCTAGGGCTGCTTTTGGCCGGAACGTTTGCTTTGCAGGCTTTAACGGGGATTTTCATGTTGCTCTACTATGTGCCCACGCCAACGGAAGCTTACTCGTCAACCACGTACATCATGAACTCGGTGCCTTTAGGTGGTCTTACAGAGACCTTCCATCTATACACCGCCTATGCCATGATTTTACTTACGTTCCTGCACTTGGTTCGGAACTACTTTGGTAGTGCTCACAAAGGAAACCGTGACTTGATGTGGCTAGCCGGGATAATCCTTGGCGCTATCGTGGTCGGCTTCGGCGTGACAGGCTACCTTTTGCCTTGGACAGTGATTTCGAAGTCCGCCAGCGACGTCGCCGTAGGCTTCATCAACTTCTTCCCCACTGGCCTGGCAAACCTGGGAAAATTTGTCGTCACAGGTTCGGGCAGCGATGCCTCCCAATTGACCACTTTCCTTCACGTTCACACAGTTTTCCTGCCCCTCGCGCTTATCGCTTTTCTCGCTCTGAAAATTTACATGTACGAGGTTCACGGTCCAGCTTACGTGGCAGCCTACGGAAAACCCAAAACTGGGAAACTTTATGGTTGGTTCCCAAAAATTTTCCTCTACGCCATCATACTTTTTAGCGCATACGTCGCTATTTTGCTCGCAGCTTCGTCGCTCTTTCCGCTTGCTTTGCCGCCCGCTTACTCACCAGCGACCGCAGGGCAATACATTGTGCAGCCTGACTGGTACCTTCTCTTTGTCTACCAAGTCCTAAAGATTCAAGCATTTGAAGGCGCCTCAGCAATATACGTCATAGCAGGACTAATTGGCTTCGTGCTGCTTCTGTTCCTTTTGCCCTTTTACGACCGGAGCAAACGCAAAGACCTCAGCCAAAGACCCCTCTACGTCACAATCGGCGCCATACTCGTCTTTGAGTTCATTACCTTAACCATCTGGGGGTATTTGACTCCTGGGCAGGTCATTCCCAACTACCAGGCGGTTCTGGTTTTAGGCGGCGTTGCCGCAGTCACTGCCGCAGTGTTAGCAGGCGTTTACAGGCTTCGAAGAAAAACAGCTCTTTCACCTAAGCCACAACAATCCCTGCACGCAGCGTCTGCGGTAGCTTCAGCTAAAATTACAACGCAGACAAGAGAACTTTCCAACGGTTTCCGGATGGCATTTGATAGCATTTTCACCCGATTCACAGCCGTCTTTGCAGTTTTCCTCGCCGTTGCTTCCGTGTCTTTAGCTACGTTAGTGAACATGTTGCCCAATATTTTGGCTTCGGCGCCGATTTTTGTTTTGGCTGCCGTGGCGTTTGCCGCGTCATCTTTCTTCATGTGCAGGATGCTTCGAAGCTTCGTTTTGGCTTACGAGCGGACGGTGACTACCCAATGAAGCGCAGAAGTGACAGTCTAAGTTTAGTTGCCGTTTTCTTGCTGGTTTTCCTCGTTATCGTTGGGGTCATGATTTGGCTTCTTGACTTTGTTGCCCAGCAGAGAATCTTTGGTTTTCTTGTGAGCGCCGAATTCGTTGCGTTTGCCTTGATAGTGTATCTTTACTACGTGGAGAACCCCACAGAAATTAGCCGGAAATGGCTGCTGACTGGGTTTGCTGCGCTCGCGGCTCTTGTCTTGATGGCTGCTGCTATTCTTGCAGGCGTCGGCGCGCCTCCTACCGCCAACGTACAAGTAACCTTGTACGCGGGCGAGATTTCGGGTACCCAGTACGGTTTCGGTTACAACTCCAACACAATCACTTCGCCAGGTCCCACCTTAACCTTCAAAGTGGGCGACGTCGTTAACTTTGCCCTCTTTAACGCGGGAACAATGCCCCATAATTGGGCTCTCGTAAACGCGAACCAGACATCAGCAAAGGTACTCTTTGGTGCGCAAATAGCAAGCGGCACCATCCCAGTTGAGGTTAACCAGTCTGAATCAGTTGTATTCTCTGTGACTCAGGCAGGCAGCTTCTTCTACATCTGTCAGGTTGCAGGTCACGTGCAGTCGGGCATGTGGGGAAGCGTGGTTGTTAACCCGTGACACAAACCAAAATTGAAGAGTTCACTGCTTCCCTGTTGTTCGCTTTGGCAAGCCTGCTAACCGGCGTCATGAGCGCCTTAGCGTTCGGCGCTGTGCTAGCACGAAACCTCAAAACACAGCAGCACAACGGCGCCTTTCTTGCAGACAAACAGAGGGCACTAAACTTCTACAGAGTCTTCTCCGCCGCTTACGATATTCTGAATCCGCACCTCTACACGGATTACATGCGGAGCGAAATTGTGACAAGAATCGGCAGCGGCAAAGGGCTGCGAGTGTGGATGTAGGCTGCGGAACCGGCTACACAACCGCGGGCATTCTTAAGCGGACAAACGTGTGCGAAGTCGTGGGCGTAGACCTGAACCCTGTCCAGCTAAGCAAAGCCGCAAGAAACCTGCAGGCAGAAAAACCAAAGACATACAAGGTTTTCTATACGCCGCTATCTGGCGAGGTTGAAGGGTTGTTTCGTGGCGCTGAGCTTAAGGAGGTAAAGTCGGAGTTGACGGGCGTGAGAACGGTTTTTGGGACGGACAAATACGTTGTTGTTGCTTGGGGAACAAAGTAGCTGTGGAAGGTCTGTTACCCTCGGTTACCTATTCCTCCCATTTTTGTAGGTTCAAGCGCGAATGGAATTGCAAAGACATTTAGTTTCCTTTTTTGATGCTTTTGCTAAGGTGATTGCAACGGGCGCGTATGCAACGGCGAGGGCTGTTAACGCGAAAGCTAGTTGCCATGCGTTGGCGTGGTTGATTAAGCCTTGGACCGAATACGCCGCGATGAGGGCGAAGGCTGTGACGCTGTGGGCTTTTATCATGGCGAGGTTTGCGGGAGCCATCAGCATTGGGTTGTTATAGTGGATTCTTACGATTCGGATTGATTGGTAGACAAGTGGCAGTGAAATGAGGGCAGCCAGGGCGAAAACGGGAATTAAGTGAAGAGCCGTGGCGCCGACGATCATGCCGTAGGTGCATATCCAGCTTATGATGTAGAGTTTGACGCCTGCTTTCTTTCCCCACCTAGCGATCAAAGTGAGTTTTCCAGCGGTGCGGTCCTCTTCGACGTCGGGGATTTCGTTGATGATAATCATGGAAAAAAGCATAATGCCAAGTGGCAACGTGGCGAAGAAAGCCTCAGCCGTTAGCGTTTGCGCCTGGACATAGAACGCGCCCATCCCAATGAGTGGACCAAAACTTGCAAGCATCGCCAGCTCGCCTAAGCCGTGGTGCCCAAAACTGATGGGTGGCGCTGTGTAGAAGACGGCGCAGAAAACCCCGACAAAGCCAAAAGCCAGAATCGGCAAACCACGGGTAAGCGTGAGATCGAATCCCACAGCAATGGTGACAAGGTAGCAGAGCGTGAATGCCTTGAACATGCTGCTAGGTTTGAGTGCACCGCTGCTAAGCGTGCCGCTCCCGCCAGTGTACGGGTTCTTCTCGCCGGGCTTAAGTTTGTCGACGCTGTGCTTGAAATCAAAGTAGTCGTCGGTCATGTTCAAGGCGATGTGGTTTATGATGATGGCAATCAGAACCAAGAGGAAATAGAACAGAATGAATTTGCCGTTGCTCGCCCAACTCACTAAACCGCCCAAGACGGCGGGAAAAATACTTGGAGGAACAAAGTGATAGCGAAACGCCAGCCACCAGACCTTTGCGGTCGCAGGTTTATGAGGGGTTGCCAAATCAGTTCAGCCGATGCAGCTTAATGCGTATGTTGAGTCTTTTCTGTTTTGCCCTGCCCCCTGCAGAGAAAACTTGGTTTTAGGTTATTTAACTAGCAGTTGGTTTGAGGTCGAATTAGTTGGACAAGTAGACTGAAATAGACTGAAGCCTGCCTACAGAAATCGTCTGGGGTCAGTGTCGATATCCAACACGGTTGCTTTTTTGGCTGCCAGCGCTTTTTCCACAGCAGCTTCCAGTTGGCCAGGCTCAGTCACTTTTATGCCAACGCCTCCTGCGTGCTCCGCGAAATCCGCAAAGTTGTAATCAAACAGTTCAGTTTGGCTGCTGGGGTAGCCTTCAACTTTCTGCTCCTGCATAATCATGCCCAAACGCTTGTTGTTTATGATGAAAACCTTAACTGGCAAATTGTATTTAAGTGCGGTGGCAAAGTCGCCCATGACCTGCGTGAAGCCGCCGTCGCCGGTAACACAAATGATTTGCCGCTCGGGATAAACCAACGCCGCCGCTAAAGCTCCAGGCAACCCAAAACCCATCGAAGCAAAAAGCCCGCTCATTATCATTTTCTGCGTTTTCTTCATCTGGAAGTTTCTTCCAAACCACCAGCAGTTTTCTCCCACATCCAAACTGAAAATTGCTTCCGACGAGACCTTGCTGTTTAAGACCTTCATTATATATGGGGCGCGGATAGGCATGGCCGTTGGGTCGGCTTCTTTGGTTAGCTGCTTGCTCCACGCCTCTTTCAGGCGGGATACCTCGTTGAGGTAAGCTGAGTTTTTCTTTTCTTGAACTTTGGCGGTGAGTTTGGGAATGAGAACTGCACTGTTGCCCAGCAGACCCGCTTCTACTGGAAACTTTTTGGCAATGTTTTTCATGTTGATGTCTATTTGCACCATACGTTTCTTGGGCAGCTGAGTTAAGTCGCTGAAGGATGAGCCGATTACTATGAGCAGGTCAGTTTTGTCTACGAGTTCGCCCGCCGCGGTTGATCCGACCCCGCCATGGCAACCTGCAAGCAATGGGTGGTCTTCATCGACGGTTCCTTTCGCTCTGAAAGTGGTAACGATGGGCGCTGAAATTTTGGTTGCGAGTTTAAGCAGTTTGTTTCCCTGTCCTCGGCATCCGAAACCTGCAATAATCACGGGTCGTTCAGCGCTGTCGATGACGTGGACTGCTTTTTCGATGATTGCTTCTTCCACGCCAAACGCGAGGTTGGGCATTCTGCCTTCGAACGGGCGGATGGGGTCATCGTAGGGAAGTTTTTGTATGTCGTTTGGGATGCCGATGTTGCTTACACCTCGGTCCAGCAGCGCAGTCTTTACTGCTAACGTTCCCAGCATCGTAGTCTGGTCTTCGGTCATTAGGATCTTGTTGAACACGCATATGGGTTCAAAGAAACTGTGCTGGTCAATCTCCTGAATTGAGCCAGGTCCGATGTACTGCCTTGCGACCATGCCCGATAGAACCAACACTGGAGCGCCGTCTAAGCTGGCGTCGTACAAGCCCGTCGCGAGGTTTGTTGTGCCCGGTCCCGAAACAGAGAGACAAGCAGCAATATGCCCCGTCAGTTTGCCGTAAGCCGATGCCATGAAGGCTGCCACTTCCTCATGTCTGACTTGGATGTACTTGACTCGGTTGCTTTTCCGCACCGCTTCAACAACCCCTAACGTGGAGGTGCCGGGTACACCGAAAACATAAGTTAATCCCCACTCCGCAAGTTGTTCAATAAGGACATCTGATACGGTTTTGCCTCCCTTTGGCATTTCTGCAGAGGCTTTTTCTGTTTTCTCAGTCAGAAGCACGAAGCTGCTTTTTGGGGCACCGCACACGGGGCAAACCCATTCCTTAGGTAAATCAGAGAATTTTTTGCCTTCTTTTTCCTCATCATAAACGTAGTTGCATACGGTGCATCTGTACTTTGCCATGGCTAAAACCTCGGGAATCGGAACTGGTAGGTTAAGCGCGGTTTGAGCTTATCTGCCTTTTGGAGTTCAGGTCTCTGTGAAAAATGAAACAGATTAACTGAAAAGAAGAAGAAAAGTGTTTAGCAATTTCTTCTTCTATCCAACTATCAAACAAGAGGGCCCCTCGACATTTTGCTTAGAAGAAGAACAACACGTGTAATTGCGGTGTTGTTCTTCTTTCAGGCTGATACGATAGTGCAAAAATAATGGGCATAATCGATTTAGGCTGCAGAAAAAGCCTAGTTTGCCTTGCCGCATGACGGGCAGAAACTGCCTTGCTGAATTTTTGCTCCGCAGTATCGGCATTTGGACGGTGACTGGGAAAGCAATACTGTTGCTCTTTGCGCTTGGAGCTGATTGAGTTTGGCGTGTAATTGCGCGATTTGTTCGTCTAAGCTCTTTTTGAATCCTGTGACTAATGCGGTTTGTTCTTGCATGCTTCTGACGGATGTTGCGATGAGGACTTGTCTATTGTATTCTGTGCTTGCTACGACTTTGCCAGATATTGCGCCTACGATGCCAAAGCAGATAAGGCCTTCGCCGAAAAACTGCAGAATTAAGCCGAAGATCTGGTAGGTTTGTGCACCTGGCATAAGGGTAGTGACTAAATCGATGATTGGCGACGCCCTAAGAAGGGTAAGCAATCCTAACGGAAAAAGAATAAGTCCAAGAACCAAGTAATATGTGCTACTAATTCTTGTTTTCTTCATTAAAAGTTGGTCTCCTGACCATTTTCAAATGGGGAAAACGAGGATTTAAACTTTGTAGGAAATTTGATGTTGGATTTCAAGATTGCCTTGCAGGTTATTTTTCTCTTTAGATCAGTAATGCAGGCTATGACGTAGGCGGAACTGTTTTTCGTTCGTTCTGAGAAAAATTTTGGACGCGGTGGTTTGATGTTGCGTATTTGAAGGTCAGGATGCAAAATGACAGCCAGAACGCACCTAAGAAAACTGCACCTATGATGTCGCTGAACCAGTGCACGTTTAGGTATATCCTGTCAAAACCTACAAGTGCAGTAATGGAAACGTAGAATCCGCCCGTTGCCAACTTAACCTTCTTTGAACCCCAATGTACCCACGCAAAATACGTCAAAACTCCGAAGAAAACAACGCTCCCTGTCGTGTGTCCGCTAGGAAAAGAGTAACCTCCGCTGGCGATTATCTCGTTTAGCGGTCTTGGGGACATAACTAACGTTTTGAATATTTGCACTAGCAATGCATCTCCAGCCATAGCGCCCAGCAGAAGCAGACTGTAATTCTTATGATGAGTGGCGAAGAGATAAACGGCAACTATCACGGTCAGGATGAATAATGCCGTCGTGTTGAAGATCACAGAAATGACTTTAGCCGCAGGCGTGAAGAAACCCGAGTTTACAGAGTCTGCCCACAGATTAACATTCAGGTTTATAGTGTTGAAACTACCTCTGAAAACTGCGGTCAGCAGGAAACAGATTAGGAACAGTACAGAACCGAAAAGAACCATTTTCTGATTGGGTTGATCGAACACTTCAACATTATTCTTGCAGTGACTTTAAAGGGTTTAGAGGCAAAAAACCGAGAGTCGTGATAGAAGGCAAGTTGTTTGAAGAGGGTTGAGTTCAGCGTTGTACGGAAGTTGCATCTGATGGCGAACCATCGAAGCAGTTCCCACTGAACCCAACCCAATTCTAAATTTGGAATGTCTACCTTTAAAGTTTTGTGATTGTATCCTAGCACACACGACCGAGAAAGAAGATTGATCTCTTGGCAGCTATGATTTGAAAGGTATTTCCTGGAGAGCTATCATGGGAGGTCTAAGGGTAACAGGGTTTTGGCTTTGAGCAAATACGGCTTGATCTACCTCAGGAAATTTCATACGAATCAAGATATTTTTGCATTTGTGCCCGTTGCAGCCGTAAAGGAGCAAATCTGGGTTTCCGTTATTGTTTAAGACCAATCGGGCAGTGGAATCGCACCCTTTACAATGGTTAGACCTGACTAGATTGTTAAGAACGTAGCCTTCTACGAGCTTAACGCTCCAAGATTTCTCTTTATACACAAATCAACACTACCGTTGTGAATCGCTCGCAACTTTTCAACATGCGCTGAAGTAGTTTGCTGCATCAATAACAAAGCTTTGATGCATAAATTCGTATGTGACTGTAGGCAAGCAGCAACTTTAGCATCAATATAGGGTGAACCGATTCAAAGGTTGCTGTATTTTGACCAAGCAATGAAAACACAATTAAAAAGTTGCTGCGGGCTCGTTCATAGCTGAAGGACGTTTGGTTTGTTGTTTGGGTTTAAAGATGATGGATGCGCCCTGTATGTTCCAGCATCATTGTCATCTTTGTCATTTTTGGTTTGTTGTGTGTGTGCAGCGGACAAGGGTTGATCTACTGAAAATGTACGTTTGTATGTACGGCGTTAGCCGTTTTTGTTTTGTGTGTGGTTGATGCAGCAGCTGTGCAGCCCATTGTTGCATCAGTTGCATCAAGCAGCAACTTCTACCGTAGATTTGGTTTTTTTGGGTTGGAAGATGGTCAGGGCACGTAAATCTTGGTGATCTTTGTTGTCTTTGGCGTTTGTGTGGGTTGTTGCAACTGACGATTTGCATCCAGTTGCAATTGCAACAACAACTTCTACCAACATCGGGTTGGGAGGCTTTTGCGTTTTCCGTTTTGGGCTAAAAGATGACCTGTTGCGAGGCAACGAAGTTAGCGTTAACTTTTGTTTGCGGATTGGGGTTTCTTTTTCTGCGAGAAAGTAGCGCCCAAAGCGAAACTCGCTATGAGCACGATTCCCACCCCCAAGAGCCCCGCGACCAGAGTGGAAACGTATGGGTCTGAAAACGCAATGGAATAGTTTGCCATCAAGCCGTTCCAAGCGGGCCGCTGTTGGTTGCCAGACTCCTTTGTTAGTTCTTGGATTCCGTCAGGAGTCCTCGATGCGAGGGGTAGCAGAACGGCAAAAGCCACCATCAAAGCGGCAACAATCAGGATGAGTTTTTTCACGGGATATCTTTCCCTCTCAGTGCGTTTATGCCCGCCAAAACGGTGTGTTGAAAACGGGGAAGCGCAACCATGAGTCCGGTCGCAACAAACCCAGTTAATGTGGCTTCTACTAATCCTTCAACGCCGTAGACGCCAAGCATTGTGGGAACAGTAAGGGCAACGCCGCCTGAATTGGCAAACGCCTGCGAAACCCCGATTTCCACGCCCGTCAGGACCGCCGTCAGAACGGCTGCACCAAACGTGGCTGCGAATACGCTTGCGAAGAAGCGTTTGCCGCTGTGCGAGTTTCCAGCTAGGAGCTTGACGAGGAAGAAGCTTAAGCTGCCGATGACTGCCATGTTTAGGGCGTTGGCGCCGAAAGCTAGCAGTCCGCCGTCAGCGAAGAAAACTGCCTGCATCCCCAAAACCAGCGTCATGCTGAGCATTCCCGCCCAAGGGCCCAAAATGATTGCGACTAGTGTTCCGCCTAAGATGTGGACGCTGGTTCCGCCTGCAACGGGGAAAGTTAGCATCTGCATCACAAAAACCAGCGCACTCAAAATGGCAAGGGTCGACGCGAAGCTGGATGAGTATGTGCTTTTGGTTTTTTTCCACGCGTAGACCAGGAATGGAACGGTGATTGCCCAGGTGCCGATGAGGACTGCTGTGTCTGGAATGTTGAGGGCGTGTGTTGTGGGGTTTATGGGAATTAGGAGTCCATCTGGGATGTGCATTCCATGCCTCCAGTAACACTTTCTACAAAAATCGTGCTACTGAATGTATAAAAGCTTTTAGGTACAAAACACCCAATTCTCTACGAGACAACATGACAAAAATCACGCGCGTAGGCGTAACCTTCCCACCTGAACTCCTCAAAGACTTCGACGAAATCCTCAACAAAATGGGCTACGAAAGCCGCAGCAAAGCAATTCAAGACGCAGTTCGACTATACGTTTCGGAACGCAAATGGCTTCAAGAAGAACCCAACACGGAGCAAACAGGAGTAATCCTTATGGTTTACGACCACGATGTTCGCGGACTCGAAAGTGGCTTAACCGAAGTCCAACACCATCACAGCAACCTTGTAACCTCCACGTTGCATATTCACATCGGCGAACAAGACTGCCTAGAAGCCATAGCAGTAAAAGGCAAAGCGGCTGATTTGCGGCACTTGAGCGATGAGCTAGCCACTAAAAGAGGCGTAAAAATCCTCAAAACCGTAATCGTTACGGTTTAGTTAACTTGGAACATGCGTTCCAGCGCTGCTCGAGCTTTCACCGCAACGTTTTCGGGAACCTTGACTAAGTGCTTTTCTTCCTTGAGCGAAGCGTAAAGCCGATCCATAGTTGTCAGCTTCATGTTGGGACATACTGCCCCTTCGTATGCAGTGAAGAACTTTTTGTCAGGGTTCTCCTTTCTCAGTCTATGCAGGATGCCTTCTTCGGTGCCTACGATGAATTCCTTCGCTTCTGAGTCTTTGGCGTAACGGCACATTTTGCTGGTGCTACCAATGAAGTCTGCAACTTTACGCATTTCACCGCTACATTCTGGGTGAACCATCACGACAGCATTTGGATGATCCTGCTTTAGAACTGTCACGTCTTCAGGCTGGAAAAGCAAATGTGTTGGGCAAAAACCCCACTCGGGCAACGGAATAATTGTTTTGCCTGTTTTCTCTGCTACGTACTCGGCTAGGTTTCGGTCTGGACCGAAAAGCACTGTTTTTGCGTCGAGGCTGTTTATGACTTCGACGGCATTTGCGCTTGTGCAGCATACGTCGCATTCCGCTTTGGATTGGGCAAGAGTGTTAACGTATAGAACTACAGGTGCTTTGGGATGCAGCGCTTTTTGGCGTCGGATTTCGTCAGTTGTGAGCATCTGAGCCATTGGGCAACGTGCTCCAAGCGTTGGCAAAAGAACTTTTTTGGATGGGTTAAGGATGGCTGCCGACTCCGCCATGAAGTCTACAGCGCAGAAAACGATTATTTCGGCATCTTTTTCCGTCATGGCTTTGCGGCTGAGTTCGATACTGTCACCTATGTAGTCTGCAATGTCTTGGATTTCTGCTCGTTGATAGTTGTGTGCGAGTATGATGGCTTTTTTCTCTTTCTTGAGTTTCTGGATTTTAGCCGTTAAGTCCATCATGGTTTGCGCCTGTATAAGTGAAACGATAGATGGGCAACTGTGAAGATATATGCTTTTACCCCTCTCTAGCGAGGTTCTTCCATTTCTTACAACAAATTCGCAGTTGACCGACCCGATAATTTGCATGTTGCGTTCTCTAAACCTCATTAATTAGCTCGCTAGTTCTGAAGCTGCCCAGAAGAGGGTTGCTTAGGGTGCTAGGTTCTTAAGCAAAAGTTACATGTTCTCTGTTGGATGATGAAGTCTAGAGTCACTGAGCCACAGCGGTGATATTGACTCGACGGGCTAACTGACAAACCTGCACATGTGCAGGCTAAGGAGGAAGGAAGGTTTAGCTAAGAACGGATTCCACGTTCAAGTTAAGCACCACTTCGGAGATATCGCTCGCATACTCCGCCGTTCTGCGCACGCTTTCGATGAGGAGACGCAGGTTAGCGATTTCTTCGATGCCTATACTTTTCGAAGCAAGAACTGCCTCTTTTTCCAGCTTATGGACTTGAATGATTTTTTCGATCACGCCTTCAGCCTGGTCAAAATCACGTTTAAACAACGCCTGAACAGAGTTTTCGAACATGGAGATAGCTAAGCTGCTCATCTGACCAATTCTCTCAAGAAGGTCTTCGCTGAGTGGATCCTTCATCAACAGAAGGTTTTCAGCGATTTTTGTAGCGTGATCTGCAGTTCTTTCAACAGCTTTCGCAATGAGCCTGTAACCTAAGCAGTCCCGGGGCGAGTTTAAACCAATTTCCTTAACCTCGCGAGGGTTAGAGACAGCCATCTTAAGCAGTCGCACGATATAGAGACCGAACCGATTAACTTCGCGGTCCGTTTCGATCACGGATTTAGCGCCTGCATAGTCTAAGCTTCTCAGACAGTTTATTGCTTCTTTGTGCATGGATGAAGCTATTATGGACATCCTGCTTAGCGCACTTTGAATAGTGAGTTCAGGATAATTGAGCAAAACCTGCAATGTCAAGTCTGCAGGCGTGTCGATAACTATTTCTGTACCTACCAAATAGTTCCGAGCAAAATTTTTGAGGTAATTCCGCAGTTTCGAGGTAAGAGTCTGCTGGTTTTGTGGTCGAATGTGCAAAACGTTGTAGCCCATTAAATAGGCAGAAATTGCCTTCCTCACTACGGCATCGGGATTCTCAGATGCAGTAATTCGGATGAAGGCTTCGTCTTGTTTTTCCTTTTTTTCCGGTTTAGACGGTAGTATCGACAGGGTGCCGTCGTCTTCTTCCCGCAGAACCATCAGGCTTCCTTTCTTGAGCTGGTTCTTGGTGACCCAGTCTTTTGGCAAAGAGAGAATATATGTTGAGCCGCCGGTAATTTGCAGCTTCCTTTGTTCTTCATTCTCTGCTGCTCCCTTAACGCTAGATTCTATTGTCAATCTTACCGCTTCCATGGGTTCTATATTAGTTCTACTGACTAGTTATAGAAATATTGCATCTATATAGTCTATGAATTTTATGGTGGTTAATCCTATTATCCAAGAAGTTGATGTTTGGAACAGGAAAAGAGGAATAGAAAATGAAAACAACATATGTAATTGTAGCAGCTATAGTGGTTCTCGTTATCATCATAGGCAGCGTCGTTGCTTACACGCAATTGTCAACGCCTGCAGCCACGCCCAGCCCATCCGCCACCGCAACGCCAGTAGTTACATCTTCACCAACCGCGGCACCAGTAGCAACACCTGGAGCGGCATCATTGATTGGTGCAGGAGCGACTTTCCCACAGCCATTCCTTAACGCCTCAATCGTTTACTATACCACAAACATTCGACCTAATCTCCAAATCAACTACCAAGGTGGCGGCAGTGGAGCAGGAATCTCTGCCCTCACAAGTAAGACAGTTGACTTTGCTTGCTCTGATGCAGCTTTGACAGCAAATCAAACTGCAGCCTTGTCTAATCAAGTCGTGACCATTCCTGAAACCATCGGTGCAATCACGGTCGCCTACAATCTGCCGAATATTCCAACGGGTCTAAACCTTACCGGTGACGTTGTCGCCAAAATCTACCTCGGTACCATAACAAAGTGGAATGATCCGGCCATCCAGAGTCTAAACCCAGGCACAACTTTGCCAGACCATGGAATATCTACCTTCCACCGCTCTGATTCTTCCGGAACAACAAAGTGGTTTACTCAATACTTGTCCCTTGTGAATCCAACATGGAACACCACAGTATACTACAGCAACAGCGTCGCGTGGCCAGTCGGAACCGGCGCGAGCGGTAACTCAGGCGTAGCAACAGCGGTCAACACAACTCAATATGCCGTAGGATATGTTGAATTAGCATACGTTCTACAAAACCACATGACTGTAGCAGCTATGGAGAACCCATCAGGTAACTTCGTCTTGCCATCACTTGCCGCGACAACAGCAGCAGCGCAAGCCCTTCCAACTTCTGGTCTTCCTTCAGGAACAGGCTCATGGACAGGCGTAAAAATTCTAAACGCTAACGGCACAACCGCTTACCCGATATGCAACCCAACCTACACCTTAGTCTACCAAGACCTCAGCGTTGTCCCAGGCATGGACATGAACAAAGCGACTCAACTAGTCCAGTTCATATGGTTCCTCGTCCACGGAGCACAAGACCTCTCGCCAAATCTGCAGTATTCACCGCTTCCAGCAAACATCGTATCGCTTGACGAAACCACCATCCGGTCAATAACTTTCAACGGGCAATCAATCCCCTTAAGTTAAGAAACCAAAGCCGGCGTTTAACGTACGCCGCAAAACCCTTTTTTATTATGAATCCATCTTCAGAGAGCAGGTTTGGATGACCAAGAAGTTAACGGGAGATAATATATTCAAAGTCGTTGCAGGAATCGTTGCAGCCTCGGCTTTGGTCATTCTTCTAGTAACAGCTTACGTTTTAGTCACTGGATCGACACTAGTCTTTGGACGATTCGGCTTAAGCTTCTTGACGAGTTCGAGCTGGAATCCGGTTGAAGGAAGAGAAGTCTTCGGGTTGCTTCCATACATTTTGGGAACCTTAGTAACTTCAGGTATCGCGCTTCTCATCGGCGTGCCCCTTAGTTTGGGCATCGCAATTTTCTTAGTAGAGATGTCGCCCAGAAGAGTCAGGGTTCCCGTCTCCTATCTAGTTGAATTGCTTGCTGCCGTCCCAAGCGTGATTTATGGATTGTGGGGCATCTTTGTTCTACGTTTTTGGGTTTTAAATAACCTTGAGAAACCGCTAAACACATATCTTGGCTGGATACCCGCGTTTAGCGGTACGCCATTTGGCTTGGACACCTTCACAGCGGGCATAATCCTGGCAATAATGATTATTCCCACGGTAGCATCAGTTTCTAGGGAAGTGTTAAGCGCCGTCCCCAACTCCATTCGCGAAGGCGCCTACAGCATCGGAGCAACCAAATGGGAAGTTATCCGGCACTGGGTTCTAAGCTACGGACGCTCAGGCATCTTTGGCGCAATCATCCTAGGTTTAGGCAGAGCAGTTGGGGAAACGATGGCTGTTACCATGGTCATCGGCAACGCCACAGGTCCAAACGCATTACCCACGACACTTTTCAAGCCCGGACAAACCCTGCCGTCCCTGATTGCGAACGGCTTCATAGAGTCGCCTGACGCTCTCCAGAAATCCGCTTTCGTTGGGGCAGGATTGGTTCTTCTCGCTATAAGCATCATCATTAACATAGCGGCTTACTTCCTGGTTACGCGGTTGCTGAAAGTCAAGGGAGGTGCTGTCGAGTAATGATGAACAGTTACGGCTTTCGCAGGTTCAAAAACAGGTTCTTTTTTGTCCTGTGCATGGTATGTGTTATAGTTGCAGTTGTGCCGCTATTAAGCATCCTCTTTGAAGTCATAGCCAGAGGTGCATCTCAAATAAACTGGAAGTTCTTGACTGAAAACTCTCTCCTCGGCGGCATCGGACCAGCCATACAAGGAACACTCATAATCATAGGTTTAACGAGCGTTGTGGGAATCCCTATAGGTGTTCTTTCAGGAGTGTACTTAGCTGAATTCGGACAAAACAAATACGCCTCGGTGCTGCGCACAATCAGCGATGTACTCACAGAGTTTCCCTCAATTGTTGTTGGCATCACCGCGTTTAGTGTAATCATAGTGGGAGTAACAAAAACTTACTCGCCTTTGGCAGGAGCATTTGCTCTCTCATTTATCTTAATCCCAATCGTGGCACGAACGACCGAAGAATCACTCAAGCTGGTGCCAAACTCTTCACGCGAAGCGGCTCTTGCATTAGGAGCCCACAAATGGAGGTCAACCATCAGCGTGGTACTTCCATCAGCCCGAAGCGGGTTAGTCACGGGCACGTTGCTCGCCGTCTCCCGAATCGCAGGTGAAACGGCACCCCTCCTGTTCACCATTTTGGGCAACAACTACTTCTTCCAAGGCTTTAACCAACCCATGGATGCCCTTCCACTGAGAATTTTCAGCAACTCTCGTCAGCCGTCTCCGGAGCTTCAGGCTCAAGCTTGGGGAGCAGCTTTAATTCTTATCCTAATAGTTCTAGCATTAAACGTAGGCGTAAGACTTGCAAGCAGAGGAAAACTTCGAGGGTAAACAAACATGAGCATAAACGAGAAAATGCGCAGCATTGGATTAAACGCGTGGTTTGGACAAAAACAGGCGTTAAAAGATATCAACATATCCATTCAAGCCAATGCAGTGACAGCAATCATCGGGCCATCCGGATGCGGCAAATCCACCTTTATCCGCACTCTGAACCGCATGCACGAGTTGACTCCGGGCGCCAAGTTGTCGGGACAAATCTTACTGGATGGAAAAAACATCTACGACAGCGACACCGACCCAGTCATGATCCGCCGCAGAGTCGGCATGGTTTTCCAGAAACCTAACCCATTCCCTACAATGAGCATATACGACAACGTAGCAGCAGGACTAAAGTTAACTGGCACCAAGAGAGGAAAAAACATGGATGAAGTCGTCAGGCGGAGTTTGGAACGGGCTACACTTTGGGAGGAAGTGAAAGACGACCTTAAAAAGCCTGGGACAAGCATTTCCGGTGGGCAGCAGCAAAGACTATGTATCGCGAGGGCGATTGCGCTCCAGCCTGAAGTAATCCTGATGGATGAGCCTTGCTCCGCGCTGGACCCTATAGCCACAGCCAAAATTGAGGAACTCGTTGTTCAACTCAAAGAAGAGTACACCGTCGTGATTGTTACCCATAACATGCAGCAAGCTGCCCGCGTATCGGACTTTACTGCCTTCATGTACCTTGGTCAACTGATAGAATTTGGAGACACAACATCAGTGTTTGAGAATCCCCGCAGCGAATTAACAGAAAAATACATAACTGGGAAATTCGGATAAGGTTAACAACATGCAACGACTTTTAGATAAGGGACTGGAACAGTTAACCACAATGGT
>Ga0182021_10002792_pt1 | contig 20474 bp, 20 predicted proteins | sample 612E3MmetaG_FD_120493 | JGI IMG/M metagenome (GOLD analysis project Ga0182021, IMG submission 120493) | Permafrost microbial communities from Stordalen Mire, Sweden - 612E3M metaG (Illumina Assembly) | ecosystem: Environmental > Terrestrial > Soil > Wetlands > Permafrost | place: Sweden... | reverse complement strand
AGCGTAACTATCCTCCATTTTCCTACATTATTATGCAGGACTCGATTCCCAGCATTTTTGCTCCCCACGGTGTCTGATCGATATGCGAACGGGAGAGTTCTATGGTCTCTGCGATGCCGGCCCGGTTATCCACCATTACCCGGAATTTCTCCGCAAAAAGCGGACCGAAACTCTGTTTCACATCCTTAAGTGACATGGTAACCATATTGTAACCGAAATTTTCGTTGACAAAAGAATCGGCAATAACAGTATATATAAAATTCGATATTTGCTCATTCCAAAAAAAAGAAATTTTTAAAGGACGTTATGAAGTTCAATCTTATACGGCCCGAGGGTTCCGCCAAAGTTACCTGCAGAGATGAATTTGACACCGGGTACTTGCACCGCTGCCCGGATTCCGGCTGCCATTGCAGCCGCAACACTTTTTTCATCGATACCGTCAATGACGATCTCATAGACAGCCTTGATTCCTGCCGGGATCTTACTGTCCGGCACTTTTTCTCTCAGGGTAGGACAGTATTTTTCATTGGTTGATGCCGGCATAAATTTATACTTAAGACTGCCTACCTTAGAGCCGCTGGCAACGATACCTCCCGGGAAACTCGTTATTGTTCCGGGTATCTTGTCAATTGCCTCAACTGCCGCTTGGGCACCAATGAGGGCAGACATCTGGTTCTCACCCATGACAAAGAAATTGCCCCCTGCAACCCCTTTGACGATGCCGAACTCTTCTTCTCCAATGTATTCACCCTGCATGATGGGGATAACCCAGCACTTTCTTCCGCCGACATCTTTCTGGTATTCATAACCATCTCCAAAAAAGTGAAGCTTCACCGGGATTTTTTCCTCAGCATTTGTGATACCGTTAAAAACTGCTGTTGTAGGGGCAGTCAGGACACATTCGGCAAGACGTTCAACAACCTGTTCTTTTAATTTTTTCTTTCCTGCACAGATAAGGATTGCAACCCCAGGTCTCCCGTCGGGTGTTTCACTCGCAGGGATGTATCCCTCAATACCTGCTTCACAAGGGCAGCCAATTGCCGATGTAGCAAAACCGGTCGCTTCCGTTGCTGCTTTCTTTGCCCATTCCTTCGTAACTGCAGTAATAATAACACGGCACACCCAGGTGGGGAATGCCTCTGCGTACGTGTTATCAATTGTAACGCCGTTGATTTCCATAAACAACCTCCGATACTACAGATGTACTATGATGTTGGTTGAATAAATTTTCTAATTTAACCGGACTTTGAGAAGCGCATAGAAATGATGGATTAAGTCAATAATTTTTAGTTAACATACCTTCACAGTATAGATTTAAAATTTTAAAGTCTTCATTAAAATGCTCTTTTATAGGGGCTTATTTCAGAACATTTATCTATATTCTTCGACCACTTTTTGATAGTCGATTTTTGAAATCGATCATAGCTGGTGCGTGAAAAAAAATGGCATTTGCAGTGCACATAAACATGGAAAATTGTACCGGCTGTAACAATTGTGTTGTCGCGTGCCCCGTAGACGCGTTGGAGCTTCATACTGTAGATCCTTCATCCAAAGAAAAGATCTATAAGGTCAAGGACGGGAAATCCATTGTTCTTGACTTTAAGGCTGAGCTCTGCGCCGGATGCGGCGTTTGTGTCCAGGCATGCCCACACGATGTTATCAAGCTGGCAGGCCCCTGGGAATCCAGATCAGTGGCAAAGGTACAATAAAAGGAGCAGCGTGAGGGTTAATTCATGGCATTGTTTCCAAAGTTTTCCAAGAAGAGGGAAGGTATCAACGTTGTGATGGAGCAAAGGCTCCTTCAGAGCGTGAACAACCTTATACTGAATTCAGAGACCTGCACGGGATGCGGTATATGTGTCGAGTCTTGTCCCGAGGATGCAATTGTTCTCGGGCTCGTTGGTGCATCGAAGCGGGGAGCTATCAATTATGCTTCTCCGGTTGATGTCGACGAGGTCAAGTGCTCGTACTGTGGCGTCTGCGTCATCATGTGCCCTTTCAATGCATTGACTCTGAAAGTGGATGGACAGGAGAAACTTCCGATCATCGAAAAGGAAGGGTTCCCACAATATGATATGAAGGCCGAGATTGATGACGAGAAATGCGTCAGGTGCACGATCTGCGAAGAGGTCTGTCCACGGGATGCAATTGACCGGAATGTCCCTGCCTATGAAGGAACCTACAAAGGACCGGTTGCCGGAGCAAAAGACCGACAGACAGCACTCAAGACAAAAACGACTTTTAAAGTTGATATGGATAAGTGCACTCTCTGCGGTATTTGTGGGGCGCTGTGCCCGGCAATTGTTGTGAAACACAAGGAGTTCACAGCGGAAACCGGAAAAGTCGAGGGCGATGTGGTCTGGGACGAAACGAAATGCGATGCCTGCAAGGTTTGCGTTGAGGCGTGTCCTGAGGACTGTATTACAGTAGAACGCGAAATCGTTTCTGACAAAATTGAGGGTAAGGTCAGCATTATCCAGGACAACTGCTGTACCTGCACATGGTGCTCGCGTAACTGCCCAACCGAAGCAATAACCGTAGAAAAGCTTTTTGAAGGCGATATTGAGTTCCATGCCGAAAAATGCCCCGGTGGCTGCTCGACCTGTGTTGAAATCTGCCCGGCCAACGCAATTTATCTCCCATCTCCAAAAGCTGCAGCAGAAATGAAGCACGAGATTGAACCCACGATTGCTGTCAATAAAGATTATTGTATCTTGTGCGGCGCCTGCGTGAATGCATGCCCCGGTGAAGATATTATTGTCCTGCAGAGGAACGGTATCCGGGTAAAAGGCAAAGAGACTGATCTGTTCAACAAGATAAAAGAAAAACTCTTCACGAGGCGGACGTCAAAAGTGAAAGAGGAGATAACCGGACAGGTCAACCTTAAACAGATGGAGAAGGCGTGAGGAAGTATTATGGTTAGAACAAAAGGTTATCCGGAAGCGCTTGAGAAGAAACTTCATGACCAGCGTTACTTCCGCGAAGACTCGAACCCGGAATTCACAAAAAACGTGAGGGGAATCTCACGCACCATTGCCCACATGTGTTACCAGTGCGGCACCTGCACAGGATCGTGCCCATCAGCCCCCCGCAGCACATACCGTATCCGGAAATTTATGAGGAGAGCAGTCCTCGGGCTTGAAAATGAATCATTGACTGATCCTGATCTCTGGCTCTGCACCACCTGTTATAGCTGTACAGACCGATGTCCACGGGATATCGCACCAACCGATGTTATCATGGCAATGAGGAACCTCGCATTCAAGAGGGATATTATACCAGTGAATTTCCTCAAAACCGTCCAGGCGATTTATAGTTCCGGACACGGTGTGCCTAATAATGATGTCAACCGGGCTGCCCGCGAAAAAATCGGGTTATCCCGCGACCCGCCCACAACCCACATGTATCCGGAGTACATCAAGGGTATCCAGAAGATCCTCGATCACTATAAACTCAAAGCAAATGCCGACCGGATTGTGAAGGAGAGGGAGGGGTAAAATACCATGTCAGAAGCTAACCACAAATTCGCATTCTACCTCGGCTGTATTGCTCCCAACCGTTACCCGGGAGTTGAATCAGCTTCCATCAAGGCCATGAAGAAACTCGGCGTTGAGCTGGTTCCCCTCAAGGGTGCAAGCTGCTGTCCTGCACCAGGTGCATTCGGATCGATTGATCTCAATGTCTTTTATGCAATGGCAGCACGAAACATTGTCCTAGCAGAACAGATGAAAATGGATATTGCTCTCGTCTGTAATGGCTGTTATAAATCAATCTGGGAAGTCAACCATAAGCTCAAGCATAATAAGGACCTCCGTGACGGCGTCAATGAAGTTTTAAAAGAAATCGATATGGAGTACAAAGGCACCATCAATGTCTATCATACTGCCGAGCTCCTCTATAACAACAAATATATCGGCGTTGAGAAGGTCCGCGATAGTGTAACTAACCCCCTTACAGGTGCACGTATCGCCGTCCATTATGGGTGCCACCTAACCAAACCCCACAAGGACCGGGAATTTGAAGATAACGTCATGCTGAATACCGAACACCCGGCATGGATGGAAGAACTGGTTGCCGCACTCGGTGCAACCCCGGTTGAATACCGGAACAAGATGCAATGTTGCGGTGCAGGTGGCGGTGTCCGGGGTTACGATATTGTTCATGCACTGGATATTGCCAACGAGAAACTCATCAATCTCAAAGATGTAAAAGTCGATGCGCTCACGGACATATGCCCGTTCTGCCAACTCCAGTTTGACCGTGGCCAGATTGAGATTAAGGAAAAGTTCGGGGTATCATACGATTTACCCGTACTGCACTTTGCTGAACTGCTCGGGTTGGCACAGGGAATGAGTCCTCAGGACCTCGGGCTGGATCTCCATGCGATCAGCTGCGAACCATTCCTGCAGAAGGTACTGTGAGGTGGGACTAATGGCCGAAAAGAAGAAATCAACTACAAAGAAATCGGAAGCAAAGAAGGAAGTAAAACAGGAAGCTCCCGCACAAATGGAAACGAAAAAACAGGTACCTGCACCCACCGGAAGCACCACAAAACAGGAGCCCCGTGTGGGTGTCTTCATCTGTCACTGCGGAACAAATATCGCCGGTTCGATGGATATTACGACCGTGCAGGATTATGCAAAAACCATTCCGGGTGTGGCATACGTTGACAACTACCAGTACATGTGCTCAACACCGGGTCAGGGCAAAATTGACAAGGCAATCAAGGAGCACAAACTCACCGGTATCGTGGTCGCTGCCTGTTCGCCACGACTCCATGAACCAACATTCAGGACGGCAACAAAAGAAGGCGGCCTGAACCCGTTCCGGTTTGAAATGGCAAACATCCGCGAGCAGAACTCGTGGGTGCACATGCACGACCGTGAAGGGTCAACAGAAAAGGCAAAAGACGCAATCCGAATAGCTGTTGCAAAAGCAGCACTCCTTCAGGATCTGTTCCCGAAGGCTGTACCTGTTGAGAGAGCGGCGATGGTTGTAGGTGCCGGTGTCGCAGGTATGCAGGCGGCACTCGATCTCGCAAATGCAGGGATCAAAACCTATCTCATAGAATCTGCCCCCAGCATTGGCGGACGTATGTCCCAGCTGGACAAGACATTTCCGACACTTGACTGTTCTCAGTGTATCCTGACACCAAAGATGGTTGACGTCGGCAGGGCTGAAAACATCGATCTGATGACCTACTCTGAAGTTGATGCAGTCGAAGGGTATATCGGTAACTTTGATGTGACAATCCGCAAGAAAGCACGGGGTGTCCTTACCCCCAAGGAAGCAGAAGCACGCGGGATTGTCGGTGGAGGATGTAACGGTTGCGGCGACTGTGATATTGTCTGCCCGGTTGTCAAACCCAACGATTTCGAAGTGGGAATGAAACCGCGAAAAGCGATCTATATCAGCCACCCGCAGGTTGTTCCCCTTATTTACACGATTGATTTCAATTCGTGTATCAAATGTGGGCTTTGTGTTACCGCATGTGGTCCTGAAAAGAAGGCAATTGATCTTGAATCCAAGGATGAGTTTATCAAGGTCAAAGTCGGGACAGCAATTCTCGCTACCGGCTACGACATCTACCCGGTCGAGAAGAAAACAGAATGGGGATACAAGAAGTACGAGAATGTTATAACGAGTCTCGAGTTCGAACGGCTCATCTGCGCATCCGGCCCAACCGGGGGTCACCTTGTCCGCCCAAGTGATGGTGAGACACCTAAGAGAGTTGCATTCGTACTTTGTGCAGCCTCTCGTGACAATACCGGAAATGGGAAACCCTATTGTTCCAGGTTCTGTTGCATGTACTCACTGAAACATGCACACCAGATCATAGAGAAGATCCCCGGCTGCGTGCCGTATATCTTCTATATGGATATTCGTTCATTCGGCAAGATGTACGAAGAGTTCTATTACCGCATCCAGGACGAAGGTGCAAAGTTCATACGCGGCAGGGTAGCAAATATACTTGAAGATCCGGTAACCAAAAACCTCCACGTCCACACAGATGATACACTGCTCAACCGCCCGGTTGACATGGATGTCGACATGGTCGTTCTGGCAGCTGCAGTTCAGCCAATGGAGGATACAAACCGCACCCGCAAACTCTTCGGTGTATCCTGCTCGATGGATGGATGGCTTCTCGAAGCTCACCCGAAACTTAATCCCTGTGGGACGACTACCGCCGGTGTTTTCCTTGCCGGGGTGTGCCAGGGACCTAAGGATATTCCTGACACTGTAGCTTCTGCCGAAGGTGCAGCATCTGCGGCAAGTATCCCGATCCACCGGGGAGAAGTTGAACTTGAACCGTACTTTGCCACGTGCATCGATGAGAAATGTGCCGGCTGTGGTATGTGCATCAGCCTTTGTCCCTATAGTGCGCTTGCACTTGTAGAAAAGGAAGGGCGCACTGTCATGGAAGTCACCGAAGCCAAATGCAAGGGTTGTGGAACCTGTGGTGGATTCTGTCCCGGGGGAGCAATCTGGATGAACCACTTTGCGACCCCACAGATCGTGGCGCAGATAGATGCATTCCTGCTCGGAGGTGAGCAGTAATGTCAGCTCCACCTGAATTCCCTATTCCAAAACGCGAACCCGGGGTCTGGCAACCAAAAATACTCGGTATTCTCTGCAACTGGTGCTCATATGCCGGTGCCGACCTTGCCGGTGGCGGCCGAATCCAGTACCCGCCGGATGTCAGGGTCGTCCGGGTTATGTGCACCGGCCGTGTTGACGCATTATTCGTGCTCAAGGCCTTTGCAGATGGCGCAGACGGTGTGCTTGTTTCCGGATGTCACTTCGGCGACTGCCATTACCTTGAAGGCAACTACAAGGGCGCAAAGCGTATGTTCATGATCAAACGTCTCATGAAGAGCATTGGTCTTGATGATCGCCGGTTCAGGATGACCTTTGTGTCAGCATCCGAAGGTGCAAAATGGGGTGCAGTCATCACCGATGTAGTGAAAACAATCAATGAACTCGGACCAAGCCCCATCAAGGAGTTCAATAAATAAAGGTGAACAGAGCGTGAAGTTCATATCCCTCCGACAATTTTTCTCACAACCGCACCAGCGGAACTGTTACAATAGTGGAGTTAATGTCAAGGAGAGAGGATACATAATTTCACGAATTATTTTAGTTATTGGAGGATTTTATCGTGGCAACGATACAAGTGAACTTAATTTCAGGGCGGAGCATCCAGCAGGGGGTTGCAATCGAAGGCGGTAAGGAGAAACCCGCTTATCGAACAGCGGCCGGGATTATTGAACTCGACCCTTCTGATTTAAAGAAACTCGGTGCATGGAAGAACACCAATGTCAGGGTGACAAGCGATTACGGTAACGTTATCGTAAAAGCAATCGAGACCACACAGGGTCCTCACCCCGGTCTTGCATTCATCCCCATGGGACCATGGGCAAATTCTATTATCAACCCGAATACGTATTCTACGGGAATGCCGACATTTAAAGGCGTTCCAGTGAACGTTGACGTAGCAATCAATGAACCTGTCCTGCTTGGTATAGAACTTGTCCAGAAATTGTGCGGGGTGAAATGAAATGACAAAGACCGTAACAGATGTAATTTGTCCTTTTTGCGGGACCCTTTGTGACGATCTGGAAGTTGTGATTTCCGATGACGGAAAACAGCTTCTCGAGGTATATAACGCATGTGTCATTGGCACTGAAAAATTCCTGCACTCCCAGTCAAAAGACCGTGTTACCCGGCCAAGGATGCATCAGGAAGACGGAACATGGAAAGAGATCAGTTACGATGAGGCAGCAGAATACACCGCCCAGATGCTGGCAAAGGCAAAAAAACCCCTCATGTACGGCTGGAGCTCGACCAACTGCGAAGCACAGAGCGTGGGTAACGAGATTGCCGAAATAACCAGGGCATGCTGTGACAATACGGCTGCGGTCTGCCACGGAACGACCCTGATTGCCGTCCAGGATATTGGTCTCCCGTCATGTACCCTTGGAGAAGTAAAGAACCGGGCGGACAGGATCATTTTCTGGGGCTGCAATCCGGCCCATGCTCACCCCAGGCATATGTCAAGATACTCGATCTTTCCCCGCGGGTTTTTCACCGGCAAAGGACAAATGAGCCGCAAGCTGATAGTGGTTGACCCCCGTGTCACTGACACTGCAAAAATGGCCGATGTTCACCTGCAGTTAGAACAGGGCAAGGACTATGAGCTGCTCAATGCACTCCGTGTTGCCTTCAAAGGTGAATGGCTCCCCGAGGTTGTTGCCGGTATCCCAAAAGAAAAGATACGGGAAGCAGCTGACATAATGAAGAGCGGTCGTTTCGGAATCATTTTCTTCGGTATGGGTGTGACACAGTCGCTTGGCAAGAATCATAACATCGATGAAGCGATTGCCGTCACCAAGGATCTCAATGAATACACGAAGTTCTCGATCATGCCGATGCGGGGACACTACAATGTAACCGGCTCCGGTGAAGTATTTGCCTGGCAGTTCGGATATCCATATTCCGTGGATTTAACCCGGGGATTTGCCCGTTATAATCCTGGTGACACCAGCTCTATTGACCTGCTGGTACGTGGCGAAATTGATGCCATGTTCACCATTGGGAGCGATCCGGGGGCCCACTTCCCCATTAGTGCCGTCAAGCAGTTCGCACATATACCGTCGGTATGCATTGATCCACACCTCACGCCAACCAGCGGCGTCTCAAAATTGCATGTCCCGGTAGCATTCAACGGAGTCGAGACCGGAGGAAACTGCTATCGAATGGACAATGTGCCAATCGACTGCCGCAAAGTCGTCGAGCCACCGGAAGGCATGCTTACGGATGAACAGTTCCTCATCAAGGTACGGGACCGGGTACGACAACTCAAGGGGGCAGCATAACCATGTCAGAATATATCATCAGGAACGGAAATGTGTTTGACCCGGTACAGGGTATCAAGGGGGACAAAGCGGACGTCGCCATCAAGGATGGCAAGATTGTCGATAAGGTCGGCTCCGGGGCGAAGGTCATCGATGCCAAAGGGAAGACAGTTATGGCGGGCGCCGTTGAAATCCATGCTCATATCGCTGGACCAAAAGTGAACATGGGCAGGATTTACCGTCCTGAAGATAAACTCTTCACCAATACTCCCACAAAGGGTATGGAGCGAATGGGTGGAGGGAACTCGATCCCGACAACGTTCAAGACCGGCTACGAATATGCAAAGATGGGTTACACCACCGCGATGGAAGCGGCAATGCCGCCACTCTTCTCCCGGCATGTTCATGAAGAGATCCGTGACACCCCGATAATTGACGAGGGTGCATTCCCGGTCTTCGGTAACAACTGGTTCGTACTGGAATATCTAAAAAACAAAGAAGTTGAGAATACTGCGGCATATATCGCTTGGCTTATCCGGGTAACCAAGGGTTTTGCTGTCAAAGTGGTGAATCCTGGCGGAACCGAAGCCTGGGCTTGGGGGCTGAACTGCCTTTCCGTGAATGATCCAGTCCCGTATTTCGATATCACGCCATCTGAAATTATCACCGGATTAATAGAGGCAAACGAATTCCTTGGTCTGCCGCACTCCCTGCATATCCACCCTAACAACCTCGGGAACCCGGGATGTTACGAGACTACTCTCGACACATTGAAACTTGCCGAAGGGTACCACGCCAAGAATAAGTTCGGTCGTGAACAGGTGATGCACCTTACCCATTCACAGTTCCACTCGTATGGGGGAACCACGTGGGGGGACTTTGAGTCCAAGGCAAAAGAGATAACGGACTATGTCAACAAGAACAAGAACATCACTCTCGACACCGGCAATGTAACCCTCGATGAGACCACAACCATGACCGCGGATGGTCCATTTGAGCACCACTTGACCGGGCTCAACAATCTCAAATGGGCAAATATCGACGTAGAGCTAGAGACCGGCTCCGGGGTCGTTCCCTATATCTACAGCCCAAATATCTCCGTCTGCGCTATCCAGTGGGCTATTGGCCTTGAGATTCCCCTGATGATGAAAGACCCTATGCGCTGCTTTATTACCACCGATCACCCCAATGCAGGTCCGTTTACCCGGTACCCGAGAGTTATCAAGTGGCTTATGTCAGCCAAGGCACGGGAAACACAGGTCAATGCATTCAAACACAAAGATAAGGTACTTGCCGCCACCAGCATCGGCTCATTAGATCGCGAGATATCCCTGTATGAACTGGCCCAGATGACCCGCGCCGGCCCGGCAAAATCACTGGGGCTCGGCGGCATGTGCGGCGGTCTGAAACCAGGAATGGATGCAGATGTTGCCGTGTACAACTTCAACCCTGACACACCGGTAGCAAATCCCGATGACATTGAAAAGGCGTTTTCACGCTGTGCACATGTGTTCAAGAGCGGTGTTGAGGTTGTCACGAATGGTGACATTGTCAGCAACGGACACAAACGCACACTCTGGGTAAATGTCAAAGTTAAGGAGAACCCGCAGGTCATGCGTGACATCACCGAAAAATTCCTGAAATATTACAGCATGACCCAAGCGAATTACGAAGCCCTCGGACATCACTTTGTTCCGAACCCGTACGCCCTTGAGGTTGATGCTACATAAGAGCAGGTACTGACCATGGAAACCGTAACCCTAACTATGAAGAACCCACCCGCATTGTATCTTGAGGCGGACAATATAACGCCTGATATATTTGCCGGGAAGACTGCAGCAAAGATTGCTGAACTGCATGTTCACGAAGGAAATGTAACCTCGACAATAGGCAAGTATTTCGAGGTAAGCGGAGATGCAGGTGCAACCACTGCTGACACGAAAATCATTGTCAAAGGAGATGTGAAAAAAGTCAAGTACATCGGCTTTAAAATGAGTGCTGGGGAGATTGTTGTCGAAGGCAACATCGACCAGTACGCCGGTGCCTGGATGACCGGCGGAAAGATGTTGGTCAAAGGCAATGTTGATGCATTTGCCGCAACCGCCATGAAAGGTGGCGAACTCACCATTGAAGGCAATGCAGGAAATTATCTCGGTGCAGCATATCGTGGTGACTGGCGCGGGATGTCCGGCGGCAAGATCCTTGTGAAAGGAAATGCCGGCAGCGACATAGGCATGTATATGCTCGGCGGCGAGATGATCATCACCGGCGATGCTGATGTCCATGTCTGTACCCATGCCGAAGGCGGAAAAGTCATCATCAAAGGAAACGCCAGGAGCAAAGTCGGCGGCCAGATGGTTGATGGCACGATCTTCGTATTTGGCGCCATCGACACCATGATGCCCGGCTTCAAACCTGTCGGCGAGACCGAACTCGAAGTTGAAGGTATCAAGGCAACATTTGCGCATTATATCGGCGATATGGGTGAACGTCATAAGAAAAAGAAAGGACAGATCGTGTACGCAAACCTGTACAAGAAGATCTAATTTTTTCTTTTTTATTTCAAAAAAGCACTGCAAATAATCTGATGAACTGAACGGGCAGTTCTCAACCCCTGTTTTTTACACAGAGCGCATCGAAAAATAAAAAGAATTAATAGCAGATATAGCAATTCGTGCTACCTTTTTTTATAATAATAATATTGTGTAAAACGATGAAATGTAATTTATAGGATGTATTTGAACATTCCTTCATTTTGAGTTATTATTTTTTATTTTATATATAATTAAAATTCTGCCCCAAATCGTAATGCTTATATGGAGAAATTGGGTATTATTTGATGTCCCAATAGGGGACGTGCAATAGTGACTTTCATTCATTACCAGTGTTCTCATGTAGTATACACTGTCGTTCAGTGACCGTATTGTATCGCAATTAAATGAAAAATTGGAGGAATTCACATGAAACAGAAAGACACGATCGACCTCTACGACGATGAGGGTAAGCTATTAAAGAGCAATGTAACTCTTGACAAGATCAGCCCGCTGGTCAACAAGGGTGCACTCAATGTCATTGACCTCACCAAGAGAACAGTGGCAGTCAACCTTGCTGGTATCGAAGAAGCCTTAAAGACCGGAAAGTTTGGCGGCAAGTCGAACCAGATTCTCGGCCGCAGCATGAGCTGCAGCTGTGTCAAGGATTGCGACGCACTCTCGGCCAAGATCAAGGAGATGGTCCAGGTCACCGACGGTGACAACACCAAGATAACCAAGGTCGGCGGCGGCAAGATGATCCTCGTCGAGGTCCCGAGTGCACGACTTGATGCAGCGGCAACCTACGACGCAGCATCAACAGCCGTTGCAGCAGCAACCACCTATGCACTGGTTGACCAGTACAAGGTCGGCATGTTCGACGGGTCCTACGTCAAGAGTGCAGTCTGGGGTACTTACCCGCAGACGATGAGCATGGATGGCGGCAACATCGTCACCATCATGTCCATCCCACAGAACAACGAAGGTCTCGGCTATGCTCTCCGTAACATCCCCGCAAACCATGCGGCAATGATGACCCACCGGAATGCCATGCAGGGTGCAGCACTCACCGCGACCTTTGAACAGGCCGGGGAGTTCGAGATGGGTATGGCAATCGGCCCGTTCGAGCGCGCCCAGCTCCTGCTCTATGCATACCAGGGCTTAAACGCAAACAACCTTGTCTACGAACTTGTGAAGGCAAACGGCAAGACCGGTACCATCGGTACTGTCGTGCAGAGCCTTGTCGAGCGTGCGATTGAGGACAAAGTCATCAAGGCAGGCAAGAAGGCCAAGAGCGGCTATATCTTCTACGACACCAAGGACCCGATGCTCTGGAACGCCTATGCATCGGCTGGAACCCTTGCCGCAACCATGGTCAACTGTGGTGCCGGGCGGTTCGCACAGGCAGTTTCCGCAACCCTGCTCTACTTCAACGACCTGCTCGAGCACGAGACCGGCCTCCCAGGTTCCGACTTCGGTCGTACCATGGGTGTCGCAGTCGGTTTCTCGTTCTTCAGCCACTCAATTTACGGTGGCGGCGGCCCCGGCGGATTCAACGGTAACCACGTCGTTACACGTCACGCAGCCGGTGTCGGTATGCCCTGCATTGTAGCAGCATGCTGTCTCGATGCAGGTACCCAGATGTTCGGCCCCGAAGCAACCTCAAAGATCTACCAGGACACCTTCGGACAGCTCGATGCATTCAGGAAACCAATCCAGGCAGTTGCTAAGGGTGTATAAACCCCGAGCGGACAAAAATGACTGAAGCCACGTTCCCCCAGTGCAGGATTGTCACCGAGCGGTTGCTTAACCCCGAGACAACTGAGTACCTGCTGAACCAGATCTGTTCTGTTGCCGGCGTAAGGCGCATGGTCCTTAACGGACCCAACCTTCCCGCAACAGTTACCTACGGACCCGCCAAAGGACTCGCCAATCCTCATAGCATGAGGAAAACGATCCATGTCGGGGACGACGAACTGGAATTACAGGTGCATGTTGGTACTATACTACTCGAGCTCGAGAACCGCGAGGTCATCCCGGCACTGCAGACCGCATGTGAACCGGTCTTCCCGGACTATCATTTCTATATCCAGGAAGGCAGGTTCATGAAAACGGAGCCCTCTCTTGTCGATTACTGCAAGTACGGCCCGAACGCGGACAAAACGATCATCGGACTTTCTGATCCAAAAAGCAAGTCCAAGCCCGTAATCATTCAGGGAACAAAATAATCATGCCGATAGGACGAGTAACCCAGGTTGTTGACTGCCGCGAGGCGATGGGCATGGGAAAAGGAGGCGGGATTGCCCAGCGGGGCACCATCTCCGAATGCCGGTACCCGGATGTCATTGTGGTCGGGATGTCTCCCGGACGCCGCCATGTGACCAAGCCGGTCTGCGATATCACCTCGGGCCTCAGACAACAGGGCGTTGAATACAGTATCAGTACGCTGGTATTGTATGCTGGCAGCGGCGTACCTCCGGATGCACCAAAAATTGCTGGTGGCGTCCTTGGCGCTTCATTTGGGCTTACTGATAAGGAGATCGTGCAGATAGAGAAACACAAAGTCGCTATCCTTCACCACGGGAATGTTCGTTCCCATGTGGTGCACAAGGTCAGGTTTATTCTCCAGAACTGTGATGTGAAAGCGATTGTAGTTTCCCAGGCCCCGATTGATTACGAAGATCTCGCAAAGGAGGGAGTGAAGACAGCCGTGGTGATGCCCCCGGAAGGCAAGATCCGTACTAAAGGTACGGTGATGGCCATCGTGAGTGGCGTCACCCGGGGTCAGACCCCGACACGCGAGAAGATGGCAGAAGTCATTTCGTCAGTAATGAGAATCGTGAAAAAGAAGGAAACATTGGAGTGATAAAATAATGGCATACAAACCCCAGTATGGTCCCGGCCAGACTCATATCGCCGAGAACAGGCGCAAGCAGATGGACCCGAACCACAAGCTGGAAAAGCTTCGCGATGTCAGTGACAAGGATATCGTCCTTGTTATGGGACACAGAGCCCCAGGCTCAGCTTATCCAAGTGCACACCCGCCCCTCGCTGAGCAGCAGGAACCCGCGTGTCCAATACGCAAGCTCGTTACCCCGACAGACGGAGCAAAAGCCGGCGATCGCGTCCGCTACATCCAGTTCACCGACTCGATGTACAACGCACCCTGCCAGCCATACCAGAGAAGCTATTTAGAAGCATACCGCTTCCGTGGTATTGACCCAGGTACCCTCTCCGGGCGTCAGATTGTCGAGTGCCGCGAACGCGACCTCGAGAAATATGCAAAGGAACTCGTCAATACCGAGCTCTTTGACGCAGCACTTACCGGTATCCGTGGATGCACGGTGCACGGGCACTCACTCCGTCTTGATGAGAACGGCATGATGTTCGACATGCTCCAGCGCTTTGTCATCGACAAGAAGACAGGCCAGATAAAGTATGTCAAGGATCAGGTCGGTGTACCTCTTGACTCTGAAGTCAAAGTCGGGAAGGCACAGGACGAGAAGTGGCTCAAGGCACATACAACAATGTACCACTCAATGGTGGGCACTGGATTCCGCGATGACCCGGAATATGTCGAATACATCCAGCGCATCCATGAATTGAGAGTTAAATACGGCTTCATGCCCAAGGAGGCCTGAACATGGCAAAAGCAGCAAAGATCGAAAGGACCCAGAAGCTCTTCCTGAAGGCAATGAAGACAAAATTTGCTGAAGACCCGCAGGCAACGTCCACTATTTTCAAACGCGAAGGTCTTGAGCAGTCCCCGAGAAAAGTCGAGTTCATGAAGGCCGGTAAGAAGGCCGAGATGGACCGCGGCATCTCCATGTACGACCCGAAGCGCTGCCACTGTGGTGGTATTCCGCTCGGCCAGCGCCAGCTGACAACTTACGAAGTCAGCGGCACCGGTGTTTTCGTAGAAGGCGATGACCTGCACTTCGTCAACAACGCTGCCATGCAGCAGATGTGGGACGACATCCGCAGGACAATCATCGTTGGACTCGACCTCGCCCACAACACGCTCCAGAAGCGTCTGGGCAAGGAAGTTACCCCTGAGACCATTAGCGAGTACCTCCATGTGCTGAACCACGCCATGCCCGGAGCAGCCGTTGTTCAGGAACACATGGTCGAGACCCACCCGTCCCTCGTAGACGACTGTTACGTCAAGGTCTTCACGGGCGACGACGAGATGGCAGACGACCTCGAGCCCCAGTTCGTGCTCAACCTCGACAAGCTCTTCCCTGCAAAGAGTGCAGCAGCTCTCAAGGCAGCAGTCGGCAAGTCGATGTGGCAGGCCGTGCACATCCCCACAACCGTCAGCAGAACCTGTGATGGCGGTACCACCTCCCGATGGTCTGCAATGCAGATCGGTATGTCCTTCATCGGAGCATACAAGATGTGTGCCGGTGAAGCAGCAGTCGCTGATCTCGCATTCGCCGCAAAGCACGCCGGTGTTATCCAGATGGCAGATATCCTGCCCGCACGTCGTGCACGTGGCCCGAACGAGCCAGGTGGCATCAAGTTCGGACACTTTGCCGACATGATCCAGGCAGACCGCAAGTACCCCAACGACCCCGTCAAGGCAACTCTTGAAGTCGTCGGTGCCGGTGCTATGCTCTTCGACCAGATCTGGCTCGGATCCTACATGTCCGGTGGTGTCGGGTTCACCCAGTATGCAACCGCTGCATACACTGACAACATCCTCGATGACTACTGTTATTATGGTCTTGACTATATCAAGAAAAAACACGGTGGCATCGGAAAGGCAAAGCCAACCCAGGAATCCATCACCGACATTGCGACCGAGGTCAACCTCTACGGTATGGAGCAGTATGAACAGTACCCGACCGCTCTCGAGAGCCACTTCGGCGGATCCCAGCGTGCCTCCGTCCTTGCGGCAGCATCAGGTATCACTTGTTCACTGGCAACGGCAAACTCCAACGCTGGCCTGAACGGCTGGTACTTGTCAATGCTCATGCACAAGGAGGGCTGGTCACGTCTCGGCTTCTTCGGCTACGACCTGCAGGACCAGTGCGGTTCCGCAAACTCCATGTCGATCCGTCCCGACGAGGGATTACTCGGCGAGCTTCGTGGACCGAACTACCCGAACTATGCAATGAACGTCGGTCACCAGGGAGAGTACGCAGCAATTGCCGCTGCCGCCCACTATGGACGCATGGATGCATGGACCCTTTCCCCGTTGATGAAGATCACATTCGCCGACCCGTCGCTCAAGTTCGACTTCTCAGAACCACGCCGCGAGTTCGCAAAGGGTGCTATCCGCGAGTTCATGCCCGCCGGCGAGCGCTCACTGATCATACCCGCAAGGTAAGATCACATCAATCACTTTTTTTTGGTTAATTTTCCATTTTCAGGCCCGGATTCTGACGAAGCTGCCACAAAATTCTGGCTCTGCCAGTTTGGGAATGATGGCTACCAATTTCTGTCCTATCCTTCTGGTAGAAGATATTGATGGATATAACGGTTTAACACGCGTTTTCCACTGACATGAATTTTGGGACGAAAACCGTGATGATAACACTTATAGTCTGACGAAAGGAAAAACATGTAATGAAGAATCCTTTTCATATCATGCTTATACCGACGCTGGGGTGTCCATCCAAGTGCAGTTATTGCTGGAGTTCTGAAGAAGGATCACCGGTAATGAGCATTGACACCATCAGAGACGTTGTTGCATGGCTGAAGGATTTCCGGACCGATCGGGTAACATTCACCTTCCACGGGGGTGAGCCACTCCTTGCCGGTGCGAGTTTCTACCGCGAAACACTACCCCTGATTGCGGAAGGATTGCCCCTTCTTACCCCGGAGTTTGCCATGCAGACAAATCTCTGGAGGATGACTCCGGAAATTGCCCAAATCCTGGCAGAGTACCACGTACCTATCGGTTCAAGTATTGACGGGCCAGAGGAGATCACCGACTCACAGCGGGGACACGGGTATTTTAAAAAGACGATGACGGGCTATGAGATAGCTCGAGCTAACGGCCTGCTGATCCGGTTTATCTGTACATTCACCAACAAATCGGTAAAACACCGGGATGAGATCTTTAACTTCTTTAAAGAGAACGGATTTGACCTTAAGTTCCATCCGGCCCTGCCTTCCCTCCGGTCTGATAACCCGAAAGAATGGGCGCTTGAACCGTCCGAATATGGAGATCTCATGCTCTATCTTCTAGACAAAGCACTCGAAAACATTGGTTCCATGGAAGTAATGAACATCAACGACTTGTGCCGGTGCGTATTCACCCGACGCGGCAGCGTCTGCACGTTCGTTAACTGCATGGGTAATACTTTTGCCATCGGCCCTGAAGGAAGTATCTATCCCTGCTATCGCTTTGTCGGGATGCCGGAGTGGGTAATGGGCCACGTCAGGGATCATCCGGGGTTGGAGACGCTCATGCAGTCCGAACCCGCCAAGAGGATGATTGCGTTCTCCGAATTCGTCGATAAAGCCTGTGGAGAATGTCCGCATATAAAATACTGCAGGGGCGGCTGTCCGTACAACGCGATCGCTCCATCAGGCGGCTCCCTGGTTGGAGTGGACCCTCACTGTACAGCCTACAAGCGGATCTTCAGCGAACTTAACGAGCGACTGAACAAGGAGATGTTCGAAGGCCCGATGCCGGGAATGAATAATTTCGGAATGCCGTCGCCGAAGAAACCGACAATGCCGGGTGTAATGGCGCTGATGCGGGCGATTGTCGGGAGATAAAAAAAAGATTTTTACAACTATCTGAAAAAACAATACCCGAATTCACTTTTCCTGCTGTTCCCCTATCGTATTATTGATAAAAATGTGTAGTGCCCATAAGTTATCAAAGAAGAATTGCGCTCTGTTCGGACCAATCAATATACAATGCTTCGCAAAATCAGATCTCTGTCCGGATCCAAATCCCAACTCAACTTTTTTTTCGTTAAAGTAAATTTACATGATTAAATAATCCGATATTATCGCTGGTTTTATAATTCGGGCGATTTAAAGTGCAATTTCAAAAATTTGATTTCGAAACCTTTTAATTGAGATCTCACTAAATTTACACTAACCACAAAGAGTTTTAACTCGTTGTGCGTGGCATTGCATTTTGAATACCTCGTGCATTAGCACGCAGGGAGGAGGCTAAATGGTAGATATTGTATTTGGCATTGGAATTACTGCATTGACAGGAGCTCTTGCCACTATAGCCGGTTCTGCGGAAGATACTGAATCCAACATCGGATCCCAGGGTGATCCGAACTCACAGGTTCAGCTCGCACCGCAGATGGGTTTTCTGCACCGCATTTTCAATAAGGCGGTTGCCGGTGAACCCCCAGCATACGGTCTCTGGTGTGCACTGGGTGCAGGTCTGGCATGGGCTTTTATGGCGATGCAGATAAACGCGGTTCTCGCAATCGTTCTTGGCTCCGTACTCGCAGTCTTTGTACAGGGCGTATACGCAACGACTGCGTACCTGGGCAGGACAGCAAGTCTTGCCAAGTTCGGACAGCCGGTCTATGTGGACATCCTTAAGTCCATGACGTCGGTTACTATGGCACATGCCTTCATCGCAATATTCAGTGTTGTTACACTCTGTCACCTGATCAACGGTGCATTGGGACACCCGTTCCCGTTGCCGCTGCTTGGGCTGATCTGGGGTATTGCGCTCGGGGCAGCAGGTTCCGCGACAGGTAACCCGTATTACGGAAAGGAACGACAGTACCAGAACCAGAAGTTTGGTGCTGGCGTACCGATCTCAGCATCCGGCAACATCGTCCGTTACGCTGAAGCCGGTGAACGCAACTCGCTGGACAACGGATGGTTCACCGCAAAGATTGGCGGTTCGGCATCAGGTGTCTGTTTTGGTCTGATTGTATTCCTTGAACTCTGGCGAACTATTCTCTTTGATAAAATCAGTGCCGGATGGGGAGCAATCGTTGTAGGTATCCTGCTGATTCTCATCTTCACTGTCGTGGACCGGTACATTGAAGTCTGGGCCAGAAAGACATATGGTCCTTACACAGAAGCCAAGGTGGCATCATGAGCGCAGTCGCAGCAAAACCACAAGCTGGAGGCGCAATGAACCCGACAGCAATGGCTGTGGGGGTTGTCATGCTTCTTATTATTCTGGCACTCTGCTGGTATCTTTCACCGGGTATCGGTCTTATGGCACTCGTTGGAGTTATCATCGGGGGTGTACTGATAGGATTCGGCACTCACTTTGTCCCCGTCGGAGGTGCTCCTGCAGCAATGGGGCAGGCTCCGGGTATCGCAACAGGTGTCGCCATGCTCGCAGCCGGTGCAGGCCTTGCAGGTCTCTTTGGCGGTGCATGGGCGGCAGACCAGGGTCTTGTCGTCGCAACAATCACCGGAGGAGTAGGTGGCGGACTATTGATGGCAATCACCTGCATGATGGTGAACTTCGTGTATGTGTTCGGAATGGGAATCCCGGCGGCTTCGGGAAAAGTCGCAAAAGATCCGATTACGGGAGATACACAGGCCGAATACAAGTCCCAGGGAACAGAAGGTCACGGTCTTCCGTTTGTATCATTCGTCGGTGGCGTGACCGGTGGGTTCCTGGGGGGTGCCGGTGGTACGCTCATTTACCTTCAGCTTCTTCGCCTCTATGAGGCGACCCTTCCTGCTGTATTGGGTGTTCCCACGGCACAAGCTGCACAGGTAATACCAATTGCAGTCGCAACCGCGGGAATATTCGCTGTTGGGTTATTCCTCGTGAATGCAGTGCTGACCGCATACAACATCACCGGAACGATCGAAGGTCCCCACGACCCGAAATTCAAGCGCTGGCCACGGGCTATCGTTGCATCCGCTGTTGCATCGGCTCTCTGCGGATTTGTAGCGATATTGATCGTTATGGTGTGAGGTGTTGAAGATGTCAGTAAAAGTTGAAGTAATAGAAGGGGGCATCCCGCACAACAAGATCATGATCGCGGGACTCGTAAGCACGCTCGTGTGTCTCTACCTGACGTACCTCAATGTGCTCACCAACACCGAGATGTTCTCATTCTTCGGGGGTCTTGCGGTTGTCGCAGCATTGATCTGGGGCAGCCATACCATCAAGGTACTCTGCAGT
>Ga0182021_10002791_pt1 | contig 20475 bp, 19 predicted proteins | sample 612E3MmetaG_FD_120493 | JGI IMG/M metagenome (GOLD analysis project Ga0182021, IMG submission 120493) | Permafrost microbial communities from Stordalen Mire, Sweden - 612E3M metaG (Illumina Assembly) | ecosystem: Environmental > Terrestrial > Soil > Wetlands > Permafrost | place: Sweden... | reverse complement strand
GCGAGACAAGTACGCCATTCTTCTGCATGATGGCGGCGTTATAGGGGATGGCGTCGAAGGCCTCCACCTTGTAAGACCACCAATCGCTGAAGGTGGAAGCGCCGGCGCCGTGGGCGGCGATTTCCTTGGCCACCTTGTAGCCTTCCAGCACGTGCTGCAAGGTGCGGATCTTGAAGCCGTAGTCGTCGGCAATGCGCATCAGCATGAGGATTTCATCGGCGCGGTAGCAGTGCGCGTGAATGTAGCGCCTGCCTTCCAGAACTTCCTTGAGGGCTTCCAGCTTGAGGTCCTTGCGCGGCGGGATGCCGGTCTTCTTCGCGTCGTAGGCGTCCCACTCGGCCTTGTAGATTTTGGCTTCGTTGAAGGCCTCGCGGATGACGTCTTCCACACCCATGCGGGTGGCCGGATAGCGGCCCTGTTGCGCCTGGCCGTTGATGGGGCGCCCGGTGGGGTTGCCGGCGCGCTTGGGATTTTCGCCAAGAGCGAACTTGATGCCCGGCGTGGCGCCTTCGAAAATCAGGCCCTCGGCATCCTTGCCCCAACGCATCTTGATGGGCAGGGTCTTGCCGCCGATGGCGTTAGCCGAGCCGTGCAGGATGTTGGCCGTGGTGACGCCGCCGGCCAGCGCGCGGTAAATGGCGATGTCCTCGGGGTTGAGCACGTCCTTGATATCCACCATGGAGGAGACGCTGACGCTGCCTTCGTTGACGCCGCCCTCGACGGCGATGTGCGAGTGGCAATCGATTATGCCGGGGATCACGTACTGATTGGAGGCGTCGATGACCTTGGCGCCGGCGGGTTCCATGACCATCTCGCCGAGTTCGGCGATCTTGCCGTCCCTGACCAGGATGGAGCCCTTGAAGGTGCCTTTGGACACCGTCATGACGGTGGCGTTCTTGATGATGTAGGTCTGGGCGCACAGGGGCGCCGCGGCCATCAGAGCCGCGCAGAGTGAGAAGCATGCCCCCACGAATGGGGTCATGGCTGCCTGAAAGGCCGCTTCACGGAGAGAGTTCTTCATGATTAATTCACCAACGGGCCAGGCGGAGTATCGGGCGCCGGCACGTACTTGCGGCCATCCACCAGGACCATTTCCACCTTGGCGCGGTCGTCGAAGATGTCGCCGCGAGTGACCACCAGGTTGGCGATTTTGCCTGGCTCGATGGAGCCCAGGCGATTGGCGACGCCGTAGATTTCGGCCGGCGAGAGCGTGAGCGCGCGCAGGGCGGCTTCGCGGGAGAGTCCGTTGTCGAGCGCTTTCTTGACGGCACGCTCGAGGTCGCGCGCCGCGTCGAGCCCGTCGGAGTAGAAGGCGAACTTGACGCCGGCCGCGTGCAGTACAGCGGGCGCCCCGGCGGCCTTGTCGCGCGTGTCCAGGGTGCGCATGCTGTCGGCTTCGTCGGGATCGGCATCGCGCGGCGCCTCCGGCCAGCGCAGGCTGAGCAGGACGGGCGCGTTGAATTTCTTGAGCAGAGCGGCGGCTTCGGGGCGGAAGGTCTCGCGCCCGCCGTAGAGGATGACGGGCTGTTTGAGATCGGCCGCCAGGCGGAGCATACGGTCGATTTCCACCAGGCGATTGGCGGGCAGCAAAATGCGCGGCGAATCCAGCACGCCTTCGAGGGCGCGGTCGTATTCGGGGCGGGTCATGCCGACCGGGTTTTTCGCGTAGGCGTCCTTGACCAACTTGTAATGGCCGGCATCCAGGTAGATCTGGCGGACGTAGGCGATGTAGCCCATGAGCGATCCGGGAAAGCCGCCGCCCATGCCGCCGCCGAACCCGCCGCGCGCCATGGAGATGTACTGTCCGGCGGGGGAAGCGACGATCATTTCGCCGGATCTTTCCGCCGTGACGAGGTCGATGACGGCGCCCTGTCCGGCGAAGATTCCGCGGGTGGGGAAGGTGACGGCGGTGGTGAATCCGGCCCCACGCGCGGTTTCGATGCGGCGATCGGTGCTGCTGACCTCGTCGGCGATCTTGACCCAACTGGTGGTCTGGGGACGATCCTGGGGTCCGCGCGAGGGGGTGGCGGCTACGGTGGTGGTGGTTGGGGTTGGGGTGGTGGTCGTGGTGGTGGTCCCGCGTCCGCCGCGGCCGGCGGTTGCAGTGGCCGCCGCCGCGGCCGCCGCGCCGGGTTGTCCCCAAGTGCTCAGGGCATCGATCAGGCCGGGATAGACGGTGAGACCCTCGCCTTCCACCAGCATGGCGTCGGGCGGAACCGCCACGCTCTCCCCGACGGCTTCAATCAGTCCATTGCGTACCACCACCGTGCCCTTGTCGATGACAGGGCCGGAGACGGTCACAATCTTCGCGTTGTGGATGGCCACTGCCGGATGAGACTGGGCGAGGGCCAAGGCGCAACACAGAAACAGCGCGGTGACTAGGTTCTTCATAATAGCGATGCGGCTAAGGCGGGTACCCACTATGGCCTGCATTCTAACGCCGTATACTGGAATTTGTCCACCAAAAGACCAGTTCGCTACCGCGATGCGGGCGTGAATATCGACGAGGCCGATCGCGCCGTTTCCTCCATCAAGAAGTTCGCGCGCCAAACGTTTACGCCCGGAGTGCTGGCCGAGATCGGCAGCTTCGGGGCGATGTACCAACTGGCGGGGTACCGCAAACCGGTACTGGTGAGTTCCGCCGACGGGGTCGGCACCAAGTTGAAGGTGGCGTTCCTGACGGGGCGGCACGGCACGGTGGGCGAGGACCTGGTGAACCACTGCGTCAACGACATCGCGGTGCAGGGCGCGGTACCGCTCTTCTTTCTGGACTACTTCGCGATAGGGAAGCTGGATGCGGAAGTGGCGGCGGCCGTGGTGGAAGGGATTGCACGCGGGTGTAAGAAGAACGGGTGCGCGCTGATCGGCGGCGAAACGGCGGAGATGCCGGGGCTGTACGCCGAGGGGGAGTACGACCTGGCGGGCTTTATCGTGGGTGCGGCGGAGCGCGCCGAGCTGCTCACCGGGAAGACGATTCGCGCCGGGGATGTGCTGCTCGGACTGCCTTCGACGGGGCTGCATACCAACGGCTATTCGCTGGCGCGCAAGCTGCTGTTCGAAACCGCGGGATATGGGCCGAAGACGCTGCTGCCCGAAGTGGGGACGACGGTGGGCGACGCGCTGCTGACGGTGCACCGCAGCTACCTGAAGCCGATTCGCGCGCTGATGGCGGCGCGTTTGTTGCGCGGGGCGGCGCACATCACCGGCGGCGGCATCACGGACAATACACCGCGCATGCTGCCCAAGGAGTTCGGGGTGACTATCGAGACAACGTCGTGGAAGATCCCTCCGCTGTTCGAGATTCTGCGGCGGATCGGCGACATTCCGGAAGACGATTACCGGCGCACTTTGAATCTCGGCGTGGGGATGATTCTGGCGGTGCCCGCGCGCGCGACGGCAAAGGCCGAGGCGGTGCTGAGTAAACTGGGCGAGACGCCGTTCCGCATGGGAAGCGTGGTGGCGCGGAAGCGCGGCCGTTCGCGCGTGGAGTATCTGTGAAGCGGCTGGGCATCCTGATCTCGGGGCGTGGCTCGAATTTCGAGGCAATAGCCGGCAACGTCGCCAGGGGCGCGCTGGGCGTGCTTGGCGTCGAGATTGCGGTAGTAATCTCGAACCGGGCGGAGGCGCGGGGCCTCGAGACGGCGCTCGCGCGCGGGCTCAACGCGGTGTGCCTGCCATCTAAAGGTCTGGATCGCGAGGTGTACGACCGGATGCTGGCGGCGGAACTGCACCGCCACGGCGTGGACCTGGTCTGCCTGGCGGGCTTCATGCGGCTGCTCAGCGCGGGCTTCATTCGCGAGTTTCCCGATCGCATTCTGAACATTCATCCTTCCCTGTTGCCATCGTTCCCGGGGCTGGATGCGCAGCACCAGGCGCTGGCTCACGGGGTGAAGATTTCGGGGTGCACGGTGCATTTCGTGGACGAGCATCTGGATGCGGGCCCCATCGTGATTCAGGCCGCCGTGCCGGTGCTCGACCTGGACACGGAGGAGACGCTGTCGGCGCGCATTCTGAAGCAGGAGCATCGCATCTATTCGGAGGCGATCGGCATCGTGATCGCCGGAAAATACCGGGTCGAGGGGCGGCGCGTCGTGCTCAACTAAGCACTCGTGTTCGGAAATGCGGTGACGTATCGGGAAACCGCTCGCCCAGAAGCCGAGAAAAAATGCGGCTCGCAGGCGGAACCGCCTGCGCCACCACCGGCTGATCGTTTGCATGCAAGGGTGGGGCAGGCGTTTTCGCCTGCCAATTTCGCCGAGGGAGCGGTCCTTCACGGAAGGGCGTTGCGGCGCTGCTCGCGCAGGATGAGGAAGTGGGAGAGGGTCATGGGTGGTCCGGGGCCGATTTCCATCTGGCGCTCCACCGCTTTCTGATACTGGCGAAGGATCTCCAGACGGCGGCGCGAGGGCAGCTCGCAGGTGTCGAAATCCAGCAGAAGAGCGATTTCCCAAGATTGAAACGTGTTCCGGTTCATCTCTCCGCGGAGGAGTTCGCCGATCAGGCGTCTGAATCGGTTGAGCTGGAGTTCGCGCTGCTCGTAGTCGTCTGCCGAGGTCACGGTAAGTTAATCGGCGGAATGGGGGCGGAGCTTTAGGCCGAGGTTCCCGATGGCCGGCGTGCACTTTGGTGAGAAATCCGCCGTTCGCGCGGGACTATCCGGATATGACGTTCTACCGGCGGATCCCGACCTGCCTGGCATTGGCGGTTCTCTGTGCGGGGACGGCGAGGGGGGCCGGGCCATCCTACTCCGCGGCAGGCATTGTGAACGCTTCCAATTACACGGCGGGGCCGTTCGCGCCAAACTCCGTCATCGCGGTTTTCGGGGCGGGATTGGCGCGTGACGAACACAAGTTGGTGGATGCCGACCTGGTTGCCTGTACCTCCTCAATATTGGCGGCGCGCTGCCTTCCCCTGGAGATGAACTACGTCCGGGTTTACGTGCAGGACCAGCCGGTGCCGTTGCTGTACGTTGGTCCCGGGCAGATCAATTTTCTCATCTCCAGCGTACAAACCGCGGGTCCGGTCAAGGTCCGTGTGGTGACCGAGGGCATCACGGGTCCGGAGATCGTCGTCACCCTGGTGGATGCGGCTCCGGCGCTGTTCTCGATGGCGGGCGGGTACGTCGTCGCCCAAGACGCGAAGGGCAATTTGCTTACGGCGGATGCCCCAGCGCACGCCGGAGACACCGTGGTGGTCTACATCACCGGCTTGGGGCGGACTTCGCCCAATCCGGCGGTGGGCGAAATCCCCAGCTACGCGGCCACCATGCTGGCCATCGCTTCCCTGAAAGTCACGCTAAACGGGACGGTGGTGGATCCTTATATGATCAAGTACGCCGGGCTGACACCGGGTTCGGCCGGGCTGTATCAGATCAACATCTACCTCCCGGACGGAACCGGAAACGACCCGGAAATCCAGGTCACGGCGGGCAACCTGCCGGCGCAAACCGGGCTGAAACTGCCGCTACGCTGAGGCCTGGCAGGGCGGCATCGCGCCCGGCGCATGGTTCGGCCAAACATGTTGGCGGCAACTTTCCCAGCCTCCGGAACGTTAAACCATATAGGCTAGAGTATTAGGAGTGTTGGGATGTCGATGAGGCCACTGCTGGCAACGATTTTCGCCGTCGCGGGCCTGCTGTCCGCCCAGGAGGCCGCGCCCGCACCGGCCGAGTTTACGCTGGACACCGGGACCAGGGTACCGCTGAGCTTGATTAACAGCATCAGCACGAAGCACTCGGCGGAAGGCGACCGGGTTTACCTGGAGACGGTGTTTCCGGTGCTGGCCAACGGGCGCATCGTGGTCCCGGTGGGCAGTTATGTAGCCGGCACCGTCACCCAGATCAAGAAGCCGGGCCGGGTGAAGGGCCGCGGCGAGCTCTATGTGCGCTTCGACACCCTGACCCTGCCCAACGGCGTGACGCGGGATTTCCACGGCCGCATCGGCAGCATGGACGGCAATTCCAAGGATGAGTTGGACCGGACGGAAGGCAAGGTGCGGAGCGAAGGCAATAAGGCCGGCGATGCGCGAACGGTAGGCGAGGCGGGGGCGGCGGGCGCCAGCATCGGCACCATCGCGGGCGCCGCGAGTGGGCACTACGGGATGGGCGCGGGGATCGGCGCGGCGGCGGGCGCGGCGGCGGGCATGATCGGTGTGTTGGCTTCGCGCGGTCCGGACGCGGTGCTGGCGCGGGGAAGCACGCTGGAGATGGTGCTCGACCGGCCGATCGGCTTCAATGAAAGCGAATTGAACTTCGGCAACTACCAGGCGCCGCGAAGCCCCATCGCCGTCGCGCCGGACGCGGGCGCGAACCCACACTCGACGGTGCCGCTGACGAGACGGCGGTGAAGCCGTCACGGGTCTTAGGTTGGAAGACCGCCGTGGGGGAAGACGTGCCGCCGTAGCTGAAGTGGACGGTGAGCAACTGCCAACTGAGGCCAAGCGCCGCGCACAGCAACGCCGCGGCCAGCGGACCGCGTTTCATTTGGGGCCGGGAAGGAATCTCTTGATGAAATTCGTGTCGAAGCGTCCCGCCTGGAAATCCGGGTCGGCGAGAATGCGCTGTTGCATGGGGATGGAGGTGTGAATGCCCTCCACAATAAACATGCCGAGGGCGCGCCGCATGCGCTGGATGGCCTCCGCGCGGTCGCTGCCGTAAGTAATCAACTTGGCGATCAGCGAATCGTAGAACGGCGGGATGACGCAATCCGTGTACGCCCAGGTGTCCACGCGGACGCCGGCCCCGCCGGGCAGGTGGAAGCCGGTGATGCGGCCGGGCGAAGGCACGAAGGTCTCGGGATTCTCCGCGTTGATGCGGCACTCGATTGAGTGGCCGCGCAATTCCACCGGGCCGGGAAGGATCTCGGACAAGGTCTCGCCCTGCGCGATGCGGATCTGGCTCTTGACAATGTCGATGCCGGTGACGAACTCGGTGACGGGGTGCTCCACCTGCACTCTGGCATTGACTTCGATGAAGTACAGCTTGCCCGCCTCATCCATCAGGAACTCCACCGTGCCGGCGTTAGCGTACCCGGCGTGGGCGATGGCCTTGCGGAGGACAGCCGAGATCTCGGCGCGCTGCGCATCGGTAACGGCGGGCGAGGGCGATTCCTCCAGCAGTTTTTGATGGCGGCGCTGCACGCTGCACTCGCGCTCGCCCAGGATTTCCACGTTGCCGTGTTCGTCGGCCAGAATCTGGAATTCGATGTGGCGGGGCGCGCCGATATACTTCTCCAGGTAGAGATCGGGCGAACTGAAGGCGCTGCCCGCCTCGTGCTGCGCCTGCAGGAACAACGAGGGCAGCTCGCCGGGCGCGTTGACGATGCGCATGCCGCGCCCGCCTCCTCCGGCGGAGGCTTTCAGAATCACCGGGTAGCCCACCCTGGCGGCCAGTTCCAGCCCTTCCTCGGGGGTAGCGAGCACGCCGGGCGAACCGGGCAGCACGGGGACGCCGAGTTCGCGCATGAACGCGCGGGCGCGTTCCTTGACGCCCATCAGGCGGATCACTTCCGGCCGGGGACCGATGAACTTGATGTGCGAGGCTTCGCAGACTTCGGCGAAGGCGGCGTTCTCGCTAAGGAAGCCGTAGCCGGGATGGATGGCGTCCACGTCGGTGATCTCGGCGGCGCTGATGATGGAGGGAATATTCAGGTAGCTGCGCGCGCTCTTGGCCGGCCCGATGCAGATCGCCTGGTCGGCGAAGCGCACGTGCGAGCTATAGCGATCCGCCTCCGAGTAGACGGCGACAGTCTGGATTCCCAGGTCCTTGCAGGCGCAGATGACGCGTACGGCAATTTCGCCCCGATTGGCGATCAGGATCTTCTTAAACGGTACGGACGGCAAACAGAGCCTCCCCGTACTCCACCGGCTGCCCGTTCATGACCAGCTTGCTCTCGATGATGCCGCTGGTTTCGCTCTCGATCTCGTTCATCAGCTTCATGCTCTCGATGATGCAGAGCACCTTGCCGGGCTGCACCCGTTCGCCTATACGGACGAAGGGCGGGGCTTCGGGTGAGGGGGCTTCGTAGAAGGTTCCGACGATGGGCGACTTGACCAGGACGAGGTTGGGATCGTGCGGCTTCTCGCCCTTCTCCTGGGACGCATCCATGGCGGGGGGCGCGGAGGGCGGGGCAGTGGCGGAAGCCGGGGGGGCGGACGCGGCGGCGTACGAAGGCGCGGCGACCACAATCTCCTGTTGCGGCGCGTTGAACGAACCGCGGCGGATGCGCACGCGGTTGTCGCCGCGCTGCACTTCCAGTTCCGCGATCCCGGTTTCCGTCGCCAGGGCGATCAGTTCACGGATTTCATCGACAGTCATCAATGGATAAGCTTAACAGACGTGGGGTGGGGGATGCTTCGGGCCGGTCCTAGCCGGCCTGCTTCAGGCCATAGCGTATCGCCTCTTTGAGCACGGTCTGGTATCCCGTCCCCCGTTTGGATGCAATGTCTTTCGCGAGCTCGATGTCAGCGACCGACAGGCGAATCGACACTGGGCGGGTGGCATTTGCCTTGGCTTGCTCCAGGAGAGTCTTGAGAACGCCGGGATTCGTTCGCGGTATCCGCGAGCCAGAGGAGCGAACCAGTGTGCCGTTTCTCAGCGCCCGCTCGAATTCACGCTGCGTTTGCCGGCGCCCTTCAGGGCTTGCGTACCAGTCGGCCTCCTCGGGTTTGGGCGTGGATTCATGGAGCGTTGTTGATTTCCGGGGCATAGGTTTTTCTCTCTCGTTGATTCATGGTATGAGCCGTAACCGGCCGCAATTGATCGTCCCGAATGGTGAACACCACGACCAAATACCGCCCGGCCGCGGAAGTACCGAAAAGCTTCCAGCGTTTCTCGCCGCCTACATCTTCCGCGGGGATGATCGCGTGAGGCCGCTCGGCCGCTTCTTCGACTTCCGCCGGGCTAACTCCATGCCGGTCAATATGGCCGACATTGTGCATATCCCAATCGGAGCCTTTTACGGCGTCCAGCACAGCTATAGTATATACAGTTTCTGTATATACTGTGCAACAATGCCCCACATTTCGGGGCACTTTCACCGTCCACCGCTACTTCCCGGACAGCCGGCCGAGGTTCGCGTATAGAGCGATCACCGGGTTCGCGCTGCGGACCAGGTGGTCCAGAATCCACTCCCGCTCCGCCGGATCTTTGGCGAGGCGTGCGCTGCCCAGCATATCGCGGACCCAGACGAACCACAGGTTCCGGCTCTTGACCGCGGTGTAGTGCGTTTCGAGGAAGTTGAGATAGACGCCCATGGCGTTGTCGCGCGCGGGGCCGGGCGGAACCAGCCTGGCGAGCATGCTGTAAGCCTGGGCCACCAGCCAGAAATGCGTGTCGGCGGACGCCTCCTCTTCCTCCTTCCATCCGGCAATCAGCTTCATAGTGTCCTGGTAGCGGGCGATCCATTCGTCGGTGGAGCGCTCCTCCAGGGTCCAGAAGCGCTGGCTGTCGGGCAGGTCTCGATTGCCGTGCTCCAGCCATCGTTCCGCCTCCAGCACGTCCTTCGACCGTTGCGATTTCCACGGAAGCTCGTACTTGTAGGTGCCATCGTCCTTCAGCGATTTGACCTCGTCTTCGGAGATCGGCTTGTAGAGCAGTGCGCTGGGATCCAGTTTCGCGGCCAGGGTGTTGAAGTTCGCCGCGGACTGCGGGAGTTTGCCGGGCGTGACATGGTCGCTGCACCTTGGCCCGCCGAGCTGGCGCACGATATAGGACCGCAGCGCCGGGAGATACATGGCGACATCCGGCGCCTCCGGCAGGAACGGCCGCGGCAAACGCCGTGGCTCCGGAGTTTCCGGGAACACCGCCGGGACAATCGCCCACTCACTTTCGCTGAAAACCCGGGCGGCACCGGAAACCCTGTCGAGCACCACCGCAAAGCGCGCCAGCAGGGCTTTGCGCTGTTCGGAAGTCACCTTGACAGTGGAGAGCATCTGCATCACGCCCGTGACATGGGCGGGTGACTGCATGGATGCAATCACCGTCTCCAGAAGGTGCAGGTCCTCTTCTTTTTCCCGTTGTTTGGGCGTGAACCCGCGCTCGAAGACCTTGGCCGCGGTCTCGTAGTAATCGGACACGTTCGGAGTAACGAGATCCTGGCAGGTCACGCTCGAAATCCTGGGCGGCGCCAGTTCCTGAAACATCCCGAGCGCCTTCTGCGAGTCGAGTTCCAGCATGGCTTCGATGGCCCTGGTTTGAAGAACCAATGCATCGTTGAGCCCCCTGTTTTCCTGGCACTGGATGATATCCACCTCGCCATGGCAGAAGAACGCGTACGGTACCTGGGCCTGAGCCGCAGTGGAGAATGCCTCCTCGATGAGCCGAAGCTTCCAAGGGCGTTCGGTAATGAGGCGCGAAGCGGCGAGGGTCAGCAGGGTGTCGGCGCTGAACTCCGGCGGCAACGCGCGCGCCTGGTCGATCAGTCCCATGGTTTCGGGAGGGAGCTTGGGAAGCTCGGCGGCGGATGCGCAGAGGCAGGCAAAGAGCAATGCCAGAGCGCCGGTTCTTCGCATCATAGTCGGTGACTACAAGGATAACGCGGCAGAGGCCGGAAAAGACGGCAGGCTAGCGGAAGTGCGTCACCGGGTGACAGACGACAAAAGGCGATCGTCTGTCCCACCTTCGATCGCCGCCAGCGTCGTTTCGTCCACCCGGACCCGCCATTGGTCCGATAGTTTGAACCCTGGCGCCCGCGTCGGCGTATACACCGGATGACATGCTGGAAGTGACAGGACTGCACAAGCGGTACGGAGACCTGGTGGCGGTGGAGGAGGTCTCCTTCGTGGCGCGGCCGGGGGAAATGGTCGGACTGTTGGGGCCAAACGGCGCCGGCAAAACCACCACGGTTTCCATGATCGCCGGGTTGCTGACGCCGGACCGGGGCGAGGTGCGGATCGAGGGCGGAGTGGTGCGCGGGGAAACCGATCCCGTGAAACTGCGCCTGGGTCTGGTGCCGCAGGAAGTGGCGCTGCACGGCGAGCTCACCGCGCGCCAGAACCTGGCGCTGTTCGGCGCCCTCTACAACATGCGCGGCGCGGCGCTCGGGCGCGCCATGGAATCGGCGTTCGAGGTGGCGGGGTTGGCCGACCGCGCCGGGGATCGCGTCGACAAGTTCAGCGGAGGAATGAAGCGGCGGCTGAACCTGGCGGCCGCGCTGCTGCACTCGCCGCACATCCTCCTGCTGGACGAGCCTACCGTCGGGGTGGATCCGCAGAGCCGCAACCAGATTTTCTCCAGCCTGGAAGAACTCAAGCGCCAGGGGAAAACCCTGGTTTACACCACGCATTATATGGAAGAGGCGGAGCGCCTCTGCGACAGCATCATCATCATCGATCAGGGCAAGGTGATCGCCAACGACACGCTGGAGGCGGTGCGGCGCCTGGTGCCGAGCGTGAACGTGCTCGAAATCGGCGTGGAGAATCCGGGACGGGACGGCTGGTTGGACGGGTTGCGCGCGGCGGAAGGCGTGTCGGCCGCCGATTGGGACGGCACCACGCTACGCGTGACGGTGCGGGATCTGCTGGAGAGTTCGCCGCGCGTGCTGGTGTGGCTCCGGGAGCGGGGCTACGCGTGCAGCCACCTGAGCAGCCAGCGCGCGGACCTGGAGACGGTGTTCCTGACATTGACCGGAAGGAGCGTACGCAACGCATGAGCTATACCGCATTTGAGGCTTTGGTACGGCGCGATTTACGCTTGTTCTTTCAGGACAAGCGCGCCATGACGATGAGCTTCGTGGCGCCCATCGCGATCGCGTCGTTCTTCGGGTACATCTTCGGCGGCGTGGCCGATGACAAGCCGCCATCGAAGATCGCCGTGGCGGTGGTCGATCGGGACCAGAGCGAAGTTTCGCGCAAGGTGATCGCCGCGCTCGGGGCGGACGCGGCGCTGGACGTGAAGAGCCGGTCTCTCGAAGAGGCGCGCGAACTGGTGCGCGGCGGCAAGACCACGGTGGCGGCGGTGATTCCGCCGGGCTTCGCGGACCGCGCCGGAAAATCGTTCTTCCGCGGCGGCGACAAGCCGGAAATTCAGTTGCTCTACGACCCCTCGCACTCTACCGAAGTGCAGGTGGTGCGCGGCGTGCTGACGCAGCACGTGATGGAAGTGGTCAGCCGGGAATCGATGGGCGGGGCGGGCTCCCAACGCCAGATAAAGGATGCCCTGCGCGACCTGGATCAAGCCCAGGGCATGAAACCGGCGGACCAGGCCGCGCTGCGCCGCATGCTGGAAGGCGTGGGCGCGTGGAGCCAGCGACAGAACGCCAATCCACAGGCGCAGGCGAACTCGGGCTTCAGCATGCCGTATACGGTGAGCCTGGAGGCGGTGACGGCGCGCCAGGGAGTGAAGTACAACAGCATGGCGCACTCCTTCGCGGGGATGTGCGTGCAGTTCATCCTTTTCATGGGGATCGATGCCGGAATGATGGTGCTGTATCAGCGGCGCAGCGGGCTGTGGAAGCGGCTGCAGGCGGCGCCGCTCTCGCGCTACGTCATCATCGGCAGCCGGGCGGCGTCCGCCGGGATTGTCGCCATGGCGATCATGCTGACCGTGTTTGGATTCGCGCGCGTGGTGTTCGGGGTGAAGATCGAAGGCAGCCTGGCGGGCTTCCTGGGCGTGTGCGTGGCCTTCGCCATCATGACGGCGACGTTCGGCCTGCTGATTGCGGTGTTCGGCAAGACGCCGGAGGCGACGCGCGGCATCGCCATCCTGGCGACCCTGCTGCTGGTCATGCTGGGCGGCAGTTGGGTGCCGGCCTTCATCTTCCCCGCGTGGCTGCAGAAAGTCACCTTCGCGGTGCCGACCCGTTGGGCGGTGGATGGGCTGGACGCGATGCTATGGCGCGGTTCCGGCTTCGACGCCGCGCTGGGGCCGATTGGCGCGCTACTCGCCTTCGCGGCGGTGTTCGGCGCGATTGCGATTTGGCGCTTCCGCTGGGAGACGGAAGGGTAGACGCCGGAGCCTACCGGTAGTTGCGGTCTCGCCTGGTGGGCTCGATGTCGGCGGAGCGGACCACGCCGGTGTCGAAGTTGACCGAGCAGTTGAAGCGGTAGCGGCCTTCCCAGTCGCCGCGGCGGCTGAAGACGTCGATGGTGCCCAGCACCCAGTCATTGCGGCCGGGTTGATCGTCGATACGCGTGCTCAGGAAGTCCACCCGGCGCCCGCGGTATCGTTCATCCGCCAGCCTGCGAACCGAATCCCGGCAGACGCCGATGGCCTGCTCGACCGTGAAGCGGCGGCGTTCGGGCGCTCGCTCGGGAACACGCTCGGGAATGCGCTCCGGAGGGCGATTGTAGCCGCCACCCCAGATGAGGTCGAAGGTATAGCCTTCGGATCCGCCCTTGCGATCTTCAATGCGGACCACGGCTACCCCGCCGTTGCGCGGATCGCGGACCAGATCCTGCCGGCCGCGACCATCAATGCCTTGAAAGCGGAATTCGGCCGGGTTACGGGGTAGCGGAGCGCTGCATTGGAAGCGGCGCCACGCGGCGGGACGGCCCGTGATATTCCTCAGGGTTCCCTGATCGCCGCGGATTTCCACCTCGGCGATTCCGTCGACCACTACTTCTATGGTGCACTTGCCGCGGTCGAAGCTGCCACCACCGACCATGGTGGCGCGCCGTTGGAACTGTTGCGCGCCCGCCGGGAACGCAACCGCGAAGACCGTCGCGAAAACTACGAGTAAACGATGCATGAACTAGCTCCCCTAGAACGAATAGCAGGTGGACGGCTGAAACACAAGGGCATCGGCTCGTCAGTCTCGTCAGTCCACGGCGGAGCGAAGGGCGTCGAGCACGCCTTCGGCGGTGGCGCGCCAGGGGAACTGCGCGGCGCGGAGCGGGCCGGCGGCGGCGAGCCTTTGGCGAAGTCCAACATCGGTGACCAGGCGATGCATGACTTCGGCGATGGCGGAAGGGTCGCGCGGGTCGAATTTCAGGGCGGCGTCGCCGGCAATGCCGTTCATGGGCTCGATGTCGGAGCAACCGGTGGGCACGCCGGCGGCGAGGGCCTCCAGAACCGGCAGCCCGAAGCCCTCGAAGAGGCTCGGGTAGAGGAATGCGCTGGCGCGCGCGAAGAGATCGTACAACTGCTCGCGCGGAATCCAACCCGGGAATTCCACGCGGCCGCCAAGTTCGAGGCGGTCGCGGAGGGCGTGCAGTTCCGTCGAGAAAAAGCCGTGGATGCCGCAGACGACGAGGCGGTACTCGGGATGCCGTTCGGAGAAGGCGGCGAAGGCGCGCAACAGACCGTCCAGATTCTTGTGCGGGTGGAGGGTGGAGACAGCCAGCAGGAACGGCTCGGGACGGCGCTGCGCGGCGAGATCGAAGAATCGTGGATCGACGCCCGAAAGTAAGGTCCGGATCCTGGCGGGCGGGAGGCGGTACCAGTGGCGCAGGTCGTCCGCGGTGGCGCCGGAGACGGCTATGATGCGGCGCGAGACGGTGGCGCTCCAGAACAGAAAGAAATTCCACCACGGCAGATCGAACCAGCGGAAGTATTCGGGGTGCCGTTTGTGCTGCATGTCGTGAAACACGGTGACCTGCGGGCAGCCGCAAAGGACGGGCGCGGTGAAGCCGGGGTTGAAGAGTACGTCGAGCCGGCGGCGGACGATGGCCAGGGGCAGCAGGGTTTGCCCCCATAGGAGGCGCGCCGGGCGGTTGGCGCCACGAACGGCTTGCGGCACCTGGGTGAAGTTGGGCTGCTTGGGGACCAGGCAGGAGCCGGTTTCGCGATTAGTGAAGACGAAGTAATGATTATGGCGGTCGATTTCAGCCAGCGCCGCCAACAGGGAGCGCAGGTAGATTTCGGTGCCGCCGACGCGGCCCGGCACCAGGTAGAGCGCGTTCACTCCGATGCGCATCGGCATGTTAGCGTCCCATGCGCAGCATCGACTGGGCGATGGCGAGATCGTGCCGGCCGTCCGGGACCTGGGGATCGATGGCCAGGGCGCGCCGGTATTGCTCCACGGCTTCCGCCGGACGGTTGGAGTTGAGGTAGACCTTGCCACGGTAGAGATATGTGATGGCAAAGTTCGGGTCGAGCTTTTCGGCGATTGACAGCGCGTCGAGGGCCTCCGCCCACTGCCGCTGCCCGGCGTAGACCTTGGCGATTTGGGTGAAAACCTGTGGGGTGGAATCGAGGGCGGCCGACTGGCGGAGTTTGGCGAGGGCCAACTCGGGTTGATGCAGTGCGTCGTAGGCGAGTCCCCAATCGTGGAGGAGATCGGCGGTGGGGGGCTTCAGTTCGGAGGACCTCTGGAATTCGGCGACGGCGAGATCGTTCCGGCCCTGCTCGAAGTAGGCGAAGGCGAGCTGGAAGTGGGCACGGACCTTGTTGGGAGACTTGAGGGCGGTATCCCGCCAGAGGAGAATGGGGTCGCTCCACACTTCGGCGCGGGCGTGGGTGGCAAGGGCCGTGGCCACCAGCAGGGCGGCCGCGGCCGTGGCCAGCGCCTTGGGTTGAACCTTCAGACGGCGGAGCAGATCGATGGCAATCAAGATGAGGCCGAGCATGGGAAAGTACATGCGGCGTTCGGCGATGGGATCCTCGATGGGCAGGATGCTCGAAGTGGGGGAGAGCAACAACAGGAAGACGAAGTAGCCGTAGCCGGCCAGGGGGAAGCGGAGGCGGTAGCGCCAGGCGGCGGCGGCCAAGGCCAGCAATCCGGCGAGGCCGAGGATCGCACCGTGCTGCAAGATGCCGTGCGAGATCGGAAAGTCCCAATCCACGGTGAGATTGATGGGCAACAGAAACGCGAACAGATACGTGAAAACGGCGCGGAACTGGGTGAAGAGGTACTGATACCAGGTGAAGTCCTTCAGGGCGAAGCCGGCGGTGCCACCGGTGCCTTCGCCGAGGATCATCCGCCAGGAGAGCGCCAGGCCGGCGGCGGCCCCCAACGCCAGGACGGCGTAAAGCCTCCAGTTGGCGCGGACGGCGCGCAGCGGGAATTGGGGGTTCCACCAAACATCGGTCAAGACAAATAGCGCGGGCAGGACCACCGCCTGTTGCTTGGTGAGCACGGCGGCCGCGTAGAGGAGGAGCACGGGAAAAACGTAGGCCCAGGAAATGGCTGGCGAGCGCCGGTAAAGAAAGGCGGCAAGGGAGGCACAGCCGAACAATCCGCAGAGGGCATCCGAACGGCCGGAGATATAGGCGACGCTCTCGGTCTGCAACGGATGCAGCAGAAACAACAAAGCACCGAAGGCGGCGAGCGGAGTGAGGCTCGATTCCCCGGCTCCCGCTAACTTCAGGAGGCGTCGAATCACCAGGAAAACCAAGACGCCGGCCAGGGCGTGGATCAGGACATTGAAGACGTGAAAGGAAAACGTATCCTCCAGGGAGATGCGGGTATTGACCCAATAGGTGAACATCAAGATGGGGCGAACCCGGCCGATCCACATAGAGAGCGGTTGCGTGGCGGAGGGCAACGCAAACTGCTGTGTGGTGTCGTCAAACAAAAAGGGCGCGCGCATCGCCGGGGCGTACACCCAAAAAACTACGACAAGCGACGCCAGACCGGCGGCGCACCACATCCAAGGGCGTGCGGCGGGGGCTGCTACGCGTGCGGAATCAGGCTTCCTGGTTTTCATCGTTCTTGCGGTGTTGCAGGTGGTATTCGAGGATGGCCACGCGTTGCGCGAGGGCGATGTTGTCATCGCGCAGGTGCGAAATGATGACCGAAAAGCGGAAAAACATGATCAGAACAACGCCGCCGGCCAAGAGGAATAGCGCCAGTGGGGAATCCGGCAATCCGATCAGCTTGCGCACCGCCTCGAGCAGCGCGTGCATCCGGGAGAGAACCAGCATGGCCGCGGCAGCCAACAGCCAGGTCACGGAGTACTCCACGCGAATGTGCGCCCGGCGCACGCTGATCAAGACGATGATGAGCAGGATGGCGCTCAAAACGGTAGTGACGTTCAAGAGGCGATCCATCTATCCTCCAGCGCCGCGCCCGCGCGTCGCGCGGTGGAAGCGGCGATCGAATTTCAGTACGTTGACAAAAACTCCCAGCAGCACGTGGACCACGTAGTAGAGGGACTTGAGAGCGGTGATGGAAGAACGGCCGGTGGTGCGCGGCCGCATATGGCAGGGCACCTCTTCGAAGCGGAAGCGGCGGCGTTGCAGGACCACGAGGGCCTCAATCTCGGGGTATTCCAGCGGGAAACTCAGGCGGAAGACATCCAGCGCGCGGCGGTTGACCCCCACGAAACCGGAAGTGGGATCGTGCACCGGCTGGCCCAGGACGGGCCGCAGCACAAAGCGGAAAAAGCGGATGCCGAGCGAGCGGGCGGCGCCGGTGCGCGAGCCGTTGTCGGTGGCGAAGCGCGAGCCGATCACCATTTCGCAGCCGGTGGACTTGAGCTTCTCGAAAATGCGGGGAATATCGCGGGCGTCGTGCTGCCCATCGCCATCCACCCGGATGACGTATTGATATCCGAGTTCGTAGGCCAGTTTGTACCCGGCCTGCACGCAGCCACCGACGCCGAGATGGTGGGGCATGGGCAACACCTCGGCGCCGGCCTCACGCGCCACCCGGATGGTGCCATCGGAAGAGCAATCGTCGATCACCAGGACCGGAACTCCTGGAACGTGCTGGTGGATATCGCGGACCACATCGCCGATGGCAGCCTCCTCGTTGAGGGCGGGCACGATGACCAGCAGGGAGTCCGGTGCGTTGGGGGAGATCAAAGGGCGGCCATCCTTCGAGCGCCGATGGAATGACTGCGCAGCAGATGGCGAAAGACGGCGGGGGTGATGCGGGCGCGGGCGCGAATCCGGCGCCGCTCGGGCCACAGGCGCGGCAGGTTGGCGAGCAGGGCGGCGTGCGCGCGCACGACGTACCAGAGCATTCTGGGCCCGGCGTTGCCCTCGGCGCGGAATCGCGCGGCGCTTCCCTGGCCTTTGAAAATGTACCAGGCGTGCCAGAAGTATCGCGCGCAGGCGGCGAACGGGGCGGCCAGCAGCATACGCACCGGAAAGTTCTTGACCAGCACGAACAGGCGGTTGCGTTCCACGTAGTAAGCCTTGAGGGGCGAGGCGCCGCCGGCGGAATGCGAGTAATGGTGCTCCACTACGGCCTGGGGAGCATACAGACACTTCCAACCGGCCCAGCGCGCGCGCAAGCCGAGATCGGTATCTTCGCAGTAGAGGAAGAAAGTGTCGTCGAAGCCGCCGATGTCCTCCAGCATGGTGCGCCGGTAGAGGGCCGCCGAGCCGCTGGGCAAGAGGACTTCTTCCAGCACGGGGAAATCACCGGGAAGGCGGCCGTGGCCGCGCTGCTTGCTGCTGCCGTCGCGCGCCACCAGCATGCCGGCGGAATCCAGGCGGGGCTCGCCGAATAGGCGCACCTGGGAAGCGCACATGCCGGCGTCGGGGCGGGCAACCAGAGCGGAGACGAGCGCGGCCAGCCAGCCCGGATGGGCCACGGCATCGTCGTTGAGCGTGGCGACGTAGGGGGACGTGGAACCGCGCCAGCCCTGGTTGATGGCCGTGCCGAAGCCGGCATTGCACGGATTCTCAATCACGCGCGCACCCGGCGCCGTGCCATTGCGGCCTACCAGGCCGCGGCCGCTGTTGTCCACAATCACCACTTCGAGATCCGCCATCGTCTGCCGGGAGAGAGACTCCACGCACTCCAGAAGCCTCGAATCCGCGGCCAGGGTAGGGATTACCACCGTTACGAGGAAGTCAGGCAATTATTGATTCTACCCTGTGGAGGGGGTGGCGGGTGGCACCCTTTACTGGCGGGGTGGGAGTCATGAACATGCGGTTCGCAGGCGGAACCGCCTGCGCCACCAACGGCAAGGCACTTGCTTGCATTGGTGGGGCAGGCTTCAGCCTGCCAACGCCCGCTTGCGGGCGCATTCTTCACACCTTCTTACGGTCGTGGCTCGGATGCGCCCCGCATGGCGCGCAAATCGATTCCCAGGGCCTGGCATTTCTTATACAGATGACTCCGCTCCAGGCCCAGCGACTTAGCCGTATCCGTCATGCTCAGATGATGGCGTTTCAACTCCGCCAGGATCTGTTCGCGCTCGAAGGCGTCCATGCGCCCGGCCAGCGGGCCCGATTGCGCCACGCCGGCGGTTTGGGCATCGGCTTCGGCGGCGGGCAGCGCGAGGCGCACCAGGGCGGCATCCACCGCGCCCTCCGCCAATAGCAGCAGGCGCTCCACCATGTTGCGCAGTTCCCGCACATTGCCGGGCCACGAGTAGCGCTGCAACTCCTGTATGGCGTCGGGCAGAAACACCTTGGGCTTCCAGCCGTTCACCTGGCAGACCTGGGCGGCGAAGTGCGCCACCAGCGCCGGAATCTCGCCGTCGCGTTCGCGCAAGGGCGGCAGGGACAGCGGGAAGACGTAGATGCGATGGTACAGATCCTCGCGGAATGCGCCCTTCTTCACCAGTTCGTGGAGATTGCAGTGCGTGGCCACGATCACACGCACGTCCACCGGGATGGTGCGGTCGCCGCCCACGCGTTCCACTTGCCGCTCTTCCAGCACACGCAGGAGTTTGGCCTGCATCAGGATCGGCATGTCGCCGATCTCGTCCAGAAACAAGGTGCCGCGATTGGCCTGCTCGAACTTGCCGAGGTGGCGCGAAGCAGCGCCGGTGAAGCTGCCCTTTTCGTGGCCGAACAGTTCGCTTTCGATTAACTCGGCGGGCACGGCAGCGCAGTTCAGGGTGACGAACGGCCCGTCTTTGCGCGGGCTGCGCTCATGCAGGGCGCGCGCGATCAGCTCTTTCCCAGTGCCGGTTTCACCCAGGATGCAGACGCGGGTTTCGCTGGCCGCCACACGGTCCACTTGCGCCAAGACGAGCTTCATGCGCTCGCCCGTGTGCACGATTTCGTGCTTGCCGACGCGCTGGCGCAGGTCGCGATTCTCGTCTTCCAGGCGCTTCAGCTTGAGGACGTTGTCCACGGTGAGCAGGAGTTTGTCGGTGGAGAGCGGCTTTTCCAGGAAATCGAGCGCGCCCAGGCGGGTGGCGCGGACCGCCATCTCGATATTGGCCTGCCCGCTGATCATCACCACCGGCAGCGCGATGCCGAAAGAGCGCAGGTCTTCGAGCAGCGCCAGACCGTCCTTGCCCGGCATGACGACGTCGCTCAGCATCATGTCGAAGGCCTGCGATTTGGCGAGGTCGAGCGCGCGCGCGGCGTTATCGCAGACGGTGGCTTCGTGCCCGGCGAGGCGGAAGGCGCGCGCCAGCGAGGCCAGCGTGTTGGGGTCGTCGTCAACGATTAATAGGTGTGCCATAGGTCATACCGTTTTCCCGGATAGCTCGATGCGGAAGGTGGAACCCCTGCCCTTTTCGCTTTCCACCGAGATCCGCCCGCCGTGATCGCTGACCACGGATTGCACGATGGCGAGGCCGAGCCCGGTGCCGTGCGTCTTGGTGGTGTAGTACGGCGTGAAAAGGCGGGCGCATTCCTCCGGGGTCAATCCCTGGCCGGTGTCGGCGATCTCCAGACGAACGCCG
>Ga0182021_10002790_pt1 | contig 20476 bp, 19 predicted proteins | sample 612E3MmetaG_FD_120493 | JGI IMG/M metagenome (GOLD analysis project Ga0182021, IMG submission 120493) | Permafrost microbial communities from Stordalen Mire, Sweden - 612E3M metaG (Illumina Assembly) | ecosystem: Environmental > Terrestrial > Soil > Wetlands > Permafrost | place: Sweden... | reverse complement strand
CTGACAATGGCGGTGAATATGTTAATCGTACGGTAGCTGAATTACTGAATAAGCTTTTAATTCGCTTTACCAGATCCAGACCACGGCGGCCTGATGATAACGGATTGGTCGAGAGCAAGAATGGCTCTGTGATACGCAAGAATCTGGGATATGCCCATATTCCCCAATCCTGTGCCAGCCTACTCAATGTCTATCACCGGGAAAACTTAAACCCTTATATTAATTATCATCGGCCTTGCTTCTTCTCCGTTGCAGTAATTGACCATAAGGGTAAGCTGAAGAATACATATCCTTACGAGAAAATCAAAACACCCTATGAGAAATTGAAATCATTACCTCAAGTCGAAACTTACCTGCGGCCTGGCATAACCTTAAAGGCGTTGGATGCAATTGCTAACCAAATGAGCGATAATCAATTTGCAGAAAGGATGGTTAAAGCACGTTTCAATCTACTTAAACAGACCAATACATACTCCACTTGCGAGGCTAACCTGCTTCCTCCAGGCTCTTTATTCGATTAGAAAAGAGTTGGGAAACCGTGCATGTCTGCTATTATTGAATTCGCTATATCATAAATTTAGGAAAATGAATTGTCAATAATTTGCACTGCTTACAAAGACAATTAATAGGCTAAAGTCTGATAGATTATCCTTACTCTAATTGGCTGAATATGCTATACATTAACTGAATGCTAGTCAAGATTTAAAATCACCGGATTTGACCCATCCTCGTGAACAGATTATACTCAAACTAGACAATAAGGAGATATACCTCCTCATTTTTGGCAATAACTATGAGCAATCTGGTTGATTCTTTTGACCGTCAAATTAATTACATGCGCATTTCGGTGACAGACCGCTGCGATTTGCGCTGTATCTATTGCGCCTCGACCACATTCCATGACCAGACTCATGAGAATACCCTGCGTTACGAGGAAATTTCCAGAGTAGTCCAGGCAGCGGCTACGATTGGAGTAAGTAAAATTCGTTTAACCGGCGGCGAACCTCTGGTCAGATTTCACCTGGACCATCTGGTCAATATGCTCGTTGGCCTAACGGGTATCGAAGAAGTATCGATGACAACTAATGGTACGCTGCTGGCTAAATATGCCGCGGAACTAAAAACTGCCGGGTTGAATCGGGTTAATGTTAGCCTGGACTCGCTAAAACCCGATAGATTTGCGTATATCACCGGCGGCGATAAATTGGAGGATGTGTTGCAAGGCATTGAGGTTGCCAATAACGTCGGGTTGGTACCTGCAAAAATCAATATGGTCGTCCTTAAAGACATTAATGATGATGAAATCCTCGATTTCGCCCGCAAGACAATTACTGATAGCTGGAATGTAAGGTATATTGAGTACATGCCTTTTGCTAGAGCGAAAATGCATAGTAACGGTTTGGTATCTTCTCAAGAAATCATATCCATCATCAGGAAACAATTTGGCGAACTGGAACCACATCACTCGAGCATAGGTAACGGCCCTGCTAAATATTATAAATTGCCTGATTCAAACGGAACGTTGGGATTTATTGGAGCGGTGACTGAGTGTTTCTGTGCAGATTGCAACCGATTCCGCTTGACTTCCGACGGTAAATTACGTCCTTGTTTGCTTGACGACGATGAAATTGATATTAGAGAACCATTGAGACATGGGGCAACTATAAAAGAACTGGCGGAAATCATCCAATTGGCTGCATCGGTAAAACGAGAGCAGCACCATCTCAGTGGTGGGGATATGCCAACAGCGCGCTCCATGCGACAGATCGGAGGTTAATATAAACTACTTATTATTTTGTCCGAGTTTCAGACTCCATCGGACAAAGTAAAAAAATAAAAATAAGGAAAGCCCCTCGATGTTTGCGAGGGGCTTTTGTTTAACCCACGGTAGAGAGCTTTGTAAGACTCACGATGTGGCCGGGGTACTAATTAGCCGGCGAGACACGGACATCAGTGTATAATTTCTGTCCGTTCGCTATTTGGCCCTTTATCTTAACCTGTCCCATGGTGTTTACGGTAATCAGATTGGATATATCTCTCTGATAACCGCACAGCAGACACTCTTCATACCAGCCATCGGTTTCGCGCTGAATAAAGAGGTCACCGTTGCACCGGGGACAACTCTTTAACTTCCAGACTGCCATTTTTCTTTTCCTTTTAGTTCACGAGGACATCTGTAATCTTTCCAATGTCCCTATCGTATTCTGCAGGTATTTATTTCGTTTCCTGCTAACGACCTTTGTTATTTCTACTGGTTCTCTTGATTACCCAGTTCGTATTAGAGAATAGACTATTAGGGTTACGACGACATTAAGATGTGGGACATAAGGTTACAATAAAGTAACGTTTATGTAATCATTTGGTTACAAAGCACAGTTTATTTGTTGTCATCCGAAATTAAGATGTGGCTGTAAAACTGTCTTAATTTGTCTCCAATGGTATAAAGATAGAATCTCCCCCGGAATCGTTCCCGGGATAAGTAATTGCGGTATAGATGGTTTCCTTCGAATTTTTATCGGCCAGGTTATTGTGAAAGATTAATCTGTAGCTTGAGCCATTCGCCTTAGTCGCGGTAATTGAAAGACGATCAGAAGTATTCCCTAAAGCTCCTGAAGCAGCGGTCGAGTCGGTTGTCCCCGAAGGATAAACAACCATAGTCCCTGCTTTTACCTGAAAATTGACACTCCCTCCTGAAGTGGGCTTCTCGGTGGTATACAAGCAGTCCAACTTGTCACCGTTCGCCAGATTTAAATCAATCGTGAATGTCGCGCCTCCCTCGAGCGTTAGCCTTAGCTGGTAAGTTTGCCATTTCGCGCCTTGCAAATCAACGATGTTCATCACTTTGACGATATCATATTTTCGGGTGGGTGTAGTCGAAACGGCAGTTTTCGCGGTGCAACCGGCCAGTAGTGATGTAATTGTTGTTGAAACTATCAATAAAGCTGTAATAATGTATCTGCTTTTTCTCACTTTTCTTCCCTCACCGCAATACTCCACTATAATTACAGTACAACCGAAAATGCCCCTAGTCAATATTATTTTATTTTGAATTCTAAATATTTAATTATTTGATGACTTTAAAATAGCGGGAATCAAATATTAAATAAATACCTATTTACGTCAGTAATAAAAGCTAGTAAAATGGTGGATGTTTAATATTGGGTTTGTTTTCGGCATGGGAGGTAGGAATATGGATTGTATATTTTGTAAAATTGTTAATGGTCAAATCCCCAGTGATGTAGTTTATACCGACGATAGGATAATTGCCTTCCGTGATATCAATCCGATGGCACCTGTACATATACTGATTGTACCGCGAGCGCACATCAATTCTCTAAACGATGTCACGGAGCATCAAATTCCACTGGTAGGACACATGGTACAGGTTGCTAAACAATTAGCGAAGCAGCAAGGGATAGCAACAAAAGGTTTCAGAGTGGTGATTAATTGTGGACAACAAGGCGGACAGGTTGTGCAACACTTGCATATGCATCTACTTGGCGGGCGGGAACTTTCTGGACGACTAGGGTAATTATCAACATAAGGTTGACGAATAAGGTGCAAGTCTTGCCTAAGTAACCCTATTTTATTACTTTAAGTATTTCGGAATTGTTGATATCTTTATATTTGAGACTTGAGACTTTTCTTACGGTATTCCAGATATAAATAAAGCCCGGCAATACTTTTACTATCACAGATTTTCCCGGAAACCAGCATCTTACGGATTTGAGATACCGGTACGCTCACTACATTGATACCTTCGGTGTCTTCCGCTACTAAACGGCTAGTCAAGAGGTTGGTGGCAAGGTAAAGATGGAGGTATTCAGTGGCATAGCCGGGTGCGGAATAAAAGCCACCCAATCTCACTAATTTTTGCGGTAAATAACCGGTTTCCTCTTGCATTTCTCTTTTTACGGCAGTCTCCACGTTTTCTCCGGGTTCAATGCCGCCTGCCACGATTTCCAATAATTCTTTTTCTACAGCTTCACGATACTGCCTAACCAACAAGATATTGTTTTTATCATCAACTACCACTGCGGCAATGCAATCAGCGTGTTCCACAATCTCGCGGGTTGTTTGGCGTTCGTCAGACATTTGAACCGTATCAACTCGGAGTCTTACTGCACGACCGTCAAAGACAATCCTATTGGATAATGTTGTTCTTGGTTTCATTTTAGAATCTATTTTATATCGAATTTAATTGTCATCGCAGTCTCATCACAGTTGGGGAATTTAGAACAGCGATAACACTCTGTCCAAATTTTCTGTGGCAGGCTCATCTTTTCCACTTCTTTCAACCCGAACTTCTCAAAAAAATTTGGTTTATAGGTAAGACAAAATACCGTATTAATGCCAAGTTCTTGAGCATCACTGAGACAGGCAATCACCAGTTTATTCCCGATGCCCTGACGCTGCATTTTTTCATTGACCGCAACTGATTTTATCTCCGCCAGGTCTGACCACATTACATGCAGTGCAGCACAGCCAATAATACGGTTGCCTTTCCGAACAACGAAAAAATCACGTATGTTTTCATAGATTTCGCTTAATGACCTTGCAAGCATTTCACCCTGCCCTGCGAACGAATTAACGAGCTTATGAATACCAGGCACCTCGCTGATTTTAGCTTTTTCAACTTTTATCGAATTATTCTTGACCAATTTGCTGTTTCCCCTTTAATCGTTTTTCCAATGTGCTGTAAAAAGATGATTCGGGATGTATTCTTAAAAATCGGATCTTATAACGGCTGGGTCTCACGCTGATTACAGCACCGCTATTCAACGGTAAATTTGTTTGACCGTCAATGCTGAGTGTGGCTGGATGTGCTGTCTGAACCGTGAGCTTTACTTTAGAAGCTGATGGTAATACTACGGTGTATTTTGCGCTGAGAAGGGGTACAATTGGCAGCAATAGATAGTCCTTAGAGTGCGGGGGTAAAATCGGACCACCCGCTGCTAAAGCATAACCAGTACTGCCGGTTGCCGTTGCCAGAATCACGCCATCTGCCTTATAGGTTGTCAGCAATGCGCCATTGATGATAGCTGTAATGTAAATTACACGCGCCACAGAACCGCGGGCAATCACGACATCGTTCAAAGCATAAAAGGTACTTCGAGGGCTGCCTTCACATGGTGAAACTGTTGCTTCTAATAAACAACGTTCATCAATCCAGCCTTGTCCCTCGAGAATGCAGGCAAGTTTATTTTCCGTCTCTGCAACACTCAATTCGGTCATAAAACCCAAGTTCCCCAGATTAATGCCGGTAATCGGTGTTTTCCCCGGGATAATAGCCTGTGCGGCTCTCAAAATGGTGCCATCGCCACCGATACTGAGAATTAACTCCGTACCGTCTGTTTTGTTCCTGGCGGATTCCACATCCCAGGATGAACAAAGCCAGATAGGAAACCCCTTTTTAGTCAAGGTTCTCTCTAGTTTTTCTGCCAGCTGCCTCGCTGACTCATTCATGGGGTGATAAAGGATACCGATTTTCTTCAACATTGTTATACACTACCGGTATAAAATTATTCATCGAATGAACATAAAAGAAGTCTAACATCGGTAATCTTTAGTGTCAAGAAATATGGCGTGACTGGTGGTTATCAAACTTATTTAATTTTCATATTATTTTGTAGATAGGAGAGATTTGGTCATACATTTGTTGCGATGGGAAAACCATAAGTCGGTGGAATATCTTGAAAATGAAGAAAAACTCACCTAACTAAACTAATTGGCAATATTTTCGTTATGTAGTATAATAGGCTAATTTTGAAGAAGCGCTTATGATAAATGTGTACGAATAAGGAGGGAAAATGAGAGTAGGAAGAAAATCCCTGGCAATTTTGCTCATCATCATTTTATCATTACTGTCAATAACAGTGCCACTATCTCCAGTACTTGCAGCGTCTGTAACCGTAAATTTATCGCCCATTTCTGGTCCCCCGGGGACAACTGTAACAATTTATAGTACGGGTTTTACTACACCAGCTACTTATACTGTTACATTCAGTAGCGCACTCGTAACGAACACTATAATTGGAATTACATCAATACCATCGAACGGTATAATCAACGTAGGGTTTAGCGTTCCGGTCTTGCCTAGAGATGTCTACGATGTTAAAGTGACAACTACTGCTAGCCCTGCAGATACTATTTCAATCCCCCATTTTACAATAACTCCTCAAGTTTTCTTTGCCACGCAAAATCCATCAGTAAAGGCTGGCGACTTACTTACTATTAGTGGTAAGGGTTTTTATGCAAGTGATACGATAACTATTTATCTTGATGGGGTTACAATAACTACAGCATCGCCGGTCTATACAAATTATCTAGGCCAGTTCTCCGGTGCCCAAATAACAATTCCTCAACTATCAGGTGGAACCCATACAATTAAAGCGAGCGATTCAGATGGTTTCTCTTCAGGAGCAATTTTTGCCGTTTCATCTAATATCACCATGACCGCAAGTACAGGAGCGGTCGGCTCCTCAATCGAAGTTTCAGGTACTGGATTTGCTGCTAGTTCGGCGCTTACTTTCTTTCTGGACAGTACTGCTATTAATGTCAGTGCCAGCACTAATGCAAACGGTAATTTCTCAAATGTTGATCTAACTATCCCGGCAATATCCGGCGGAACTCATACTTTGAAAGTTCAGGATGCTTCCAGTAATTCCGCCACTAAGAGCTTCTCTGTTACTGCAATTATGAGCATTGGGCCTGCTACTGGTCCTGTTGATACTACGGTTGCGATTACAGGTAAAGGTTTTCTGGCTAGCAGTCCTATATCCGTTACTTACGATGGAGCGACTGTAACCACTCTGGTGTCTTTGGCAAGTGGTGCAGATGGTAGTGTAAATGCCAGTTTTAAGATACCAGCTAGCGGCAGCGGTGTTCATGTCGTTGCAGTCAGCGACGGTACAAATGCAATTAATGCTAATTTTACTGTTTCATCAACTTCTGGCATAAATGTCACAACCGGACCGGTAGGAACTAGCGTCACTGCCAGTGGTTCCGGTTTTAAAAATAAAGGAAATATTACTATTAAATATAATAATGCACAGGTGGCAACGGCTACTGCTGATACGCACGGTAGTTTCACTACTACCTTTAAAACCCCAGAAGCCAGTATAGGATCGCATTCTGTTGTCATTAGCGACCAGACTAACACCCAAACATATACTTTCACTATGACACCTACCACTAATCCATTGAGTCCAACCACCGGTTACATCGGCACTAGTATTACTATTAGCGGCACCGCTTATGGCGCAAGTAAGGCAATCATTGTAACCTATGATGCTAGTCCGATCACTTTAACTACTCCCGGTACAACGGATGCAAATGGGACGTTTACAGTGTCCTTTAAGGCCCCAGTTAGTCAAGGTGGCAATCATACAATTACAGTTACCGATGGTATTGTTCCTGTTCAAACTTTCACCTTTGCATTGGATGCAACACCTCCATCGACGCCAACGCTTTCTTCACCAGCATCGTTAACCAAGCTAGCAAAGATACCGACCCTGTCGTGGACGCCGGTGACTGATTCAAATGGTGGGATCACTTATACGTTACAAATTTCCAAAGATAATACCTTCGCGTCGGTATTAATTGAGAAAAAAGGACTGACTAGTCCTTCGTATACCTTAGACACTAAGATACCTGCGGAGAAATTAAAATCAGTCAGTAAAAATACACCTTATTATTGGAGGGTACGGGCAACTGATGCTGCGTCTAACACCAGCGCTTGGACAACCTCTCAGACGTTTTTAGTCGGCTTGGCGCTGGCAGATTACGCTGTGTATCTGATTATGGGTGTCATTGCTATTATGTTAGGTGTACTCGGTTTTGTACTTGGGAGATTAACTAAACGCCCTTATTAAATTACCGAAACTAATATTTCCGTAAAAAGAAGCCTGCGTCCTTCAGTTGGAGGACGCAGGCTTCTAAATTTTAATGACTAAGTCAAGATTCAGATTTTCTTGAAGCTCACTAACTGCGGGAAGTCGATTAATCCGCTCTCGCTGTTATTCTCAACTTCGATACCAGCTTCTGAAACTGCTGCTAGAGGATTCAGCCCTCCCAGAAATACAATACCCACTCGATTTGGCCCTACCGGTATCTGACAGATCGACTCGCTGGTGTTTCCCAGCCGGTATATTCCACCTATCCCGGCTTCCTTCATTTTTGCCATTACTTCGCTGACCAGCGCTCTTGACGGAGCAGGTATTTCACGGAAATTGGCCAGTATCCTGCCTTTCCCTGTTCTGGTGGCTTCCCGGACGCTGGTCATTCTGGCGCGAATGTACTGCTCCGATGGATCTAACGACGTGCCTTCATAGTAAATGATAGCTACAAAACGTTCTGTCTTCGGGCTTCGCAGTTCCAATACTCCACCGAACTTTGATGATATCGGAACCCCCAATTTCGATAAAACTCCGTTGACAACTACGCTGCAAATTGTACCAATGCCTATTTTGCCTTCCGGAATAACAACCGAACCCAGTTTTTCACCCTCATTAGCCACGGCGATGAATTCACTAACACAAAAACCACCAATATAAGCCTCGTCGATTATAGCCAGTGCTTCCTTGAATTTATCTTTAGCAATCAGTGAAGTATTTATCGGGACCAGGCCCGTGCGTGTTCGGGGATTAAAGGTGGTTTGAAACGCCAAGGTTTCCAGTTTCTCCAGTACAAAGCCGACATGTTCCGGCGCTAAGGCTATCTTTAGTTCCTCCAAACCCTGAGCAGTAAGCATTCGGCCATCTCGGCCGAAAGGCTGGGTATGTCCACGTTCATCTGTGATTCTAAGGTGATATCTTACCGCTCTTTCGCTTAGAAAAATCCCATGGCGTTCCAGCTCTCGCGCGATTGTAATCGAACCCAACGGTTCAGATGATTCGTTAAGAACTTTGAGAATGGCTATTATTTTACGTTCAGTTTCGGTGACCGAGCCCGGTACCATTATTCGTGAAACCTCGCAACCCGGATTTTTGAATTTTTCATATTTATGTATTACCATTCTTTGAAAAGACTTGTAAGAGGTAGCCTCCTATCGCGTCCAAAAGCCCGGTTGGTTATCTTGACACCGGGGGGTGCCTGACGGCGCTTGTACTCACTTCGGTCGACTAATTTCGCGGTCTTCTGTACCGTGGCTTTATCGAATCCCAGCGCTACAATCTGGTCCACGGACTTGTCTTCCTCAACGTAGGCTGTAAGAATTGGGTCTAAAATCTCATATGGGGGAAGACTATCTGAGTCTTTCTGGTCTGGCCTTAATTCGGCTGATGGTGGTTTATCGATAATTGGAGCCGGTATCAGGTCATAACCGGCTTGTGCATTGCGATATTTTGCAAGCTCGTATACCAGAGTTTTAAGGACATCTTTGATGACTGCAAAACCGCCGGCCATATCGCCATAGAGAGTCGTATAACCGGTTGCCATTTCACTTTTGTTGCCGGTAGTTAATACCAGCCAGCCAAATTTATTTGAAAGCGCCATCAGCAAATTACCCCTAACACGGGCCTGTAGATTCTCTTCAGCGCTGTCTGGTTTAGTGCCGGCAAACGATTCAGCCAGTGTGTCAAGATAAGCCTGAAACGGTTTTTCGATGGCAATGGTCTTTAATTTAATGCCTAAATTCTTTACCAAAACTTTGGTATCTTCCACACTACCGGTAGAAGAATATCGTGAGGGCATCGATATTCCGATTACGTTATCCTTCCCCAGTGCATCGACAGCAATAGTAGCGACGATTGCGGAGTCAACTCCACCGGAAAGGCCGATCACTACCTTCTGGAAGCCATTTTTATGGATATAATCTCTCGTGCCCAGGACTAAAGCCTGGTAGACTTCAGCCACCGGGTCCAAAGCAGCAATATGTCTGGGCTTGAGTGGTGGCTTCAGATTGGTAGAAGGAGCTAGTGATACGGTTGTTTTAGTTTGATGCCATCCGGTTTTCTCCAGTAAAGGTGACTCTTTTCGCCATCTGGGGTCATGCAGACGCGCCCGAAAAACCGACTCGATATCAAGGTCGGCAACAATAAAATCTTCTCCAAATTGTTTACCGCGAGTGATAAGGTTGCCATGTTCATTAAAAATGCAGCTGCGGCCGTCAAAGACTAGTTCATCCTGTCCCCCTACCAGGTTATTATAAGCAAAAATAGCTACCGTGTCAGAGGCGCGGGCGGCTATCATCTTTTCCCGTGATTCACCCTTGCCGGTGTGGTAAGGGGAAGCACTGATATTAATAATCACCTCAGCGCCGGCATTTGCCTGGACAGTGGCAGGTCCGGCTTGATACCAGATATCTTCGCAGATATTGATACCGATGCCAGCACTATTAACTACATAGACAGGGCACTCTGTTCCTGCCCGGAAATAGCGGTTTTCATCGAAAACGCCGTAATTCGGAAGGTACATTTTGTGATATGTTCCAATGAGCTTGCCGTCTGAAATCAGGGCCGCGGCATTATAAATATCACCATCGGAATCAACAAACCCAACGACGACGGTTATTCCGTTGGATACCTCAATTATTTTTTGTAGTGATTGCAGATTGGCCTGAATGAATTGGGGTTTGAACAGCAAATCTTCCGGTGGATATCCGCATATAGCCAGTTCAGGGAACGTGACAATGTCCGCTTCGAAAGTGCGGGCAGTTTCAACCGCTCCCAGAATCTTTTTTACATTGCCGTCAAAATCACCAACTGTGGTGTTAACCTGCGCCATCGCAATTCGAAGGCGGCGCATTTTTCACCTCCCTCAGGAAAAGGCCAGTAATGTATTATAACATGGGTAGATACCGGTCAATTTCGTATTTCGAGACATGGAGGCGGTATTGATTCCACTCTATCTTTTTATTCTCCAGAAAGGCATTGAAGACATGGTCACCCAGTGCTGTTCTTACTAGTTCACTCTTTTCGGTCAATGCGATAGCGTCTGCCAGACTACCAGGTAAAGTTTTTATGCCACGGGCTTCTCGTTCCTTTTCTGACATCTCGTAAACGTTTTCCTCTACCGGTTCCGGTGGCTCTAATCCTTCTTCAATACCTTTCAATCCGGATGCCAGCATTACACTAAAGCAAAGATAAGGATTGCAGGCAGGGTCAGGCGACCTTAATTCTATTCTCGTGGCCTTTTCTTTACCCGGCCGATATTCCGGCACACGAATCATGTCAGAGCGGTTACGTTTTGCCCACGATAGGTATACAGGTGCTTCATAGCCCGGAACAAGTCGTTTGTAGGAGTTAATCCACTGGTTATTAACGGCTGTAATTTCCGGTGCATATTTTAATAAACCCGCCACATAACTACGAGCAAGCTTGGACAGGAAATATTTTCCTTTGGCATCAAAAAAGGCATTTCGGTCTCCTTTGAAGAGAGACTGATGAACGTGCATGCCGCTGCCGTTAATACCGAAGACCGGTTTGGGCATAAAGGTGGCATAAGCGCCCTGATTGATAGCGATCTGTTTGACTACCAGGCGGTAAGTCATTACATTATCTGCCATCGTAAGAGCATCTGTATAGCGCATATCGATTTCGTGCTGGCTCGGAGCTACTTCATGATGGGAGTATTCAATACCGATTCCCATTTTTTCCAGCGTGATGACCGTATTCCGCCGCAGGTCGGTAGCGGCATCCATCGGAGTCAGGTCAAAATAACCGCCGGAATCCAGCGTTTCTGTGCTTTTTGAATCTTTGAAATAGAAAAATTCCAATTCAGGCCCCACATAGTACGTGAAACCCAAATCAGCCGCTTTCTTGAGATTTCTTTTAAGGACGTATCTCGGGTCACCTTCGAAAGGCTCGCCACCTGGCTTTATAATGTCGCAGAACATGCGGGCGACGGCGTTGTGTTCAAGCGGTCTCCATGGCAGTATCTGGAATGTGTCGGGGTCTGGCTTCGCTATCATGTCACTCTCGTCGATTCGGGCAAAACCTTCAATAGAAGAGCCGTCGAAGCCCATGCCTTCTTCCAGCGCTCCTTCGAGTTCATCTACAGTGATGGCAAAACTCTTCAACACTCCAAGAATGTCAGTAAACCACATGCGGATGAACCTAACGTCATTTTCCTTTGCCATCTTGAGAACATATTCTTTGCTCTCTGTTTTTTTGTCTTTCTTTGGCATGAAAAGATAACCTCCTGTTAATTACTATGACCTATCCATTATACGGCATTATCGCCTGAATCACCTGTTCTAATGCGAACCGCATCGTCTATCGGTATCACAAATATTTTACCATCCCCGATATCCCCGGTTCTCGCTCCCCTGATTATAGCATTAATTGCAACCGGAACATCTTCATCTATTACGACCACTTCAACTTTGAGTTTAGGGAGAAATTCAAGTCGATATTCTCGTGCACCCCATTTTAATGGAACACCTTTCTGTCTACCCCTGCCGCTGACTTCGGTAATCGTCATGCCGAAGTAACCTACCTCTTCCAGGAATTTTTTCACGGGTTCCAGTTTTTCCTCTCTTATTATGGCTTCAATCTTTTTCATCTTAATTGCCCTCCATAAGCTCGTTCACCATGTTGCGATATGTCTAAGCCTACAGATTCTTCGGCAGGGGACACTCTTAGTCCGATGACAGCATTAACCGCCTTACCGAGTATCCATGTCATTACGAAGGCAAAAGCCGAGACACTGACTACGGCAATTAATTGTAATAAAAGTTGTTTGGGATTTCCGTAGATCAGGCCATTCTTCCCGGCAGAATTAGCTGCTGCACTGCAGAAGATACCGGTTGCCAGCGCGCCCCAGGTGCCTCCCATCCCATGTACTGCCCAGACATCGAGCGATTCATCGATATTGGTCTTCGCGCGGAAAAGCATCATATGATAACACAAGAGCGAAACTCCAGCCCCAATCGGTATTGCCATGATTGGCTGTATGAAGCCAGCAGCTGGAGTGATGGCTACCAGACCTGCCACTGCACCGGTAACGACACCAAGCAATGACGGACGCCGGTAAATCCAGCTCAGCACCATCCAGACAAAGGCGGCCGTGGCGGCGGAAAGATTAGTAGCAACGAAAGCGCTGGACGCCAGCCCGCCGGAAGTAAGGGCACGACCGGCATTGAAGCCAAACCACCCGAACCAGAGTATGCCGGCGCCTAATGCTACCATCGGGATATTACCCGGTTCCATCGGTTCTTTCTCTTTAAACCCTTTACGCGGTCCTAGTAGTAACGCCAACGAAAGTGCAGATACCCCTGCTGCAATGTGAACTACCGTACCACCGGCGAAGTCCAATGCTCCTAATTTGTTTAGCCAGCCACCGCTACCCCAGACCCAGTGTGCCACTGGAAGGTAGACCAGGGTAAACCATAATACTGAAAATATTGTTAGAGCACTAAATTTGATGCGCTCCACAACTGCACCGGTAATCAGGGCAACAGTGATGATAGCGAACATCCCCTGAAAAGCCATAAATGCTAGTTGGGGAATGGTAGTTGCATACACCGCAGATGGTGTCTGCCCAACTCCAATTAATCCGAAGAAATTTAGTCCGCCGATAAGACCTGCCTTGTCTGGACCGAAGGCGAGGCTATAACCATAAACTGCCCATAATACACTTATCAGTCCTAGGCAGGCGAAGCTCATCATTATCGTGGAGAGGAAATTCTTTCTCCGCACCAGCCCGCCGTAAAAGAAGGCCAGTCCCGGAGTCATAAACAGGACCATCGCCGCAGAAACCAGCATCCATGCAGTATCAGCGTAATTGACAGACATTTAAGCTCCTTCTAGTGTTTTTATGTCTATACTTTACAGTGATATTGTTTCACGGATATTTCGTCTGTGTTAAATCTATGTTTCGCGAGTAATTGTAGAAAGGAAGGCTAATTTCTGACAAAGCGGTAGCCGATATTTCTTACTGTCTCGATATAAATATGGGATGGGTCTTCTATTTTACTGCGGAGTCGGCGGATATGGACATCCACGGTTCTATCTCCGCCAAAATAATCCTGGCTCCAGACCTGGTTGAGTAAGATATCGCGGGTAAAGACTCTTCCGGGATGACTGGCGAGGAATTTCAACAATTCGTATTCTTTGAATGTGAGAGAGACCAGCCTACCATTGACGTAGACCTCATATTTGTCCGGGTCTATTGTGATGCCGGCCGTTCTAATTTGCGCGGTGGAAATATCCGTGTCTCTCTTAATTAAATGTTTTATACGGATTACCAACTCTTTAGTGTTGTATGGTTTGACAATAAAGTCATCAACTAAGCCCTCGAGATTATCCATTTTATCCGGTAAAACAAGGCCAATTAACGGTAGTTCCTTTTCCTTACGGATATAGCGACCCAGAGCTGAGATATCATGGGCACCGGTGAATTCAATCAATAGTAAATTGGGAGTGATTTCTGCCATCTGCTCTAGGGCATTTTCACCGGTAGCCGTTGAACACTGAAACCCGTGCTTGTTTAGTTCCGAGCACAGGTTTGATATTTCTTTATTTTGTTCGGCGACCACAACTATTTTCAACAATTCTCATCCCTCATGCGGTGGTTAGTGAATTTCTACAAAGGTAATTCCATTACCACATTATAACTGAAATGACCGGTAAATAATTTTAGAATTATTGTAGAAAACAAATAGCATTTCTGGTCTTTGGGTCGATTACTACCTGCACACCGGATGGAATCTCGATGACTCTCACTACACTCGCAAAAATACTGAAGTTCGGAAGTATTTCTTTAAAGATATTGGGTGAATCTTCAAGAAAACGGGCGTTAAAATTAGTTTTTTCATCATTGGGATAAATCGGTATATATATAATTTCCGCTTCTACCAGGTCCAAGAAAAAGTGCGTGCCGAAAGAAACCTCTGGTTCATAACCGGCTTTTTCATTTGCCATTTCTACTAGTACTGAAATATTATCGATATCGGCATAGCTGACATTAATGCCTAGGCCAATGTTGGTGCTTCCCCATCTTACCGGCCCCATTAACGTGATTCTACCATCTTTTTTACCCAGAATCTCATTGAGTTTACCGATAACCCGTCCCATCGCTTTTTTATCGATTGTGTCGATTTCAGCGTATTTCTTTGGGTCAACATAAATGACATAACGAAGGTTATTAACTAAGCCAGCGCTTATCGTTAAATTAGACTGGAATAACATATGTTCCAGAGGTATATTTTTAGGGGTATTGACGGCGGTCTCCGATGTTTTCGGTAATTGTAACGAGCGGCATTGTAGTAGATTGATTTTAATGTTTCGCTGCGAGTCAATATGGGCGGTGAACTCGATATCAACAGGCTGTTCCCATGCTTTTTCAAATTTTGTCAGGATTTCACCTATAATTTTAACGAGAGGTGTCCGCTTTATCAGATTATCAAAAGCTATTACAAGGTCTTTGTCCACCTTATCAAATGACTGAATATCATGAAGATAGCCGTCTGTCATTGACGAGGCTAACCGCTCTAAGTAAGGATAATCGCCCCCTTCTAATACTATGGCAAAGGGCTCAGTCACGAACTGATTGGATTTCAGGTTAATTAAATCTACATTTTTCTGAGAATACTTGACGATTTGAGTTCTGACCTCAGGCCTGAGTTCCGGGTGGCTGACAGCAATCATCCTCGGATAATCACCACCAACTCGATTAACCGCGCGAGTCCCTAGCCCAAATACCAATCGTATCATTCCTTTCTTCGGGTCGATACGGCTGGTCCAGGCGTAAAGATTCCGTGAGAAGGCAACTCCGGCAAGGGATGGAAAGAAATAGTTTTTATAGGGCCTACCGGAAACTCTTTGTACTAGTATCGCCATCTGCTCATCGCCTTCGGTCAGTCCTTGCCTTCTCCGATTATGATAAACATCGGGATTTAAAGCGATAGCGTAGACCAATTTCAGTGCTCTTAGAAAGGCTTCCAGCCGTTCTTCAGGGTTGCCTTGATTAACAAGAAATTCGCTGCAGTATTTACCCGCAAAGGAATTTGTAAAACTATCTTCTAGCAGGCTACTGGAACGGATAATGATAGGCGCTTGCCTGTAATAATCGAGCATATCCCTGAATTGCTCCGTTATCTCTTGCGGAAATTGTCCGGTAAGAAACTGTTGCTTGACCCTTTCGAATTCCTCCCAGGACAATTGTGTTTTTTTAGATAGTTGCAAGCGAAGCCGAAACAGGTTATTGTTTACCAGGAAGGTGAAGAAGACGTCGGAGCCAACATAGAAAGAATCGTGTTCCTCTAATATCCCCGGAAAATCAGTTTTCCCCGGTTCTTCTTGCAGAATCCGCCGCGCAAGTAGCATCCCAACCGCTTTGGCTCCGATTTGCCCCGAACCTATCAAACGTTTTCTAATATCAAAAAGGTCATCCGTAATCAGGTAATGGTCAGACAATCGGTTGAGTTTTTCATGATTACCCAGCATCATCCTCAAAAGCTCACGTTTCAGGACAGCAATTTTAGAGTTGCCCTGCGTTAAATCCACCGCAGTTTCTTTATATTGAGCCAACTTGCGATAAACAATATTCCACGGCTCGATAGAATCAGGCATTGTATTAGCCAGGTGTTTACCCGATGCCGACAATACTGAAGCTGCATCGCCGCTTTGAGAAATGGGTTGCCATTCAGTCTGACTGACAAGATGAGGTAAAAACATTTGCTGAGAATAGCATCCCCACACCTTGAGGGGGTGAATGTGTGTATTACCATCTATATGATAAACATCAAGTAGTATTTGCGTTGTATCCCGTATTCTGGCAATGGTGCTTTGACTGTGACGTCCGCGAATCAACCCAAAAAAGCTAGGTCATTTAATTCAAAAATATAAGGGCAAGTGACCTGATAAAAATTAGCCAGTAATTCATCGGTAGCCCATTCGCTGACCAGAGCAGACAGGTTATCAAAGTTGTAATGGGTTTCTTTCCCTTGTTTTTCAATTATCTCATGTACCTTACCGCTGAAACAATCAAATCCCGGAGTCGGGTCAAGCTCAAAGATTGTTAGGCCGGAGCGCGCCTTAACCAATAAGGGATGGAGCGCAAATCGAAAGTACATACGTTTAAAACTATCCCGGATAGATTGTTCTACAAATAATACCGCAAAATGTGCGTAATCTTCAAAACGGTCAATTTGCCAGACAACATTATCCCCCGGGCGAAGTCCTTGCAACAGGCCATTTAATTGGGAAGAGCCGCTGTTAGTTATTATTGGAGATATTTTATCCATAATTTTTCACCGACTTCAGGGGAATTTTTGATGACAAAGCGTGACGAAAAGTACACGGCAACCGATTTCCGCAAAAATATGCTAGCATGGATTTTTTTATTTTGTCAATATTACTCACATTGTTAAGACATGGAGAAAAGTAGAAAAACTCGAGTATATAATACGGCAATAACTGGTAAAAAATTGCCGTATTGACTGGTATAAATCTTGTCTTATTGTATCCCAGGCCAATCAGCGTTGCAGGTTGACACGTCTCGCTGTTAAGATTATGCTATCATCTATAGGATTTGGGGTGATTGTTATGGATGAAATACTCCCGCGAAAAACAGAAAAACCATGGGGTTATGAATTGCTTTACGCTCTTACGCCACAATATGCCGGCAAGGTTCTGTTCGTGAAAAAGGGCTATCGCCTCAGTCTGCAGTATCACCAGGAAAAAGATGAAAGCATGTACCTTTTACACGGGAAAGTTTTATTCACTATCCAACCACAAAACGGAAAGTTGGCGGAAATTATGGGGGAATCAGGTTTCTGTATACATTTGCCGCCAATGACGACGCATCGTATCGCAGCGCTGGAAGATGCTACTCTTCTGGAAGTCTCCACACCTCAGCTGGGCGATGTCGTGAGATTGCAGGACGACTACGGACGCTCTAAATAATTGCCTGTACTGAAAACCTCTATGATAAAGTCATCCTGACCCGTTGTTTTTAATTAGCAACACAAACAAAGCAACGAGAATGGCAGTTTGATTTGCCATTCTCGCCTAAATTAATCTTCGGTTTTTTTACTATTTTAATGCCGAAGTACAATTCGGGCATTTGGTCGCTTTAACAGGTATTTGGGTTGAACAGAAAGGACACTCTTTAGTTGTAGGAGGAGGTGGTGCCAGAGTTGCCTCTTTGGCTTTTTGGCGGGCACTCATTTGAGCTATAGGGCGGACAACGAAGAAGAATACTACCACCGCAATAATCAGGAAGGTAATGATTGTATTAATGAAATTGCCATAATTGATGGTTACGGCTTTGGCCGCCGCGGCGTCAGCCGGCGTGGCATAAGGGCCAGCAGGACTTCCTTGCTTAATGACGACCAACAAGTTTACAAAATCAATTTTCCCAAGAGCGAGACCGATTGGGGGCATGATGACATCCTTGACTAGTGAGGCGATGATAGGACTAAAAGAAGCGCCGATAATGATACCAACGGCCATGTCGACAACATTGCCTCTCATGATGAAAGCCTTGAAGTCTTTGAGCATATCGATCCTCCTTTATTTAGAGACTTTTCTCAAATAGTCTCTTTACACCAATTTTTTAAAAAATATTCGACATGCCAACTATAATTCAACAAGTAAATTATGTCAATACGATTTTTAGGGAATTTTTAGGAACAACGCAATCGGACAATGATCGGAACCGGTAACGTCCGGCATGATAAAAGCCTTGTCGACCTGACTGAGTAAGTTTCCGGTAATGAAAAAATAATCGATTCTCCAGCCGACATTTCTTTCTCTGGCTCTTGATTTCATATCCCACCATGTATATTGTCCGGGTTTCTTGTCAAAATGACGGAAGATATCGATGTAGCCGTGAGCTACTAATTTATCGAACCAGGCCCTTTCTATTGGTAAGAAGCCCGATATTTTCGAGTTTTCTTTGGGACGGGCGAGGTCTATTTCTTGATGCGCAGTATTGATATCACCGCAGAAGATTATCTTCTCGCCTCTGAGCCGTCGCGGTTCCAGGTAATTGAAAAAGGCATCATAAAAATCCAGTTTGTATTTCAGCCTTTCCGCGTTCTGTTTGCCGTTTGGGAAATAGACATTGCAGAGTATAAATTCCGGATATTCGGAAATAATAATTCGGCCTTCTGTATCTAGATCCGGCATTTCCAGACCATTTAGTGTTCTGATTGGTTTTTCTTTGGCGAATGTAGCAACTCCGGCATAGCCCTTTTTCCCCGGAAAGTTCCAGTAGGTTTGATAACCCGGCGGTTCCAACAGGTCTTTCGTAAGATACTCCGGACTGGCTTTAGTTTCTTGGAGGCAGAGGATATCAGGAGCCTCTTTTTTGAGCCATTGAAAGAACCCCTTTTTTACAACGGCCCTAACGCCGTTAACATTCCAGCATAATATTTTGATTTCTTTCATGCGCTATTCCGACAGAATTGGTCGTTTTTTATTCTATCGAAATAATATATGAATTTACTCTGATTTTCAACAAAGTAATTATTTCGGGGTTCCCCCATCATAAGTAATCGCTTTCAACGCAATCACAAAAGAAGTGGCTGGAAGTTTATAGGTAGCTGCCGCCAGGATATAAATTTTAGGTCTAATTGTGATCAAACCTCCCACCGGAATGGCCCCCCCCTTACCTCCATAGGCTTCAAAATTGATCGTATTGGAACTGGTATTAGAATAAGCCATCCTACACATCGCTGCGGCGTCAGTACTTTGCGAGTAACCCGCCGCTATATTTGAGGTAATGTTTTCTGAACTGGTTATCGTTCCGGTAACATCAAGGTTTGGTACAATTGAATTACTCAAATTGGTTATTTTTATCGCGAACTGAACTTACCCGGTATAGAAGAGCCGGTAATCCCGACATTTATTCCATTGGTGATGAATGTCACATCAAGACCGTTGACATACATCGAGTTTGTCCCGATATTGGTGGCGTTTCCTTTTAAATTCTCCTGTAACGCCAGCATATCATCCTGAAGAAGACGAATTTGAGTGGTAAGTTTTTCGATTTTTGCAGTCACGTCGTCGACAACAGTTGGATCCGGTTCGGTTATTGTTGGGGTTGTGGTAGTGGTCGAGGTTGGGGGTGTTTCTAACACATTTAATCTTGATTGAAGTTTGGAGATAAGGCTATTAAAAACATTTACCAGAGAAGATAAATCATCTATCTGCGTTTGTAGTTCTTGATTAGAAATAGATATCGTTCAGGTCGTTGTTGTGGAAGACTTGGCCTTAAATGATTGAAGTATCAAAATTGTGTAGGCTATGATAGCGATACATACTTTTTTCATTTTAGTTTTCGCTGTTCGTCCTTTGCCGTTGTTTGCCCCAATAGGGTGACTTACATTTAGCGCACATTATCGGTTTGGTTTGTTTACTGGCCCATTCACGACCGCACCGTTCGCAATGAAATGGGGTGCACTCTTGTGGTTAGACAGAAGAGGTTAGGATGGTTCGGCGGGTTACTCTCTGTTTCGGGAGTCTAATGACAGTTGCTCAAAGTCCCCCGGTGATAGGTAACCTAATGCCGAATGCAGTCTTTTTCG
>Ga0182021_10002789_pt1 | contig 20480 bp, 20 predicted proteins | sample 612E3MmetaG_FD_120493 | JGI IMG/M metagenome (GOLD analysis project Ga0182021, IMG submission 120493) | Permafrost microbial communities from Stordalen Mire, Sweden - 612E3M metaG (Illumina Assembly) | ecosystem: Environmental > Terrestrial > Soil > Wetlands > Permafrost | place: Sweden... | reverse complement strand
GTCAGAGGATACGTCTGAGAATCGCTGAATCCTCCTCCAATGAGTGTCATCTTGGTGCTCACAGTTTTTCCCGATACTAGAGGCTTGGCAGTACTTACATCGAAATTAAAGGAAAAAGAGCCATTAATGGGAGCAGAGCTATTTAGTTCAAGATTGGCTGTTACCGCAGTAACCGGTTCGGCTGCCACATTCTTTAATGTTATTTCTACTATCGGACCCCCCGGATTAATCGGTTGCAAAGGTCCTGTAACAGCCACAATCTCAATCGGATGCAGGTTATTATATGGCGTAGTTTGAGTACTCTTTGATCCGCATCCCGTAATGACCGCCGACATCGTTACAAAGACGAGTCCGATTATTATTTCCCCGCCTAATTTACTTTTCATTCTCTCAACCGACCTCATTATATCTTATCCGGAGTTGTACGCATTTTTAACTGTTTTTATATACTTTTTTGGTATAACAGGGAAAACGTAAAATGGTTTAATATCATATCATATATCAGGAGAGTTGAAGTCACAAGGGGTTGTCGGAGTAATTCATGCGTCTCCATCTGAGCTTGAAAGTCAGAATCTGTTACCTTCCGGATGGTGTCCCAGCTTACTTATGACATCAGTTGTTATGCTATGCTAAACTGAAATTAAAGGACACATATTGGGTTCGCATAACATTAAAGGGGTAGATGTGAAAACTAAGAATTTATTTTTACTCCTTTCTCTCACATTTATATTTGTCCTGGTAAGTTGTAAACCGAATCCGGGCAATTACAACATAGGTCGGAATCAGACCGATGCATTCACACAGGGAATTCGTCCTTCAGGTGGTTCAACAACTTATAACGGCACCCCGACCCGCCCCGGCGGTGAAACACCTTATCCCTCCACTACGCCGGACTATACTTCCACGCCACCAACTAACCAGAGCTACCCGCCCGGGAATACTCCAACAGATACCAACCCCGGCTATAACGGTGCTCCAACTCCTCCGGTAACCTCTGGTACTGCAACTATAACCAATAAATTTGTGGCTTCCAGTCCGGTCTCGGTTTTTACAGCACAGGACATTGAAAAACTCGGGGTAAAAGTTATGGGTACTCCCCGTGAAATGGCCGATGCTATCCGAAAATGGCAGGAATCGAATATGGTTTACGGTTCGCCAAATACGGATTTTTCGGATGCGATCAGGTGGAACTACTTTTTACCCGGCATCTTCTCATCCCGCAATATAGTTACTGAACACTTGAGTAACAGTAAACCTTATGGCATCTGTTTCGATTTTGCCGTGGTTTACTCTTCAATTGCCAATTATTATGGTCTCGAAACGCGTATCAGAAACTCTATCTCGGTACCCAGCCAGACTGACAAAACCATCCAGTTCACCAGCGGAATGGCTCCGGATGAATACGACCGTCTGGCTGTTAAGCTGCAAAATCAGGGACTGGATTATGATTATGATGCGATAAGGTTGGTTGCCTCGGAAACGCCATCCCATTACTGGGCCGAAGTGAAAATCGACGGTGCGTGGGTTATTGAGGATGCTACCCAGGTCTCCACCGGCAACAATACTCAAACACTTTTTATCGACAAAAATGACGTTCAGTTAACCGATTGGATGAGCCGTGATAAATTGGCTGTGTTGAACGACTACCAAACGAAGATCGATTCCGGACAGAGGTTACCCGAGCCGTGATAGTGAGAATGTATTTATAGCGACCGGTATACTTCCCGGCGATGACCTATACGTAAAATAGTCACTACTTGCTGTTTATTATCGATGCTGTAAACGACTCTGTAATCTCCTTGCCTTACTCTCCACAATCCTGCGCTCTTGATTTTTTCAACCCCTTTCGGTCTCGGTGAATTCGCCAGGTCTTTTACTGCATCCAAAACAGCTTCAAAATTACGTTTAGGTAGTTTATCTAGAGAATGCTGAACTTTTCGCCGGAGTTCTATTCTGTACATTATTGGGATTTACCAGTCTTCTCTTTTCGTGTCTTAAGATAGTCTTCTAGCGACATTGTGCCTGCAGTATCCGCCAATGCTGCGATACCTTCGACTGCATCAATTTCGTCCTCAAGTTTGGTAAGAATAGCTTCCGTCAACCAGTCTTTCATTGTCTTTCCTTTTAACGCGGCAAATGCTTTAACACGATTACGGACTTCCGGTTCTATATCTAAAAAATATCTGGATCTTTTTGGTGCACTTACCATTTTGATTCTCCTGACTAGGCTATATATATAGTAAATATAGCCAATATAGATAAGGATGTCAAGTTCTTCCTCATGGTTGAAATTACCATTCTGACAACCGGAATGAATAACAAATCAAAAGGATATATAGATATTAGAGTTTATAGTTTACAATCCCAGTATAATGTTATCGATCAATCGTGTGTTGCCGAATCTGACGGCCATGGAGACCAGCGCCGATTTTTTGATCATCTTCAGTTCCGCCAGCGTCTCGGAGTCGGCGATACTGATATAATTGATCTTCGCCAAGGGCTCGCTTTGAATCGCCGCGGTCATTTGCTCCAGGATTACGGCGGATTCTCTTTCCCCGATGGCAAAAAGGTCCTTTGCCAGCAGTAGCGATTGATACAGCGCCGGTGCCGCTTTCCGCTGTTCCGGATTCAAATAAACGTTGCGACTGCTCATCGCCAATCCGTCCAGCTCGCGGATGGTCGGGCAGACCACCACTTTCAGATTCATATTTAGGTCCTTCGCCATCTTTTTAATAACCAGCGCCTGCTGCGCGTCCTTTTGTCCGAAGTAGGCATTGGTCGGACGGACGATGTTGAACAACTTCGCCACAATTGTCGTTACGCCGCGGAAATGAGTCGGACGGGAATCTCCTTCCAGCGGTTTGGTGAGATTGTCCACGGTCACCCATGTGTCATACCCGGTCGGGTACATCTCTTTATCGGCAGGGAAAAATACCACGTCCGTCCCCTCTTTTTCCAGCATCACCAGGTCGCGGGAAAGGTCGCGCGGGTATTTGGAAAGGTCTTCCTTCGGCCCGAATTGGGTAGGATTGATATAAATACTGGCGATTACCGATTTATTTTCGGCTCTGGCCTGTCTGACGAGGGACATGTGTCCTTCATGGAGGTAACCCATCGTAGGCACAAAACCCATCGGCTCTTTGAGATTGGAGCGGAGGTAGGTCATATCGGGGATGGTTTCAATAACTATCATTTTTTAGTTCTTCTAGCATTTCATTTTTTCTCCCTTTCGTAAAGGGAGATTCAGAGGGATTATGCCTTCACTTGTTCCAGAACAGCCGAATCGATAATGAAGCTGTTTTCTTTAGTGGGGAACTGACCGGCTTTTACTTCTGCCTGATAAGCTGAAATCGCCTGCGTCACGGTCTCCATCAGTTGCGCGTATTTTTTGGCGTGTTTCGGCGTAAAATCGGATAATCCTAGGATATCGGTGATGACCTGTACCTGACCGTCACAATCCGGACCGGCCCCGATTCCGATAGTCGGAATGCTGATGCTTTGCGTCACCAGAGCGGCCAGCCGTGCCGGTATGCACTCCAGCACCACACAAAAGGCGCCTGCTTGCTCCAGCGCTTTCGCATCATCGATCAACTTCTGGGCAACTTCGAGCTTTTTACCTTGTACCAGATGTCCGCCGAACTGGTTCACCGATTGCGGCGTCATGCCGATGTGTCCCATGACCGGGATTCCGCATTCTACAATACGTTTCACTATGTCGGCCACGATAACTCCGCCTTCCAGTTTTATTGCCTGGGTACCGGCTTCCTGAATAAAGCGGGCGGCATTTCTCAAGGCCTCTTCTGTGGAAACATGGTAGGTCATAAACGGCATATCTCCCACCACCAGGCAGTGTTCAGTGCCGTGGACGACCGCTATCGAGTGGTGAATCATCATGTCCATGGTGACCGGTAAGGTGTTGGCATAGCCCATAACCGCCGTCCCCAGACTATCGCCCACCAGTATCATCGGCAGACCGCACTTGTCGATGATTTTCGCCGTGGAATAGTCGTAGGCGGTGAGCATGGTGATTTTCTCACCGGTGTGCTTCATTTCGCGGATATCATTGATGGTAATGCGTTTGATGGTTGCTGCCATATCGAACCTCCTCAGGAAAGGATTCTATCGATGGCGCTTTTCTTGGCGGTAATTTGATTTTTGGCATCAACATAAACCAGGGTGGGGTGGAAATCCTGCAGTTTATCGTCTTCAACATTGGTGTAGGATAGAATAATGACAGTATCGCCTTTATGTACCAATCGGGCGGCGGCGCCGTTCAGACATATCTCGCCGCTCTCGCCTTCGATGGCGTAGGTGACAAGTCGACTGCCATTGTTCACATCGACGACGTGCACCTGTTCGTATGGAAGGATATCCGCCGCTTTCATCAGATTGCGGTCGATGGTAATGCTGCCTTCATAATTGAGGTTGGCATCGGTTACCGTGGCGCGATGGATCTTACTCTTTAGCATTACTCTCATGTCATTCCTCCCTGAATTAATTCAGAGCTATTTATTTACTTCCTGACTGTGTTATTTTCTCGTTTTGACTTTCATTAGATTTACGTTTGAAACCGGCTTTCAGTATGGCTCTCAATTCATCGGCTTTGTCTTCGTCGATTTTCCCCTTAGCCTGCGCCATTGGTATGGTCTGGAGTCCAAGCTCGCAATAAGTGGACAATACATCCGGGGCTTCTTTTTGCAGAGCCGCCAGGTGTTTTTTAACCGTGCCGGTATCTCCGCGGGCAATAGGCCCTGTAAGAGATTGGGGAATTCCGACATTTTCGATGTTATTTAGTGTGCCCTTTAAAAGCGGCAAAAGTGCTCGTGTAGCCTGCTCTCTGGGGATGCCGAATGTCTGCCATAAGTCGTCGGCCAGTTTTACCAGTGTTACCAGATAATTGCTGGCAATGACCGCTGCTGCGTGGTATATAACTTTATCGCCGGCTTTCAGTTCGATCCATTGGCATTCGAGCGTCTTCGCCATTTCTTTGAGGGTGGACAAAAGTGGTTCTTGTGCTTCAATGGCGAAGGTCGAACCGGGAAGATTACTGAGCGCCTGTTTGACGCTGGCAAAGGTTTGTAAGGGATGAAAAACACCGGTGTTGGCGCCTGTCTGACGGGCCGGTTCCAGAGATTCCGTGGAATCAGCGCCGCTACAATGCACAACGCTTTGACCTCGATGCCATTGTAATTGGGCAGCGATATCAGGAATTACGCTATCTGGTGTGGTGATAAAGACGATATCAGCAATATCGGCGACTTTTTGGTTGGACTCGACGGCCCGACAGCCTTTGAGCTTTTGCGCCAAATTTTCAGCGGAACAACGGGTACGACTGGATACAGCTACTACGTGGTGGCCGTTTTCAGCGAGTTTGATTGCGAGTACGCTGCCGACCGTGCCGGCGCCTATTATGCCAATCTTTACCATCTCGCATACCCCTTAAAATACAAATGCCCTCTTAGAATAGACCAAGAGGGCATTGACTCACCACTTTGTTTGCCGTCTCGGTCATATTCGATCCAAGCGACCATTCAAGATGTATTCGATTGTTATTGGAGCCGCAGCCCCGATGTATGATGGCTTACGCCTATCTTCCCCTTGATACTAGCACCGTAATTCAACGCTTGTCAATGTCCCTACGAGCAGTCACAATTTCAGGATATCCTGAATCACAATTAAAAAAGTGTTAAAATCAAATACACAAACTGTAACTAATTTTTTACTTCAAGTACGTAGAGGCGCGTTATAGGATCGAGTTTCCGAAGGCTGGAGGCTAAAAGCCGGAGGTACTTTATATAGTAAACGTATACTCAATTATTAATTGATGTACGAACTCGACCGCCTCAACCCTCATCCATACCAACGAAAATCGGTAACCGGTCATTTCCTGGAATCCGTGTCGCAGGGCGGAAGGGATTCAATCGATAGAACAGGCAAGGACGCCTGTTCCGCTAATTTATAATTATTGGATCTTGACTATTGATTCTTGAATATTATTCCGCTATTAAATCTGCTGTCTTAATCTCGCCGCCCGTTCTTTCCTTTCCACCAGCCGTTCTTTCTCTTTGGCCACCACTGCGGCAGGAGCCTTACTCAGGAATGCCTCATCCTTTAATCTCGCTTCCAGTCTGATAACATCGGCGTCTATCTGTGCTATTTCTTTCTGAATTTTCTCCCGCTCAATAGCAAGGTCGATCATGCTTGCCATCGGCACCACCACATCAGCTTCTTTTAACACCGCGACCGCAAACTTTTCACCCGGAGCACCGGATAACCGGTTGTTTTTAAATTCCAATGGTTTCACCTTTGCCAATGATTGTATCGCCGCTGCATATGGGGTGATCGCCATCGTCAGTTTTCCGCTGTAAATATCGGCTGCGATCCATTTGGTGGATTCCACTTTGTTTCCGGCACGGATATTACGAATCGCGCGGGTAACATCGATGACAGCCTCAACAATATTTTCTGCCTCTATATCGATGGCGTCCTTGTCCGCTTTCGGATATTTGGCGATCATGATCGACTCTGTTTTCTGCCATTTGGACGGCAGGTGATTCTTGAGGTTTTGCCAGAGTTCTTCGGTAATAAATGGCATGAATGGGTGGAGCAAGCGTAGAGCGGTCTCTAACACGTTGACCAGCACCGGTATAGGTGATATTGTGTCTTTCATTTCGGGATTTAAGCGGATTTTTGCCAGTTCGATATACCAGTCGCAGTACTCGCTCCATAAGAAATCGTATATGGCGCTTAAGGCTTCTCCGAACTGGAAATCGGTCATCATCTTGTTGACGGTGGCTTCCGTGCGACTCAGCCGGCTCAGTATCCAGCGGTCTTCAACCGGCAGCGAGTCCTTATTGATCTTCAGATCGATTTTCTCCGTGGGAATGCTCTTGATAACAAAGCGTGTCGCATTCCACAATTTATTGGCGAAATTTCTGCCGGCTTCCAGTTTCACGGGCGACATTTTACTGTCATTACCGGCTGCGTTTCCGGTGACCACAGCGAATCTGAGCGCGTCGGCGCCTATTTTATCGATTACTTGCAGCGGGTCTGTGACATTCCCCTTCGTCTTGCTCATCTTTTCGCCCTTTTCATCTCGGATAAGGCCGTGCAGATAAACATATTTGAAAGGGATCTCCCCGGTGTTTTCAATACCCATCATGATCATCCGTGAAACCCAGAAGAACAGAATATCGTAGGCTGTCTCCATCACTGTTGTCGGGTAAAAATACCTGAAGTCTGCTGTGTCGTTCGGCCAGCCCAGTGTGGAATGCGGCCAGAGACCGGAAGAAAACCAGGTATCCAGAACGTCGGGGTCTTGTTCCACTTTGGTCGAGTCGCATTTAGGACAGGTTTTCGGGGCATCTACGGCCACAATCATTTCGCCGCAGTCTTTACAATAATATGCCGGTATGCGATGTCCCCACCACAGTTGGCGGGAGATGCACCAGTCGCGGATATTTTCCATCCAGTTCAGGTAAACTTTGATGAAGTGCTCCGGGATGATCTGAATCTGACCGTTTTTCACTACTTCGATGGCCGGCTTAGCCAGCGGTTCCATTTTCACGAACCATTGCAGACTGGCAAGCGGTTCAATAACGGTCGAGCAACGCTGACAATGTCCGACAGCGTGACTGTAATCTTCAATCCTTATCAATAACCCCAGCCGTTCCAATTCTTCTATAACCCATTTCCGGCAGGCGAACCTGTCCATGCCTTTGCACGGGCCGGCATTGTCGTTCATCGTGGCGTCTTTATTCAGAATCGTGACCAGTTTCAAGTTATGGCGTTGGGCGATCTCAAAATCCACCGGGTCGTGCGAGGGTGTTACCTTTACGGCGCCGGTGCCGAATGCCTTGTCTACTATCGCATCTGCCACAATGGGGATGCGCCGGTTCATTATCGGCAGCATGACGTCTTTCCCGATCAGGTTGGTATAACGCTCGTCTTCCGGATTAACCGCCACAGCAGTATCCCCGAGCATTGTTTCCGGACGCGTCGTAGCGACGATCAGGAAGCCCTCTCCGTCGGCCAGAGGATATTTGAGATGCCAAAGGTGTCCGTTTAGATCTTTATGATCGACTTCGAGGTCGGAAAGGGCCGTTGAACAACGCGGACACCAGTTGATGATCCTTTCCCCTCGGTAGATTAGGCCTTTATTATATAGATTGACGAAGGTGTGGCGGACGGCCAACGATGGCCCCGCGTCCAATGTGAATTTCTCGCGTGACCAGTCGCAGGAAGTGCCGAGTCGGCGGTGCTGCTGTCCGATTCTGGAACGGCAATCATTTGTCCACTGCCACATTCTCTCCAGAAATTTTTCTCTTCCTACCTTGTATCGATTCGTGCCTTCTTTAGCTAATAATCTTTCCACCACCACCTGCGCAGCGATACTGGCATGGTCGACTCCGGGCAGCCACAAGGTGGGCTCGCCCATCATCCGGTGCCAGCGTGTCATTGCATCTTCAACGGCGGCGGTCAGGGCGTGCCCCATGTGTAATTCACCGGTAACGTTAGGCGGCGGCATGATTATGGTAAAAGGTTTCTTTTTCGGGTTGATAACCGGCTTAAAATAATCCTTTTCCAGCCAGTATTTGTACCATTTATCCTCAACCGTTTTCGGTTCGTAGGCTTTGGGCATTTCCTGTTCTGTCAAGGGTGTGTCTGTCATATCATTCTCCTATCGTATGCTCTCAGCATTCAGTTTTTAGCGGTCAGTTTGGGGAAGGTGGGGACTGATAGCTGATTGTTGAGTCCGAAGACGAAATACTTTTAACTTTCAGTTAAAATGTACTGACCGCCCGTTTCAACAAAAAAGCCGTCCTGGTGGACGGCCTCGATTGTATTTGAGACAAGCCCACTTGCCGGCTTTATTTTGTAACGACGACCGCTGTTGTATTCATTTCTTCACTCTGTAAAACGTAAGATAACATAAGCTTCAGCGAATGTCAATTTCTCGTAGATTTATTTGTTAATTCTGCTTTCTTTTTACCGCGTGTGCCTCCAATTAATGCAGGAATGATTGCGGTAAAAGTAATAATACCGAGTATTAAACAGGCGTGATTTATAGCTTTTAGAAAGATCGGCACTTCATTGGAACCGGCGAGTTGCGAGTTATTTACTATCTGAGAGAGCTTGGCATAGGGCATCACCAGAGTCATCAACAGTAAAGAGAACGGTACTCCCATGACGGCCGCCGTTTGTGTCAAAGTCATTCTGATCCCATTGGCTACCCCGCGCTTTTCCGGCGGGACAGACCCCATGATCGTACTCATAATCGGCGATGCGAATAATGCCATCCCGAATCCAAAGAGTATCAGACTGATCAGCACCGCGCCATAAGAAGATTTTTCATTTAGCGTGGAAAACCAGATCAGTGAAGCACCGTTTAATGTCAACCCGATCGTGGTTAATACCCGGCTGCCATATTTGTCAGCCAGTCTGCCGGCGATCGGACTTACCACAAAGATTACGATTTCCATTGGGATGAGCAAGACGCCTGTTTTCAAGGGGCTGTAACCCAATATCAGTTGCAGGTATAACGATCTTAAAAACGGACCGCAACTCCATGCGATGGAATTCAAGAAACCGGCCAAATTACCTGTGGCGAATAATTTTATCTTAAAAAGTCGCAAATCGAGAGTAGGATTCTTCTGCTTCAGCTCGACGACTATGACCACAATAAAAAATATTATTCCCGCGGCAAGGATAGCAATATTCCGCGGCGAAGTGGGGTCTCCGATCGTCAGCGCCAGTAGAATTGTGGCCAGTCCGATACAGTACAAAATAGTGCCCGCATAATCGAATTTTTCATGGACTGATTTAACGCTGATTTCTTTTAGTCGTATATAGCCCCAGATCGTGCCGAAAATTCCCACCGGGATATTTATCAGGAAGATAGATTGCCACCCGAAATAGGTGATCATTACGCCACTAAGAGTATAACCGGCCATCGCGCCCAGATTAACCGCCATGATATTTGTTCCTATTCCCATACCGAGCTCCCCCGGGGGAAAAGCGTCAGTGATAATAGCTACGCTGTTGGCCATCAATAGAGCAGCTCCGGCTCCCTGGAGGAACCGGAATATTATCAACTGTTCGCCATTTCGGGATAAAGCACAAAGCAGGGAACCTACCGTGAATATGGCAAAACCCAGATTGTAAAGTCGGACTCTACCGTATATATCCGCCAGCCGGCCCAAAACGACCAGCAAGATGGTCATCATCAGTGTATAACCTGTAAGAATCCATATACCATGGACGATAGTGGCATGCAGATGCGCTAAGATTGTTGGGAGTCCTACTATCACAATGCTGGAATCCAGACTGGCCATAAATGACCCGACGGTTGTAACCGACAAAGCCACCCATTTATAGTCTGTCGTTTTTTTCATAAAAGATCACATTCTAACGCATGGTGGGTCTGCCTGGGACAGAGATAAAAGAATTCGATACCCTGTTTTAAAACAATTGAGATTGGTCCGGTAGTTAAATATCTCTGCGAAACAAAATAAATCCGGCGTAAAGCGTTTACGTGGATTGAGGATACAATACATAATCCAAGTATAGTGCTTTAACTTTCTTCTTTACAAATAATCAGAGGCCGGGAAACCAATTGGGGTTGGGTCTTGAATAGAGACTTCGGAAATACCAATCTCCAGCCACTCCTTAAAAACGGCCCTCCCATCTTTTTCTTAACCCCTTGACAAACCATGTTACTTGCGCTCAATATATGGGTACTTGTTACGGCATTGTGATAACGATGAGTTCCGGCAGTTGATTAATATCGGATATCGATAAACTCTATAAAAAGGCGGGCAGGCCGAAGTTGGCAAGACTCATTAATGAGGAGGAGCAATCAATGACTAAATCCTCAACTTTTGTTATCACTATCAGTCGCCAATTGGGAAGCGGCGGAGCTTACCTCGGACAACGGCTGTCGCTTCGTCTGAATGCGTTATATGTCGACCACGAAATCGTTCGCCAGGCAGCGGAAGAATTGCAATTACCTGAAGAACACGTGAAGAGCCGGGATGAGAAGGTCACTTCCCGCTGGCAATCTATATTACAGTCGTTTGCGACCTCTACTACATGGTCTTATGCTCCTCCTCCGCTCGACCTGCTCCACGACGAAGCACTCTACAGCGTCGAGACGGATATTATCAGGCGTATCGCTAATCAGCGCACTGCGGTCATCGTAGGACGTGGCTCTTATTACGTATTACGTGAACACCCCAGGTGTTTGAATGTATTTTTGCATGCTGACGTGGATTTTCGCCAAAAAAGAGTGCAGGAACTGTATCATGTCTCCGGACCGGAAGCTCTGAAATTGATTTATTCCGCCGACCAGCAACGTGCGAATTACCTCCGCGCTCTTACGGGTCAGCACTGGATGGATGCTCGCCAATATCATCTCTGCCTGGACACCGGCGCCGTCGGCATGGAAAAAGCCGAAACGATTATCCTGGAAACCGTTCAAGCCCGATTCGGCGACATCGACATAAAAAAGCCGGAAACGGTTAAACATTGAAATCCGATTGTGTTGAAATCCGTTTTTTCCCCAACCGGAACAACCGGAAATTCGTTACACATTAAGACTGTTACTTCTGGGAGGTACCCGCTGTGAATTCATCCCGTCGTTGGCTGATTATTTTTGGAATTGTCATCGCAGTCCTTGTCGTTGTGACAACAGTTCTGGTTCTATCGACCGGAGGCAGTAAGGTTGCGCTATTACCGGAGGGCACTCCTCAGGGAATAGTCCAACGCTATTTGTTGGCCGTCCAGAACAAAGATTTTCAACAAGCATATGGTTATCTGTCATTTGACCAATCAGGTCAATTAACAACCTATACCGAATGGATTCAAATGATGCCTGTGCCTCAGGCCTCTAATCAGTCGGCATGGAGAGCCACCCTCGGTAATACTGCGTTAAACGGTAATAACGCCACCGTAGATGTTATCATCGATGTCTTTCATCCCGGAGGACTTTTTGGCGGCTCGCAATTCTCCCAGAATATGACTTACGTATTAACAAAAACAGCAGATAAATGGCTTATTACCTCCCCGACTTATTTGTATTGGATTTACTAGTGAGGTTGTAATCGAATGAATACTATCAGGCGAGTCTGGTTTTATGTGGTAACGATCGTCACACTGGGTATTTTTGCTGCCGGTGTGGGACAATTATTGAATCTGCTTTTCAATATGACGATCAAGAGTTCGTCTCTAACAGGGGCAGGCGCTTTCAATCAGCAACAGCTCAGCCTTGGGCTTGCGATGACAGTGATCGGTGGGCCGTTATGGTTCTTTTTCTGGCGGGCTTTGCAACGGCGGGTCAAGGATAACCGTGAAGAAACCGGAGCGACCATACGGAAACTATTCCTCAATTTTATTTTATTAGTGACTGCATTCATGGCTCTGATAACCGCCAGAAATCTGATAACCTGGTTGCTGGCAGGGGTATCTTCAGCAAGCGGTCTGGCGATGCTGATCGTGGCTGGTATTATCTGGTTTTACCACTGGCGGGTATCGGAAGATGAGGGACAGCCTTCTTCGGCAGCCAAAACACTGCGGCGTTGGTACGTATATATACTGGCCGGTTTTAGTTTAGTCTGGCTAGCGATGGGTTTAGTGCAACTGATCAACACCGAGGTCGTTAATTTACCGGTTTGGGGAAATCCTCTGGTTAGAGGGCAGTTTTGGAACAGCAACGCCAAAATGAGTATTGCCTTAATACTCATTGGGGGCGTAACCTGGTATTTCCACTGGTTTCGTATGGCTCGGAACGACTTTGATTCTAAACTAAGACAGGTATACTTTTACTTACCGGCAATATCCGGCGGTGCTATCACCGTGTTGGTGGCTTTGACTATTCTGCTCTACCGGATTTTTCTATCGGCATTCAGCAATGTCTTAATCTCGGGGGGGGCACAGTTTCAATTTCTGGGGTGGGCAATCCCGACGATTCTGGCCGGGTTAGCGATCTGGGGTTATCACCTCCGGCTGGCTCAGGAAGAGGCGGGAAAAGTGCAGGAAAAGCGCCAATCTGCGCAACGGGTTTATTTCTATCTGATGTCGTTCCTGGGACTTGGCACCATGGTTGCGGGATTCAGTATTCTCTTTGGTTTGCTGATTAACCTGATCATCAATGCTGTTGGCACATCGCTGACGCTTACCACGGGATGGTGGCAAAAACAATTAGCCGTCTCGTTGGCCTTACTTATCGTTGGCGCTCCTTTATGGTTGTATTACTGGAATGGTATTCTTAAACGAGTCCAAAAGGGCGGCATCTCAGAATGGCGCGCATTATCGCGCCGTATTTTCTTGTATGTGATTATCGGCGTATCGATTATCACACTCGCGGCCGATCTGGTGAATATTGTCTACCAATTGCTAAGCGGGGTATTGAAGGCAGACTTTGGCGTCAATGTCCTGCGTAATGCAAAATGGAGTGTTCAAACTTTGGTTGTCGCGGTGCCTTTGCTGTGGTATCACTGGCGGATATTAAGGACCGACCAGCATCATGGCGCCGAGTCGATCATAACTCAGAAGACCGTTACTTTGCTCATAGATGACCGTTCCGGCGATTTGGCTTCCCGGCTGGAAAGCAAGCTGGGGATTAAAATTCATTTGCTATATCAGGTCGGACAAACGGCGGAGAAGCTGCCTAGCCCGTCTGACGAAGAAATAGAAAGGCTGGCTGACGAAATTCAATCTTCTGCTGTTAATAAGATCATGCTGGTGGCTATGGGTGGTAAGGTCTTCGTTCTGCCGTATCAAGATAAACAAAAAATATAGTGGGAATCACAACAAGTTGCAGGGGAGGGTTTCCGAAGGTACTCAATATTTGAGTAATTACTGTTAGCTGAACGCTGATTGCTGTTAACTAACAGCTACGCCTTTTTGCAAATCGCTCCGTTATGTTGTATAATAATAAATAGTTTCAGTTTAGGTTATTAATGCTTTTTATAATCCTTTCAGATTTAACAGTATTGGATGACCGTAACTCTAACAATAATTAAAGAGGAGGTCATTCAATGAGTTTTCAGGAAAAGTCAATCCAGTGCTACGATTGTGGGACTGCGTTTATTTTTACCCCTGAAGAGCAGGAGTTTTTCTCATCCAAAGGCTATACTAATGAGCCGAAACGTTGCCCCGCATGTCGCCAGGCAAGAAAAGAACGACAGGGCAGCAGCACTTCTCAGAGAAGCAACTCAAGCTATCAGTCACAACGCCAAATGTATCCCGCCACCTGTTCGCGCTGTGGGAAAGTAACCGAAGTGCCGTTCGAACCCAGAGAAGGCAGACCGGTATATTGCCGGGATTGCTATAGCACTGTAAAAGTAAGCCGCTAAAATCGGATTTTTAGTCCCCGCTGTCAGGTAACCCCTGACTGCGGGGATTATTGAACAAACCAATTGCTTTTCAACATCAAACGATCCCAACAACAAATTTTTTACAGAATTATTTTATATTATTTAGGAGTTTAATGAGTTTCGAAACATTCAATCTTCATCCGAGCGTGATGGCCGGTGTTCGGGCGCTTGGATATGTCACCCCCACACCGATTCAGGAACAGACTATCCCTGCTATTTTGGAGGGTAGAGATCTTATTGGTTTGGCGCAGACGGGCACCGGCAAGACGGCTGCCTTCGCATTACCGATCTTACATCGTCTGCAACAACAGGGTAAACGGGGAGTCGTCCGCGCTCTCGTAATTTCACCCACACGTGAATTAGCGGAACAAACCTGCGATGCTTTCACTGAATTAGGGCAGAAAACAGGCCTACGTAACGTAGCCATATATGGCGGCGTTGGTAAGGAGCAGCAAATCCGGAAACTGCGCAACGGCGCGGAAATCGCGGTAGGTTGTCCCGGTCGTTTACTCGACCATTTGTATGCAGGTGCGCTTAATTTATCTCAACTGGAGATACTGGTAATCGATGAAGCGGATCGCATGTTTGATATGGGCTTCGCGCCGGATATCAAGCGTATATTGGAGTGTATCTTACAACCGCGACAGACATTGCTTTTTTCAGCCACGATGCCGGATGATATCCGTCGATTGGTGAAAGAAGTCCTGCGTAATCCGGTTACCGTGCAAATCGGGCGTACTGCACCGGCAGAATCCGTCTCACATGCCTTATATCCGGTGCAACAAAATCTCAAGACCGCCTTGCTTATGGAACTCTTGTACCAGACGAAAACTGAGTCTGTGCTGGTATTCGTGCGTACCAAACATCGCGTCGAGCGGCTCGCAGAACAATTATACAAGGCCGGCTATAATGTCGCCTCGCTACAGGGCAATCTGTCACAGCAGAGGCGGCAATCAGCGTTAGACGGCTTCCGTTCCGGCGCGGTCAAGATACTGGTAGCCACGGATATCGCTGCCAGAGGCATCGATGTTTCAAACATCTCGCATGTCATTAACTACGATATGCCGGAAAATGTCGATGCTTATACTCACCGTATCGGCCGCACAGGCCGTGTCGATGAAACCGGTGATGCTTTTACATTCGTAACGCACGAGGATATGGCCACGGTGCGGGATATTGAGAAGGTTCTCGGTAAACCCATCGAACGTCGTACCCTGGAAGGGTTCGATTATAAAACCCAGTCTTCAGACAAAGCAGAAAGACGTACACCACGCCCCGTGAACAAAGCTCCTTTTCACAGACCGGGGACAGGTAGAAAACCCCAATTTGGGGGCAGAAAACCGCAATTCGCGGGGAGTAGAAGCAACTGATTCTTTAACGGATAGATAATTTGCTTCATGGGGTGGGTGAAGTATCAAGATACTAAACCCACCCTTTTTATTTCTCTCCCCTAACTGGTGGCATCCGCCTTAGGCAAACCTGTGAGTGTTTCCATAAACCCTAGCCGAAGAACCATTGGCAGTTAAAATGTATCGCCGGAGCTCTTTTCTACTTCGGTTAGCTCTCTCGCCCCCGCGTGGGAGAGAGCTGGAGAGAGGGGGTACAACAAAAAAGAACGCAGAACCACCCCTGATTGATTAGTCGCACAGCCCTCCGTGCCTGTGTACAATATTTATCATTTCTAACCCGCGACTCAAAAATTTCAACTGGTAACTCTCAAAACATCCGTATATAATAAACAACTATGACAGTCGTAGTAACCGGCGCATCCGGACATATTGGCCTGAATCTCGTGCGGGCGCTCGCGTCGGAAAAACAAGCCGTGCGCGCGGTGGTGCATGTCAACCATAAACCGCTGCAAGAGGTGGGCATAGAAATTGTGCATGCGGATGTCTGCGATGTGGACTCGCTGGTAAAAGCCTTTCAGGGTGCGGATATCGTATTCCATCTGGCGGGTATGATTTCCATCGTCAACACCGAATGGCCACTGGTGGAAAAGATCAATGTCCTGGGTGTTCAGAACGTAATTGAAGCCTGCCGCCGCAGCAAAGTAAGACGGCTGGTGCATTTCAGTTCCATTCACGCCATTCAGCAAGAGCCGCTGGATAAGCCCGTCAATGAATCCCGTCCGCTGATCGAGGGACGTAAATATCCACCTTATGACCGCTCCAAAGCCGCGGGACAGACAGCAGTGCGAAAAGCTGTAGCGGAGGGACTGGATGCTGTTGTTGTCAACCCCACCGGTGTTTTCGGACCTTATGATTATCAGCCCTCGTTTTTCGGCGCGGCTTTATTAGCCATGGCTAACGGTAAAATGCCGGCGTTGGTTAATGGTGGGTTTGATTGGGTGGACGCGCGGGACGTGGCGCAGGGCGCAATTCTAGCTGCTAAAAGGGCTCCAACTGGCTCCGAGTATCTTCTATCCGGACACTGGGTGTCTATGCCGGACATAGCCGTGGCGATGAGAGAAATTTCAAATGCCTCGATAACCAGCTTTGTCTGTCCGATGCCGGTGGCGCGTTTCGGGGCTTCTTTTGCTACGGTCTACAGCCGCCTGGTAAAAAAGCGGGCGATATATACCAGCGTCTCTATGAATGCCTTGAAGAGTAACCATAACATCAGCCATGAAAAAGCTACCCGTGAACTCGGGTATCAATCCCGTCCGTTTAAGGATACGATTACCGACACTTTACAATGGTTTGCGCAAAATGGTGATCTGCGATGTCGTTTGAAATAGGATTGGGCGAACAATGAGCGAACACGCATTTTACACCGCTTTACTATTAACCGCCTTCCTGTTGGCGGTAATCGTCTTTATCACTTTGTTCTTTTTTGCGGCCCCCTATGGCCGGCATGTTCGTAAAGGCTGGGGCCCTGCTCTGGGGAACAAGGCATCCTGGGTATTGATGGAAGCGCCTTCTCCGCTGATTTTTGCCGTGTGTTTTCTGACCGGTGTTAACCATTCCATTGTGCCGTTAGTCTTTTTGCTGTTATGGGATGCGCATTACGTCCATCGGGCTTTTATTTATCCCTTCAGTCTCCGCGGGGACAGGCAGATGCCTGTTATGGTTATCGGTATGGGGTTTCTTTTCAATATGATGAATGCCTATTTAAACGGTCAGTATATATTTACTTTCTCGACCCAATATACGACAAAATGGCTCTCCGATCCCCGTTTCATCAGCGGGATCGTAATATTCCTGGCTGGATATCTCATCAATCGTGCTGCCGACCGGACATTACGTAATCTCCGGGCGCCTGGTGAAGATAATTACAAAATACCGCAAACAGGATTTTACCGTTGGATTTCCTGTCCGAATTACTTTGGGGAGATTGTTGTTTGGAGCGGGTGGGCTTTAGCTACATGGTCGTTACCCGGCTTGGCATTTGCTATATTTACAGTTGCCAACCTGGCACCACGCGCCCGCTCAAACCACAAGTGGTATCGGAAAAACTTCCCCGATTATCCCATCGAACGTAAAGCTTTATTGCCCGGGTTATGGTAAGACTAACGACTACATCGGCGTTATTTCGTAAACTGCCACCTGACCGCCCTCGACCAGACTGGGACATCCCTTCGCCATCAGAACCGCCGCATCCAGGTTGTCAGCCTTAATAATACTGTAGCCTGTAACCGGATTCGCGCTGATCGCTTTGGCGCCGCTCTTAATGACCAGTTTTCCGGGTTTCGTCGGAGCTCCTGCATCGACTACCGCTTTCGCTAATTTCCCGAACCAGCCCATCCAAGCATCCATCGATTTTTTCTGTTTCGCCGGGGTTGCTGCCATCATGCCGCCATAGTATACCAACAGGTAATTAGCCATTTTGTCCTCCTGAAATTATTCTGAGAATATTCCTGTGCAAGAACAAAATAACATGCGAATTATTTAATAGTTATACCATTTAAAGGGAAGATATAGCGTAATCGTTACAAAACAGCGGGTAATAGACAATTCAAGATGAAGCAGCGAAGGATGTTGCAGATAACTGTATTTTGGTTTTACCTTGCCGTGATTTACCTTTTCACTGAAAAATTGTTGTATTGGCCGGTGTATTCCGACCAGGTAAGTGCCAGATTGTCCACCCTGGCGTTTGCAGGCCCTTCTTTTAGCAATTCTACCAGCATTTCCAGTTGTTTTCTCTTGCCTTCGGCGCGGATTTCCACCGACCCACCGGGCAAATTACTCACATATCCGGATAAGCCGAGTATAACGGCATTTCGGGCTGTGAAATCGCGATAGAAAACGCCTTGTACCCGTCCTTGCGCAATTGCCTGAAACGCAGCGGAATCCATCATAAAATAAATCCTGAATACGAAACCCTAAATCCTAAACAAACCCGAAATTAAAATTTTCAAATTATATTTGCTTGTATTGTTACCAGTTTATATTTTACAAATTATTTAGAGTTTCGATATTCGGACTTCGAATATAATCGTCTATTATTCTTCGAATTTGTCTTTCTTACCCCGTTTTATAACTTCAACGGGAGGTAACGCCTCAATGTTAGAGGAAATAGTTTTTTTTGAGCTATTCTTCCCTTTTTTCTTCTCTTTATGTCCCATGTCTCTATTACCCATATCACACCTCGATTGATTATTGACTTGGTGGTTTAATAGCAGTTTATCAAAGTAACAATAATCTGTAAAGCGATTATTTCCAAAATAGACCGTTTTCTTTAATTAAAAGTATGCCCATTGCCTTTTTACCCTGAAGTATTGTATTGCAGATCTGGTATCTCCCGGATGATTGTTTACACTTCGTCCTGATTGTATAATTGATTTACTATATTTCGTAAAAGCATTAAATAACGAACAGGAGAAAGCAATGAAAACGCGGAAATTAGGCTGGACGGATTTAAACCTTACTACGATTGGGTTGGGCACCTGGGCGATTGGTGGCGGTGATTGGATGTATGGTTGGGGTCCTCAGGATGATGAGGAATCTATCGCAGCAATTGTCCGGGCTGGTGAAAAGGGGATCAATTGGCTCGATACGGCGCCGGCTTATGGGTTGGGGCATAGCGAAGAAATTGTCGGCAAGGCGATTAAAAAGTTATCAAAACGACCGGTTGTCGCTACGAAATGCGGTATCGAGTGGGATAAAAACAGGCAGTCACTCCATCAGCTGCAAGGAGCATCCATCAAGCGGGAGGTCGAAGCCAGTCTTAAGAGGCTTGGAATAGATGTTATCGACCTGTATCAGATACACTGGCCGCATCCCGATTCGGAACTCGAGCCTGCCTGGCATGCAATATCGAACATGGTGAAAGAGGGTAAGATACGCTACGCCGGAGTTTGCAACTGCAGTATCGAACAACTAAAACGCATTCAACCGATTCATCCCGTAGCCTCACTTCAGCCGCCATATAGCATGATCGAGCGTGGCGCGGAAGAAAGCGGATTGCTGGACTACTGTCGTGAACACAATATCGGAGTCGTTGTCTATAGTCCCATGCAAAAAGGGCTTCTCACCGGTAAATATACCCGGCAACTTGTGCAGGGATTAGCCAAAGAAGACCACCGGCATAACGACCCTAACTTCCAGGAACCCCGTCTCACCGCCAACCTCGACCTCGTCGCGGGATTAAAAACGCTCGCCCAAAAACACGGTCATACTGCGGCACAGATGGCCATTGCCTGGGTGTTAAGGCGGCCGGAAATAACGGCGGCGATCGTTGGTGCAAGGCGGCCTTCTCAAGTAGATGAGACTGTCTCTGCAGGAGACAAAGCGCTTTCAGTCGAAGAGATCAAGGCAATCGATGAACTCCTGGTAAAACATAAACAATCGCTGAAATAAGCTGAATGCGATCCTGATCGAGTAACAAAATAGTATATAAGAGAGGAGAATGACATGCCCAAGAGAGCTATAGCTGAAACAACGAAAAAGATCGATAAGTCCAGAAAAGTAATATTGGCTGCCGACCCGGCGGGAGCACAGTTAAAGAACGCAGTTAAAAAGCACTTAGAAAGTGAAGGATACGATGTAATCGACTATGGCACCGATTGTGCTGAGAATTTCGTTCCTTACTACGAAATTTCTGCTAAAGCAGCCCGAGCCGTGCAAAAAGGAATTGCGGATAAAGGTATTGTTTTTTGTGGTACCG
>Ga0182021_10002787_pt1 | contig 20488 bp, 13 predicted proteins | sample 612E3MmetaG_FD_120493 | JGI IMG/M metagenome (GOLD analysis project Ga0182021, IMG submission 120493) | Permafrost microbial communities from Stordalen Mire, Sweden - 612E3M metaG (Illumina Assembly) | ecosystem: Environmental > Terrestrial > Soil > Wetlands > Permafrost | place: Sweden... | reverse complement strand
CGGCAACTCCGTTATCCTGAAGCCCACCCATGACATAATCAGGAGTGGCGCTGCCCGGGAATATATCAAGGCTATAAAACTGGCCGATCGGAAGGTTCTGTTGATCGGTCCCTGTGACGGTCAGGAAATTGTCAGAAGTAAAGTTGATCCCTCCGTCATTTCCGAGGATCCGGTAAAGAGGGTTCGTGGAAGAAAGATAAAGGGCGTGCTGATCTGCATGGGCTCCGTTTGCGATCTCTGTCCAGTCGTGCCCGTTCCCTCCCGTTTGTGACCGGTAAGGGTACATCATCAGTAAATAAACCTCATCCGGGTTCACGGGGTCTACTTTCACTCCTCCAAACCACCAGTCATAATAGGTGCTATATATCTGAGAAACTGCATTCAGGGCAACCCAGGAATTGCCTGAATCCGTACTTTTATATACATCCAACAGGGTTTCATTTTTTCCGACGATGCTGGCATAGATAATGGCAGGGTTTCCCGCACATAAAGAAAGGTTGATCCGCCCCAATTGTTGGGTTGGCAAACCATTTACAAGCTTATTCCAGGTTGTTCCGCCATCTGTCGACTTGTAAATTGCACTGCTGGGTCCTCCATAAACGCGACGGTTTGGCCTGCGTATCCTTTCCCAAAAAGAGGCATAGATGATATCCGGGTTTTGGGGGTTCAAAACAACATCAATAGCCCCCGTTGAATCTGAAACAAAAAGAACTTTTTGCCAGGAAGATCCTCCATCTGTACTTCGGAAAATGCCCCGTTCCGGGTTGTTTGCAAAGAGTTTCCCCATGGTGGCAACAAAAATCCGGTCGGGATTCTGCGGGTCAAGTGCTATCCTCCCGGTACTGCCGCATTCAGCAAGACCAAGGTTTTGCCAGGTCTGTCCGCCATCGGTCGACTTATAAATACCATCACCATCGTAAGCCAGCGACCCACCACCGGCATTCGGTTCCCCGGTGCCTGCATAAATTATATTTGTGTCAGAATTTGATATCGCCAGGTCACCGATGGCAATCGCCGCTTGCCCGTCAAATATGGGAAACCAGGAATTTCCCCTGTTGAAAGATTTAAAGATACCTCCCGAAGCTGCGGCAATGTAAACGGTATTGTCACTTCCGTTTGGAACTTCAATGTCGGTAATCCTTCCTCCCAGGTTCACAGGTCCAGCAAATTCCCAATCATTCTGTGAAATTTTATTTTTATTTAACAACTTTTCATTCAGTGCCTGATGAATAGCTTTTTGCTGTGCTGCTTCATCTATCTTTCCATAAGGAAATGATCGCTGTAAGAAGATCCATTCATCAGGTGCAAGAATGTTTTCTGTATACTTTTGTTGATGAGCGGTATCGGAATGAAGGATGATAAAGATTCCCATTACAAGAATTAAAATAGATAAGTTCTGGACCTTCATAAGCTGCTTATTAATTGAGGAAAATGATTCTATACCTGATATCTGCACTAAAGATACAAAGAATTCTGCTTGATATCCTTCTTGTTGTTTCCTTTTCATTTATCCCCATTCATCCTTCACAACCCACCTTGTTTTCATGCTTCATTTTTGATTCTTGATTTTCTGATTTTTTTCTGGCATGATGATTGTAGCGCGAGAGGCCATCAAACAACAAAGCCATGAAAACACTAGCGAAAATTACCATGATAGTCCTGATGAGTACAGGATCATGGTTGCTGCCACAGAAAGCAACGGCACAATTTCCCGGGATCACTTTCCAGGTTTTTTACGATCAATTAAGTCCCTATGGGGCATGGGTGAATGATCCCAATTACGGATATGTCTGGATTCCTGATGAATCTGCAGGATTCTATCCTTATGGCACCAACGGCCACTGGGTATTAACGGAATATGGCTGGACATGGGTCTCCGATTATCCCTGGGGCTGGGCACCTTTCCACTATGGACGCTGGAACTATGACCCTTATTACGGATGGATCTGGGTTCCTGGAAATGAATGGGGGCCTGCATGGGTCACATGGCGCAGATGCAATGATTATTATGGATGGGCACCCCTGGGTTTTGGTATCACCATCCAGATGAGCTTCACCACTAACTTTTACCTGCCCGATGACCGGTGGATGTTTGTCAGGGACCGCGATTTTGACCGGGCTGATCTGGACAAGTATTACGTTGGACGCAGGGAAAATCACGATCTGATTCGCAATGCAAGAGCCATCAAAAATACCCGGATCGACAACGGCAGAAAGGTGACTTATGTTACCGGCCCGGATGCAAGAGAAGTCAGGACCATCACAGGACGCAATATCAAGCCATTGCCGGTAAATGAAAACAGCCAGCCAGGCAGGACCATCATTGGTAAGGACCAGGTACAAATATACAGGCCTCCGGTATCACGGGAAGATGTTCGTGGACAAAAACCTGCACCCGGCGCAATTGCCACAAGGGAAAATATCAAACCGGTATCAGAGAGGACAAAGGGCGACCTGACCCGGACAAATTCAAATACCAACCTGCGTAAAGGAAAGGAACAAACACCACCTGTGAAAAATTCTGTTCCCCCTAAATATGAAAGGACTGATAAAATAAATCAGAACAATAACAACGGTGTAAATCAGGGTGGGACCCGTTCTTCAGGACAAACCAAAGAGGCAGGTACGGCCAATGGTCAGAAAAGTCAATTACCTCCGCAAAGAGTGAATCCTCCGAGTGAAAACCGCAACCTGGGTCAATCCAACCAGAAACGTAACGAACAGCCACCTGTTGAAACCCGCAACCGGGAACTATCCAATCAAAAGCAAATGGGTGCCCCCACTCAAAAAACACAGCCGGTTCAACCATCGTCAAAGACTACCCAATCAAAAGGAAAAGTGACTGAAACAAAGAAGAGCACCGGTTCTGCTCCTGCCAAGACCAACAAGAATGAGACTCCCGTCCGTCGTGGCAATTAAACCTCGTTCTTCATAAACAAACCGGGCTTTTATTACCGATCCCCTTCAGATACCCTGGAGGGGATCGCTTGTTAGAAGGGCGTTTCAGTGCCGATGTAACAGTTAACCTTGTGATCGATGAATACTGCCTGAATATGAGAAAGGGATTCTTTCGAAGGAGGAGTGAAATTTTCTGTATAATAGGTCTTCCCCAGTAACCCAAACTTTTCTCTTCCCATATGATGCAATGGCAGGATGTTGATCTCATCCTTTCCGATGGAATTCAGAAACGCGGATAGCTGAACAATATGCTCGTCGTCGTCATTATACCCAGGAATAACAGGCATCCTGAAAACCAGCCTACCGGTAAAGTTCGTTGAAAGTTTCCTGGCATTCTCCAGGATTTTTTTGTTTCCTGCACCGGTCATAGCAATATGCCTGGAGTTATCCATATGCTTGAGGTCGTAAAATATCCAGTCAAGGTATTCCAGGGAAGGTTCAATGTTTTTCCAGGCAACATTTCCACAGGTCTCCACTGCTGTATGAATATAGGACCGGTGACATCGTTGTAAAAGTGGAGTGACAAAAAGCGGTTGTAAAAATGGCTCTCCTCCCGTAAGGGTGATGCCTCCGGCATTACCCCAATAGTGCCGGTCACGCTGGATCTTTTTCATTAATTCGTCTCCGGAGATCCTGTATCCCCCAATTCTCAATGCTCCGGTGCAGCAGGCTTTGGCACAATCATAGGTAACGCAATCGCTGCACTGCAGGCTGTCAAAATGAAGGGTTTGCTCACCGGGGGTAATGGCCAGTTTTTCGCAAGCCCGGATACAGAGGTTATCGAAAATACACTTGGAAGAATTGTAAAGGGGTTCAGGAAAGTCATGCAGGCCTTCAGGATTGGAGCACCAGCTGCATTGTAAAGAACATCCTTTCAGGAATATTAATGTCCGGCATCCGGGGCCGTCATGAATGGAAAAACCCTGGATGTCGAAAAGATAACCGTTGGTCAGTTTTGCCGAACCCATTCAAATCCCGCACATTTGGAAGCATTCATATCAGGGTAAGCGATGGTTTTTCCGAGGCAGCTTCCCAGGAACTCCTTTTCAGCCTGGTATTTCTGGCAGAACTTACATTTGGGTAACCGTTCAAATTTGGCACATGACACGTCATCCGGACCAATGCTGGTCTTTTCGATCTTGCAGATGCCTTTATAAACATCTACAGGAAGGTAAAATCTGCAATCTTTACAGTTGTTTTCCATAATTTCCGGGGATGTTACAATTCTTCATATTCTGTTCGTGAGATCACTTCATCCTGGATCTGTTTCCCGAGCTCAACCCAGTACTGGGTAAAACCTGCAACCCTAACGAGGAGGCTCCGGAATTTATCCGGTTCAGCCTGGGCCCCTTTCAGCATCCTCGAATCAACGATATTGAACTGGATATGAAATCCTCCTTTTCGCATATATGCCCGGATCAGCTCGAGAAACTTCCGGGATCCTTCTCTTCCTTTTACGACCGAAGGATGAATTTTCATATTCATCTGGGAGTTTTGCGAGAGAGAATGGTTCCAGCACGAGGCGGATTCAAAAAGGGCATAAGGTCCATTTTTGTCTGTTCCGGGGAAAGCCGACATGGATCCATCTGAAAAGGTGGTGCCACTGAGCCGTCCGTCGGGAGATGCCAGGGTTACTGCACCCATCGGGCCATGTGTGGAAACCGAAATCTGGCAGGCATAAAGTGGTTGATCATACAACGACCGGAATTCATGGGTCATCGTACAAAACCAGTTTTCCCAATCGGCCATGATCCGGTCAACATATTGATCATCATTGCCAAACTTGGGTGCATCGAGCCCGGCTTTGTGTATCTGTTTCCATTTATGGTACTCTCCGGTTGCTACCTGATCGATCAGCGAATATGAACCGGTTTCCTGGGCCGTTTTAAATCCGAAATTCGCAAGTATCGCATTCCTGAATTCAACCAGGGTATATTTTTTATCATCATATACATTTTTCTTCAGGGATGCCAATGAATTTACAAGGTTTGCCGTTCCGCAGGATTCAACATTGAATGTCGTGTTGAAACGGCTTCCCATCTGCCCTATATCCTTTCCTTTCTTAAGGCAGTCGGGCTTCAGCATGGAATTTACGAGCGAGGGTGAAATTTTCCGCCAGGCATCATGTTGGATATTGTTAGTGAGGGTGAGAACATGAACAGCCCGGTGAAAATAATCTTTAAATGCGCTCCAGAGCTCTTCGTAAGACCCCAGTGCATATCCATGGGATGGGAAGACCCGTTCACCACTGCGCATGTCAACACCATCGAACAAAGTTACTTCCAGTAATTTGGGCAGGGAGAGAAAGTGAACCCCAACACTGGTTGCCGGGGCCGATCCGCCGGGGATCCAATGAATCACCCCATCGAGTTCGAGAGGCATCCAGCTCCCGGGCGAAGTTTCCAGGCATCCTCCGATTGACCAGGCCCGGGCTTCCTCCGGCTGCATACCTTCATGCCCGTAATTATTAAGCAGGAATTCCATAGCAACCTGGTTGTTGACCCATGCAGGATATCCGGTTCCGATCTTTGTACATTCAATACCTTTCAACAGAAATTCTTCCGGAAGCTTCTCATCATAAAGAAGGGAAAGGGTGGGTTGGGGCGTATCGCAGGTGATTCCGGCTTCCATGATCAACATCTCAAGTTCATTTGCAGCCTGGGTCCCATCTTTTTTTAGTCCGCCTACACAGAGGTTGTTGAAGGTGTTTCCCGAGAGAACGCCACCTACAACACCCATGGAGGCAAAACAATCGATCTCGGTAAATTTGATACGCATGCATTCCAGGAGTTCAAGTGTTTTCTCACGGTCAATGAGCCCATTTTCCATATCCCTTGTCCAGTAAGGATAGAGTATCTGACCGACCCGACCCGGAGAAAGTCCCGAAATGGCATCTTCATTTAAAACTGCGGTATGGAAGATCCAGATCATCTGCAGGGCATCATGAAAGCTGCGTGGACGGCTGGTGGAAAGCCATTCGAGCCGTTCAGCGATTTCATCATATTCAAGCTTCTGCATTTCGTCTTTTTCAAGGGAAGAAAGAAACCTTGCTTCTTCGGCATGGTTGCGGATCCAACTTTGCAATCCCTGTAACATCACGATCACGGCCTGGAAGAAATAGATGCGATCCATGTCGGGTGTGCCGGCTGTTTCCGCTATCCCTTCCTTACAAATCCGGATGATACCGTCGATCCCATATTGAAGGGGATAATAAAAGTTGATGACTTCACGTCCCTGGGGAAGGGTATATCCCGAATCGAACATGCAGATCACCGAACGCATGAGTGCTTCTTTCTCTTTGTATCCCGGAACCAGCTGTTCATATTTATGGCCGATATCGTCAACCGATTTATCTTTCCATTTTTTAGCGACTTCCATAAGGATCGGTAATTCTTCTTTTCTGAGTCCGAATTTACCTGCGATGGAGATCACATTCCCGCTGCTTTTTGTGACGTTCCCGCCACCCTTTCCAACCGTTGTGAAACTGTCGGCGGTGAGTTTTCCCGATTCCATGGCTTCCTGGTAAAGTTTATCTTCAACAGCCATAAAAAAAGCTTCAGAGAGCCAGGGCATAGGATAGGAACCTCTCAGGTAGGCAGCTTTTCCCATGGCAAGCAATTCTCCGGGATAGATTACAGGGGTCAGGTGTTCGAATCCCGCTTTCATTGCTTCTCCACGCCGGACGATGGGAATTTCACCTTCCAATTCTTCCCACCGACGGGTGTACCAATAAGGAAATTCTACGGATGCGGAAGATTTGGCTTCGAAGTAAAGTTCACGGGCATTATTTGCACGCAAGCCAGGGGTAGGCTTGGTTTCACGGTTTTCGATACTTTCGGAAGGTTTCTGTCCGTAATAATTGATGGCTTCTTTCAGACTTGATTCAGGTGATTTCATGCTTCAGGATTACACAGCAAATATACAAAATTTGCCATGTGTATCTTCAGGGAAATATTAATATTCGTAATCGAGCACGACTTTTTTTTCAGAATAGTTTTTATTGAACAAAATAAAAGCCTGGTGATCGGGATGAACCTGGTAGGCTTTAAGATCTTCCTTTGAGGAAAATGAAGAATTGATCACCAGGTCATAGGCTGTATCGTCGACGGTAAAATTGATACCCACCTCAAATTCAAGTATACCAGGGATCTTTTTTTTCATGGAGAGCAATTCGGCACGGACGAGTTCCGCTGCTTTCATCTTTTCTGCCGGAGTGCTGAATTCCCGCAGTTTGAACATAACGAGATGTCGGATCATATGCATCAGTTAAAGGGTAACAACGAACAGTTAAAATTTTTAATAAGATCTGCTTCCGGATGCGAATACCCTAGTTAAAAGAAGGATCTGTCGGGAAGTTGGCCCAAAGGGCATAATCCTTCCCCATGTTTTTAAGGTGCGTGCGCCAGAGGTTCTCCGGATTCGGATGGATCACTTCTGCAACCGTTGTATGGGAAAGGATCCATGATTTCTCACTGATCTCACGGTCAAGTTGGGCAGCGTCCCATCCTGAATAACCCACATAAAAACGGATATCATTTTCCGTAAGCTCATGCAGGTTGATCATTTCACGGATGATTTCTATATTCCCGCCCCAGTATAACCCTTTCATGATCTCAAGGCTGTCTTCAATGTCGGCTTTGGTATGAAGAAAGAAAATACTGTCGGTCTTAACAGGTCCTCCAAGGTAAACCGGTGCGTTGAAATCAGGAAAGTCTTTCATGATGTCGTTCAACTGGGCCTCAATGGGTTTATTGATAATGATCCCGAACGAACCCTCCTCATTGTGTTCCGCCAGCAACACGATGGATTGCCGGAAATAAAAATCCCGCAGGGATGGTTCGGAGATCAGGATGATGCCTTGTTGTGGTTTTATAATGTGCTTTTCCATTATTCGTCGTAATTTATTACTTTTGTCGTCGCACAAAAGCAAAATTAATACCATTTCATGCCAAAAAGCAATAACAAGGAAAAATTTCACAGACTGCGGGCCGAATATCCATTTTTGGCTTTTGATGGATTTGATTATCAGTACTCGGATAAAGGATTACGGGTGCAATTTCATTTTTCCCTCTCAGATAAATATGTTTTTCATCCTACCCTGACGGTTCCGGCAAAGGACTTTTTTATTCCCGGTAATATTAACGAATCCTTTTTTGAAAATATTCTTTTCCAGATCGGAATGGTGGAATCCATCAGCTATTGGAAAGCAGCCTGTCCGCCGAAACTGATTATCCGCGGCTATTCGCTGTCGCGGGAGCAGACAACCTGGTGGAAAAAGTTGTATTATAACGGACTGGGAGAATTTTTATACCTGAATTCGATATCGGTTAATCCAGAAGATTTTATTGAGATCGAAAGTGAACCGGGGCACCCGTTCCAACCATTTGCCCTTCAGCTTGAGAATACTGCAATCGTCCCCGTTGGGGGTGGTAAGGATTCGGTTGTTACCCTTGAGATCCTTGGAAACGACAATGGCAACATCCCGCTGATCCTTAATCCCAGGGATGCAAGTAAGGGAACCGTGATGAAAATGGGGCTTTATTATGACTCCATCGTAGAGGTACATCGATCAATTGATCCGGTACTCCTTGAATTGAATGCCAAAGGATTCCTGAACGGCCATACGCCTTTTTCCGCATTGCTGGCATTTGTATCGGTCCTGGCCGCAGGTTTATCCGGGAAAAAATACATCGCCTTATCAAATGAGTCGAGTGCCAACGAATCGACGGTGAAAGGATCCGAAATCAACCACCAGTATTCTAAATCTGTGGAGTTCGAAGAAGACATGAGGTATTATGTGAACCACTTCATCACTCCAGATATCGAATATTTCAGTTTCCTCCGGCCACTGAATGAGTTGCAGATCGCCCGGTTATTTTCGGGGTTCCCGAAGTACTTCGATGTTTTTAAAAGCTGCAATGTCGGAAGTAAAACCGATACCTGGTGCGGGAGTTGCGCCAAATGCCTGTTTACTTACCTCATTCTTTCACCCTTCGTACCCCAGGAAAAACTGGAGTCGGTTTTCGGGAAGAACCTTCTGAATGATGTGGATCTTTGGCCTCTGTTGTGCTCGCTTTCAGGAATGACAGGTGCAAAACCATTTGATTGTATCGGTACCGTGGATGAGGTTAATGCCGCGTTGCAGATGACCCTGGACAAGATTCCTGAATCCGCCTTGCCTGAATTGCTGAAGCTTTATAAGGATTCCGAAATGTATCCACGATACAAGGATTTCGATACCGGTACTCTCCTTAATTCCTTCAATGAAAATCATTTCCTGCCGGGAGAATACGAAGCGCTGTTAAGGTCGAAAATCTATGCTTGATCTGATCAGGACAGAACTGGAAAACAAGAAAGTACTTATCCTTGGCTTCGGGAGGGAAGGGCAATCAAGTTACCGGCTGATCCGGCGTGTCTTGCCGGAACTTCTCCTGACCATTGCCGATACCAATGAATCTGTTCGGGAAAATGAAATGCTGCTGGAGGATCATTTTGTGGATTTCCAGTTGGGTAAAGGTTACCTGGAAGGATTGAATACCTTCGGCCGGATCCTGAAATCACCCGGTATTTCGCTAAAGGACATTCCGTATGGTCTGGATCCGTCATCGATAACTTCACAAACGGATCTTTTTCTCCGGCGATATTCCCGACAGGTTATCGGGGTCACGGGAACCAAGGGGAAGAGTACCACCGCTACCCTCATCCATCATATTCTGAAGCTGGCAGAAAAAGATTCGCTGCTCATGGGAAACATCGGCCGCCCGGCATTTGAGGTTGTGGATGAAACCGGTCCCGCGACAAACCTGGTCTTTGAGTTGTCGTCGCACCAGCTTGAATACATCAGCCGTTCGCCACACATCGCAGTATTGCTGAATCTTTACCAGGAACATCTTGACGCCTACCGCTCATTCCATGATTACCAGCTTGCAAAGATGAACATCGCAAAATACCAGGTGTCCGGTGACTATTTCTTTTTTAACGAAGATGATGAAAGGATTGTTCAGCTTATTTCATCGATGGATCTTCCGGGCCATTTTTTTCCGTTTTCATTTCATCCTCAATCGGTTGATGGTTGCTATTTGGAGAATGGAAAGATTGTTTATTCCACCGAAGGACAAACTGAAACCATTTTCGACCTCGACCGGAAGATCCGGTTAAAAGGCGACCACAACCTCATGAACATTATGGCGGCGGCCGGTGTGTGTAAGCAACTGGGCATTGACAGCGAGATCATTGCAGAAGGGATTTCCTCGTTCAGGGGACTGGAGCACAGGATCGAATATGTCGGGGAGTACAATGGCATTCTCTTTTATAACGATTCCATTGCCACGATCCCGGAAGCCTGCATCGAAGCTGTGAAAGCGCTTGACAACGTGGATACCCTGATCCTCGGAGGGTTTGACCGGGGAATTGATTATTCGGGACTTGCAAAATTTCTGTCAACATCCAGCGTAAGAAACCTGATCTTCACCGGAGAAGCCGGCCGGCGGATCCTGCATGAAATCAAGGATGTTAAAAACCCCGGGCAGACATTGTTCTTATTGTCACGGTTTGATGAATTTCCCGGGATCGTCATGAAAGTTACAAAACCGGGTTCCATCTGCCTGCTTTCGCCGGCTGCTGCCAGTTATGATGAATTCCTGAATTTTGAGATGAGAGGAAACCGGTTTAAAGAATTAGTCAGGAATAGTAAATAGTGAATGAAAAATGAAGAATGAATAATGAAAAATTGCTGATTATTTGGCGCAAGTTCCGTGAACTCTTTTTTACGCTGGTTTGTTTCGTTTTAGCCGTGATTCCTGTCGGAAACGCTTCTGCTCAGAATAACGGATATGAGGCGGCTGTGAAATCATACATCGCCACTTACCGGGAAATTGCGGTCAAGGAGATGATGGAATACCGTATTCCTGCAAGTATCACCCTGGCCCAGGGGATTTATGAATCCAATGCCGGAAAAAGCCGGTTGGCTACTGATGCAAATAACCATTTCGGCATCAAGTGTCATAAAGAATGGAGCGGGAAGACTTTTATCCAGGATGATGAGACCCAAAATGAATGTTTCCGTAAATACACGAACCCGGAAGAATCTTTCAGGGACCATTCCTGGTTCCTCTCCCAGCGTGACCGTTATAAACCCCTTTTCGATCTTGAAATCACCGATTACAAAGGCTGGGCAAACGGACTAAAAGCCTGCGGATATGCTACAAACCCACAATATGCCGACCACCTGATCAAGACGATCGAAGATTACCAGTTATACCAACTCGATGTGGCAGATTTTTCTCTTGTTTTCAATGACTCCATTGCATCGGCCCTCGATTCCGTTCGTGAAACGGGAACCGCCGCAAAATTTGACCTGTTTGCCGAAGGTCCCGGAAAGAGAATGGTATATCTCAACAATGGCCTCCAGTTTATCATTTTCCGGAAAAATGATAACATTAAAAATGTTGCAAAAGCATTTCACGTTTCCGAAAGGAAGATCAGGAAATTCAATGATATGAAGAAGGATGCTCCACTGGTTTCCGGCCAGATGGTTTATCTTGAGCCAAAAAAACGGACAGGAGCCATTGCTCAGCATATTGTTAAGCCGGGAGAAACCCTTTACACCATTTCGCAAGCCTATGGTGTAGCGTTAAGCCAGCTTTATAAAATGAACAAGCTGAAGACCGGGCACCCGGTTAAACATGGCCAGAAGATCCTACTTCGGTAATGAATAACTCTTCAGGTTTTTCCCTGCCCCGATGAGCAGTTTAAGTCCGGGATCCGTCCCGAGATTTCCGATCGTAAAGGCAGTATTGCCGCGGATACCCGGCAGGATATCGATCAGGCCGTTGAACCCGAAAAGGTAGATCTCATTAGCAGTACCTGAAACTGCCGCGATTCTTTTTTCCCCTCCCGGTAATTCAATGACGAAAGGAGTGACCGTAATGTCCCTTCGGAAGAAATAACTATAGACCAGCTTGTAGAACCGGTTATAGAAATAGAGCTTGTTATGGTCATAGAAAATGAATTCATAGGAGCCGTCGTTGTTGATGTCCTGGTAAAGGAACTTATGGCTGTTTGAGAAAAGATTAAAGGTTGCTTCCGAGGTCCTTCCGCTTTCCTGGAAATACAAGACTTTACCGGCGGGGTCTGTGCTCAGGAACAAACCTTTGCGGTTGGTTTTGTTGACATAAAACAAATTGTTCACGGAAACCCTGAGGTTCTTCCCCGATCTCATAAGGGGTTTTCCTTTCCTGTCGGTAACCAGCAGGTGACCATTTTTCCCGGTGATAAAGATAAAATCCTTGTTCCCGATATGAAGGACCTGCACCGGTTGGTTGATTCCTTCATTCATTCCCGGATCAGGCCAGTTTCCGATGGTTTTCCCATCGAGGCCGAAGGCATGAATTTTATTATCGGATAAAGGGATGAATATCCTGGCCTCTTTATTTTTGCCCATATCTGTGAGTGTGAGGGCTCCCGTGGCCCGGGATGGGAGCTTTACCGGGAACCCCTGCAGATATTTTCCATCGGAATGAATAATGTGCAGTTGACTTTCTGTGTTAAAAAGGAAACAGGAGCTATCCACACCTTTCAAATAGATTTCCTGGAGAACCCCAAGGGGTTTACCGGCTATTGGCACTTTCCAGGAAATGGTTCCGGCAGAGTCAATGAGGTAAAGATGATTGGCCATGTCGAAGGCAAGAACGGCCTTTGGCCCGTCCCTGCTGGTTTTTACACATTGAGGTATTCCTGTGACCAGGGTATCCAGTGCGACCTGCCACTCAAGGGGGCCCTGGGTGTCCAGGGTGGGATTGTAATGGATAAAAAGACTGGTGTAGAAGATGTTCCCTTTGCAGGTAAACTGCAAGGCGATGGATTCAAATTTTTTTAGTGAATCAAAGACAGGTTCAACCTCGGCATTCAATTCGTCGCTGAAAGTAGTCTTCAGCGTAATATGAGCCCGTGAAGTATTGAAATAATAAAACAGGTTGGTTTGGTCAGAAATATTTTCGCTTACTGCCTGGAAGGTTTTATCTTTTTCCAGGACTTTCCCATAGGTATAATGATCGATGAGGTCTTTCAAAGCAAGCAGGTTATTCCCGAAAATGATGTAGTCGCCAAGTAAGGCATAGCAGGTGGTATGCACATCGTTGAAGGCCATGCCGAAAAGTCCGGGTATCAGCTCTGGAAAAGGCAGATACCGGATTGACACATTGTGATAGGATACAGAATCTTTCTTTTTCGGGAACAATTTACCAAGTTCACCAAGGAGGCTGTCGGCAAGCTGCCTGTTGTTTACTTTTGCGATGGCATAGGGGTCCTCCCGCATGGTTTCGGGGTTATTCAGCGCCCTTGCCATGCAGAGTTCTGAACCCATCCAGGGCAGAATAAAATCTTTTACGGCAAGCTGTTCCCGTGTTTCAAAATCCTGAAATCCCGGGTAAGCGTCGGAGTAACCTGAATTTTTAAGTGCAAAGGATAGAAAGTTTCTGTAATAATCGCCAATAGTGTTAAATCCCATCCAGGTGAAACGGGAGATATTATCGGGGAGGATGCCCATCATCCCTGTTTTCTGTGGCGACTGTCCTGAAAAGATACCCAGGTATTGGGAGCCTGTATCTGAAAGGGTTGTAAACCCGTTAATCAGCATTTCATCTTTTTTCAGGATGACATCCAGTCCACTCCAATCGGCAAAACGGCTAACCTTGTAAGTGTCATTCTGCTGTTCGGCCTGGAGCAGGCTTGAGATGAAGGGCCGGATCAGGCGGTAATTGACATAGATGTTGGCATCCACTTTTTTTCCGGTGGTAGATTCGACTTTTTGAAAACCTGACCCGGCCAGCGATGGAATATTAAGGTACAACTGATCAATGGCTTTGGTCACAAGGTCGGGATGGAAGCTTCCCATGAACACACCTTTTCTTACGGCGAAATAAAAAGGTTCGCGGGTGCCTTTGAGGATCACTCTAACCAGGTTTGCAGAGCCGTACTGGTTTTTCAGAATGCTGACCTTCCCTTTGAAATTATCTTCCAGGAATCCTGTGATCAGGTCCTCCCCGTTTTTTCCCGGAATTGAGGTAAGGAAAAGGAATCCATAGGACGAACGGGTTACCATGGTCATGGCCAGGTACAGCGGGTATTTTTTTGTAACCTGGATCAGGGCTTTGTTGGTCCTCAGGAGGGAATCGATTTCCCGGATATCATTTTTTATGGATGAGAAGTACGGAATTACCGTTAATTCTTTCCAGAGAAGGTTCTGGCTGATGAGATCCTGTGAAATTTCCGAAGGCCGGTTCAGCTGGATGATCAGGGCGGTATTTTCTGAAATTGCTTTCAGAGGCGACTCGTTTTGTCCGGGAAGTTTCTGGTATAGTACCCAGCCGAGGTATCCCAGGCCGGTAATCAGGAAAATAATAATGAGAATAATAACGGTACGTTTGAAATGCCGCATGGAGCCGGTTTCTGAAGAAATAAAAGATCAAAAGTAGATGTATTTTGAAAGCAAAAAGGAAAAATCTAATGAATAAAGCTAACAGGATTCTGTTAATTAACATTATTGCCTTCTTTTATACACAGAGGCCTCAGAGGTTTTCACAGACCTGCCTGCCGGTAGGCAGGGGTCACAGAGGAAACTATAATGTTTTATCTGGTCAGAAACGTCTGATTCCCAAACAGTGCCCTCTGTGTTATCCTCTGAGTACTCAGTGTTTAAAAATTTAACCGCAAAGACGCTAAGAATCGCAAAAAAATAATTCTTTATTCTTCATTTTTAATTTTTAATTGATTTTGGCGTTCCCGTCATTCTTCATTCTCATAAAAAATTTTTTCCTTAGGCGTATTACCTTTCTTGAAGATCCCATTTTTGGTCACTCATGCCTCTTGCCTTTTTTTACCGCAGAGTGACCCGCATTTAATAACTTATTGGAACATCAAACAAGATATCAATGATTCAATGTTCTTTCTTTTGCTACCACCAAAGAACCAAAGAAACCTGCCTGCCGTGTAATACTTCACCATTTCGCTTATCGCTACTTCCTGTTGCTCCTTTTTTTCAAAGCTTGAATTGCATATTATTTTCTGAACCTCTAACAGTTAGTTGCGGTTGTATTGATTAATTACCTATAAGCAATTACAAAAATACCTATAGGCGTATATATAATTACCTATAAGTAATTTATTCATTGATACAGAAACAATTCACTTTTCCTGTGCAGACGCAGTCCCGATGCAATCTCCTTTTTTCTCCAATGCCGATTGTCATTGCGAGGCATGCAGTGCCGAAGCAACCTCTCAGTGAACCCCTGCCCGCGGCAGGCTGGTCTGTGCCTTCTCTGTGCTCCTCTGTGTAATTCCAAAGAGCTACGAATGCCTTTTGTAACCACAAAGGATCACAAAGGATTTCACGGGGGCGCTCAAAGGCGTCATACAACTTCCATCCACATTCCTTGTCTTTCGGAATAACCCGTATTTTTTCATTTTTAATTTTTAATTTATTTGGGCGTTCCCCTTCGGGTCGGGTCTTCCGTTACAAGTCCTCGCTCGTTCCTCGCTCCGGGCTTTCCACTTCAGCCCCTAACGCAGTGTGGGGTTTGGGCAAGGGTTATGGCGAGAGACGCAGAGAAATATCCTTTGTGTGCCTTTGTGAAATCCTTTGTGTTACTTTGTGTTTAAGTTTTTTTTACCGCAGAGACGCATTGGTGTAGAGAAAAAATCAACAACATCAACAGACAACCCCGGAAGCAATCCAACGTCTACAATAATATTGATTGTTAAATCCTTATATTTGCATTACCCAACAATGAGTCCATGAAGAGTACACTACCCTCTTCAACTTTTGCTTTCCTGTTAACAGCTCTCTTATGCGGTCCGGCTTTGCTCATAGCCTCAAACAAACCGGAAACCCTTCATAAACAACAAAACTCCAAAACCGGCTTCATCGAAAACAAAGGACAGATCATTGACCAAAACCAGAATCCCAAACCTTCTGTATTCTATTTATTGAATACCCCGGGGATGAACGTTCAACTGCGTGCTTCGGGGTGGAGCTATGATCTGTTCCAGCTCACCTCACCCCCGGCCCCTCTCCTGAAGGAGAGGGGTGAGAACAATACCCAATCTTCCCTTCTCCTTCAGGAGAAGGGATTGAGGGATGAGGTGCATCAGCTACAAATCATCCAGTACCACCGCATCGACTTTGATCTGCAGAATTTCAACCCGGATTATACTGTAGAAACCAGCGAACCTTCTCATGATTATCAAAACTATTATACTCCCGGAACACCAGAAAAAGGAGTGACTTTTGTTCATCAATTCAGAACAGTTACATACAAAAACATTTATCAGAACATTGATCTGGAGTTTATTGCAAACAAAAAAAACGGATTCAAATACAATTTCGTGATCCGCCCCGGTGGAGATGTTTCAGCAATACGAATGAAGATTACCGGACCGGAAATTGAATTGTCATCAACCGGCTCACTTTATTTACAAACCTCACTGGGCACGGTTGAAGAAAATATTCCGGATTGCAGCTTCAAACAAAACGATGTTGAAACACACATTAAGTGCATATTTATCCGGATTAGCCAGGATGTATTTGGTGTTTCACCCCAAACTGATATTCCGTATAATTCAGTCCTGACGATTGATCCGATACCCCAGCGGCTTTGGGGCACTTACTTTGGCGGAACCAATGATGATGATTGCCGAAGCATTTCCACTGATGCCGATAGTAATGCGATAATCTGCGGTATTACCAGTTCCAACAATTATATCGCTACCGTTGGAGCATACCAGACTACATTACAATATGCAGTAAATGCCTTTCTGGCAAAATTCAATACAAATGGGGCGATTATATGGTCTACCTATTATGGGGGATTTGCAACAGAAGGATTCTCTTGTGCTACGGATCATGCCAACAATATCTTTCTCGCAGGTGAGACGGATTCACAAACATTAATTTCAACTCCTGGCTCCTGGCAACCCAACTATGCAGGTGGCAATCCCGACTGTTTTCTCGTGAAGTTTACCCCGGCCGGACAAAGGGTATGGGGTACTTATTATGGGGGGACTGGCGCTGATCATGCAGTATATTGTGCCGTCGATTCAATGGCAAATATCGTGCTTACCGGAAATACAACTTCAAATAACGGAATAGCGACTCCCGGCGCCTTCAAAACCTATAAATCAGGATTTGCAGATGCTTTCCTTGCAAAGTTTGACAGTACAGGATCCACTCTTTTATGGGGAACATATTATGGTGGCAGTGATATAGATGGTGGAGGTTCAATTGCAATAGATACAAATATGAATATCTATCTTGCCGGAGGGACAGGTTCTGCTGATAACATCTCAACAACCGGTTCTTACCAGGAAATATATGGTGGTGGTGAACAGGATGGATTTCTTGTTAAATTTTCACCTTCCGGTCAGCGCATCTGGGGAACGTATTATGGAGGAACCCTGGCTGACTATCTGAATTGGGATGGAATCTCAAAGCATTCGGAATTGTATCTCTACGGAACTTCATACTCTACCAATGGTATTTCCACTCCGGGAAGTTATCAACCTGCGCTCCATGGCCCAGCGGATGCATTCCTTGCAAAATTCGACACCAATGGTAACCGTGTGTGGGGAACCTACTTCGGGGGAAGCTCAACAGAAGCAGCAGGTGGTGCCGCCATCAATGATAGCGGATACATTTATATAAATGGAGACACACAATCATCCGATTTAATTGCCACACCTGACGCTTTTCTTTCTAACTATATTGCCGGGGATTACTGCTTCATAGCAAAATTCAGTCCTGCAGGTGAACGTTTGTGGGGCACCTATTTTGGCGACACATTACAAACTGGTGGAATGAGTGGCAATCTCAAAACTGTCGGAAATAACATTTTGTATCTGGCAGGGGTGACAACCGACCTACTTTCCTACTGTGCAACAACAGGAGCATACCAGGAACATAACAGGGGGGGCCAGCCTGGGGTGATCCTTATCTTGAAAAATTCTTTGACTGCAGAACTCCCGATACTGCAAGACAGATCAATGGTTCATTAAATGTATGCAAATATGACACTGGAATTGTTTATTCGGTTTCCCTGATTAGTTATGCATCAGGGTATCACTGGATCGTTCCTCCTGGTTTTCAGGTAATGGGTGGTCAGAATACCCACACGTTAACAATCAAAATTCTTACTAATGCCGTTTCCGGGTATATATCAGTATATGGAACAAATTATTGTGGAAACGGGGTAAGCGATTCCATATTTGTAACAGTCAATAGTTTCACAGCCCCAATTATTACGGGAAGTGATACAGTCTGCCAGAATTCTCAAACAACATATACCACTCTGTCGGGGATGACAAACTATCAATGGTCGGTATCGGCCGGCGGCACAGTTGTTATTGGCGGGACTTTGGCAAGTGATTTTGTAACCATCCACTGGACCTCAACAGGAGCAAATTGGGTAAAAGTCAATTTTTCAAATTCCTTCGGATGTTCAGATACCTTACCCGTAATAAAAAATATCTGGGTTGTGCAAAGTCTTGCAGTGGGGATCGTAATAACTGTGACGGAAGATACTGTCTGCGCCGGAACATCCGTCACCTTTACAGCAACGCCGACCAATCAGGGAGCAAATCCTTTTTATCAATGGAAAGTCAATGGGGTTAACAGGGGTATCAATAATTCCTCATATTCTTATGTGCCATCGAATGGAGATATTGTGACATGTGTTTTAACTTCAAATGCAGCCTGTGCCACCGGTAATCCTGCAACATCAAATTCCGTATTAATGACCGTCAATCCTAACCTGGCGGTCAGTGTTACGATATCACCGGATTTAAGCGTGGTCTGTCAGGGGCAGACCATTACATTTACGGCAACGCCAACCCACGGGGGAACAAATCCCTCTTACCAATGGTATCTGAACAGCAACCCTGCCGGGACAAACAGCAACACCTATACTTTTACTCCGGTTAACAGCGATCTTGTTTCCTGCACCATGACATCCAGTGAAACCTGTACATCCAATAATCCAGCATCCAGCATACAGCATCAAGTATCCGTCACCCCAATCATACCTGTCAGCATCACGATCACCCCGGATCAGAATCCCGTCTGCGCCGGCCAAACCATCACCTTCACTGCAACGCCGATCAATGGAGGATTGACACCTTCTTATCAGTGGTATCTCAATTCCAATCCTGCCGGTATCAACAGCAACATCTTTTCTTTCATCCCCAGCAACGGCGATCTTGTTTACTGCACATTGACATCCAGTGAAAACTGCACATCCAATAATCCAGCATCCAGCATCCAGCATCCAGTTTCAGTCAGCACAGGTCCCCCGGCAGGTGTTAGCATTAATGCCGTATCAAATCCTTTCTGCCCTGGATCATCCGTTACCATAACAGCAACACCAGGTAATGGCGGGCCTTTACCAACATATCAATGGAAGGTAAATGGAATAAACACCGGAACAGGTTCAACCTATACTTATAACCCGGTTAATAATGACAGTGTTCGCTGTGTGATGACTTCAAACTTGAGTTGTGTTACAGGTAACCCAGCAAGTTCAAATAAAATAATCATGAGCGGAACCCTGGCGCCGATTGTCACTTTCACATCCTGTTTTGATACCATCACAACCATCAATGCCAAACCCATCAAACTGAAAGGCGGAATACCTCTGGGCGGAACCTACTCCGGTCCCGGCGTCAATTCATTAACCGGCATTTATACTCCCTCGCTCGCCGGCACAGGCACACACACAATCACGTACTCGTATACGAACGCCGCATTGTGCACCGCCGCAAAATCAATCTCCATCCTCAATCTTCCATCCACTATCCTCGCTTGCGGAAATCCATTAACGGATGTTCGTGACAACAAGATCTACCAGACTGTTCAGATCGGAATCCAGTGTTGGCTTGCGACAAACCTGAACTTCGGAACAACCATCGCCTCACCCCAGGATCAACGGGATAACTGCATTTCCGAAAAGTATTGTTATAACGACAATCCTCTGAATTGCACAAACCATGGCGGGCTTTATCAATGGGACGAAGTAATGCGGTTTGATGAAACACCGGCTGACCAGGGATTTTGTCCGCCGGGCTGGCATATCCCAACCGAAAACGACTGGAATATCTTGTTTGCAACTTTCATCAACAACGGTTTTGCCGGCAGTCCGCTGAAGTATTCAGGATATTCCGGATTCAATGCGCTTCTTTCCGGGGCAAGACACATCAACAAAGGCTGGGACTTCCAGGGATTTGCTACGTTCTTCTGGTCATCGACCCCAAGGAGTGATAATAAAGCCTGGGCGCACGGGATGAATGATGCGGATCCGAGTGTTTCGGTCTATCCTGCTTCGAGGGTTAATGCGTTCTCAGTAAGATGTATTAAAGATTAATGCTCGTCAAAGACGAGAAGTGACAAGGCACGCATTAGGAAACGCTCGCCAGCTGAGGATTAATGCTTGTAAAAGACGAGCAGTGACAAGGCACGCGTTAGGAAACGCGCGCCAGCTGAGAT
>Ga0182021_10002786_pt1 | contig 20489 bp, 17 predicted proteins | sample 612E3MmetaG_FD_120493 | JGI IMG/M metagenome (GOLD analysis project Ga0182021, IMG submission 120493) | Permafrost microbial communities from Stordalen Mire, Sweden - 612E3M metaG (Illumina Assembly) | ecosystem: Environmental > Terrestrial > Soil > Wetlands > Permafrost | place: Sweden... | reverse complement strand
TCGTGGGCGCGGTGATCGTCGGCTTGTTGTCGTTTCAGCCGGCCTTCTACGTAAATTGGGGCCGCTTCACGCAAGTGGCGTCTCAGACCATCTTGCTTATCGCCTTGATTGTTACGTGGCAAGCGATTGTGGGCTGGAAGCAATTTCGCACGCAGCGCGCAGTGACGATGTGGAACACGGTGTTGGCAAGCATCTTAATGGCCGGGGTCTTTTTGCTGCACTATCGGGTGGCGGCGTTTTATCTGCCTCTGGTCGGCCTGATCGTTGTCTGGGAGTTTTATCGCGCTGGACGCACACACCAACGCCGGGCCATTGTGATGGGCGTTGGCGTGGTCGGCCTGTTGTCGTTGTTGTTGGTGACACCCGCGTTGTGGGATGCGCTGCGCATTTACGTGGAGCGGCGCAGCACACCGCCAGTGGCGGTCACGCTTACACCAGATGAAGTCGCTCAAGCGCGCGCGGCCTATTACGTTTTTCCTGTGGACTCGATCCCCTCCCTGGCCGCACCGATCTGGTTGATGGGCTTAACCCTAGTGAGTGCCTTGTTCGCGTTGATCCGGCGTAATCGCCTGGTGCTATTGGTGGTGGTGTGGTTCGCCAGCTTGATGGCGATCGGGTTGGCCTATCTTACCGGTCAGCAGTTGTTGGAAGTGACCAACTTCGGCGCGGTGTTGGTGATGTGGTATCTGCCCATCGCGCTGATTATTGGCGCAGCTGTGGAAGAATTGGCGCACTGGCTGACGGCTCGAAGATATGCCTGGGCCAGGAGCGCGATCGTCGCCGTAACGCTCCTGGCCGGTTTTGTCGGCAGTCACTCCGAAGTAATGAAACTGGAACCTTATCGCTTTTTTGTGACGGCGGCTGATGTGGCAGCCATGGATTGGATCCGCGCCAACACGCCGCCTGATGCGCGCTTTGCCATTAACACTTATTTCTGGTTGCCACGCGCGCCGCACGGCACCGATGGAGGATACTGGATTCCCTATTTTACCGGGCGACAGACGACAGCCAGCGCGATGTTGTTCAGCGAAGGAACGCCTGAGTATCGCGAGGAGGTCTATCAGTGGTCTAAAGCCGCCGAACGACTGACGGAAGACGCGGCCGCCTTGGATGATCTGCGCGCGCTCGGCGTCGACTATGTGTATATTGGTCCGCAGGGGAATTTCAGCGGGCCAGCGCTTAGGCCTACCCGTTTGAGTAAAGAGCCAGGGGTGGAGCGGGTCTATCAACAAGATGGCGTGACGATTCTGCGTATCAACGCGGCGCCATGAGTGACCGTTCGCAGAAAGGGCGATGAACGGCACGATGAAACCATTACTATCGGGTTACGCAGTGGAGCAGCGCTGGCGCATGGTGTTACCTTACGCGCGAGGGCGCGTACTCGATATTGGCTGCGGCTTTACACGTTTACCTGATCGGCTTTCGCCCGATCAACGCTACGTGGGCGTCGACGTCGTGCCCGCAGCGATTCGGATTTCACGCGAGCGTTATCCGCAGCACGCGTTTTATCAGTGCGATCTAGGCCGGGCACCCATGCCGTTGGACGACCAGCCGTTTAACACCGTGTTGGTGATGGCCGTGTTGGAACATTTGAATTTTCCGCGCGAGACGCTGCGCGACGTGCGCCCCCATCTGGCTCCGGACGGTTATCTCTTGCTGACCACCCCCTCGCCGCTGGGCGATTGGGTGCACCGCGTCGGCAGCCGCGTGAAGCTGTTCTACCCGGAACACGTCGTGCAGCATGTCCAGATCTACGATCGACGCGCCCTGTGTGAGCTCCTGGCGGAGTGCGGCTTTGAGATTGTCGCCTTTAGGCACTTTGAACTGGGCATCAACCAGCTGGTCGTCTGCCGCGGGCGTTGATGTCACTCTTCCTCGATCAAGGGAGCCCCACAACTTTCGAGGTATTGCCTGAGCGAAGCATGATGCGAATTGCCGTTGTTGGTCCAACCTATCCTTTTCGCGGTGGAATTGCTCATTACACCACGCTGCTCACTGCTCAGCTCGGCAGTCACTGCGACACACGGCTCTACAGTTTTCGACAGCAGTATCCCAACTGGCTCTTTCCGGGGCGCAGCCAGATCGATCCTTCGGCTCAACCGCTTGCTCCGATCGAGGCCCGGCGTTGGCTGATTCCCTGGTGGCCCTTCAGTTGGCAGCGCGTGGTAAACGACTGGAAGATGTGGCAACCCGATCGGGTGGTGGTGCAATGGTGGATACCATTCATGGCGCCGATGACGGCGTGGTTATTGTCGCGTGCGCGGCGCACCCACATCCGATCGAGCGTGATCTGCCACAATGTCCTGCCGCACGAGCGTAGTCGCATCGATCGGTTTCTGGCGCGGCTGGCCTTGCGTCACGCTGATCAATTGATCGTGCACAGCACGGCGCAACAGGCGGTGGCACAGGAATTGCTGCCCGGCTGTATAACGCGCGTGGTTTCATTGCCTTCTTACGCGGCGTTTCAGACTAACGCCTGGACACGCGAAAGCGCCCGGGGACACTTAGGCCTAACGGGGAATGTCATTCTGTTTTTCGGCCTAGTGCGGCCTTATAAGGGCTTGCTCGATTTGATTGATGCTCTGCCGGCTTTCCTGGCGGAGGTTGAGGCCACGCTGTTAGTAGTGGGCGAGATTTGGGGTGATGCGACAGTCTATCGTTTACGTGTAGCAGAACTGGATTTGCAGACTAAAGTGCAGTTTGTCGATCGCTATGTGTCCAATGACGAAGCGGCCTGTTATTTCGCGGCGGCCGATCTAGCCGTACTGCCTTATCGTGAAGCGACCGGCAGCGCTGTGTTAAAATTGGCGCTCGGATTGGGCGTCCCGGTCGTAGCCACGCGCACCGGCGGGATGGATGAAACCGTGGTCGAGGGAGTGACCGGTTTCTTGATTGAACCGGGCGACGTGACTGGTCTAAGTCGCGCCATGACGCGCTTCTTTCAAGAAGAGTGTGCCGCGGATTTTCGGAACGCGATCGTGCGGCAAGCCGATCGCTATGGCTGGCAATACCTGATCGAGGCGCTCTTGTTAAGCGATGGAATGAATGATGTCGCACGTTGAGTTATCGAGCTACGTATGAGTGTGATTCTGTATGCCTGTCCCGCTTGTCGGGCCGCAATGCCAGTCCTGAATGAACCAGACGCGTGCCCGGTGTGCGGACGGGCCTTTGCCGTCACGCTAGGCATTCCCAGTCTGGGGGGAAGCGAGATCGAACCCGAGCCGCAGGAGCGTGAGCTGATCGCGCGTCTGGTTGCGATGTATCCGACGGCGACCATTGAGGAAATGTCGGCGGCACGATTGGCGATCGGCGCGACGAATGAAGATCGTCGAACCGTTTACAATCAGTATCATCGCACGTTGCGCGAGCGCGGCCCGGCGTTTTATCGCATGTTTCAAGAGCGTGTGCGGCAACAAGGCTGGTCAACGGCAGAGCGTTGCGTCGCATTGGATATTGGGTGTGGCATCGGCGGCGGTTTGCTGGCGTTGGCGCAAGACTATGAACGCGTGGTGGGCTTGGATATCAGTCTGTCTTCACTGTTGATTGCGCGCAAAGTCGTGGAACAGGCGGGCTTGACTAACGTTCAATTGGTGCATGCCTCGGCGCATCAGCTGCCCTTTGCCGCGGAGATGTTTGATTTTGCGATGGCCATCAACGTGCTGGAGCATGTATTTACGCCCGCGCAGATGTTGGGCGAAGTACGGCGGACGCTCAAGCCGCAGGGTGTTTTCACGGGAGATTCACGCAATCGTTTTGATCTTTTTTTCAAAGAGCCGCATGTCGGCTTGCGTTGGGTGGGGATGCTGCCGCGTCGTTGGATGGAGACCTATGTGCGCTGGCGCATCGGCGTGGATTACGCCGCAACGCATACGTATCTATTATCTTATGGCGATCTGTCACGTGCGCTGCGCGCGACGTTTGGAACTCGCTATTGCATTACGTTGCCGGAAGCCGCAGCATACGGCGCGACCGGTGCTGCAGGCGCTGTGGCCGAGAAGGTCAATCGGATGAAGCCGCTGCGCGTCTTGACGGCTCGCATCGCGCCCAGCCACATCGCTGTCGCCCAGCGCAGCTAAGTTGATCATGAAGGTAGGAGAAGTCGTTTGACTGAGTTAGCCCCACGCGTTTTGATTATCGGTTTGGATAGTGCCACATTCGATCTGATTGAGCCCTGGGCGGCGCAAGGTTATCTGCCCCAGCTGGCACGCTTGATGGCAGAAGGAGCGCATGGCCCGCTGGCTTCCACTTTGCAACCCACTACAGCGCCAGCCTGGACAACCTTCATGACCGGCGTGAATCAAGGTCAGCATGGCCTGTATGATTTTGTGCGCCGCCGCGCCGGTAGTTACAACGTCGAAGTGACCAACTCCACCCATGTTAAGGCGCCGACGTTTTTTGAGATTGCCAGCCAGTATGGGCAGCGCGTGATCAGCGTAAACATGCCGTACACTTTTCCGCCACGCGCCGTGAATGGTGTCATGGTCGGCGGACCGTTCGCGCCGGCCTTCACGCGCGAGGTGGTCTATCCCCCCGAGCTATTTGAAACGATCAAGGCGCTTGCGCCCGACTATTTTATCTTGACCGAATACAATCCACGCGCGACCGATCCGCGCGCGGCATATGCCCAGGCTTTGCTGCACGAAGTGGAACTGCGCGAAAACGTGGCCGCGCATTTGATGCAGACACAACTCTGGGATGTCTGCGCGGTAGTGACCATGGCGACGGATGAAGTGCAGCATACGTTCTGGCAATGCCTGACGGTGGCGGATGATGATCCGCTGGCGCCTTATCGCGATGTGATCCGTGAGGTCTATCAACGCATCGATCGGATGATCGGCCACCTGATCGAGCTTGCCGCCAACGACGGTACGGGCCGCCCAACCACGGTCATGATCTTGTCCGATCACGGTGCGGGCGACCTGCGCTGGATGATCAATTTGAATCAATGGTTGGCCGAGGCCGGCTATCTGAAATTCCAGACGGAAAAAACTGGCGCCTTGAAGAACGCGCGTGCCAGGAGTATGCAGCGGTTGATGCACGCTTACAAGCGCATGCTGCCGTCCTCGTGGCGCGAAGCGATTCGCGTCCGTTTAGGTGCGCAGCGCTTTCATCGCTTGAAGGGCGAGTTTGAATCGGCGCTGGTGACGGCCGTGGTGGATTGGACCCAAACGCGGGCTTATTCACTAGGCGCGGGCGGCAATATCTTTGTGAACCTGGCGGGACGCGAACCGCAGGGCGTGATACAGCCGGGCGCAGAATATGAACAGGTGCGAACGGAACTGATCGCACAGTTGCAACAACTGAGTGATCCGGAAACGGGCGCGCCGATCGTCGCGTGTGTTCATCGCCGCGAAGAGATTTATCACGGCGAGGAATTGGAGTACGCGCCCGACTTGATTGTACGCTGGCGCGATCATGCCTGCTGGGGACGCGGCCTGTACGGGAATCAGACACCGGTCTTTGAGGCGCAGCGCCAATTCGATTTCAGCGATCAACCGTTGAGTGGCACACATCGCCCCGAGGGAATTTTGATCCTGTGGGGCGCCGCGATCCGATCGGGGGAGCGGATTACGGGTGCACGCCTGCTCGATCTGGCTCCTACCATTCTCAAGCTATTGAATTTGCCCGTGCCCGAGATCATGGATGGCCGCGCGTTGGCTGTCGTGGCAAACAGCCCCGAGCAGGCTACGTTTGAAACTCCGCTTAAACTGAAGCAAGCCGCCACGGAGCATGACTATACGCCGGAAGAAGAAGCGCTTATTACGCAGCACTTAAAGGACTTGGGTTACTTGTAAAGGTAGAGCAGTGCGATTGGTGTGTGATGGCTAAGATCGAACGAATGCATTGGGCGGTATCGCCGCTGGTCTATGTGATTACATTGACCTGGAATCAATGCCGGGATACGCTGGATTGCCTGGCCTCATTGCACGAGCTCACTTATCCGAACTTCCGGATATTAGTGGTTGACAATGGCTCAACCGATGGGACGGTGGACGCGATCACGATTCAATATCCGGCGGTGGAACTGTTGGTCAATGCGCAAAACCTGGGCTTCCAAGGCGGATTTAATGCGGGTATCCGCTATGCCTATCAGCACGGTGCCGAGTTCGTGTTGGTGATGAACAACGATACCATCGTGCAGCCCGATATGCTCAACGAACTGATGGCGTATGCGGGACTGCCAAATGTGGGAATGCTGTCTCCTAAGATTTACTATTTCGCCGAGCCGAACCGGATCTGGTCGGTGGGCGGCGACTGTCATCCGATTACGCTTGAGATAACGCACAAGGGCGACAACCAGATCGATATAGGACAGTGGGAAGATGTTATCGAGCGCGACTTCCTGGTGGGCTGTGCCATGCTGATTACGCGCCGGATGTTGGAAGAAGTAGGGATGTTCGACACTGGCTTCCATCCCATTTACTATGAAGATACGGATGTGTGTGTACGGGCCCGGCGCGCCGGGCTGCGGCTGTTATTGGTGCCAAGCGCGAAGATGTGGCACAAGGTTTCGGCCAGCGGCGGCGGTTCTGGTTCGCCGCGTGAACGGTATCTTATGGCGCGGCATAGCGTGCGATATTTTCGCAAATACGTGCGGGGCTGGAAGTGGCTGATTGTGATCCCGTATCGACTAGGTAGTGCCGTGAAGACGACGTTCCGCCTGATCAAACGGGGACGCGCATCTTCGGTCGGTGCTTATTGGCGTGGTCTGCGTGATGGGTGGCGGATGTCCATCGTAACAACAGGTGAGCGGTTGTGAATATCCTGATGATCTGTTTTGGGGTCACAGGCAAGGGCACCTATTGGCGAGCTTTGAAATTGGCGCGCGGATTGGCGCGTCACGGCCACACGCTGACGGTGATGTCTACTGCGCCAAAGGAACGGCGGCACTTCGTTACTTCGGCTGATAAGCAAATTGGCGTGACGTTGGTGGAGTCATCCGATTGGATGCGCGGAGCTTTACGCTCTGGTTGGGATCCTTTCAACACATGGATGCGCTTGCGCTGGCGACGCGAGCAGAAGTTCGATCTGGTACATGCTTTTGAGTCGCGGCCTACTGTGATTTATCCTGCGCTCGCCTGGCAGCGGCGCGGGGCAAAGCTGATCCTCGACTGGTGTGATTGGTTTGGCAAAGGGGGATCGGTAGAAGAACGCCCCAATCCCCTCACTCGAACTGTGCTGCGACCAGTTGAAACATACTTTGAGGATCATTTTCGATCCAGGGCTGACGGCACCACGGTGATCAACTCGACCCTGCGCGAGCGGGCCACTCGATTAGGAATTCCCGCTTCTCAAATCTTTGATCTACCCAATGGCAGTGATGTGGATGTGCTGCATCCCTTATCGCAACAAGAGTCGCGTCAGCAACTCGGCTGGTCGCCCGATGATCGGGTGATTGGTTATCTGGGTGCGATCTTTCAACGTGATGCCCAATTGTTGACGCAAGCCTTTGATCGAGTGCGGCAGCAAGAGCCACGCGCACGGTTGTTGGTCGCCGGGTACTGCAATATTGCGCTGGAGAATCTCGTGCGTGTTCCTGAAGCCGTCATCCGCACGGGGCCGCTCAGTTACGAACAGATCAATGTTTATCTGGCGGCTTGCGATGTCTGCTGGTTGCCATTGTGCGACAGCGGCGCAAATCGCGGCCGGTTCCCCATGAAACTTAGCGATTACATGGCCGTGGGTAAACCGGTCGTAGCGACTGCTGTAGGCGATGTGGTCAAATGGGTGCAGCAGGGCGAGTTTGGTGTATTGTGCCAGGATACTCCCGACGATCTGGCGGAAAAGACGTTCGCACTCTGGCGTGATTCTCGCGACCTTACTGCCATGGGGCAACGTGGTCGTGACTTTGCCGAGCGTGAATTTCGGTGGGAGCAGATCGCCAATCGGTTGGAGAGATTTTACGAGGATGTGTTGAATCAAGCATGTCAGTGACAACAGCCCCTCAACTGAAAGAAGTCGCGTGTGACCTGTGTCATTCGCGCGAGAACACCGACTTGTATGTTTTGACGGATACCCTGCATCACCTGCCAGGCAAGTTTACCCTGCGGCGTTGCCTGCAGTGCGGGCTGATATATCTGAGCCCGCGTCCCACAGCTGCTTCGTTGAGCGATTATTATCCGCCAGATTATATGCCCTATCGTCCTCCTATCGAAGATGAACGCTTGGGCATCATGCGTTACATGCGACGACGTAAGTTAATCAAGCGACGGCAGTTGATCGAGAAATACGGTGGGCATAACAGCGGGCGTGTGTTGGATGTGGGATGTGCGACTGGCCTTTTCCTGCACGAAATGCAGCTGGCCGGCTGGTCGGCTGCGGGGGTTGAGCCGGTCCAATCGGCTGCGAATTTTGCCCGACAACGGTTCGGGTTGGAAGTGTTCCAGGGTTTGTTGGGCGAAGATCCGTTTGCAGCACAAGCGTTTGACGTGATCACGTTTTGGGATGTGTTAGAGCATACTTTTTCGCCGACTAACGAACTGAAGCGGGCAGCACATTTGCTTAAACCGGGTGGCTTGGTTGCAATCAATGTTCCCAACTGGGACAGCTTCGATCGCCGTCCGTATGGTCCTTACTGGCAAGGCTTCGATACCCCGCGCCATTTGTATATCTTTTCACGCGAGACGTTGACGACGATGCTGTTGCAAGCTGGATTTCGTGTATTGGCGTGGGAATGTTTTATGCCTGGCTTTTTCACGTGGATCTTGAGTGTACAGCGCAAGCTGGCCGCTGAACATCCGCGTTGGGTAAAGCCCATTATGCGCGTGTTGACGTTCCCGGGCGTGCGATTGCTATTTGAGCCGTGGTTTTCATTTGTGAATTGGCGCAAAACCGGGCCGGTCATTTCGGTCTTTGCGCAATACATCGGCCAGCCGTCACGATGAGAGATAGAGTTGGGGCACGATGAAAACCTTTGTTGAACTAGTACGCCACTCGGCGCTGGCCATGGTCTTTCATGTGGCGCCGCGGTTCGCCAATGTGCTGATTTTTATCTTCATTGGCCGATTAGCTGGCCCCGATCAGGCCGGTGTTTTTTCGCTGGCAACCACATATCTGCTGATCATCACTACGATCATGCGTGGTCTGGATGACTTGTTAATCCGCCAGATAGGGCGTGAACCTGAGAAAATCGCTGATTATTTCGGTAATTTCTTGGTGTTACGCCTCGCTTTATCAGCAGGGCTGTATGTCGTCCTGCTAGTATTTTTGCAGTACGGCCCCAATTATGCTCCACCTACCGCAGCAGCCATTGTAATCCTGACACTGAGTGTGATCCCTGATAGCCTAGGCTTTGTTGCGCAGTCAATCTTGTTGGGGCGACGGCGCTTTGGCTCGCCCGCTGTGATTTTAGGCTTAGTTAATCTGTTTAAGATTATCGTCGGCGCAATTGTATTGTTGCGTGGCGGTAGTCTCATGGCTATTGCCTGGTTATGGGTGATTGGTAGTAGCTTAGGAATGGTGGCGCTTTTGATTCCTGCATTTCGACAAGTGGGAGGAGTACGGCGCGCTCATTGGCTAAATTTTGCCCCACTGCAGACGCACCGATGGGCGGCAATGACCTTTTGCGCAATCACGACCTTAACGGCTTTGGATAGCCAGGTTGATACGATCCTGCTGAGCGTTTTTCGGGGTGAAGTGGAAGTCGGATGGTACAGTGCAGCGACAACGGTCACATTCAGCCTCCTCGTATTAGCGCAAGCTTATCGGTTTGCGGTTTATCCATTGATGGTTCAACATGCTCAGCATGAACCTCAAAGGCTAGAGACACTTTTTCGAAAATCCATTTATTACATGACCGTTATCGCTATGCCGATGGTCATGGGACTTATCATCCTCGCTCCTCAAATTGTCACCTTAGTTTTTGGAATCAAATTTATTCCCGCTATCCCCGTGCTGCAGATTTTGTCAATTTCACTATTGTTCTTTTTTGCAGGCGAACCTTGCAATCGTTTGATGTTGGTAAAAGATCGCCAGAAATCTCTTGTAAGAATGTTGTTGATTAGTACTGTTGTTAATGTAATTCTTAATGTCCTATTAATTCCACAGATCGGCGCGATTGGTGCTGCAATTTCTCGTTCTTGCTCGGCTTTAATCTTTTTCTCGTTGAATTATGGTTATATCCACCTTACGATTTTTCCTTCCCTTCGGATGAAAAGCGCTTTTCGCCCGTTTTTGTCTACAATGTTAATGGCAGTCGCCATTTTTTTTCTCGGCATTAGCCATTTGATAATTAACATATTTATTGGCGTGGTTGTGTACTTTGCCGCGTTATGGATAATGAAAGGATTCCTGCCGGAAGACGCTGCTGTACTTAAGGGCATAATTTCAAAAAGAATCTCTAAAGTGTAGTGTTCGCTAACATCTTGAACACCAGAACAGACGTTTCTGCGCCGTTTTCAAGTGTGATCCCTGGCATTCGGCGGGCGGCGGACTGTTCAACATGTTAGCGAACAGTACAAAAGAATCTCTAAAGTGGAAATAATGTAAATACATAAGATAACAAAACACGCTAACCTGCAACAATAACCTATAAGGATTATTGCTCTATGTGGCGTTTGTTGTTACTATATAAACTGAAGTATTGAAAAGAGCCTTCGGAAAAGGAGGTGCGAACATACTATATCAATCTTAACCATAATTTCCCGAACAAGATCAGTTTTCAGTTGTACACACTCAGTTTTAAGGAGATCTCCAACATGAAGAAGAGAATGGTTTCGATTTTAGCTGTTGTTGTTGTGCTGGCCCTCGTTGCAGGTGTGGTCGCGGCGCAAACAGGAATTCCGGGTTCTGGCTGGTGGACAGGTGAGCAGGTCCAGAATGTTGGTACCAGCACAGCGAATATCGTTGTTACCGCTTATGACAAGAATGGCTCTTTGACGTACACCACGTCTCAGACAGCCACAGTCGGCTCGACCGTTGGCTTGACGCCCAACAACTTCGCTGGAATGCCGAGTGGGTTTATCGGATCAGCCGTGGTCAGCTCTGACCAGCCCATTAAGGCTGTTGTGAACGTTTCGAATGTGTTCAACGGTACGTTCGGCGTTCAGGGTGGTAAGGCGCAGGCTCTGTATCAGGGAACTGAGTCGCCTGACACGAAGCTTTACTTCCCTATGGCCAAGAACAACCGCTTCGGTAACTCAACGGCGTTCTATGTTCAGAATGCCGGTACCGCGGCTGCCTCAGTGACCGCCGTGTTCAAGATGGACACTGGCTCTCCAACCAACGTCTATACCTATACAATCGCGTCTCTTGACCCCAATAAGATGGCCGTGATCAATCCGGTTGATGCCAGCGTGCCATCCGCGGGTGGTACTGGCGGACGCGATAACATCGGTAGCCTCACTGTGTCATCTGCTCAGCCACTGGCGGGCACCGTGCTTGAATACAAGCAGGGTCAGACTATTGCGACCATCCTGGGTGGAACTCGTGGTTTCACGGCTGCGAATTTTGATACCAAGACCTATGCGCCGACTATCAAGAACGATCGCTTTGGCCGGTTCACTGGTATCCAGGTTCAAAACGCCAGCGCCAATCCAGTGAATGTGACGGTTGTGTATATCGGCTCCGCTGGTGTGTGCGCAGGTGGTACCTATACCGATACGACCACGGGCCTCCAGCCTGGCAGCTCGAAGACCTTCAATCAGCTGGTTGGCCAGTCTGCCCTGCCGGCGAACTGTACCGCTGCCGCGACTGTTAGCGCGACCGGCACCGTGATCGCCACGATCAATGAGACGAACATGAGCAACAACGCCAATGCCGCCCTCAGCACCCTGTCGGCTCAGGGCAGCAGCCAAGCGACCACCAAGATCAGCGTGCCGCAGTTCAAGGATCAGCGCTTTGGTGCGACAACGGGTCTCATGATCGAGAACGTTGGTACGGCAACGGCTAGCATTGTCGCGACCTTCTCATGCCGTGGTGGTGCAACGTTTACAGCCATCTCGGTTCCGCGCACTGCTCCAGTGGGTGGCGCGATCCAGTTCTTTAAACCGTCCAACAATCCTGCTTGGTTCTCTACCCCGTTCCCATCCAAGAACGTGGTATGCGGTGTCACGATCACCGCCGATCAGCCCATTGTTGCGACTGCGAATGAACAACCAGATACGGTTGGTGCGTTCGATGACAACAACTACGAGGGCTTCAACCTAGTTCCGTAAGCTATAAGTTGTTAGCCGATAATTTGGATTAGCAGCGACACACCCCGAAGTCAATCTTCGGGGTGTGTCCTTTTGAGCTAGCAAGTCTTCCGCGATAGGTTTATATCCTAGCAAACACCGCCATAAAAGGCTATTACTCTGAATTTAAGCGGCGTCAGCGATCAGTCACGATTGAGAGTAAATATTACAAGGGTATGTTTGCGACCTCGCTTTTAGTGTGGTATAGTTTAGCGGCGTCAGAATTCTCAAAATATCATTTCAAACTATGAATGTGAAGAAAAATCTCAAATACTTGTTAGTCTTGGTCGTGTTGTTAGTTGCTTGCGGATCACCTTCGCCAACTCCTCGGCCGCAGCAAAGTCCAATTCAAACCAGTCCGATCGTTTCACCTTTACCTGCGCCTGCCACGGCGGTTGTGCCCTTCCAGATCCAAAGGCCGCTAAACGCAGGGGGTACTACTGTGCGGGGAACTGGGCCAGCTGGAGTGCCTATATTTATCGCGGATGTTACTCTTATGGGCGAGCCCCTGGGTACCGGTGTAATTGGCCCGGATGGCAAGTTCGCCATTCAAGTTCCGCCGTTGGAAGCCACTCATCGCATTGGTTTGGCGCTAGGAGTCCTAGATGGCACCGCGTGGAAAGCAGAGGACTTTTATCCCGAGAAGTTCTTTGGTCCTGGTTATATGCAGATTCCACAAGTTGGATTTTTCCACGATACCGAAATAATTCCTGCTAAGTGAGTCAACTGATGATTTCGCGCAAAAAATTGCTGCGGCTTTGGATTATCGTTCTGGTGCTAGTGGCGTTGAGTGCCTGCACTCCGACTATTCCACGGCCGGATCAAGTCTCTAATCTAGCCGTTGGTACTTTGCTGCCTGGGGGACACGAGGAAGCGGTTGATGTCGAATTGCCCGCTGGTATGGGTGGGCTACTATTTGTAAATCAAACACCGTTTCCGGTGCAGGTAATTGTGGACAATACAATTGTAACAATTCCTGCTGCACAAGATTTCAAATTTATTCTGCCACTTGGTGAGCATCAGTTCTATGTTTATGAAGCGGGTTTTGCACCGCGCGTGCATGTGGAAAAACTGGAAGTAGGCAAACTCCGTTACGTGTATTGGACAAGGCGCGACGGTCTGACTCCATAAGTTTGCCGCTGACCGTATCAAACAACATATAATCCTAAGGATGGTGTATGGAAGTGCAGCACTCTAGAAATGGCATTGATTCCCTAACGGTTCGGCTGATGCCGACTGTTCAGCGGGAGGCGGCTTTGCAAGAAGCCCAGCGCCTCCCGCAAATTGTGTTAAGCCCATTGTCGATCAGCGATGTTGAATTGCTCGCCATTGGCGCGGTGGCGCCGTTGACGGGATTCCTCACGCACGACGATTACGAGCGCGTCGTCTCTGAGATGCGTTTAACGAACGGCCAGGTCTGGAGTATCCCCCTCACGCTGCCGGCCGATCGCGAGTTCGCCGATTCGATCAAAGTCGGCCAGCGGATCGCTCTCACCGAACCCGACGGGCACATCCTGGCGATCATGACCGTGCAGGAAAAGTTCGGCTATGACAAACAGCGCGAAGCGCGCGAAGTCTTTGGCACCGAGGAAGACAAACATCCCGGCGTGGCGCGCCTCTACAAACAAGGTGATGTATTGCTCGGTGGGCCGATCGAAGTAATCGATCTGCCGAGCAATCGCCCGTTCATGGAAAATCGCCTCACCCCGGCGGAGACCAAGCAGTACATGGCCGCTAAGGGCTGGAAGACCGTCGTCGGCTTCCAGACGCGCAACCCCGTACACCGCTCGCACGAGTACTTGCAAAAGGTCGCACTGGAAATGGTCGATGGCTTGCTGCTGCATCCCCTCGTGGGCGAGACCCAGGCCGAAGACATTCCCGCCGATGTGCGCATGAAGTCGTACAAGGTGCTGTTGGACAACTACTATCCACGCGATCGTGTGCTGCTCAGTGTTTTCCCGGCGGCGATGCGTTACGCCGGCCCGCGTGAAGCCATCTTCCACGCGCTGTGCCGCAAGAATTACGGCTGCACGCACTTCATCGTCGGACGCGATCACGCCGGTGTCGGCAACTACTATGGCACTTATGATGCGCAGCGCATTTTCGACAACTTCACCTACGCCGAATTGGGGATCACGCCGTTGATGTTCGAGCATACCTTCTTCTGCATGAAGTGCGAGGCCATCGTCTCTTCCAAGACCTGCCCGCACGACAAAGCCGATCATCTGGTCTTCAGCGGCACGGAAGTTCGCCGCCGGTTGCGCGCCGGTGAACCGCTGCCGCACGAATTCACCCGTCCTGAAGTGGGACAGGTTCTCATCGAAGGTCTGCACGGAAAGTAGCCTGCAAACCTGACAGGCAGATGGAGCCTGTCAGGTTTTGTTTGGAGCTGGAACAGATGAGCAAAGTTTTCGTCATCGGACTGGATTGTGCCGAGCCGAGTTTGATGTTCGATCGTTGGCGTGATCAGCTGCCGAACTTTCGCCGCTTGATGGATCACGGGGTATACGGTAATTTGGAATCATGCACACCGGCGATTACGGTTCCCGCCTGGAGCGTGATGACATCCAGTAAAGACCCGGGCACGTTGGGCATTTATGGTTTCCGTAATCGCGCCGACTATTCCTACGACAAGATGAACATCGCCACCGGCAGCTCGGTCAAGGAAGATCGTGTGTGGGATATCCTCAGCCGATCGGGGAAGCAGGTGAACGTGGTCGGCGTGCCGGGCACCTATCCGCCCCGAGCGGTCAACGGCTGCCTCGTCGGTTGTTTCCTCACGCCGAGCATCGCTTCCAACTACACCTATCCACCCGAATTCAAGGAAGAGATCAAGCAGTGGGTGGGCGAATATCAAGTGGATGTGAAAGACTTCCGCACGGAAGACAAGGCGTATCTGCTGAAGCAGATCTACGAGATGACCGCGACGCGCTTCAAGTTGGTGAAGAAGATGCTGGTGGAGAAGCCGTGGGACTTCTTCATGTTTGTCGAGATGGGTGTGGATCGCATTCATCACGGCCTGTGGAGTTACACCGACGAGAAGCACTGGCGCTATCAACCGAACAATCCGTTTATCAATTCGATCCGCGACTACTACATCTATCTCGATCGCGAAATCGGCGAGATGTTGGATCTGCTGCCGCCCGATACGATGGTGATGGTCGTGTCCGACCACGGCGCGCAGTGCATGGATGGCGGCATTGCCGTCAACGAATGGCTGTATCGTGAAGGACTGTTGGTGCTGGCCGATGCCGCGCCCACCAAAATGACGCCGCTGGAGCGCGTCAAGATCGATTGGAGCAAGACCAAGGCGTGGAGCTCCGGCGGTTACTATGCGCGCATTTTCATGAACGTGCAGGGCCGCGAACCGAACGGCGTCATTGCGCCCGCTGATTACGAGCGCGAACGCGATGAGTTAGCGCGCCGCCTGATCGCCATTCCTGGTCCCAACGGCCAGGACATCGGCACCAGGGTATTCAAGCCGGAAGAGATTTATCAGCAGGTCAACAACGTCGCGCCCGATCTGATCGTGTACTTCGGCGATCTGGCATGGCGCTCGGTCGGTTCGTTGGGCCTCGACAGCATCTACACTTTCGAGAATGACACCGGCCCCGATGATGCCAATCACGCGCAGCAAGGCCTGTTCATCCTCTACGATCCGGCGCGCGATCTGGGCGGACGTCGCCTACAGGCGCAGATCATGGATGTCGCGCCGACGGTGTTGCATTACCTGGGCGAACCGATCCCGGCCGATATGCAGGGGCACGTCATCACAGTTTGAAGTATTCACAGCCGCATCATGCGTAACACGTAATGCGTAAAAGACGCACCACGCAGTACGTAGTACGCATTACTCATTACTCATTACGAAATACTGAACTCTTTAATCAAGGAACGATCAATGAATCTTGAACACGGTTGTACCGTCTGGTTTACGGGTCTCTCGGGTGCAGGCAAATCGACGGTGGCGAACCTCATCGAAAGTAAATTGCGCGCGCGCGGCCTGCGCGTGGAAGTGTTGGATGGTGATGTGATCCGCACGCACTTGTCCAAGGGCCTGGGCTTCAGCAAGGCCGATCGGGATACCAACATCCGCCGCATCGGCTGGGTGTGCGAGGTGCTCTCGCGCAACGGCGTGGTCGCCATCGCCGCGGCCATCTCGCCCTATCACGAAATCCGCGATGAAGTGCGCGGCAAGGTGGGGCGTTTTGTGGAAGTGTACATGGAGTGTTCGATCCCGGTGTTGGCCGATCGGGATGTGAAGGGCCTGTACAAGAAGGCGCTCGCCGGTGAGATTAAAAACTTCACGGGCGTCGACGATCCCTATGAACCGCCGCTGAATCCCGAAGTAGTCTGTCACACCGATGGCCGCGAAACGCCGGAACAAAGCGCGGCCAAGGTCATCGGCAAATTGGAAGAACTGGGCTATATTCCGGCCGCGTAGTCAACCTTGTTTTACACAAGCAGCAATTCTCATTTTGGATGAAATGCTCTCGCTCCGCTGCGCGTGGTCACACACCGCACTTGCACACACGCCTTGTCCGCCACGTTGTGGCGGAGGCGCGCCGGGCGGGGTGCAAGTGTCCGGCAACTGACGGCGATGGATGTGACCATCCATCGCGAGCACAATAGGTCAAATTGAGAACTGCTGTTACACAAGAGTCCGGTTGTACATGAATTGCTGCAATTCATGTACAACCGGACTCTTTTTACGCATTACTCGTTACTCATTATGATCGGCTTCTTCAGCAACTCGACCAATAATTTGACCGCGTTCTCCACATCGCCCAAATCGATCATCTCGGCCTGGCTGTGCACGTAGCGCGCCGGGATGAGTAGCCCGCCGCTGGGAATACCGGCGCGTACCGCCTGGACGGCTTGCACGTCGGTGGTGCCCAGTCGGAAGATCTCCAATTGATAAGGAATCTTGGCGGCTTGAGCGCGCTGCACCATCCAATTCTTCACGCGCGGATCAGCGATCATGCCGGCGTCACGGACTTTGATGGCGGGGCCCTGGCCCATTTCCACCGCCATGGGCTGTGCCTTAGGCGTGTCTCCGGTGCCTGTCACGTCAATCGCCAGTGCCAGATCGGGATCGATGCGGTAGGCCGCGGTGCGCGCCCCCACTGACGTGGTTTCCTCTTGCACGCTGAAGACGAAGTAAACCTCATGCGGTGTTTGCTTGAGACGGCGCAGCGTCTCGATGAGTATCGCGCAGCCAATGCGATCGTCCAGCGATTTGGCGATCAAGCGCTCGGCGGCGGGCCGCCCGCCCACACTTTCCAGTCTTTGATGAAAAATGGCGACATCGCCCACTTTCACCGGGCAGTCGGCTTTGCTGGTGGCGCCCACGTCGAGATAGAGCTGATCGAGCGTCGGCGTTTTGCTGGTGTCCTCGCGCTGATCGACCTCCAGCACGCCCAACTGTCCAGTGGCAAAGCGCACGCGCGCGCCAACGCAATATAACGGAAACACGCCCCCCAACGGCGCTACGCGCGCATAACCGCGTTTGTCCACGTGCGTCACTATCAGGCCGATCTCGTCCATGTGCGCGACGAGCATCACTTTCTTGCCTTTGCCGCTGCCCTTCTTCACGGCGATGAGATCGCCCAGCTGGCCGACGCTGATCTCATCGGCCAAATCTTTGATCTCGGCGCGGAGGATGGCGCGGACTTCGTCTTCAAAGCCGACCGGCCCGAAACTTTCTACCAGTGTGCGAATGAGTTCTTTCACTATGACCCTCAATCTGATCGAGGTAACTGTTCAGCCGTCATGCCCGAGCGCTTCAAGCGGGCATCCAGGTGTCATACTGATAGGGCCGCTGGATTCCTGCTAACGACACGCGGGAATGACTGTGTGGCGGCGGCAAAGTAGTTACCCTTCATGTTATTGCCTGCGCAATATCTGCGGCGTCAGGCGCGCCACGCTTTCGCGCACCAGTTCGATCGTGTGGCGGACATCGCTCAGGTAAATCAGCGCAGCGGGCGAATGGAGATAGCGCGTCGGAACCGAAACCGAGATCGTCGGCACACCCGATCGGGTTGGAATGATGCCGCCCGCATCGGTGCCGCCTCCGCCCGGTTGTCGAACCTGGTACGGAATCTTCAAGGCATCGCCCGTCTCGATGAAGTGTTTCACCAGGCGTGGATCGGATAAGTCGCGGCGCGTCATCACGTAGATGGCAGGGCCGTGCCCCAGGCATGTGTTGGGGCTGAGGTCTTGATCGATCGTCGGCGGCAGATCGTTGGCCGGTGTGGCGTCGATGGCCACCGCTGCATCGGGATCAAAGGCATGGGCGGCTACTTGTGCGCCGCGCAGCCCCACCTCTTCTTGCACGGTGAACGCCGCCAGAATCTCGACCGGCAACCGCGGCCCACGCAGAATCTCGATCAGCATCGCGCAGCCCGCCCGATCGTCCAACGCTTTGCCGCTGGCCGCGCCGTTGGCAGCGCCATTGGCCGCGCCGTTCCACGTGCGAAACTCGGTGGCAAATGTCGCGGTCTGTCCCACCGACACCGCGTTGCGCGCTTCTTCTTCCGATGCCGCACCGATGTCGATGGCGAGGTCTTCGATCGAGGTGACGGTCTTGTCATGCGACGCGAGATGGATGGGCTTCACGCCGATCACGCCGGGGATGCGATCGGGGCCGATGAGTACCGCCTTGCCCGGCAGGATGCGATCGTCGATACCGCCGACCGCGCGGAACTTCAAGGTGCCATCGCTGTTTGGGCCGAAGATCATGAAGCCGATCTCGTCCAAGTGCGCGTCGAGCAGCACACGCAGTGACGCTTTGCCGCGCGCGCGTTTTACCGCCAGCACATTGCCCATGGTGTCCACGCGCAGCTCGTCGACGTGATCTTTGATCAGCTCGATGACGATCTTGCGCACCGCGCTTTCAGCGCCAGAGACGCCGTTGGCGTTGGAGAGATTTTTCAGGTTGGTCGTCAGTGACATGGTGTTTCCAAGCAGATGGAGGGATGGAGGGAATGAGCGATGGAGAGACTCCCTCTTTCTCTCATTCCCTCTATCCCTCTATCGATCGACGAGTGATCGATAAAACTCTTCATCCAGCCCGCGAATAAATTCTGCCAGCAAGCGCCCCGTGCGTTCGATGTCTTTGATCGCCACCGTCTCGACGGGCGTGTGCATGGAGCGCAACGGAATCGCGACGATGCCGGTAGGGATGCCACTGCGCGCCGTTTGAATGACCCAGCCATCGGTGCCGCTGTTGCCGGGCAGCGGTTCCAGCCGCGCTTCAATTTCAATGCGCTTGGCGGCGTCGAGCAAACCTTGCGTCATCCTGGGATGCATGTTGGGGCCGATGTTGACGGTGGGGCCTTTGCCCAACGGGAAAGTTTCCACGCCATCCGCACCGTGCTGCGTGCCAAACGTTACGTCGATGGCGATCGCGATATCAGGCCGCAACGCAAACGCGCTGGTGGCCGCGCCGAGCGCCGTTTCTTCTTCTTGCACGGTCGCCACCGCCAATACGTCCCAGGCATGTTCCGTGTGCTGCAATTGTTCCAAACACACCGCTACGGCTACCACTGACGCGCGATTGTCGAACGCTTTGCCGGCCAGCAAGCCGTTCTTCAATTCGAGCACCGAACGGCGCAGGGAGATCAAGTCGCCGACTTGCACCAGCTGCTCCACTTGCCGCGCGGGCAGCCCCACGTCGATCCACAACTTGTCGAGGGGGACGATCTTGCTGCGCTCGTGCGCTTTCAAGAGATGCGGCGGAGTGCTGGCGACGATCCCCGGCAGATCGCGGCGGCCATGCACGATGACTTCCTGCCCCGGCAAGATGCGGGCATCTACGCCGCCCACGGCGACCACATGAATGAAGCCATGCTTGACACCGGCCACCATCAAACCGATCTCGTCCATGTGAGTGGCCAGCATGATCGAGCGGCGGGGGGCGGTTCGCGGCACAGTCCGATCGGCGCCACGCTGCAGCGCGACGGCGTTCCCCATTTTGTCGACGCGGGTTTCTGTGGCGAATCGACCGAATTCTTCCAGCACGGCCAACCGGATGTCCACTTCGTGTCCGGACAGGCCCTGTGTTTGCGAGAGTTTCTTGAGCAGGGGCGCAATATCCATCGAGTTATCTCGCCGGCGTGGTCCCGGTGAACTTCGGCTTTTTGGTCGGCTTTTCGATTAGCGTCGGCGTGTCGGTGGGTGTCGGCGTGTGGGTCGGCGTTGGCGTGTCGGCGGGTGGTTCAAGCGTCGGTGTCGGCGTGTCGATCGGTACCGGCGTGAAGGTCGCGGTGGGCGGTGGCGTGAAGGTCGCGGTGGGCAGCGGCGTAAAGGTCGCGG
>Ga0182021_10002785_pt1 | contig 20489 bp, 15 predicted proteins | sample 612E3MmetaG_FD_120493 | JGI IMG/M metagenome (GOLD analysis project Ga0182021, IMG submission 120493) | Permafrost microbial communities from Stordalen Mire, Sweden - 612E3M metaG (Illumina Assembly) | ecosystem: Environmental > Terrestrial > Soil > Wetlands > Permafrost | place: Sweden... | reverse complement strand
TCCCGAGAGACTTGAAGATCTGCAGCGACGGCACGAACGCCGCCTGGATCGGGACCACCATGAGGGCCACGACGGCCAGGAAGAGCGCGTTGCGTCCCGGGAACCGCAGCCACGCGAACCCGTAGGCGGCAAACGCGGCCAGGGCGATCGGGAAGACGGTGGACGGCACCGCGATCGCGAAGCTGTTGAAGATCGCCCGGGCGAAGCCGAGCTGGGAGATCACGGTGGAGTAGTTGTCGAGGGTCAGCCGCGGGTTCGTGAAGAACGTCCACCAGCCCGTGGACGCGATGTCCGTCGGCGGACGCAGCGACGTCACGACGACGCTGAGCGAGGGGATGATCCACACCAGCATGACGATCACGAGCGTGGCGTGGAGGGGCAGACGGCCCAGCGACGGCATCCACGTCCGGCGGGCGTGCGCGGTCGTCACCGTGCCGTCTCCGAGGCCCGGAACCGCCGGATGTTCAGGAGGATGATGGGGATGACGACGATGAGCATCACCACGGCTGCAGCCGCGCCGTAGCCGCCCCGGCCCTGCTCGAACGTCTCGTTGTAGTACGTGTACCCGATGACGCCGCTCGAGCCGTTCGGCCCGCCGCGGGTCATGACGAAGACGAGGTCGAACGTCTTGATGGCGGCGATCGCGAGCGTCACCGTCACCACGGTGAGGGGCCCGGAGATCATCGGCAGGACGATGGAACGGAAGGCCTGGAAGGCAGACGCCCCGTCGATCGTGGCCGCCTCGACGAGCTCGGCCGGCACGGACTTGATGGCGGCCGAGAGGATTACGACGGCGAGGCCCGTGCCCGTCCAGATCGCCGCGACGATGAGCGCGTAGGTGACGATGGACGCGTTGCCGAGGAAGCCGATCGGCCCTGACCCCAGGGCCTTGAGCCCGGCGTTGAGCAGCCCGATGTCCGGGTTCGGGGCGTAGATGAGCAGCCAGATCAGCCCCGCTGCCGTCGCCGCGATCGCCTGCGGAACGAAGACGATGGTCTTGACCGCGGTCTCATAGCGCACCCGATCCGCGAGGGCGGCGATGAGCAGCCCGAGCCCGACGCAGCCGCCGGTGTAGAGGACGAGCCACAGCACGTTGTTCACCAGGACGCCGGAGATGCCGGTCGGGCCGATGTTGAAGAACAGGCGGTCCTTCGTGAACAGGTTGACGAAATTGTCGAGCCCGACGAACTTCCGCAGCTGCAGGAAGATGCCCGTGTCTAGGCTGAGGCGGATCGTCGAGAAGATGGGGTAGACGAGGAAGACGGCCAGGAGCGCCACGGCCGGAAGGACGAAGAGCGTGCCGCTCCATCGCCGCCAGCGGCGGCTCGTCCCTCGCGACCGTGGCGTCCCTGCCATGGTTCAGCTCCCGAAGACGGTGCTCGCGTGGTCCTGGTAGGACTTCAGCAGCGAGTCCATCTGCGTCGGGTCCGCGTAGATCCCCTGGAGGGTCTGCTCCCAGGCGCCGCCGAGGTCGCCGGGCATCTGGTCGGTGCCGTCGAACCTGGACGATGACGCGCCCGCGATGAGGGCCGCCTCCTGGCTGATCAGCGTGTTGGGGAACTTCGACGGGTCGAGGTTCTTGTTCGGGGAGATCGTGCCCATGCTGCCCCACAGGTTCGCCGTCTCGGGCTTAGCGAGGAACTGCATGAACGCCTTGGTGGCGTCGTTGTCGGAGAAGGCCATCGCGAAGTCTGCGCCAAGCTCGGTCTGGTCGCCGATAGCGCTATCGATGGGCGGTAGCGGGAAGAACGCCATGTCCTGGCCGGGCTTAATGGCGGTATTGACGGAGCTGGTCACGACGTACGTCGTGAACCCGCCCTCGAGGTAGAAGTCTGCCGTCGGCTTGGTGCCGAAGAGCATCGCCAGGCCGTCGTTGTAGCCGGTGCTCTGGGCGACCTGGAGGCCGCCGGCAACGTACTTCTCGTTTCTGACGACAGCCAGCATCGTCTGCAGCGCAGCCGAGACCGAGGGATCGGTGAAGGGCAGCTTGCCGGTGAAGAGCTGCTGGTACTTATCCGGCCCGCCCGTGCGAAGGTACACGTTCTCGAACCAGTCGCCGAAGGTCCAGCCGTCCTTCTCGCTGATCACGAGCGGCTTGATCCCGGTCGCGGCCTGCTTGTCGAGCAGGGCCGTGAAGTCAGCCCACGTGGCCGGCTTGGGGTTGCCGGGCACCCGCTTCGGGTCGTAGTAGACGAGGCTCTTGTCGTTGGCCTTGACGATCAGCCCGTATGGCTTCCCGTCGACGGAGCCAAGGTCGGTCACGCTCTGGTTGTAGTTGCCGGCCAGGTCCACACCCAGGGAATCGAGCGGTTTGGCAAGGCCCTCCTTGACGAAGTCGGCGATGACCCCTGGCCGCGGGACGATGGCGACCATCGGGGTGTTCCCCGCGGCGATCCGGGTCTGGAGCACGGGCAGGAAGTCGGTCGTGCCGCTGAGCTCGACCTGAATGCCAGACTCCTTGGCAAACGCAGCGACGATCTGCTCGAGATTCTGCTGGTCGCCGCCCGTCCAGTCAGAGAAGACCGTCAGGACGGTTGCGCCGGCCGGCGAGGGGCTCGCCTCCGGCGACGGGCTGGCGGCTGCCGACGGAGCCGTGCTGGGCGCCGCTGCGGACGCAGCCACCGACGGCGCCACGCTGGGCGACGGCGTCGCGGCCGATGACGAGCATGCCGCGACGAGGATCGCGGCCGCACCCAATGTTAGGTACCGCCACCGCTTGCTCCTGGGTTCGGGAGCTCTGCGGGTTTGCATGAGACCTCCTCCTGCCTCCCGCGCGGATCCGTAACCAGAGCGCTGGAAGCAACTGCCGTACCTGGACCAACGTGACGAGACGCGTCGTCTCGCGCTCAGCGCGCCTGCGCTCTGCCCATAGGCTCCTCCGGAAACCGATTTCCAACCGGTTTCTCGTAGCCTAGCGCGCCGACCTGCGGTGTCAAGGGGGATCTTCCGCCGCCGCGAGCCGGGCACCCGGAGGAGCGCGGCGTGCGCGGATTCCGTGCTTCGAGCCGTTGCCGATTCGGGCCGTTCCCGACGCATGCCTGAACGCCTCCGACCTTGACGGTCCCGCCGACCGGACCTACTGTTGCGTGGTGACATTGAAACCGGTTTCTCAGCTGCCTCCGGAGGACGGAGGAGTCGATGGCCCCGGCGCCCTCGGGGCCGAGCCGGCGGGCAGGTTGAGGCCCGTCGGGATTCGCGACGTCGCTGCCCTCGCTCGCGTGTCGCCGGCCACGGCATCCCGGGCGCTCAACGGCGACAGGACCGTTCATCGGCTCATGCGCGACCGCGTGTTCGCCGCGGCCGAACGGCTGAGCTACCGGCCGAACCCGCTCGCGCGAAACCTCCGGCGCCAGCGCACGAGCGCCATCGGCGTCGTCGTGGCGGACATCGACAACCCCTACTTCTCCGAGATGGTTCGGGCCGTGGAGGACGAGGCCTACCGGCACGGCTACCGCGTGCTCGTCTGCAACACGGACGAAGATCCCAAGAAGCAGGCGGCCTACCTGCGGGTGCTCGCGGACGAGCGCGTGGGCGGCGTGATCATCTCTCCGTCGGACCCGGCGGGCGCCGAGATCGGCGAGCTCCTCGACGCCTCCATCCCGGTCGTCGCGTTCGACCGCGCGGTGACCGATCCGCGCGCCGATGCCGTCGTGGGCGACAACGTCGCCAGCGTCAGGGATGCCACGCAGCTCCTGGTCCGTATCGGCCACCGCACGATCGCGTGCGTGAGCGGCTGGCACACCGTCGGGCCCTCGGCGGAACGCCAGCTCGGCTACACGACCGCGATGACGGACGCCGGGCTGGAGCCGATCACGGTCGAGACCAACTCCCGCATCGACGGCGGCCGGAAGGCCGTCACCGACCTCATGCGCCGGACGAACCGGCCGACGGCGCTCATCGTGGCCAACAACCTGATGACCGTCGGGGCGCTCGCGGCGGCACGGGAAGGCGGCATTCGGATCCCGGACGACCTATCGATCATCGGCGTCGACGATCCGTTCTGGGCGCCCTTCACGGCCCCTCCGCTGACGACGATCGCGCAGCCGGTCCGCGAGATGGCCGTCAGTGCCATGGACCTCATGATGGAGCTCATGAACGGCGACCGGGCCGAACCGCGCCGAGTCGTCCATCGATTCGAGCTTCGGTGGCGAGAATCGGCGGGGACCATCCCGCCCGGGCTCGACGTCAGGCCGGGTGCGGCCGTGCCGTCGGACGCCTCGGCGCGATAACCGCGGGCGCGGCGTGCCCATCCTGTTCGCCGTCTTCATTCCGGCGCTCCTCGTGACAGCGGCCATTTCGTCCTCCCTGGTCCGGAATCCTGCAACCCGCTACGTCGGGACCGCCCGCGGCGCCCTGGCGTTCGCGACCGCGCCCGGCATGCGCCTGTTCCTGTCGGCAGTGACGCGACCGGGAGGGGCATCACAGTGAACAGCCTGCAACGCGTCCAGGCGCTCATCGGGAACCAATCCGTCGACCATCTCCCCGTGCAGCCCATCCTGATGATGTACGCGGCCCGGCACGCCGGCATGTCCTATCGCGACTATGTCCTGGACGGATCGCGACTCGCCGAGGCCCAGCTGCGGACGGCCGACGACTACGGCATCGACTGCGTCCAGACGATCTCCGATCCGGCGCGTGAGCTCACCGACATCGCCGGCGACGGCAGCATTGACTGGACCGACTCGGGGCCCGTGATCAACGAGGCGCGCGCCGCGCTGCGCGATAAGGCAACCCTCGCGACGCTGGAGGTCCCCGATCCCGATGGAGGCGGCCGGATGAACGACCGCCTCGAGGCGATCCGGATTCTGCGCGACGCTGGCCGTGGGGAGATCTCCATCGTCGGGTGGATCGAGGGCCCGCTCGCGCTTGGGGCGGAGTTACGCGGCCTCAGTCGCGTCCTGGAGGACTTCTACGACGATCCGGCGTTCATCATCGACCTCCTCGACTTCACGTCGCGCGTCGGTTCGGCGTTCTGGGAGCCGCAGGTCCAGGCCGGTGCCGACACGATCGGCATGAGTGACGCGGCGGCCAGCCTGATCAGCCCGGCCATGTACGAGCGGTTCGTCTTCCCCGTGCAGGCGCGCGTCCTGGGCTCGATCAAGGCGAAGCGGCCCGACATCGTGGTCCGCCTGCACATGTGCGGGCGGATCACCCACCTGCTGCCGCAGGTCGCGCTCCTCCCCGTCGACGTCTTCGAGCTCGACTTCCCCGTGGACCTCGTGCTTGCGCGGCAACAGCTCGGGCCGGACCGGGTCATCCTCGGCAACGTCTCGACCGTCGGCGTGATGCTGAGTGGGACGCCCGACGAGGTGTATGCGGCGGCTGCCGTGTGCCACGCCGCCTGCGGCGACCGCCACATCGTCGGGACCGGCTGCGAGGTGTCGCCGAACACGCCGCCCGAGAACCTGCACGCGCTGGTCGCGTACGCTCGGGACCACGCGCCCAAGTCCGGAAGCCATCGATGAACCACCGGGAACGCGTCCAGGCGGCGATCCGTCATGAGGAGGCCGACCGCGTCCCGCTGGACCTCGGCGGGATGCGCTCGAGCGGGATCATGGCGATCGCGTACGCCGACCTCCGGGCGCACCTCGAGATCGACGTCGACCCGATCCGCGTCTTTGACGCCCAACAACAGCTCGCATACGTAGAGGCGCCGGTCCGGGAGCGGTTCGGAGCGGATGTCCTCGTCCTGGACCTCGGCATGGTGTCAGGCTGGCGGGGCTACACGCTCCCCAACGGCGTGTCTGCGCGGATCCGCGCAGACTTCCGCACCGCCCCCGATGGGACTGGCGGCGAGTACGAGCTGGACAGGGATGGTCGGCGCATCCGGCACCGGCCGCCCAGCAGCCTCTACTTCGACACGATCTATCACCCGCTCGCCAACGCCACCTCGGATGCCGACCTCGACCGCTACCACTGGCCGGTTCTGACAGACGACGAGTTGCGCCGGCTGCAGGTGGAAGCCCGACGACTTCACGACGAGACCGACTACGCGATCCTTGGGACGTTCGGGGGCGCGCTGCTTGAAGGCGGGCAGGAGTTACGCGGGTGGGACACGTTCATGATGGATCTCGTCGGCGATCCGGGATTCGCGGAGGCGCTGCTTGATCGGCTCCTCGCGAGCCACGTGCGGAACGTCGAGCTCTACCTGCAGGCCGTGGGCGACTGCATCGACATCATCCAGATGGGCGGGGACATGGGCACACAGAGCGGTCCCCAACTGCGCCCCGCGCTGTACAACGAGCTGTTCCAGCCCCGCGACAAGGTGCTCTGGGGACGCATCCACCAGTTGAGGCCACACGTGGCCGTCTTCCTCCATTCCTGTGGCGGCGTCTACGACCTGCTGCCGGGGATCGTGGACGCCGGTTGTGACATCCTGAACCCCGTCCAGTTCAGCGCCCGGGGTATGGACGCCGGCCGCCTGAAACGGGAGTTCGGCTCCAGCCTGACGTTCTGGGGTGGCGGCTGCGACACGCAGCGGGTGCTCCCGTTCGGTACGCCAGACGAGGTCTACGAGCACACTCGAGCGCAGATCGAGATCCTCAAGCCTGGAGGCGGGTTCGTCTTCGCTCAGGTGCACAACATCCAGGCGAATGTGCCACCCGCCAACGTCGTCGCGATGCTCGAGGCCGTCAGGGACGGTGGGGCCTACTGAGACGACCGACGCGGAGGTCCGCCCGTCTGCACGACGACTGCGTCATCTGCCGCCAAGCGGAGGTTAGCTCGCGATCACGTCCGCCCGTATCAGGGCATCGGCCGATCCCGCCCGGGCTCGACGTCAGGCCGGGTGCGGCCGTGCCGTCGGACGCCTCGGCGCGATAGCGCAGTCCTGTAGCTCCCGCGTCCCGTTCCAGGCGCTCCACGCGGTCCGTCCGGGCCCTGCCCCGTCGCCGGACCTGAACTGCCGACGCTTCAGAGGCCAACGAGCTGCAGCCAGGATCGGACACGAGCCAGGGGCAGCGGGGGAGGTCCCGCGAAGTAGTGGTTCTGGCCCGGACCCTGCGGCGTCGTCCACTCGATGAGGAACGCGCGGAGGAGGCCGGCCTGGGCCGGGACCGTCCCCATCACTGTCACTGCGTCGCCTGCGGCCAGGCCCTGACCCTGCACCTCGATCTCACCGCTCTCGACGTCGCGGACCGAGAACGCGAGGGGCAGGTCGCGACGGGTGTCGTTGCACGCCACGAGCTCGAGGACCCCGTCGACCGACTCCCGGAGGACCAGGCACAGGGGCGCCTGGCTCCGCTTAACGACATCGTAGGCCCGCTTCTTCACGAAGTAGTAGTCGACGATCGCGTCGGAGAGCTGCGGCCACCCATCGATCACGTTCCACCAGATGATGCCCGTCCGCCGCCACTTGGTGCTGCGGAAGCGCTCGATGAAGAACTTGAGGGCCTCAGCCTGGACCGTCTGGCTGGCGAATGAGAAGTCGGCGACGTTGTCCGGGATCTCGCCGAACAGGGCCCGCACCTGGTCCGCCATCAGGTTGACCCGGTAGGCGTGCAGGTCGACGCCGGGGAGGGGAGCCGTGGAATGGAGCAGCCACTCCTCGTTGTCGACGTAGGGCCAGACCTTGCCGGGCGAGAGGAAGCGCTCCAGCGACTCGGGCGCGGGACACCCGTGGTAGCCAATCTCGCTGGCGAAGTGGGCCACCGCGCCGGTGTAGAACGGACCCTTGTAGTAGCCGCGGGGACCCCACAGGTGGTCCTCCGGCAGGAGCCGCTCCCCGGACTGGAACGCGACCCGATCGACGTAGGGCGAGCTCGGGAGGTAGGGGCGGGACGGATCCTCCTCGGCCAGGACGGCCGGGATCACCTCGCGAGTGAGGACGTTCCCGTTGGGGTCGCGGCGCCGGCCGCCCCAGACATACGTCTCGTCGCATTCGTTGTCGCCCGCCCAGAGGGCCAGGCAGGCGTGCTGCCGGAGGCGCCGCGCGACCTGCCGCACCTCGGTGCGCAGCGTCCGCCGGAAAGCCTCGTCCTGCGGGTAGACCGCGCAGGCCATCGCGAAGTCCTGCCACACCAGCAGGCCCTTCCGGTCGCAGAGGTCGTAGAGGGCATCGTCCTCGTAAACGTTGCCACCCCAGCACCGGATCATGTTGCAGCCGAGGTCGTCGACGAGGTCCAGGACCGGCGGGATCCGGGCCCGATCGCGCGAGTGATAGGCATCGAGCGGGACCCAGTTCGTCCCGAGCACGAAGATCCGCTCGTCGTTCACGCGGAAGCAGAACTCACCATCGCCGTCGCGGGTCGTGACGCTGGTGCGGTCGAGCTCGATAGTCCGAATGCCGTGAACCAGCCGGACCGCGTCGACCTGCCGACCCTGTTTGAGCAGGGTCACGGTCACCTCGTAGAGGTCCGGTTCGCCCCGCCCGCGCGGCCACCACAGCCGCGGGTTTGCAACCGTGAAGCGCGTCCGGCCAGCGTCGAACAGCATCGGCGCCCGGTGCTCGAAGCGCGACGGCCCGCATGCACCGATGATCGCCACCTCATAGTCGCGCGGGTCGCCGTCGATGATCGCCCGATAGTGAAGCGAGAGGCGGGCCGTCGCGTGGTCGGCGCCGAGGCACTCGGTCTCCAGCCATGCCCAGTCGAGCCGCTCGTCGGGGAGGTATCGCAAGGTCACGGGGCGCCAGAGCCCCGCCGAGACGGCCCGTGGCATGATGTCCCACCCGAACATGTGGGGCGCTTTGCGGACGTAGAGGCCCTCGTAGCCGCTGCCCTCGGCGTTCAGCCCGGGCGGGTACGCATGCCCCGACGAGCGGGCCCGCTCGATGGCCGGCTCGAGCACGACGCACAACGTGTTCAGCTCCCCGGGGCGAAGGACGCCGGCCACCGGTATGTGCTGCTCGATCAGCATGTTGTCGCTGCGGTGGACAAGCCGGCCGTTGAGCAGGACGTCGGCGAAGCAGTCGATCCCCTCGAACACGAGGTCCGGGCTCGTCCCAGGGCGCTCGGGGGCCTCGAACGTCCGCATGTAGTAGGCGTAGGCGTGTTCGTACCGCCGGAGACCCACGATGTTCATGCCCTGGAACGGCTCGTCGATCAGCCCGTTCGCGAGCAGGTCGAGCTCCAGGTTGCCGGGGACTGAGGCCGGATAGGGTTTCAAGCCCGCCGCCCGCAGCTCCTCGACCGTCGACGGGTCGATGTCCAGGCGGCGATCGCAGACCGCGAACCACCAGCGTCCGCCCAGGTCAACCTGATGGTCGTGCGGGCGCGGATTCACGCGTTACGTCGCCGAATGGCCGCACCCGTGCGACCCAGGTCCCACATCGGCCCGGTCACGACCGTCTGTCCGCGACGGCCGCGTAGTCGGACCGGAGCTTGCGCCGCTGGATCGTGTCCTCGACGCGCTCCCGCAGCCGGGCCACATCGCGGCCGGAGCCGATCCGGATCGCGATCAGGTCGAGGACCAGCAAGTACGGCAGCACCGCATCGACGAGGCCGACCCGGTACCGGCGCGGGTTGACCACGGGGACGCGGACCAGGAGGTCGGCCTGGTCGGCGACCGACGACGGCACGAACGCGGTCATCGCGATCGTCCGGGCTCCGGCCTCGCGGGCGACCGCCAGCGCCTCCGCCGTTTCCCTGGTCTCGCCGGAGAACGAGAAGGCCACCACGACGTGGCGGTCGGATCGCTGCAGCATCTGGAGCAGCTGCTGGTGCGAATCCTGGCTCAGGCGGCAGGGAACGCCGATCCGCGCGAGCACGTTCTCGGCAAGCGTCGCGACCGAGAGCGAGGCGCCCATGCCGAGCAGGGTGACCAGCGACGCGCCGCCGATCGCGTCGGCGACCTCATCGAGGGGCTGGCCGGCGAGGAGCCGGACGGTTTGCTCGAGGTTCGCCGCATACGCCTGCATGACCTCGCTGATCTGGACCGGCAGCGGCGAGCCGGCATGGAACGGGACGTTGAAGATGCCGAGCTCAACGCGTGCCTGCTCGGCGCCCTCCTCCCGCAGCAGGACGAGCTTGAACTCCTTGAACCCGGCCAGGCCGAGGCGGCGGACCAGCCGGAAGAGCACGGTTTCGCTGGTCCTGCCCAGCCGGGCGAGCTCGCGGCCAGACCACAGCGCCGCCTCCTGGGGGCGCTCCAGGACCACGTCGGCGATCCGGCGCTCGCCCGGGGGCAGGCTGGGGTAGAGGCTGCGCAGGGAGGCGAGCAACGACGCGTTCACGCCACTTCCACGGGGCCGCCGACGGGTTCGCCAGCCATCAGCCGGCTGGGGCGCGAGCGGGGGTCGGCTCGAGCACGACGGTCGCAAGCTCGTGCGGCGCGAGCGTCAGCCGGAAGAGCCGTCCGTCTCCGTCCAGGCGCTCCATGCGGTTACCGAACACGTCCGCCCGCCAGGCGGCGAGTCGTCCAGGGCCGTTCCAGCAAAGCTCCGCGGGCCCGCCGCGCGCGGAGGCCTGCAGCCGGACCCGGACCGATCGGCCGTCCGGGTCGAGGGCCAGCGCGACGGCTGTCAGGTCCGGCGGCTTGACGGCAAGCGGCGGCGCGACGTTCGAGCCGGCGCCATCGACGACCCGGGCCACCAGCGGAAGCGCCTCGCCTTCGCCGAAGCGGCGGACCATGTCCGCGTCGATCGGACCCGGCCGCGCGGAGAAGGTGAACGTGAACGATTCCGTGCCGCCCTGCTCCGCCTTGAAGTTCGTGAAGTAGAGGTTGTTCATCAGCCACGCGTAGAGGTGGCCGGTCGAGGCGTCCAGGTGACGGGCCCATTGACCGGTGTGGATCTCTCCGAGCTGCACCAGGGGCGCCTCCCGGGTCGTCCAGAGGACACTCCGACGGCCGTCGGTGACGCCGGCGGCGTGCTGGATGCTCTGCCAGTCCAGGCACGTGTCGGGAAGCTGGTCGATCCCCGCCCGGTACACTGCCCCGGCCGTTTCGAGCCAGAACGTCGGACGGTCGAGCGCGAACGGGAAGGCGACATAGACACCCTCCGGGTCGCGGTTCTCGAGCTTGGCGATCGACACCTGGAGCTGGACGCCGTCCTGCCCGTCGTAGGCCATCAGGCGACCCTGCACGACCGGCAGCGTCGGCGCGGAGGCCGTCCAGGTGATCGCCGACCAGCCGGCTCCCCGCTCGACCACCGGGGTCGCGTTGCCGGCCGCCACCGTCCTTATGAAGCTCGGGCCCGGAGTCGCCGGGGCGAAGTGCCGCCGTCCTTCGTGGAGGATCGGGTGATCCACCGTCGCGTCGATGGCCTCGACGAGGACCGCGCCGAGCGGCTCCGAGCCGGCCGGGTCCACGAGGTCCCAGCCCATCTCCCGGTCCACCAGGCTCACGATGCCGCCCCGGGCGGGATCCACCGTCACCCGGAAGCGATCGGTCTCGAGGACGCTGCCCGACTCCCGAACGACCGCGTCCGCCGCCGGCAGGGGCACCGCCACCAGGCCGTATCCGGGCACGTCGCGGACGAGGACGTCCGAGGTGACCCCGTCCACGTCGACGGAAACCGGCGCGGTCCGGGTCGTGGGAAGCGGATTGAAGACGAGCATCGACCGCTCGGCCCCCGCCGGCTGTCCCGCCGCCAGTCGCCACATCGCCTCGACGGCGAGGTCGCGGGCGCGGTCATACGCGGAGAACGCGAATGCCGCCTTCGCGTTCCAGTGGGATCGCGTGAAAACGCTGTCCGGCCGCGACACGCTCTCGTCGGCGCCCCAGGTGTGCTCCTCGAACACGAGCAGGTCGTCGTAGACTGCGGCGACCGCCGCACCAACCTCCAGCTCGCCTCGGAGCCGGATCGGGTCGCGCCGCCAGGCGGAGCGCCGTTCCCCGGTCGGGGCCGCGCCGTCCTCCAGCCGTGCCACGGCAAGCGCGGTTTCCGCTGTTCGCAGCAGCGACCGGGCGGTCCGGCCGACCCCGACTTCGTAGGCCGTGGAGCCGTGGCCATGCGCCCACCAGTCAGCCCACTCGCCACGCCAGGTCGGCAGCGGCGCGGCCTGCGCCTGGACCAGGGCCCGGCGCATGGCGCCGTCGATGGTGGCTGTCGACAGCCGGAGCTCCGGGTGGCGATCGTTCCAGGCGCGGACACCATCGGCGGCGTGCCGCGTCGGCCACCCGTTGTCGTCCGTCGCATGCAGCACGATGAAGTTGAACGGGTAGTCGTCGCGGGCCTCGATCCGCGCGACCACGCTGCGAAGCCCCTCGCCGAAGCGCTCGATCTCCCCGTCCAGTAGGCCCCACATCTCGGCCAGGCCGTAATGGAGGCTGAGCCAGGCGAGGATCCTGGAGCCGTCAGGCCCCTCCCACCAGAACGCCGTCGGCTGCTCGAACGGCGGCCGGCCGTGATCCGGGTTGATGGCCATCACGAGCACATCGAGCCCCGCCCGAACCATCGCCGGCACCGTCCCCCACGGGATGCCGTTGATGTCGGAGTGCTGCACCACGTGCACCGGGAGCCCGGCGCGGCGCAGGCGGTCGACGACCTCGTACGACCGAACCAGCTCCTCATGACCGACCAGCTGGGTGCTGTTCAGGTAGCCGCCCGTGATGGAAATGCGATCGCGCTGGGCGAGGACGGCGAGGGCGGCGACCTCGGCGGGAGACGCGCGGTCGAGGAACTCGACAACCGGTCGGGAGTTTTCGATCGTCCACCGGAAGGCCGAGGCGTCGTCGGTGGCGGGCTCGCCTGCCAGCCGGACAGCTTCGCGCACGGCCTGCCAGTGGATCGGTAGCAGCAGGCGCGGGCTGTGCGTGTAGCCGACGTCGTGGTGCGTATGCGCCACCACGAGGACCTCGCGGATCTTGGCCATTAGGCGGGTCACCTCTGTAGTGTTGCTGCGTCCAACGATATCATGGCGTAGCGATGCCTTGACACTGCCAAGTATCGTGGGATGGGGTTGTTTCGAAGGCAAGCGACGCGGACGACGAAGGCGTTCGGGTTGCGACGGGAGGACACGTGCGCAGGCTCAGCGGGTCGTTCATGCGGCGGGGCAGCGTGCCGGCCGGGCCGGCACCCACGCGATGAGCCGCGCGGTCGACGAGCTGCTCGAGCGGCTGCCCGCCCTGGGTCCGTGTCGAGCGCCGATCGAGGAATCGATTCAGCGCCTCCTCATGGCCCTGCAGGCTGGCGGCAAGATTCTCGTCTGCGGGAACGGCGGCAGCGCCGCCGACAGCGAGCATTTCGTCGCAGACCTGATGAAAGGGTTCATCCGGCGGCGACCGATTCCGGAGGCAGAGCGAACGAGGCTCCGAACGGTGGCCGGATCGCGCGGTGAGGGCATCGCGGCTGCCTTGCAGGGCGCCATCGCCGCGATTGCGCTCGCGTCGCAGGGGCCGTTGATGACGGCGATCGCGAACGACATTCGATACGACATGGTCTTCGCCCAGCAGGTGTACGGCCTCGGTCGGCCCGGCGATGTTCTCATCGTGATCAGCACAACGGGCAACTCACCGACCGTCGTCAACGCCGCGTGCGTCGCGCACCTGCGCGGCATGGTCGTGATCGCCCTGACCGGGCGAGTTGGCGGTGAGGCGGCGACCGTAGCCGACATCGGGATTCGTGTGCCGGCCGACACGGTCTTCGAAATCCAGGAGCTGCACCTGCCGGTGTATCACGCGATCGCCCTCGCGCTCGAGGATTCGTTCTTTCCTGACCCGCCCGACATCGTCGCCGAGCCGATCCCTCTCGAGCCGACCGCCGCAACCGACGCTGCCGGGCATCAAACCCTATGACGATTCGGCAGGGGAAACCGCAGATCCGCATCGGAGCCTTGATCTGGCCGCAGCACACGACCTGGCCGGCGCTGATGGAGGCTGGCGCCCGAGCCGACGCCCTTGGCTTCGACGACCTCTGGGTCTGGGATCACCTGCTGCCGATCCAGGGCCGTCCGTCTGGGCCGATCTACGAACCGCTGATGACGCTCGCTGGCTGGGCGTCTGCCACGACGCATGCTCGCCTCGGGCCGATGGTCGCCGCTAACACGTTCCGAAACCCGGCCCTGCTGGTCAAGATGATCACGACCCTCGATCACATGACGGCCGGCCGGGCCATCCTGGGCATCGGCGCCGGCTGGTTCGAGGACGAGCATCGCGCATTCGGCCTCGACTTCGGCGCCGGAACCGGCGAGCGACTCGATCGCCTCGACGAGGCGGCCGCGTTCCTCCGGGATGTGCTCGACGGTCGCATTGCGTCCGCCCGCGGCCCGCACTACTCGATGGCCGGCTTCGTCAATGACCCGCGCCCCGTTCAGCCCGTTCTCCTGTTGCTTATCGGAGGCTCCGGCGAACGCAAGACGCTCGCAACCGTCGCCCGGTACGCGGACATCTGGAACACCGGCGGAGAGATCGAGGAAGTCCGCCACAAGGACGCCGTGCTCCGCGAGTGGTGTGAGCGCGTGGGTCGCGACCAGGCCTGCATTGAGCGCTCGGTCGGGATTCCTCCGCTCGTGATCCGCGACAGCGTGGCCTCGGCTCGGCGCGTTGCGCGCCGGCTGAGCTTGGCGAATCCCGGCTGGGGCGGGCCGAGCCTGTTGGGACCTCCCTCAGCCATCGTCGATCACATCGCACCGTACGTCGAGCTCGGCTTCCGGACGATCCACGTCGATATTCCCGCTCCGTTCGACGTCGAGACGATGGAGCGGTTCGCGCAGGAGGTCCGGCCGGCGCTCGAACGCTCTTGACCCAGTCAACGCCATCGTCGATGCGGAGCGGGCGAGCCGGCGCACGAACCCGCAGGAGGACAGAACGGGATGCGTGTCGCGTTGCCCACGTCACGAGTCAACGACGCGCCCGCGCCGGGGTCGTCACTCAGGAAGGAGCCCAGTTTCATGTCCGAGTTGGTGAGATCGGCCCTCGTGGAGTTCCCCAAGCTGCATCTCGGGACGGCGCCGGACTCCTGGGGGGTCTGGAACCCGAGCGGAGACCCGCTTCAGACTCCCTGGGCCCGGTACCTCGACGAAGTCGTCGAAGCCGGCTACCAGTACAGCGAGCTGGGGCCGTTCGGCTATCTGCCGAAGGACGCTGCGGTCGTCCGCGACGAGTACCAGAAACGCGGGCTCACCCTCACTGGCGGGACCGTGTTCGTCGCGCTGCACAAGGGCGTTGCGGCGCTCGAGAAGGCGAAGGCTGACTGCGACGCGGAGATGGCCGTGATCGGCCCGAATGGCGCCCGCCACCTCGTCATCCTCCCGGAGGGGTATACGGACTTCGACGGCAACCTGACAGCCTCGTCAACGCTGACCGACGACGAATGGGACAGCCTGAAAAGCGGCATGTCCGAGCTCGGCAAGTACCTCGCCGACAAGCACGCGGCCGTCCTCGTGTTCCACACCCATGCCGACAGCCATGTCGGCGCGCAGGATGAGATCGAACGCTTCCTCGACGGCACGGACCCCGAGTCGGTCCAGCTCTGTCTCGACACGGGCCACGTCGCCTATTGCGGCGCGGACAACCTCAAGCTGATCCGCGACTACCCGGACCGCGTTCAGTACGTCCATCTCAAGCAGGTTGATCCCGCGATCCGGGCCCGGGTTCGGGACGAGAAGCTCGGCTTCGCGCCAGCCGTGAGACTCGGCGCGATGGTAGAGCCGCCGCTCGGCGAGCCCGACATGCCGTCCCTGCTTGCAGCCCTCGGCGCGCTCGACCGCGACCTCTTCTGCATCGTCGAGCAGGACATGTACCCCTGCGACCTCGACAAGCCGTTGCCGATCGCGATCCGCACCCAGCAGTATTTCAAGACGTGCGGCCTCACGTCGGGCCGCCAACTCGTCCGCTGAACCCCACCCATTGGAATCCGGGAGAGAGGCATGACCATCCACGTCGGCATCATCGGCACAGGTTTCATCGGCGAGGATCACGGCCGCAAGCTGGTCAACACTATCAACGGCTCGGCGGTCAGCGCCGTCAGCGACATCAATCTGGGTCGTGCGACCGAGGTCGCCCGGCTCCTCGGCGGAGCACGCATCTTCGACGACGGGCACGAGCTCATCAGGAGCCCGGAGGTCGACGCCGTTCTCGTCACCTCGACCGGCCCCACCCATTCCGAATTCGTCCTGTCGTCCATCGACGCCGGCAAGCCGGTGATGTGCGAGAAGCCGCTCGCTCCGACCACTCCGGAATGCGAGGAGATCCTGAAGGCGGAGGTCGCGTTCGGGCGTCGTCTCGTGATCGTGGGCTACATGCGCCGGTACGACGCGGGCTACCGCGCCGTCAAGGGCGCGCTCGAGTCGGGCGCGATCGGCGACGCGCTGGTGCTGCACAACGTCCATCGGAACGCAACGGTGGGCGAGGCGTACACGAGCTTCATGACGATGACTGATTCGATGATCCACGAGGTGGACACCACCCGGTGGCTGCTCGGCGAGGAGATCACGTCGGTCCAGGTGATCCCGCCGAAGCGGACGCCCAAGGCATACCCACACCTTCAGGACCCGCAGTTCGCCGCCTTCACGACCGAATCCGGGGTTCTCTCCACCGTCGAGTTCTTTGCCAACTGCCAATACGGGTACGACGTCCGCTGCGAACTCGTCGGCTCGATCGGGACGGCGTCAATGGTCAATCCGACGGTGGCCTCAACGATCGCCGCGAGAACGCTCGCGGAGCGGATTCCTGCCGACTGGCGGGAGCGTTTCGGAGCGGCCTACACGGCCGAGCTTCAGGCCTGGATCACGGGCCTTCAGCACGGCGAGTGCGTCGGTCCGAGTGCCTGGGAAGGTTATGCCGCGACCAAGGTGGTCGAGGTCGGCGTCGAGGCGGTCAAGAGTGGCCAGCGGATGAAGATCGAGTACGTGGAGAAGCCGGCCCTATATCGGTAACAGGAATAGCTGCGATGATCCAGGTCTTCTGCGAGCTTGGCACGAGCTGCGTCGACTTCCCGCGAATGCTCACGACGCTCGACGAGATCGGGTATCGCGGGTGGGTGGTCGTCGAGCAGGACGTCCTGCCCGGAGTGGGCAACCCCGGCGAGAACGCGAAGCGTAACCGGGCGTACCCCCGGTCGATCGGGGTCTAGGTATATGACGCTCCTCCGACGCGCGACGCCGCCCGCCGCCGACGGTGCGATCCAGCGCATCGACCCATTTTCTGTCGGCTGGGATTGGGTGGACATGGCGGTGCACCGCTTGGCGCGCGGTCAGGCGATCGAGCGGAACGCGGATGACCGCGAGCGCCTCGTCCTCGTGATTGAGGGCCGTGCCAACGTCGCGATCGACGGAGAGACCCTCGGCCTGCAGGGCTCTAGAGAGACGGTCTTCGATGGCCCGCCGGCGCCGGTCGTGCTCGTCCAGCCTGGCTGCGGTTTCACCCTGACGGCGGCGTCGGACGCCCTCGTCGTCGTCGCGGCGGCCCCCGGGGGTCCGATCCGGCGCAACGCGGTCATCCCGCCCGACGAGATCTTCGTCGAGCAGCGCGGCAGCGGTCAGACAGCGCGCCGGATCCACCACCTGCTGCCCCCGACGGCTGCCGCCGGCCGGCTCATCGCATTCGAGGTGTACACGCCCGCCGGCAACTGGTCCTCGTGGCCGCCCCACAAGCACGACACCGAGGACCCTCCCCGCGAGGCACGCCTCGAGGAGGTCTACTTCTACCGGTTCAGCCGGCCTGGCGCGTTCGCCTTCCAGCGCGTGTATACGCCGGATCGCTCCGTCGACGAGAGCCTCGCGCCCGCCGACTGCGATGTCGTGCTGGTGCCGGCGGGCTACCACCCGGTGGCGGCTGCGCCCGGTGCGGAATGCTACTACCTCAACATCATGGCCGGCCCCGGCCGGGCCTGGGCGTTCTCGGTCGACCCCGACCACGCCGCGCAGATGGACTGGAACCCAGCAGCGCCGCGTGCGCAGCAGGATCTGAAGTGACGCTCACGCTCGTCGATTCCCCGCTCGCCCATGATCGAGCGTCAGCGTCCCGATCCAGGTACCGGATCGCTACCTCTCGTTCGGTGGATCGCGGGCATCTTCCTTCGGTGACCTGGCGATGCGCGGCGAGGACGGGATTCGCTTCTTCACTGGGCAGACGAGGGTCACCGAGCGCTGGCGGGAGCGGGACCGCCGCGACTCGCTCTCCCTGGTCTTCCCCGGAAACGCGTTGCTCCGACGTTCATCCTGGCGATGGGACGCCCGTTCGTGCGTGGACGTCCCGTTCGCCTTCCTGGCTTCAGTTGATCCCGCACCGAGAGTAGAGGAGTGTCCGTCATGCCAGCCACCGTTCGCCTGACCGCGGCCGAGGCGCTCGTGCGCTGGATGGTCGCCCAGCGCAGCGAGCTGCTCGACGGATCCGAGGTGCCGCTCTTCGCGGGCGTCTTCGCGATCTTCGGCCACGGCAACGTGCTCGGACTCGGGCCCGCGCTCCACGCCGTCCGCGACAAGCTGCCGACCTGGCGCGGCCAGGCGGAAGAGGGGATGGCCCTCGCCGCGGTCGCCTACGCGAAGGCGATGGATCGCCGCCAGGTGATGGTCGCGACCGCGTCGGTCGGCCCGGGCGCGCTCAACATGGTGACCGCTGCCGGCGCCGCGATGGCAAACCGCCTGCCCGTGCTCCTGCTCCCCGGCGACACGTTCCAAAGCCGCGCTCCGGATCCCGTCCTCCAGCAGGTGGAGCACTTCGGCGACCTCACGACGAGCGTCAACGACGCCTTCCGGGCAGTTTCGCGCTACTTCGACCGGATCGTGCAACCCGAGCAACTCATTGCCACCCTGCCCCAGGTCGCTCGGGTTCTCACCGATCCGGCGGACGTGGGCCCCGTCGTGCTCGCCCTGCCCCAGGACGTCCAGGTCGAGGAGTACGCCTTCCCCATCGCCATGTTCGAGCCACGCCTTCATCGCGTGCCGCGCCTGCGCCCCGACACCCAGGCGCTCGCGGAGGCGGCCGAGCTCCTGCGTGCTGCGCGCCGACCATTGCTCGTCCTCGGCGGTGGCGCCCGCTATGCCGGCGCAGGTGAGACCGCAATCGCGTTCGCGGAAGCGCACGGTGTCCCGGTGGTGGACACGCCGGCCGGGCGGACGCTGCTCCCGCACGACCATCCCCTCTACGGCGGCCCGCTCGGGATCATCGGGAGCGCGTCCGCCAATGCCCTAGCGGCCGAAGCTGACGTCGCGCTCGTCGTCGGGAGCCGGCTCCAGGACTTCGCGACCGCATCCTGGACAGTCTTCTCGCCGGACGTCCGGCTCATTCATCTAAACGCCGCCCGCTTCGACGCCGTCAAGCACGCGGCACACGCCCTGGTCGGGGACGCGCGGGTCGGCCTTGAAGAGCTCGACCGGCAGTTGGACGGCTGGACGCTCGACAGCGGTTGGACCGCGCGGGCTGGGAAGGAGCGCGCCGCCTGGGACGTGAACGTGGACCGGCTGCGGGCGGGTGTCGCCCCTGATGGCTCGCTCACGTACGCCCAGGTCACTGGCGTCGTCAACGACGCGTCGGGCCCCGACGACCTCGTGCTCACGTCGTCGGGCGGGATGCCGGGCGAGCTGCACGGCGGCTGGCGGGCGGTTGCGCCCGTTCCCGGCCGGACGTCCGGCGCGACGATGGACCTCGAGTACGGCTTCAGCTGCATGGGCTACGAGCTCTCGGGGGCCTGGGGGGCGGCCATGGCCCATCGGACAACGCATCCCGATGGCCTTGTCACGACGATCCTCGGCGACGGCTCATACCTGATGCTCAACTCGGATCTCTTCTCGGCTGCGTTCGCCGGGCACCCGTTCGTCGCCATCGTCTGCGACAACGATGGGTTCGCGGTCATCCACCGCCTCCAGACCGGCCAGGGTGCCGACGGCTTCAACAACCTGTTCAGTGACGCGAAGGGCCCAGGCGCCGTGGAGGCGCCCGTCCGGGTGGACTTCGTCTCCCACGCCCGAGCGCTCGGCGCGCACGTTGAGGACGCTCGCTCCGTGCGCGACACTGCGACGCTGGCTGCCGCTTACGCCGGCGCCCGCGAGGCCGCCCGCGCAATCGGCCGCCCTGCCGTCGTCGTCTGTCGCGTCCACCCAACCAGCTGGACGGAAGCAGGCGCGTGGTGGGAGGTCGGCGTGCCGGCCTCGCTGTCGGGCCGCTCTGCCTACGAGGAAGCCAAGGCGGGCCAGCTTCGGTGGTCCGAGGCGGGTGGGACGGTTCTTGCGTGATATCCTCCACGCTTATCAGGTGGCGTCCTGGCGGGCGAGTCGAAACCCCGGCGGTGGAGTCACCCAGCCCTATATCGTGATAGCGTCGGGCCGAGCCCTCTCGCCCCGACCCGGTACGGCCTCGGGGTGCCCAAGGTCGCAACCTGCGGTTCGGCGGCCCGGAGAGCCTCGACCAACGCCTCCACGCCATCGATCACGCTTGTTGTCCGCGCGCGTCCGGATCCCTCCGGGTGCGCCAAACAACAAGGTTCACCGGTCGCGTGCTCGCCGTCCGGGCTCAAGCAGGAAGTCAGCGCTCAGATCGCCACGAGCCCTGACCGCTCGAGGGCGTCTGCCGCTCGTCGCCCGAGCGCGTCAGGGGTCTGGCGGGCGTAGCGGCGAGTCACGTCGGTTGAGGAATGGCCCAGATACCGGCTCACTTCTTCGAGCGGCATCCCG